>Ga0315284_10003955_pt1 | contig 21041 bp, 8 predicted proteins | sample YL17G09_16_MG_FD_203696 | JGI IMG/M metagenome (GOLD analysis project Ga0315284, IMG submission 203696) | Sediment microbial communities from Yellowstone Lake, YNP, Wyoming, USA - YL17G09_16 | ecosystem: Environmental > Aquatic > Freshwater > Lake > Sediment | place: USA: Wyoming | collected...
TCTCGTTGATCTCCTCGTCGGTCCTGCCGAACGAGTAGTGGTACGGCGCGGGGTCCATGACGTGGACGACGCCGGGCGAGCCGGGCTCCGCCGGCCAGCGACGCGGGTCGCCGGTGAGCATCAGCGTCAGGTTCGTGCCGCCGTGGTAGCTGCGGTAGCGCGCGAGGATCTTGAAGCGCTTGGTGAACAGCCGCGCCGCCCTGATGGCGTTCTCGTTTGCCTCGGCTCCGCCCAGCGTGAAGAAGAACGAGTTGATGTGGCCGGGCACCACCTCGGACAGCAACTTGCCCAGCCGGGCGCGCACCGCGGTCGCGGTCTGCGGATAGCAGAAGATCAGCTCGTCGAGCTGCTTCTTCATCGCCGCGATCACCTTGGGGTGGCCGTGGCCGACCAGCACGCTCATCAGCTGGCTGTTGAAGTCGAGGATCCGCTGGCCCTCGGGCGTATAGAGGTACACGCCCTGGGCGCGCGCGATGGGCAGCGGCGCGACGTCCTTGCCCGCCGACCACGTGTACATCGTGTGCTTCTTGCAGAGGTCGACCATCTCCTGCGTCGACATCGGATCGTTCGGTCCGTCGGGAATGTGTGCCTCCGGGAAAGCGGTCCGGTGTTCCTTGACTCCGGTGGAGAGGCCTCGCTCAGGACATCCAGGTCTGGTCGGTCTGGATGGACCAGCGGGTGGTCACCTTGCGGGGACGTGTGAAGAAGCGGAAGCCGTCCATCCCGGTGATGTCGCCGTGCCCGAACATGGAGTCCTTCCAGCCGCCGAACGCGAAGGGCTCGCGGGGCACGGGTACTCCGACGTTCACGCCGATCATCCCGGCCTGCAGCCGCTCTACGGCGTAGCGTGCCACGCCGCCGTTGGAGGTAAAGATGGACGCGCCGTTCCCGTAGCGGCTCTGGTTCTGCACCGCCAGCGCCTCGTCGAGCGTGGCGGCGTGCACGATGGAGAGCACCGGCCCGAAGATCTCCTCGCGCGTCGCGGGGATGTCGAGCGTCAGGCGATCGAGGATGGTGGGTCCGACCCAGTTCCCCTCGGGGCAGCCCTCGACCTTCGCGCCGCGACCGTCGACGAGCACCTTGCCGCCCATCTTCTCCGCCTCGTCGATGAACCCGGTGATCCGCTTCACGTCGGCGCGCGTGATGATGGCGCCCATGTCGGTGCCCAGCTTGATCTCCTTGGCCAGCACCACCATCCGGTCGATGATGTGCTGCACGTCGCCCACGGCCAGCATCACGGTCGCGGCCATGCAGCGCTGCCCGGCGCAGCCGTAGGCCGACGCGACGACGGTGGTCGCGGTCAGCTCGGGATCGGCGTCGGGGACGACCACGATGTAGTTCTTGGCGCTCCCCAGGCACAGCGCGCGCTTGCCCAGCTCGGCGGTCCGCGCGTAGAGCTTCTTGGCGACGTCGGTGGAGCCGACGAACGCCAGCGCCTCGATGGCGGGGTGCTCGGCGATGGCCGTGACCACCTCACGCGACCCGTTCACCACGGCGAGCAGCCCGTCCGGGAGCCCGGCCTCCTTCAAGAGCGCCGCGATGCGCATCGCGCCGTACGGAACGGCCGACGACGGCTTGAGGATGAACGCGTTCCCCGCGGTAAGCGAGTTGGGGATCATCCAGAGCGGCACCATGATGGGGAAGTTGAACGGCGTGATTCCCCCGGTGATCCCCAAGGGCTCATGGATGACCTGGCAGCTGATGCCGCGGCTGACGTCGATCTGTCCGCCGTCGGCCATGTTGGGGAGGGACGCCGCGAGCTCGACGACCTCGACGCCTTTCTCGATGTCGGCGCGGGCCTCGGCGATGGTCTTGCCGTTCTCCGCCGAGAGCAGCCAGGCGAGCTCCTCCTTGTCGCGCTCGAGGAACTGCTTGAGCAGGAACATCACCTGCGCGCGCTCCTTCATCGGGGTCGCGCGCCAGGTGGGGAGCGCGTCCTTGGCGGCCTGGACCGCGGCGTCGACGTCGGCCGCGCTGGAGAGCACCACCTGCCCCATCACCCTTCCGTGGCGGGGGTTCTCCACGTCGAGGAACCGCCCGGTGACCGAGTCGCAGAACGACCCGCCGATGAAGTTCTGCGCGGGGACATACGGGGTGAAGGCGTAGCTCCTCTCGGCATACGCCGGCGCCTTTGCCGCTTGAGCCATGTGGTGTCTCCCTTGGTGGAGGTTTCGCAAATCGCGGCGATCTATCCGGGCAGCTCGGGCGCAGAGCGGGGTCGAAGGGCTCGGGGTGCCCGGAGAGCTGCCGAAGTAGAGATATCCAAGACCTAGCCTCGCTTGAGGTAGCGCCCGGCGCCGCGCTCGGCGCGCAGATCGCCGTCCTGGTACCGCACCTGGCCCGCGGCCACGGTCACCGCGATGCGGCCCTTCACCTGCATCCCTTCGTAGATGTTCCGGTCCACCGCCTGGTGGTGGGTCTTGGCGGAGAGGGTGCGCGTGCCCGTCGGGTCGTAGACCACGAGGTCCGCATCGCTGCCCACCGCGATCGCCCCCTTGCGCGGGTACAGTCCGAAGATCTTCGCCGGCTGGGTGCAGCAGACGTCCACGAACTGGTTCAGGGTGATACGTCCGGAGGCGGCGCCGAAGCTGTATATCAGTGAGAGCCGGTCCTCGACGCCCGCGGCGCCGTTCGGGATCTTCGTGAAGTCGTCCTTGCCGGCGACTTTCTGGTCCTTCTGCCGAAAGGGGCAGTGGTCGGTCGCGACGACCTGGATGAGCCCCGAGGCGAGCGCGTTCCAGAGGTAGTCCTGGTGACCGCTGGGCCGGATGGGCGGGCTCATCACGTAGGCCGCGCCCTCGAAGTCGGGCTTGTCGTAGACGGAGTCGTCGAGCATCAGGTACTGCGGGCAAGTCTCGACTAGCACCTTCTGGCCCATCTCCCGCGCGCGGTACACGGCCTCCATCGACTCACGGCAGGTGAGGTGGACGATGTAGACAGGCATCGCGTGCGACGGGGCCGCGTGCCAGCCATCCCGCACCTCGCTCACGCCGCGGGCCAGGTTGACGAACCGGTTGGTGGCCTCGCCCTCGACGTACGCGGGGCGGCTCAGCGCGTGGTAGCGCGGGGCGGTGAGGCCCTGGGCGAGCAGCCGCTGCTGCAGCGCCGCGACGACGTCGCCGTTCTCGCAGTGGGCGCTGATCAGCGCACCGAGCTCGCGCCCGGTCTGCAGCACGTGAAACAGCTCGGCGTCGTCGACGCCCAGCGAGCCGCGGTAGGCCAGGAAGACCTTGAAGGAGGGGATGCCCTCCTCCTTGACCAGCTTCTCCATCTCCTTCTTCACCTGGTCGCCGAACCAGGTCACCGCCATGTGGAAGCCGTAGTCGCAGCAGGACTTCTTCGCCTTCTCGGCCCAGGCCTGGCGCGCCTCGAGGAGGCTCGTGCCGCGCCCCGGGATGACGAAGTCGATGATGGTCGTGGTGCCGCCCGCAAGCGCCGCCGCGGTGCCGGTGTAGAAGTCGTCGGCGCTGACGTCGCCCATGAACGGCAGCTCCATGTGCGTGTGGGCGTCCACGCCGCCGGGGAAGACGTACTTCCCGTGGGCGTCGATCACCTCGGCGCCCGCGGGCGCGTCGAGCTTCTCGCCGACGGCGCGGATGGCGCCGTCCTCGCAGTAGACGTCAGCGACGTGCTGGTCGCTGGCGGTCACGACCGTGCCGCCCTTGACCATCAAGCCCTTCATCGAAGACCTCCCGATGCGGATCGTACGGAAATCGCGGCGGCGGATCCGGGCAGTCCGAACATAGCGAAGCGAGGTCGAGGTCCCCTCGACCGGATGGCTGCGTCGCGACACTCGGGGTGCACGGTGGGCTGAACCATCGGTTGGCTATGACCGAGCAAGACTACTTGCGGACCAGTTCATCGTACGCCTCGGGGCGGCGGTCGCGATAGAACTGCCAGGTCTGCCGCACCTCGTCGATGAGGTTCAGGTCGAGGTCCGCCACCACCACCTCGTCCTTGTCCTCCGAGCCCTCGGCGAGGAACTGGCCGCGGGGGTTCACGAAGTAGCTCGACCCGTAGAAGCGGCCGATGTTCCACGGCGCCTCGGTGCCGACGCGGTTGTTCGCACCCAGGAAGTAGCCGTTGGCCACGGCGTGCGCGGGCTGCTCGAGTTTCCACAGGTGCTGCGAGAGCCCGGCCACGGTGGCGCTGGGGTTGAAGACTATCTCCGCGCCGTTCAGACCCAGGCAACGCGCGCCCTCGGGGAAGTGCCGGTCGTAGCAGATGTAGACGCCGATCTTGGCATAGCGGGTCTGGAAGACCGGGTAGCCGCCGTCGCCTGGCTTGAAGAAATACTTCTCCCAGAACCCGGAGGTGTGCGGGATGTGCTGCTTGCGGTACCTGCCCAGATACTTGCCATCGGCATCGATGATCGAGGCCGAATTGTAGAACACGCCTCGCATCGCCAGCTCGTAGAGCGGCACTACGATGACCATCTCGTACTTCTTGGCGTAGGTCTGCATCAACTCGGTGGTCGGGCCGGGGATGGGCTCGGCCGCGGCGTACCAGCGCTTGTCCTGGCTGGGGCAGAAGTAGGGGCCGTTGAAGATCTCCTGGAGACAGAGGATCTGCACACCCTTCTTCCCCGCCTCTTCGATGAGCGGGAGGTGCTTGTCGAGCATCGCCTTCTGGATCTTTGCGACCGGCTGTGACTCATCGTTGAGGGGGTTGCTGCACTGGATCAACCCACACCGGACAACGCTCGTCATGGAAGCTCCCTTCACGAAGATGCCGACCTGGTGAATCGGTCATCAGGGACTGGCTACTGGAGTCTTTGGAGCCGCAGAAGAGGGCGCAACGAGCGCGGACACGCGGTCCGATCGAGGCTCGGGAGTATCCCGCCATCGCGCGCGGGAATGCAAACTCGACATGGGCAGGCTGGATCTCTGATCGAGTCTCCTCGACTCCGTTTCAGAGCACCATACACAAGACGGTGAAGTCAATCCACGCGGTGAGCCCGACGGCGGCCCCGTCCAATCCCGCGCTTGCCCTTCACCCGTGGGGCGAGCATGAGGCTGCCTGATCGCGTCGGCGAGCCGTCCCGTGCGACCACGATATCCTCCAATTGCCCCCTACTCACCCGGCGAATCGGGAGCGGTCCACCTCGTCAGCCGGACTCGGCCGTGAGTCTTCTCGAGTCTCCAGTTGCCCGCGATGCCCGGTTCGAATCCTGGTGCCGCCTCCAGACCCCGCGGCAATCCCGCCCCTGCGGTGAGTTCGCGGGATGCCGGAGGATCCCGGCCTGGGATTTGGCCGCGGCGAGGTGCCGGCTCGACCGCGGTCCACGACGTCTGCTGCCGGGCCGCGCCCCCGCCAACGACTCGGTCCTGGTGGAACGGACGGGGGCAGACGGGGTCGAAGGGCAACTGCCCGTCACCTCCGGCGGGTCACGCGCCACCCAACCGACCCGCCGGACCCGGTCGCAGACCCTTGTCAGAATCCAATTGCCCGCGACGCGCCGTTTCGAATCCGGGTGCCGCCTCCAGGTTTCGCGTTCCTCGCCACCCGCACCGGAGTGCCTCGGAAGGCGTGCGTGATCTCGGCGCGGGCCCCCCTCGACGTGACGGAGCCCGGCGCCTCGGCGTCAGCCCCAACGCGGGACCCCCGCCGACCTCACGGTAGGCGGGGGTCCTGGGATCATCCCGCTAGCTAGGCGGCCCGATTCATCCGGCGCCCGCTGGGCTTGTCTTCCAGCCACTCCGGTTCCTTGGAGGGGAGTGGCTTGTCGAGCGCCGACAGCTCGGCATCCGACCAGACCCGGTTCGACGCGCCACTGAAGCCCTGCAGGTGAAGCGCCAACTCGGTCGGCTGGGTGGCGAAGTGGAGCGCGACCTCGGGCGCCACCAGGTTCCGCGTCACCATGCTCGCAAGGGCCTGGTCGAAGCTCTGCATCTGGTACTGGGTGGCGCCCTCCTGGATCGCGTCGTGGATCAGGCCGGTCTTTTCGGGGTTGATGATGTACTCCTTGATCGTGCCGGTGTTGATCATGACCTCGACCGCGGCGAGCCGGCCCTGGCCGCCGATCCGCGGGAGCAGCCGCTGGGAGATGACGGCGCTGAGATTGTCTGCGAGGACCCGCCGGATCTCGTCCTGCTCGTGTGGCGCGTAGTAGGTCAGGATACGCTGGATGGACTGCACGGCGTCCGCCGTGTGCAGGGTAGTGATGACCTGATGCCCGGTATTCGCCGCGTTGAGCGCGATGGTCAGGGTCTCGACGTCACGGATCTCCCCGATCATGATGATGTCGGGATCCTGCCGCAGGATGTGCCGCAGCGCATGCCCGAAGGAATGCGTGTCCTGGCCGATCTCGCGCTGGTAGATCAAGCAACGGTTGTCCTTGTGCAGGTACTCGATCGGGTCCTCGATGGAGACGATCTTGCGCGTGGCGAGGAGGTTCACGTGCTCGAGCATGGAGGCGACGGTGGTGGACTTGCCGGAGCCGGTCGCCCCCGTCACGAGGATGAGGCCGTGGGGCGCCTGGACGAGATCGCCCAGCACGGGGGGAAGGCACAGCTCCTCAAGCGAGGGAATCGTCATCGGCACGAGACGGAAGGAGGCCCCTACGGTCCCACGCTGGCAACAGATGTTGACGCGGTACCGCGCGACGCCAGGGAGGCTGAACGCGACGTCGAGTTCGAGCTCCCGGACGAAGTGCTCACGCTGGTGGGGAGCGAGCACGATCTCGATCAACTGCTCAAGATCGGCGGTGCTGCAGCTGATCTCGTCCATCGCGAAGAGCGCGCCATCGATGCGGAACGTCGGCGGAGCCCCCACCTTCAGGTGGAGGTCCGAAGCTCCTATCGCGGTCATGCTCCTGAGGTACGAGAGGAAGTCTCGCTGCTCCCGGGGTGCGTCCATGTTCGACTCTCATGTGCTCCATTGCGCTCCTCGGCGCATCGGGCCGATTGCCGGGACCCGCCGTCCGCCTCGCCGGAGGACCGCGCCAAGACTCCAGAGGTTATCGGCAGATCGGGGACGGGAATTCACCCGTGGGCCTTCCGCCGCAGTGCCGGCGCGGCGGGTTCGGGACCCGGTCCGCCTCCAGCCACGCATCCCGACCCCTTGCTGGCCGGAACGGGTGCGAGCCTCGCTCCGCGTCGGGCAAGGGGGTTGGGTCGGTCGGGCTCCAAGGACGGAATACCCCGCGGGGGCGTGGCCTTGGGGACTGCGGCCTCATGTGATGGAACCGAAAAACGACCCCGGGGACTGAGGTGGTCCGTCCGCGCTATCCGCGGGGAACGGCAGATCCTCCTAGTCCTCCAATTGCCACACACGGCCGTGCGAATCAAGGGCTACGCAACCGACCCCTCGGACCCTGTGGTAGCCTCTCGTCAGTTTCCAATTGACCCCTGCACGCCGGTTCGAATCCGGGTGCCGCCTCCAGAATCGCGTTCCTCGCGGCGCAACGAATCAGCGCCTTGAGGCACCCGACTGCCGCTGGATGTGGCGGGCGGGCAGCACTTGTCCGGTGCGTCTGGTCCGATCTGTCGCCACTTCCGCCCTCCTCGCAGGTACTCCGCGCTCCTTGCCCGGGCTCACTTCCTGTCGCGAACCGCCGTCAGGATCCTCGCCACGGTGTCGTAGAGCTTGGCCTTGACCGCCATCTGGTTCAGCGTGCCGACGATGGTGATGTTCTCGGCGGGCCAGTAGTACAAGAAGTTGTGGGACGACCCGCTGTGTCCCCAGACCTCTCCGAGCCCGGCGTGGGCGGGGTTCTCGGAGCGGCTGAAGAGCACGCGCGAGATCCCGAGGCCGTAGTTGTTCATGGGGCCGGACTCGATCCAGGTCAGCATGGTGTCCCGGGTCGTGGACTTGCGGAAGACCTTGCTTCTCAGAAACGCACGAAGGAATCGGTCGAGATCCTCCGTGGTCGAGACGAGGCCGCCGCCCGCCCAGTCCGCCGTCATCACCGACGTCCAGAGGCCACACTCGACGTCCTCCAGGTACCGCTCGGCCGGAGCTCGGCCGGGGATGCTGGGCCGAGCCGCTTCGTAGGCGGGCCGGTAGGTGTGGTTCATCCCCAGTGGATCGAGCACGAGCTCCCGGTAGAGCGCGGTCAACGACTTGCCCGACGCCTTCTCCAGGACAAGTCCGAGCAGGTTGTACCCCGTGTCGGAGTAGTGGAACCCCGCGCCGGGCTTGAAGTGAGGAGGGCAGTTCCCCTTCACGAACGCGATCGTCTCCTCGGGCTTCCATCGCCTCTGGGGATCCCCGGCGACTAGATCGATGAAGCCGGGGCACGCCCAATCGTCGGTGATCCCGCTGGTGTGGCTCAGCAGCTGACGAACCGTGATCTCGTCACCGTACGAGCGGCCGCTGAGGACGTGCAGATCCTTCATCAAGGAGTCGGGAAGGTAGGTGCCAATCCGGTCATCGAGCTTCACGGTGCCGACCTCGACCAGCTTCATCGCGATCGCGGCTGTCATCATCTTGGCGATGCTGTCGATGGTGAATTGGTCGTCTGGAAGTGCGGGGGTCTTCGCGTTCGCAAACGCGATGCCCGCGGCTCCCTTCCACCTGAAGCGCGGCCCCTCGACGAGGAGAATGGCACTCCTCACGCCCGGCTCGTTGGCGACGAGATCATCCAGCAATGCCTGGAGGCGTCCGCCCACCCGCGAGACATCCGGCTTCGCGACGGACTGCAGCCCCGGCTCCGCCGCGGGCACGCTGTGTGTCAGGCACTCACCTGGAACGCTGGAGGCAAGGATAACGGCCGCCGATGCAACCATCGAGAGGATCGTGACTCTCGTCGCCCGTTCACAGGGCCGACCGTGCTGCCGGAAGCCCCAGCCAAGGTCCACGTGGCCCTTCCAGTTCGTCATGCTGCCGACATGCACTCCGATCCCTCCTCTCCACATCACGACTTGCCTGCCGCCAGCAAGCGTGCCGCGTTGACTCGCGTTGGCAACCGTGCCTCTGCAGGTCGCGGCGCAGGCGCGTATGGCGGTCCAGTCTGAACTTGAGGAACCCGCCTCGAGGGGATACCGAGGTGCTCCGCCGCGGACGGAAGCAAGTCTACTCGATTCGCACGCCTCGGCTGTCACCGGATCCCCGGATGGATCAGGATCCGCTTACGCGCCCGGCTCCCCGGCCCCGACGCCGGACGCTGTAGGGTCTCCATTTGCCATCTGCACGCCGGGGGAGTCAAGCACCATCGCATCCTACCCTCCGGACCCGGTGGTAGGTTCTCGTCAGCTTCCAATTGTCCCGCGCGCGCCGGTTCGAATCCGGGCGCCGCCTCCATCTCGCAATCCGGTCGCAGAGGCGCTACTGTTCCCGGCATGTGCGCGCGTGATGCCGCGGCAGGATCGGCGATCTGCGCCGAACGAGCCGAAGGACGGTCGCCAGGGGCGCGTGCGCCCTCCGCTCGAACCGCTCCCCGCGCATGGGCGAGGGGTCGTGCCGGGGAGGGAATGGAGGCTGGCATGAAGCGCGTCGCTGCCCGCACCGGGGCCATCCTGGTTCTGTTCGCCCTTTCGTTCTCTGCGCTGCCCGCACACGCCCAGCTCAATGCGCTCGGGCCCGCGTTCAGCAAGCTCAACGGCGGACTGATCTGGGGGTCGCTGGGCTACCGCGACACCCGGCGTCCCGAACGGTTCTACCTGTCCGACCGCCATCCTGTGGTGCGCGGCGGGTTCGCGGCGCTCTACGGACCATTCGGCGGCCAGCCCGATACCACCGTGACACTCGACTCGGTGCGGACCATGGTGGAGTGGGTGCAGCGCCCGGCGCAGTCGCCGGGCGCGACCCGGGCGGACACCGTCCGTTCGGTCCGGACCGTCCACAGTCGCTACACCATCCCCGGACGCGACGGCTGGGTCTCGCTCGCGGTCGGCTACCAGTACTCGGGCAACTACCGGGTCGATTTGAGCGGTACTCGCGGCAGTCTCGCGGCCACCTTCCCGGTCGGCGGGTTCTACGGCACCGCCTACTTCGGCCCCTTTCCGGTGTGGCACGTGCCGCACGCGATCTTCTGGTACGCCAGCCTGGGAGCGGGCCTCGTTCAGTTGAGCGAGGCGAACGGCCGCTCTGACACGACGCTGGTGCGCTTCAATACCGAGCGCGCACTGGCGCCGGAGGCGTCCCTGCTGCTGGGCTGGCGTGTCCACCGCGGCGTGCGCGTGCTCGGCGGGGTGAGCGCGCAGCACATCCGCTGGTCGGCGATGCGCTACCGCGCGCCCTCCGAGCAGCCACTTCCCGACGCGACGCTGCGGCAGTTGCCCGACCGCCTCCGGCTCACCACGGTGCACGCGATCCTCGGGGTGGGCTTCGACGCCAGCGAGTTGTTCGCGAAATGAGCGGGAGGCGCTGGCGCGCTCGCGGGGCGGACCTGGCATGGGCGACCGCCGCATTGTGACGAAGGCTCACACACGCGATCTCATCGTCCGCCGGTCGGCGCCAGCCGGGGCAGGGGAGCCCATCGCCACGCGCAGGCGGTGCACCGCGCCATCATCGACCAGCGGGATCGCGCCGGGTTGGACCACGACACCATCCATCAGCGCCTCCGCGACGCCGCGGTTCCGGTGCTCGGGATTCTCCACGGTGATCTCGTAGAGGCTCCGACCGTACCGCCAGCGCACGACGAAGCCGCTCCATGACGCGGGCACGCAGGGCGCGATCGCGAGGTACCCACCCCGGCGTCTGAGCCCGAGGATCGACTCGAGGCCGAGCCGGTACATCCAGGCCGCCGAGCCGGTGTACCAGGTCCAGCCGCCGCGGCCGATGTGCGACGCGTGCGTGTAGACGTCGGCCGCCACCACGAAGGGTTCCGTCTTGTAGCGCTCGACGTCGGCACGCGAGCGGGTGTGGTTGATCGGGTTCAGCATGTGGAACAGTTCGACCGCCTCGTCGCCGTTGCCGAGATATGCGAACGCCATCACCGTCCAGAGCGCGGCATGCGTGTATTGGCCGCCGTTCTCGCGCACACCAGGCAGGTAGCCCTTGATGTAGCCGGGGTCGAGCGGCGACTGGTCGAACGGCGGCGCGAGGAGCTGGATGACGCCCGCGTCGCGCCGCACCAGTTGCATGCGCACGGAGTCCATGGCGCGCTCGGCCCGGCGCGGCGGAGCGGAGCCGGAGAGCACGGCCCAGCTCTGTGAGATCGAATCGATCCGGCACTCCGGGAGCTGGGCGGAGCCCAGGGGGGTGCCGTCGTCGAAGTAGGCGCGGCGGTACCAGTCGCCGTCCCACGCCTGCTCGAGCATCGTGCCCAGCCGCTTGCGCTCGCCGCGCCAGCGGGTGGCGCGCTCGGGATCGCCGTGCGCTTCGACGATCGTCGCGAAGTCGCCGAGGATCTTCGAGAGGAACCAGCCCAGCCACACGCTCTCGCCGCGGCCCTGGTGCCCGACGCGGTTGAGCCCGTCGTTCCAGTCGCCCGTGCCGATCAGCGGCAGGCCGTGCGAGCCGATGGTCAGGCCGCGCTCGATGGCCCGCACGCAGTGCTCGTAGAGCGTGCCGCTCTGCCCCGACACCTCGGGCAGACCGTAGGTCTCCAGATCGGTCGGCTGGAGCGCGGGTGCTTCCAGGAAGGGCACGCGCGCGTCGAGTACCGCCCGATCGGCGGTACATCTGAGGTAGTGGGCGACCGCATAGGGGAGCCACAAGAGGTCGTCGGAGCAGCGGCTCCGCACGCCGCGGCCCGAGGGCTCGTGCCACCAGTGCTGCACGTCGCCCTCGGCGAACTGGTGCGCGGCGGCGCGCAGCAGGTGCTGCCGGAAGAGCTCCGGCCGCGCGAACGCGAGCGCCATCACGTCCTGCAGCTGGTCGCGGAAGCCGTAGGCGCCGCCGGGCTGGAAGAAGCCCGTGCGGCCCCACAGTCGCGAACTCACCGCCTGGTAGAGCAGCCAGCGGTTCATGATCAGGTCGAACGAGTCGTCCGGGGTCTCGACCTGCACGGCGCCGAGGAGCTCGTCCCAGCGCTGCTCGACCTCTTCCAGGGCGGAGCGCGCGGACTCGACGTTGCCAAAGCGGCGCGCCAGCTCCAGCGCGTGCTCGCGGTCGTTCCCCTGACCTAGCAGCAGAACCACTTCGCGCGTTTCGCCGGGCTCGAGTTCCACGCGGAGCTGCAGCGCCGCGCACGGGTCGAGGCCCGCGCCGAAGCGATGCGACAGCGTCTCGCGGGCCAGCGCGGCCGGGCGCCGCAGCGAGCCGTTCCGGCCGAGGAACTCCAGCCGGTCGGCGGTCGCCGACATGGGCCGCAGGCTCGCGTGCGCAAAGGCGACGCGTCCGGCGAACTCCGGGTTGTACGGGTTGCGCGCCAGAACGGCGCCGGTCTTCGGGTCCTGCTCGGTGATCACGAAGCGGTGCTCGCCGGCGCGCGGCGGGCACAGCGCCCACTCGTTGTAGGCGAAGACGCTGAGACGCTGCGGCCGGCCCGTGTGATTCGCGAGCGAGAGCAGCGAGAGCCTGAGCGGCTCCTGCGCATGCACGAAGACGGCGAGTTCGCAGGCGACGCCGTGATCGCCGTGGCTGAAGCGGGTCACGCCGGCGCTGTGGCGGGTCACCCAGCGGCCGCCGTCGCGCGGTCGCGGCAGCGGCCCCGGCGTGGCGCCCCAGGTCTTGCCGTCTTCCTCGTCGCGCAGGTAGAGGGCCTCGCCGCTGAACTCGCTCACCGGATCGTTGCCGAACGGGGTCACGCGGTTCTCGCGGCTGTTCCCGGCCCAGGTCCAGGCGGCGCCGGTCGCACCGATCACGGTACCGAAACGCTCGTTCGCGATGACGTTCACCCACGGCAGCGGCGTGTCTTCCTGGCCGTTCAGCACGATCGCATACTCGCGTCCGCCAGCGCTGAAGCCCCCGAGGCCGTTGGCGTGCTCGAGCAGCGGCGCTTCGACCTCCAGGCCAGGATCCCGCGCGATCGCCGTCTCGGGCACCGCACCCGCGGCCAGCGTCCGGGGCCAGCGCGGCTCGGGGTAGGGCAGCTCGAGCTGGTCGGCGAGCCCGCCGCGCTCACCGCTCAGCAGCACACGCGCAGCAGCCATCAGCAGCCTGCGCTCGGCTTCGGGCATGCCCTCGCCGCGCAGCAGGAACACCCCGCCGGGGCGGTGCTTCCACGCAGCCCAGGGGCCGCTCTCGAGCAGACCCTGGAGCTGCTCGTGCATCTCGTCGAGGTAACTGGCCGGGTGCTCGTTCAGGATCACGACCTCGGCGTCGAGACCCTTCAGCCGCCAGTATTCCTGCGCGCGCAGCACCTGGCGCACCAGCGACAAGTCGTTCTCCTCGACCACCCGCACGATCAGGATAGGCAGGTCGCCGGAGATGCCGTGCGACCAGAGGCCCGACTGGCCGAGCGTGTTGCCCGCCAGGAACTCTGGCGCCGCGCGCAGCGAGGCGTCGGTCCACAGCACATGCGAGGCGAGCTGCTCGTAGAGTTGCGCCTCATCGGTCGAGATGCCGAGGTGGCGCAACCGCATCTGGGTCTGGGTCGTGGCGAGGGCGAACGTGCGGGCGGCCGAAGCGGGATCATCGTACTTTTCGGCGAGTGCGATGGCGGCCGCGCGGCTCGTGGCCACGCCGGTCGCGAACGCGAGACGCACCTGCCCGCCGGGGGCGATGCGCACGCGCCGGCGCAGGCTCAGCACCGGGTCAAGCACCGCTCCGGTGGTGCCCGAGAGCGCCCGGCCGTCGAGTGCGGCCGGGTCTTCCGGCGTGCGCCCGCGACCGAGGAAGCGCGCGCGGTCGGTCTCCCACTCGATCGCGCCGTGCACGCCGCCCTCGGCGCTCAGCACGTGTACCGCCCAGAGCGCAAGCTCGTCGGGCGAGCGCGGGCGGCGCCCGCACAGCAGTGCCGAGCACTCGGAGCGATACTCGGTCTCGAGGAACAGCCTCAGGAACGCGGGGTGGGCAAGATCCTCGGCGGGCGGCGCGAGCACGACCTCGACGAGGCTGGTCACCTCGATCTCGCGCAGGCGGTCGCTGCGGTTGACCAGTGAGACACGACGCACCTCGACGTCGTCTTCCGGTGACACCGTGATCTCGAGTCGAGTCTCGATGCCGTCATCCGCGCGGTCGAACACGGCCTCGTCGGCGCGGAAGCTCACCTGATAGCGCTCGGGCTCGTGGCAGACGGGCTGGTAGGCGGCCGACCAGAGCCGTCCGCTGCGCACGTCGCGCAGGTAGATGAACTGGCTGCCCGGGTCGCAGGTCGGGTCGTCGCGCTGGCGCGTGACGGCGTGCCCGCGCCAACTGCTCGTGCCGCCCCCGGCGTTGGTGACCACGGTCGTGTACTGGCCATTCGACAGGAAGTGGGCGCTCGGGTAGAGGGTGTGCGGAGAGCGGATGCGCCGCGGCGAGACGTCCGGCGTCAGCGCCTCGGGCCGCGTGGACTCGGCGGGGCGCGGTTGGGTGACCGGCACGAAGCGCGGCACGCGCTCCTGCAGCAAGGGCTCCGTGGCCTGCACGCGCGGATCGGAGTGGAAGCGCCGCACCATCGGCGCGTCGAGCACGGCGTTCGCGAGTGCGACCAGGCTTATGCCCTGATGATGGGCGAAGAACGCGCGCACAACGTGGACCCGTGCAGGGTCGGGCGCGACCTCGCCGTCGGCGGTGAAGGTCCTGCGCGGCGTGTAGTCGAGCGCCTCGTTGAACCCGAAGCGCCCCGCCGAGCCCTCGCGGGCCAGGCGGCGGAAGTTTGCAGCGGCGCCCGTCGGGTCGACCATGGCCGCCAGCGCGGTGGCGTAAGGCGCGATCACCAGGTCCTCGGCGAGCCCGCGCTTGAGTCCCAGGCCGGGGACGCCGAAGGCCTTGTACTGATAGTCGCCGTGCGGATCCACCACGTTGAACGCCGACTCCGAGATGCCCCACGGCACGCCCTGGCGCCGGCCGTAGAGGATCTGCGCGTGCACCACCGCCCGGTAGGTGTTCTCGAGCAGCGTCTCGGGATGGCTGCGCAGCACCAGCAACGGCATCAGGTACTCGAACATCGAGCCGCTCCACGATACCAGCGTGGCGCGGCCCTCGATGCTCACCAGCGCGCGCGAGAGCCGGAACCAGTGCTCCTGCGGCACCTCGCCCCGGGCGATGGCGATGAAGCCGGCGAGCCGGGATTCCGACGCCAGCAGGTCGTAGTACGAGGAGTCGAGGCGGCCCGGGCCCTCGGCGTCGGCAAGCCGGAAGCCGATCGAGAAGATCCCGCCCTGGCGGTCGTAGAGGAACTTCCAGTCCATGGCGTCGGCGAGCGCGTCGCAGCGGCGGGCGAGGTCCTGGAGGCGCGCGCCCAGGTCGCCGGGCGGGGTGCTGGCCGTCGTCCACCGGCTGAGCGCGTCGAGCAACGCCCGGTGCCAGCCGGCGATCTCGTCGATTGCGGGCCCGGCGGACGCGTCCGCTGAGACCCGCTCCAGCGCCGCGCGCAGGGCCTCGGTGCCCGGCAGCGCGTTCTCGAGCCGGTCGCGCATCGGCTCCGGGCCGGCGAGCATCGTGCGCAGCGGCTCCAACTCGCGCAACGCGGCGCTGCAGTGCTGGCGCAGTGGCGTGGCCGCGTGCGTGCCGTGGGCCAGGGCCGCCAGCGAGTCCGCGAGGACGCCCGCGGTGTCGAGGGCGCCGGCCCGCAGCCGATGCAGGTCCTCCGGCTCCTCCGCGAGCTGGCGCAGCCCGGCGGCCAGCGCCATCAGTGCGCCCGCCAGGTTGCCACTGTCCACGGTCGAGACATAGCGCGGGGGAAGCGGCGCCAGGTTGATCGTGTCGTACCAGTTGAGCAGGTGGCCTTCGTGGCGCTCGAGCGACTCGACGGTGGTGAGCGTGCCCTCGATCCGGTCCGCGAGTTCAGCGGTGCGCAGGTAGCCCAGATCGTGCGCGGCGAGCGTGGAGAGCAACCCCAGGCCGACGTTGGTCGGCGAGGTGCGATGGGCGATGCGCGGCTGAGACGCCTCCTGGACGTTGTCGGGTGGCAGCCAGTGATCCTGCTCGGTGACGAAGTGCTCGAAGAAGTGCCAGGTCCGGCGCGCGACGCGGCGCAACTGCCCGGCGTCCTCGGCGCTGAGCGCGAGGCGCCGGGGCACGACGGGCCGGCTCAGCCACCACGCGACCGCCGGTGAGGCCAGCCACGCGGCGAGGAAGGGCAGCGCCACCGGCAGCGCCGTGGCGTGGAGCGGCAGCACTCCCAGCAGCACGACCAGCGTGGCTACCGGGCCCGCCCACATCTCGGCGACAAAGACCCGCAACCCTCGACGCGAGAGCAACCTGGCGGCGCGCACCGCCCCGACCGCAGCGGTTTCCCACTCGAGCAGCCGGCGCTGCGTGATCACCATCCGCAACAGCGTCAGCACGATGGCGTGCAGCATCTCGTAGGAGTGGTAGGCGAGGAGCGTGATCTCGAGCAGCACCTGCACGATCGCGGTCTCGAGCTCCACCCAGACGTCACGCAGGAACACGCCGAACGGCTGCTGCGGCCGCGGGCCTCGCGCGAAGTGAACGGCCGGCGGGACCAGCGGGAAGCCGAGCACCGCCAGCGTGGCCAGCGTCCAGCCGAGCGGAGAGCCCGGCAGCCAGGTCCACGCCGACACCAGCAGCACCACCACCGCCGGTGCCACCAGGCTGCGCCGCAGGTTGTCGAGGATCTTCCAGCGGCTGATGAGCGGCAGCCGGCCGCGCTCGAGACCGCGGGGGGTCGGCACCAGCGGCAGGAGCCACAGCAGGATCTGCCAGTCGCCTCGCACCCAGCGGTGCTGGCGCCGCGCGTGGGCGAGCACGCTCGAGGGGAAGTCGTCCACGACCTCGACGTCCGAGACCAGCGCACAGCGCGCGTGCAGGCCCTCGAAGAGGTCGTGCGAGAGCATCGCGTTCTCCGGCACTCGGCCCTCGAGGGCGGCGGCGAACGCCTCCACGTCGTAGAGCCCCTTGCCCGTGAAGATGGCCTCGCCGAACAGGTCCTGATAGGTGTCGGACACTGCCGTTGTGTAAGGGTCGACACCGGTGTGCCCGGCGTAGACGCGCGCGAACAGCGAGCCCGCAGCGCTCGCAAGTGTCACGCTGACCCGCGGCTGGAGGATCCCGTAGCCCTCGACGACCCGCCTGAGCTTCGGGTCGAGGCGCGGGCGATTGAGCGGATGCTCGATCACGCCGATCAGCTGCCGCGCCACGTCCCGCGGCAGGCGGCTATCGCTGTCGAGCGTGATGCAGTAGCGGACGTGCGGCAGGATCTCGGGGGCCCCGACCTGCACGACGAAACTGGTGTCGGTGGCGCCCCGCAGGAGCCGGTTGAACTCCTCGATCTTGCCGCGCTTGCGCTCCCAGCCCATCCACACGCCCTCGCTCGCGTTCCAGCGTCGCGCCCGGTGGAAGAGATAGAAGCGGTCTGCGGTCTCCGGCGCGTAGCGCGCGTTGAGGGACCGGATCCCCGCGACCGCGGCCTCGAGCGCCTCGGCCTCGCCCGGGAGACGCTCGGCCGCCGCATCCGGAAAGTCGGTGAGCAGCGCGAAGTGGATGCGTGGATCCGTGTTCCCGAGCGCATGCACCTCGAGACGCTCGACCAGCGCCCGCGCGCCCTCGACCGACGAGAGGACGGTCGGCACGATCACCATCGTGCGAGCCGCCTCGGGCACGCCACCGCGCAGGTCGAGCCGCGGCAGCGGCCGCGGCCTGGCGATCCGGTGGACGATGCGCTGTACGAGCGCCACCGCGAAGTCGCTGCCGGGGATGAGCGCGACCGCTCCCACCCAGACCCACGTCCATGGCGACGCCTGCTCCGCCCTCGCGACGGCCGCAGCGAGCGCCACCGCGAGCCCCGAGAGCAGGGCGACCGAGCCGACGTAGAAGAACGTGGCGTGGGCGAAGAGCCCGCGCCTCAGGCGTTGCCTGAGGCCCGGGTGGTGAGCCACGTCGATCTCGAGGTCGCGGCGGCCGCGCCCGATCAGGTGGTGGCCGACGTGTGCCGCGCTGGAGTCGAGACCCTGCGTCTCCGTCGCCTGGCGCGCGCTCTCGATGGCGCGCAGGGCGACCCGTACCTGAGCCTCGCCGGTCGGCTCGGCCAGTTCCTCGACCGCGTGGCGGTAGCGGTCGCGGCTCGCGAAATCCATGCGGACGTAGACCCCGGGCGGGTCGCGCTGCAGAACCTGCTCGATCAGGCTGACACGCTCGACGTACCGGTTCCAGTCGAGCGTGGCACACAGTCGCAGGCTGGTGATGGAGTTCTCCATCGAGACGTGGTTCATCGCCTGGCGCTGGTGCTCGGCGCGCACCGCGTCCTCGACCGTGGTGCCTGCGGCAGCCAGGCGCTCCTCGAGCCGCTTCCGCAGCTCGGCGGCGCCGGCGCCGTGCTCGCGCATGCGCTGGAGCAGTTGGTCCACGAACGCGACGTGGAGGACCTCGGGCAGTGACGGCAGGAGGCCACTCGCGCGCGCACTCTCGAAGCCTGTGAAATGGCGATCGGCCTCGAGGCGGCCGGCCCGGCTCTCGAGCAGCTCTTCGGAGAGCCGACGCACGTGCTCGATCAGCGCGAGCTTGATCATGCTGGGCCACGCCCACAGCTCGCCGAGGCTGAGCGGCGCCACGGTCTGGTAGGCGTTCATGAACCGGACCAGCCGCTCGAGATCGAGCCGCGCGTCGCTGTAGCGCAGCAGTTCCACGGCCATCGCGTAGACTCGCGCCGTGCCGGAGAGTTCGCGGGTGGCGAGCTTCGGGAGCTTGAGGTAGTAGCGCGTCGGCAGATGGTGGCGGATCTCGCGGATCTCGCCCTCCACCAGATGGAAGTTGTCGAGCAGCCATTCGGCAGCGGGTCCCATGGGCTCGGCACGCCGCACGTCGCCGGCGAGCAGGCGGTACGCCTGACGGAGCACGCGGGCGTCGTCGGTGAGGCGGCGCAGCAGTCGGTGGGGGCCGCGCCGGGGGTGTCGCGAGAGTGTGAAGCCCGCGGCGAGGACCCGGGCGCGCTCCTCCAGGCGCTCGACGCCGAGCAGTTCGCCGTGCAATGGGCTTGAGTCGAGGCCGATCAGCCGGCGGCGCGACCCGCCCGACTGAGGAGCGGCACGGGATGGCGTGAGGGGAGCGCTTGCCAACAGCCTGCCGTCCTTCCGGAATGGACCGCGGGGAACCCACGGCCCCGATCGGGGTAACCGGGGCATAGTAGCAGGGACGGGTTCGGCGAACCCTTGACCAGAGGTGGGTGGGGCTCTCGTTCTGGGCGATGGCCCGGGCAGCCGCGACCGCAACACCACTGTTCCCCGGGCGATTCTGGGGCAATCCAACCGTGCCGTCGGACCCGATGGCAGGACCTCTCCAGCTTCCGGTTGCCCCCTGCACGCCGGTTCGAACCCGGGTGCCGCCTCCAGATTCGCTCCGGGCACCCCGCTGCGATCCGGTCCTGGTCGCCAGCGTGGCCCCGCAGCCGGGGGGGCAGTCCGCCGGTCCCGAGTCCCCAGGTCCTCGGACCGATCTGGGGGGTCGGGTCGATTTGGCGGAGGCGGCGGACTGAGGCCATCCATGGGATGCCGGCGGAATTCAGGGAGACGGCTCCTTCCCGTGCGAGCAAGACGCAGCGACCACCCCCGCGAAGGGAGTGGTCGCCGTTGACCGTTGACGCCGGTCACTCCATACTAACGGTAGATGGCCTTGAGCGAGCCCCACGTGCTCGGCTTGGCCGGGGTGACGCAGTGCTCCGAGGCCAGCAACCCGTTGTTGTAGTCGTCGAGTACCTGGGTCAGTGCGGACACCGACGCGGGGGCCAGATAACCGCTACCCACGGGTGGGACCACGAGACCGCCGATCAGGGCGTCCGCCGCCGTGACCGTGGCGCTCACCACCCCCAGATCGCCTCCGTTGGCGATGTTGAGCTTCGTCGCGATCAACTGGTGGGCCAGGATGAGCAATCCGTTGCCCGCGGCGGGCTTGGCCAGGATCGCCAGCAACTGCGCCTGCGTGTAGGTCACGCTGCCCAGGGTCAGGCTTATCAGCGGCCATTCCCCTGGGTGATTCTTCCAGTAGCCGATCGTGAAGACGCATACGCCGTAGGGGTTGGTCGTGTCTGCGATCGTGGGCGAGTAGTCACTCTGTGCGAGTCCACTGCCGGCGTTCGTGAAGGCGCAGAACACGTAGGCCACGCCAGGCTCGAGCTCGACGGGCGAGTTCGTGGTGATCCCGGTCTCGTCGAAGAGGTCGCCAATCTCGGTCTCGATGTTCTGACCCGGACTCAGCACGAAGCTGGTCAGTGTGCCGTCCATCGTGTGCAGCGTCGGCGCGCCCGTGTAGCAGGCTTCCATCTGGACCGGGGCGCCGCTCGGGAACCACTGGCTCCCGTTGGCTTCGAAGTCCGACTGCTTCATCCACCAGACGGTGAAGCCGCCCGGGGCGCCGGTCGATCCGGCGGTGATGTGCAGCTCGATGCCTGCCCGTGCAACCGCGCCGGTGGACACGGCCGGCGGGTCGTTCTCCTGCGCCTGGACAGCGGAAGGCAGCACGGCCAGCACCAGCGCGCCGAGCAGCAGGGCGCAGGCCAAACTCAGGAGTCTCGGCAGGTGGGTAGCGGGTCGAGTCATGCGACACCCTCCTCTGCAAGCAACGGGTTCGGGACTTCACCGAGCCAGCGGCTCCAAGACTCGGGCTCTGAACGTGCACAGGGCGAGAGGACCGCCGCCCAGCACCCCAATAATCATGACAGGGGAATCACGTCTCCGCAAGGACCCCGAGAACCGGTTCCTCTTGCTGCGGAGAGGCCACGGCCCGGTTGCCTCCAAGGTTGTGCGGGGCCGTGGGGCCGGCGACATCACCCGTGGGGTTGGTGCAGGCGAACCGCCGCGCGGCGCCGGGAAAGCCCGCTCGATCCGGAGATTCCGACCGTCTCCGAAGCGCTCGGCGAATCGTGGGCTGTCCAGCCGACCCCTCGGATCCGGTGGTATGCCTTCGTCAGTTCCCAATTGCCCCCGACGCGCCGGTTCGAACCCGGGTGCCGCCTCCATCCTCGTGTATCATCTGCCTCCGTGTCCCGGTGAACCGTCCCGTGTTCCCGGAGGCTCCGCTTCCGGGAGGGGCGCGGCCGGTCAATCCTCCCGGACACGGCGGCGCCCGTCGTACTTGGGCGAGATCACCTTCTTCGACCGGACATACTCGCGCAG
>Ga0315284_10003956_pt1 | contig 21035 bp, 19 predicted proteins | sample YL17G09_16_MG_FD_203696 | JGI IMG/M metagenome (GOLD analysis project Ga0315284, IMG submission 203696) | Sediment microbial communities from Yellowstone Lake, YNP, Wyoming, USA - YL17G09_16 | ecosystem: Environmental > Aquatic > Freshwater > Lake > Sediment | place: USA: Wyoming | collected...
TAGCTATTGCTCAGCCTAAAATTAGAATTGGTTTGTTTGAAGCAAAAGAGGCGGCCGTTACTTTTTCGGCGACGAGCGCTTACGACGTGTTTGATAAAAATGGACAAATAGTAGCGACTAAAAAAGCTGGTGAAAATTTTGTTTATAATATTTCTTCGCCAGCCGAATCTTTTGTTAAGGTAGTGCCTCAAGCGGCTGATGCGGCCGTGGAGATTGTGTCTTATGAAGAACATCCAACCTGGAAGCCATCGCTGAATTATAATAAATTCCGGGGAAGCGTCGAAATAGTTTATTCTAATAAATCGCAAAAATTGTGGGCGGTTAACGAATCATTGCTTGAGGATTATTTAAAGGGAGTGGCGGAAACTTCGGAAGGCGATACGGCCGAATATCAAAAGACGATGATCGTGGCGGCGCGGACGTATGCTTATTATTATATTCTAAAGGGCGGTAAGCGCGGGGCAGACGAAGTTTATCATTTGTTGAACACAACCGCCGATCAGCTTTATAAAGGGTATTCTAGGGAAATATTGGCGCCGTCTTTGGCAACGGCAGTTGAGGCAACGCGGGGTGAAATTGTGGTCTATAATAACGCGCCGATTGTAGCGGCTTATTCTTCCGGGTCGGTTGACTTAAAGGCGACTGGTTCTCGTTCGGCTTGTTCGGTTTGGGGTAGTGCTTATTGCCAGGCTGGGTTTGAATATTTAGCCGGTGGCGTCAAGGATCCGTCAGACACAGAATACAAATACTCGACTTGTTCGGGAGCCAATCATTGCGTCGGGCTTTCGGGCGCGGGCACGCGTCAATTCGCCAAATCCGCCGCCAAAAATTATCAGGAGATTTTAAAATATTATTATCCGGGGGTGGAGATTAAAAAGATTTATTAAGATTTATTTTACTTTTCTGTAACCAGAAAAGTAACAAAAGAGTTTCCGCCCGAGCGTAAAAAATAAAGAAAATCGGGCTCGCTGCACGTAAAAATTTACTATCCCGTCCCGCCTAACGGCGGGACTTGCAACCACAGCACGTAAATTTTTACCTTCCGCTCGCCTCGATTTTCTGATTATTTTTTCGCTATGGGCGGAAGAAAACCTAAAGCATGTCGCCAAAAATTTTTATAATCATTCTTAACTTTAACGGCTGGTCCGATACGTTGGAATGTTTGGATTCGTTAAATAAGGTCGTTTATGATAATTTTGAGGTGATTTTGATTGATAATGGATCTGACGATAACTACCGACTACCAACTACCAACCACCAACTAAAAATTGAAGCAATTTACAATAAAGAAAATCTTGGGTTTGCCGGCGGCAATAATCAGGGAATAAAACTGGCGTTGGATCCGCCAGCCGGCGGAGGCGCGGATTATGTTTTGTTGTTAAATAACGACACGACCGTTGAGTCGGATTTTTTGACGAAATTAGTCCAAGCAGGCGAAGCAAATAAAAAAGCGGGCATCTTAGGGCCTGTTATCTATGATTATGCCGACAGAGATAAAATTCAGTTCGCCGGCGGGAAAATCAATTGGGCAAAAACAAGGGGAACACACATAACCATACCCCCCTTTGAAAAAGGGGGGCGAGGGGGGATTTTGCCAACCGATTACATCACTGGCTGCTGTTTATTGATAAAAAAAGAGGTTATTGAAAAAATCGGTCTGTTATCAGAAGATTATTTTCTGTATTATGAAGACACGGACTGGTGCTTGCGCGCCAAAAAAGCCGGATATGAATGCTTTTTGATTGTGGATTCAAAAATTTACCACAAACACTCAAAAAGTGCGCAAGAATTCTCTTACCCATATATTTATTACCATTCCCGCAATGGCCTAATTTTTGCCTCGCGCTTCGGGTCAAGATTTTTGACTTATTTAATTAGCGTCTGGATTTTTTTAAAGCAGGTGATAAAGCTAGTAATCGGGTACAAACGCAATTGGGCCAGGCCGGTGATGCGGGGTGTAATTGATTTTTGGCGAGGGAAGAAAGGGAAATTAGAAGGATACTATTAGCCAAATTAAAAAGTAAAAAATAAAAATTAAAAACGAAAAGGAAAAATCAAAAATTGGTTTTTAATTTTTAAATGTCGTTTTTACTTTTTCATTTTTAAATTTTACTTTATGTTTATCGGTATTGACGCGCACAATTTGGAAGGCAAGCGGACCGGTGTTGGCCGGTATCTCTACAATTTGCTCCATGAATGGCAGGGTGCAAGTTTCAAGTTTCAAGTTTCAAGTTTCAAGTTTATTTTGTATTTCAAAGATGAAATTCCGGCTGATATACCTAAGTCAGAATTATTTGAGAGTAAATTGTTGAATGTCGGCAGCACGGCAAAATTTATCCATTGGGATTTGGCGCGGGCGGCAAAAAAAGATAAGCTGGATATTTTGTTTTGCCCGGGTTATATCGCGCCGCTTTTTTATTCTGGAAAGATTGCCCTAACCTTGCACGATATTATTTATGAGGCGCACCCGGATTGGTTTAATTGGCCGAGCGCGGCGGATAAAATATTGCTTAAATGGGTTTCCAAAAAAGCGGCGCAAAAAGCAGCGATAATTTTCACAATTTCAGAATTTTCTCGCCAAGAAATTATTAAACACTATCGCGTAGAGCCGCAAAAAATCGCGCTTATCCCGTTGGCCGCAGATCCTTTGTTGGCTGGCGATTGCCCGGACGGAGCTGAAAAAATCAGCGAGGTTAAAGAAAGGTTGGGTGTCAAAGGCAAATTTGGCTTTTACATCAGCTCAATTTTTAGCCGCCGCCATCTGCCCGAAATCACTGAGGCATTCAGAGGCATCGCCAAAGAGCACCCCGATTACCAGTTTTTAATAGGCGGCCGGGATTATACGCTCGGATGGGCTGTTGATAAACTCGCCGAAAAGATAAACCAGGAATTGGGCAGAAAAGCGATTTTAAGAGTTGATTTTATCGGCGATTCTGAGTTAAAATTATTGTATAGCGCCTGCGCGTTTTTTATTTGGCTTTCTGATTACGAGGGTTTCGGTTTGCCGGTGCTGGAAGCAATGGCCGGCGGCGCGCCGGTGCTCACCAGCGATGGCTCCTCATTGAAGGAAGTGGCGGGTGAGGCGGCGCTGCTGATAAAAGATAATTCCGACGTAGAAGAAATTTATGGGGCGATGAAACGACTGATTGGAGATGAAAATCTGCGGCGAGAGCTGATAAGGAAGGGGAGAGAGCAGGCAGCGAGGTTTTCATGGGAAAAGTGTGCGAAGGGAACATTAGAAAAATTACTAATTTCTAATTGACCTAATTTCTAATCAAATCCCAAATCCCAATACCCAATTAGAAATTAGACATTTAGGCATTGGTCATTTATTAGGTTAATTATCATCCCTACGGGAGATCTCCCGTAGGGAGAGAAATTAGAATGAAATTAACTTTCCCCGCGCCTCCGTGCGCGGGGGCATTCCGAATTGTTTGGTGAGTGGATCGTTTGGTTAATTTCCATCGTAATCGGATAGCGCGATAGAGTCGGTTGGGAAATCCCCGCCGCTCCGTCGGCGGGGTAGTTTAATAATTAGAAATTGAAAAAATATTTAACCCCCTTAAATATAGTTTTTGCTGCAGAAATTGTTGTGGTGATTTTGGCCTCTTTGGGCCTCATTCCCCGTGAGGCGGTTTTGGTTTGGACTGGCTTGGCAATTTTTTATATGATTTTTTCGCCGGTGGAGGATTCCCTATGGTTGATTGTTGCTTCCATTCCGCTTTTTGTCGCTCTGCCAGTTTTTGACAATTTTGATACGATGGCCAATTGGCGGATTTTAATCGCGGTTTTGTTTTTATGCCTGTTTTTCAAAAAAGGAATTTCTTTAAGTTTGGTGAAAGATGAGCATGTTCGCTGGCGAATTAGGGAAAATGTTAAGCACTATCTGATTGAATATTTGAGCTGGGCGTTTTTAGTTGTGGCGGCTTTATCAATTTTGGTGGCTGATTATAAAATTTTAGCCATTAAAAAATTACTATTTTTAATTAATATTTTTCTTTTATATTTAATCATTAGGAATTTAGTAAAAAATAAAGAGGCAATTATAAAAATTTGGCAGGCAGCGGCTGTGGGCGGAGTTACAGTTATAGCAGTGGCCTTGATTCAATTTATGGCTGCGCTTTTTGTTCCTCTTTTTTCCCTATGGCAATTTTGGTCAGATAAGGTGATTGCGGTTTTTTACGGCCAGAATTTATCTTATCTTTTGTCCTATTCCAATACCTGGTTTGCTTATTATGCCGGCAATCCGCCAACCCCGCGACTTTTTTCGGTTTTTCCCGATTCCCATTCTTTTGCCATGTTTTGTATCATACTGGTGCCGATTTTTTTGGTTTTGGCGATGCTGGCGCAAAGAAAAATAAAAAAAGTTTTTTACCCCGCACCACAGCCCGCCCCGCTTCGCGGAGCGAGGCCGGGGAACGCCACGGGCGTAAACCCGTGGATGAATAGGCTAAAACCCGAAGGGCAATACCCTAAAGGCGTGAGCCTGTGGTGCGGGGTTTACTGGGTTTTGGTCGGTTTGGCTTTGTTGGGCATCGCGCTTTCCGGTTCCAGAGGAGCGTGGTTGAGCGTGCTGCCGGCCGCCACTGTGCTGATTTATATTTATGGAAAAAAATTAGAATCTGTTTTATCAAAAAAAGCGCTGGCCGCATTTTTTATTTTTGGTTTTTTATTTTTAGTTTCTTCATTATATCCGCCGCTGCTTTATAAATTTCAGTCCTGGCAGACGGGTAAGGCCAGCACCAGCACTTTTGCTTTTTTTGAGCGGGCTAAATCAATTTCTGACCTTGAAGAAACTTCCAACAAAGGACGCCTGGAAATTTGGCGGGCTACTCTAAAATCAATTGCGCAAAAACCCGTTTTGGGCGTGGGGTTGGGCAACTACGTTAAAATTTTGGAAGAGGATATTTCCGCCGCCAAAAAAGGCGCCTCCGCTCACAATCTCTATCTTGATTTGGCCTCGGAAATTGGCATTCCCGGCGTTTTATTTTTAATCGGCATGTTCGCGGATATTTTATATACCAGCTGGCTGGTTTTCCGTCGGGCAAAGGAACCGCATTTCAAGTTTTTCGGCTTGCTGTTCGGGCTTTACTTTATCTGGATTTTAGGCTATAGTTTTTTTGATGTGGTGCTGTTAAACGATAAGGTTTTATTGTTCTTTATGGTGAGCGCGGCCACACTTTACAGTATTAGAAGCCTTGATCTGAAAAGATAAATATGGCCCGAAATGGGCTACGAAATACCTGCCCGCCAATAGCCAAAGTGAGTGGTCGGAAGATAATTATTATACACTTTTAATTTATTTATTCTGTCTATAAGCTAATCACTATTGGCTTTGGCCCGCCCGCATCGCCAAGCGAAGCTTTGGCGGGCGCGGCAGGCGGGCGAGAAAATACGAATATACGAAAACTTTTTCGTAGTTTCGTAAGAAATTCGTATTTCGTAGCTATATATGTTCAATCCTTTGATTTCTCTTAATGTGCTTTTGTATAAACCCGGATCCTATTTAAAACCGTGCCTGGAATCCATTTTGAATCAAAATTACGGACATTTTGAACTTTTAATTATTGACAATAATTCCGCGGATGGCACGGGAGAAAAAGTGAAAGAGCTTATGGCGGCGGCTGGAAACCAGATTCGCTGGCGGCTGATAGTTAATGAGCAAAATTTAGGTTTTGCCGGCGGGCACAATCAAGGAATAAAAGAAAGTCGCGGAGAGTTGGTGGCGCTGGTTAATCAGGATATAATTTTAGACAAAGGTTTTTTAAAAAATATTATAGAAATTTTTAAAGACGAAAAGGCCGGGTCGGCTCAAGGTAAATTATGGCGATTAAGGGTGGATGGAGAAAATTTATCAAAGACCGAAACGATAGATAATGCCGGTTTGATTATGCTGAAAAACCGGCGCATTATTGCCCGCGGCCAGGGGCAAAAAGATGAGGGGCAGTTTGATAGAATAAAAGAAATATTTGGCGTTGACGGCGCCTTGCCGGTTTATCGGCGCACGGCGCTGGAAGACGTAAAAGTTCAAAGTTCAAAGTTCAAAGTTCAAAGTTCCGATTACGAATATTTTGACGAAGATTTTTTTGCCTACAAAGAAGATGTGGATTTGGCTTGGCGGCTGCGTCTGGCTGGCTGGAAAGCGTTTTACGTGTCTGGGGCGGTGGCCTGGCACGCGCGCTCGGCTGGTGAAAGTGTCGCCACTAATTATTTGGGTATTATTAGAGAGAGATTGAAAATTGGTAAATTTGCCAAATACCTTTCGTTTAAAAATCAGCGATTAATGCAGATAAAAAACGAGCAGCCGCTCTTGTTTTTAAAACATTTAATCTGGTGGCTGCCCAAGGAAATCGCCTCCTGGATTTACGTGATTTTATTTGAGCGCTATACCTGGCGGGCAATAGGGGATTTATTCAGGCAGGCGCCCGGAGCCTGGCAGAAACGTAAAATTATAATGGCGCGAAGGCGGGTGAGCAGTGAAGAAATGGAAGGATGGTTTAAGTAAAAATGCAAAGTTCAAAATGCAAAGTTCAAAATGACAGTTCAAAATCCAAAATGATAAATTCATTTTTACATTTTGCATTGTCCCGCTACGCGGGATCTCGCGTAGCGACGATCATTCTACATTTTGATATTTGATTTTTGAATTATGGACCAATCAGAAATTGATAAAAATGGAATAGACGAGAGTGAAGATTTTATTCCGCGAGAAAAATCCCAGTCGCGCTGGTGCCGGTTTGCTTTTGGCTTCTGGATTTTACTGCTGATTTTTATTTTAGTTGGCGCAGGTGGGGCGCTGATTTATAAAACCGGTTTCACTTTTTCGCAAATGAGCGTCGGCAACGGAGTTCTGCCTTTGAGCGAGAATACGCCTTCGCCGGACCCTGACCGGCTGAATATTCTGATTTTGGGCTTGCGCGGGGAAACGGACCCCAACGGCGGTCTGCTGACCGACTCTATCATGGTAGTCAGTCTGAAAAAATCAACCGGCCAGGTAGCTTTAATTTCCATCCCGCGGGATTTATATATCACTATGCCCGGCCAAAATTACGAAGAGAAAATAAATTTTGCTTACGCTCTGGGTTATGAAAAAAAAGGCGCGGCGGGCGGCTTGTTTCTCAGCAAAATCGCCGTTTCTCGCGTCACTGGCCTTTATATTAATTACACCATCTCCATTGACCATAATGCCTTCAAAGAAATTGTTGATATTTTGGGCGGCGTGGATGTCTATTTAGACAAACCTTTCAGCGAAAAGGAGCAATTTGCCAAAGAAATTTTGTTGGATTTGCCGGCCGGCAAAAACCATCTGAACGGCTCAACGGCCCTTTATTTCGTTCGTTCCAGATTTTCCACCAGTGATTTTGACCGGGCGCGGCGCCAACAGCTGGTTTTGCTGGCCATAAAAGATAAGGCCTGGTCGTTGGGAATTTTAGCCAACCCAGTCAAAATTTATCAATTACTGGAGGCGTTGGGCCGCAACGTCAGAATGGATATGGGGCTGAGTGAAGTTAAGGAATTAGTTAAATTGGCGTCGGGCGTCAGCTCCAAAAATATTATCCATAAGGTTTTTGATACGACTCCCGAGGGTTTGCTTTATGAAAGCCGCAGTGCCAGCGGCGCCTATATTCTGTTGCCCGCGGGTGACAACTTCAGTAATATTCAGGAGGCGTGTCGGAAGATATTTCAATAAAAATTCCAAATAACAAATTCCAAATTTCAAATAAATCACAATTTATCAAATTCAAAATTCCAAACGGTAGTTCGATAAACTCACTATAAATTTGGAATTTCGGTCATTGGAATTTGAATATTGTTTGTTATTTGGTGCTTGGGATTTGGTGCTTATGGAGCTATCCATCATTGTCACCAATTATAAAACTCCGGAACTCTTAAAACTTTGTCTGGAATCTATTAAATTGGCGGGGGCTGGTTTGGATTATGAAATTTCGGTTTTAGATTCTGAAAGCCGGGAAGAAACGGAGGAAGTGTTAAAAGAAAGTTTTCCCGAAATTAAATTGATTTCTTTCAAAAAAAATATCGGTTATGCTAAATTGGTCAACGCCGGTTTGTCACGAACCAGCGGCCGGTATATTTTAATTTTAAACGCTGATATAATTTTATTTAAGGACTCTTTGCAAAAAATGGTTGAGTATTTAGAGGGAAATCCCAAAGTTGGGATATTGGGACCGCAGCTTTTAAATTTCAATGGCACGGTGCAGGAGTCATGTTTTCGATTCCATCGGCCCCTGAGCATTGTTTATCGTCGGACGTTTTTAGGCAGGACAAAATGGGGCAAGAAAGAGTTGGCCAGGTTTGCGATGAGGGATTTTGACCGCCAGAGCATTAAGGAAGTTGATTGGCTTTTGGGCGCGGCGCTTATGCTCAAAAAAGCGGCTCTAGAGCAGGTGGGGCCCATGGACGAAAGGTTTTTTCTTTATTTTGAAGATACTGACTGGTGCCGCCGTTTTTGGGACAAGGGCTGGCAAGTGGTTTATTTTCCCGAGGCAAAAATGCATCATTATCACGGCCGTTTAAGCAAAAAAACCAGTAGTGGCCTAGCAGATTTACTGGTTAATAAGTATACTTGGATTCATATTGTCAGCGCCATTAAATATTTTTTGAAATATAGATAAGTTTGCCGCTTTTTTGGCGGCAAAAAAGCGGCGGAAAAACCGCCGCGCGGCGATAAAATTTTGAGGAATTCTAGGGCTCGCCTCGCTAAAATCGCTATCCACGCCCCGCTTCGCGGGGCCCGACCATAGCACGCGATTTTTATACGCTCGGCTCGCCCTGAATTCCTGACAAAATTTTTCGCAGGCGCGGAACTAAATAGTTTGCCATATTTTCGTAAGTAATAAATATAAATTCATAATTTCGTAGGGATAATGAAAAAAATCTTCTCTCCAATTTTAATCGTCGCCTTTTTGATTGTCTCTTTCGGTCTGGGTTTTTATTACGGCAAGCACAGCCAGCCCTCAATTGAGAAGGTGACAGGTATTCAAAATCTGGAGCAGGGCAAACCCCAGACGGTGGATTTTAGTTTATTTTGGGATGCCTGGAGCGAGGTTCAGGATAAATTCGTCAATCGCTCAAAGCTTGATTTTCAAAAAATGGTTTATGGGGCAATTTCCGGGATGCTCGCTTCCCTGGGTGACCCCTATACGGTTTTTATGAATCCGGAGGATAATAAAAGTTTCTCTCAAGGTATGCAAGGAAATCTGGAAGGGATAGGGGCCGAGGTGGGGACAAGGAAAGATATTTTGACCATTATTTCGCCTCTGGAAAATTCGCCCGCCCAGCGAGCGGGTCTTAAGCCGGGGGATAAAATTTTAAAAATTGATGATAAAATCACCGCCGGCATGACGGTTGAGGAAGGCGTGAGCTTGATCAGGGGGCCCAAAGGCACGGAGGTGCGTCTGACCATTGGTCGCGACGGCTGGTCGTCAACCCAGGAATTTAAGATTGTCCGCGAAGTGATTAATATTCCGATTGTCAAGTTGGAGATGAAAAGCGTGGGCGACAAAACCATCGCTCACCTGACCATTTATCAGTTTACCGAAAATGCCGAGACTGAATTTATTAAAGCCGCTCAGCAAATTTTGACATCCGATGTCAAGGGAATTGTTTTGGACGTGCGCAGCAACCCCGGCGGCTATTTGGAATCAGCCGTGGATATCGCCAGTTGGTTTTTAGCCAAAGACAAGCTCGTGGTGGTGGAAGATTACGGCAACGGCAAAAAAATTGAGCACAAAAGCACGGGAATAAATAAACTTGGTTCTTACCCCTTGGTGGTTTTAATTGACCAGGGTTCGGCTTCGGCTTCCGAAATTCTGGCCGGCGCCCTGCGCGATGACCAGGGCGTAAAATTGGTGGGCGAAAAAAGTTTCGGCAAGGGTTCGGTGCAACAGCTGGAGCAGCTGGCTGGCGGCACTTCGCTTAAAATCACCGTGGCCAAATGGCTCACCCCTTCGGGTCATTCCATTATGGAGGAAGGTCTGGAGCCGGATGTGAAAATAGAGTTAACCAAAGACGACATTGAAAACACCCGCGACCCGCAGCTGGACAAGGCGCTGGAGATGCTGAAATAAAACAAGTATTTTAAATTATCAGAAAAATACACCAACAGTATTCACCCGTTAATTTATGGAAAATGATAACCCTCCAACATTCTTGAGAATGTTGGAATAACATTTTGCGACATTATCTTTGGTCTAATTCGCGCGAATTGAATAAACCCTGCATCGTCGGCACCGAAAAAGTGACAGAGATTTTAAAAGACGGTGATTTGGTGGAAGTTGATGCGAATAAGGGAATCGTAAAAATAATAAAATGAATTTATGGTATTAATAAAAAAGAGAAAATATGCAGAAAAATGACCAAAAATCATCTAAAATAGCACCCAGTTATGAGAAGCTATTCGACGTAGACAGGTTTTATATTTACCCGTTTTATTTTGCCGATATTTCTTTGACTAGTAGCGTTAAAAAAGCAATAGACGGGAGTTTGACCAGAATTATTACCGAGTTTAATAAAGACCATGCTGATTATTATACAGATATCAATGAAGTGGATAGGTTGGGGAAAAAATTATTCAACCGAATTTTAAGACAGAAGAAATATTATAAAATCGTAGAAAGAAAGGTATTGAGTTATGGCGACAAACTAATGAAATTTTGTCAAAAGATTAAAGAAGTTAGAACGGCTAAATTAACAGACAAAGAACTTTATAATTTTTATCATCAATACGGCCAATTAATAATAGAAATGAGAGATTGGGGCTGGGTGCCGGTGGTGCTTGACGGGATGAGAAGGCCTTATTTATCTGAATATTTAATGGAACAGTTCAAGAGAAATTTAAGAAGAAAAAAAATAGCAGCTAAAGAAGTCTCCAATTATTACAGTGTTTTAACTTCCAGCGACAGAGAAAGCGAAGTGATGCAGGAGGAAATCGGCCGGCTTAATTTGATTTTGCAGATTGAAAAAGAATTTCCCGCTTTCAAAAATTTATTCAAAGAAAAAGATGACCGAAAACTCGCTTCATTAATTAAAAATAAATATCCCCAAGCATACCAATCATTAAAAAAACATACCGAAGAATTTGGCTGGCTGACTTTTTATTATATCGGACCGCCCATGAGCGTGGCCGACCTTATCAAATCAATCAGAAATGACTTTTCAAATAAAGAATCCACGGCTCGGCAAATTAAAAAAATAGAAAGTCATTTTCGCGAATTACCCTCAAAGAAGGAGGCGATTATCGAAAAATTCAATTTGTCGTCAAAGCTTATTTATTTATTTAGCGTCTCTTCATTTTTCACTTATTTAAAAGACCACCGTAAAGGGATTTATCAGAAATCGTATGTGGTCATGGAACCTATTATAGAAGAAATTGCCAAGCGCCTCGATTTAAGCGCAAAAGAGATAAAATATCTGATTGATGACGAAATTAAGGAAGCGCTTTTGCAAAAGAAAGATTTCCACAAAATCGCCAGCCAGAGAGCCGATTATTGTGTTTCTCATGTTTATAAAGGAAAAATTGAAGTGCTAATTGGCGATAAAGCCGCAAAATTAATCAATAAATATGTCTTAAGGCCAACGGAAAATATTGTTGCCACGAATCAGTTGAAGGGTACTGTGGCTTATGTCGGCAAAGTTAAAGGGATTGTCAAATTGGTTATTAATAAAGAGGATGTGGATAAGGTGAAAAAAGGCGATATTTTAGTCTCGCCCGCCACCAATCCGGACTTGATTATTGCTATGAAAAAATCTGCCGCTTTTGTGACCGACCGGGGCGGAATTACTTCTCACGCCGCGATAGTTTCAAGAGAGTTTAAAAAACCCTGTGTTGTCGGAACAGGAAATGCGACTAAAGTTTTAAAGGATGGGGATTTAGTGGAAGTTGATGCAGAAAAAGGCGTAGTAAAAATTTTAAAAAGATAGCCAATTTGTTTTTTTGTAGCAATTATCATTTGCGCAAACGAAACGAGACGGCTAAAAAATATGCCAGAATCATTTTTTGCCAGGCATTCGCTAAAGCCGGATAAAACCAGTCCGGAATCGCCAGAATATAAAGGCATTTCGGAAAAAGGCGTTGAGCTGGCACGTCAAAAAGCCGGAGAAGTTTTAGAAGTATTGGAAAAAGCAGAACCTGGAACAGTTATGTTTATTGGTGGTGCTTCCGAAGCCATAAGGACCAAATCAACTGCCCGTGTATTCGGGAAAGAAGTTAAAGAAAAAGTCCAAAAAGAAGGAAAAGAGGATATATTAGTTTTGACTGAAAAAGATATTATAGACAAAGAAAAAGGTTATTCCCAAATAGTTGAAGGCGTGTCCGATTTGATAAATAAAAATAAAGATAAAAAGATTATGATTGATTTTCCTTTGATGCTAAAAGAATTTGCAATGAAGCCGTGGATGGACGAAAAAGGCAATTTATCAGAATATACCCAAAAATTGATGGCAAAAAATAACAATGATTCAAACGCATGCGTCAAGGAATGGATTGCAACGGGCGGCAGAATGGAAGATTTGTCGGGTCCTGACCCAGAACAAATAGCAAAAGACCATATAAAAGGCATCGGGCGATTGACTGATTTTGCGCAAAAACACATTGAAAATAGGCCCTTGATTGTTGGCTTTGTCGGCCACAGCTGGAATATAGACGCATTAGCCGTATATTTGGTAAACAATGGCAAAGTTGATGCCGAGGGTTTTCAAAAAGTAGGTGGAGAAATGATAAAGGATTCGGAAATAGGCAGAATTGAAATTAAAGACGGAGAAGCAGCGTTAAATTATAAAGGGAAGAAATTCCCGATAAGGATAGGTTAATTAAAAAGAAAAAAATAGCGGGCGTAGCGCGTTAGTTAGCCTGCATGATGAACATAATTGTTGATGTTATTGACGCGAGTCCTCAATGTCGATGGAGCCGTCTTCAAAATTATGAAAATTAAAATACCAAAAAAATATCAAAAAATATGGCGGCTGGCGGAGCCGATTTTAAACAATGGAAGAAAGGGTGATACAGTTCATTGCAAACAGACAGCCGAGTTGGTTTTCAATTACATTGGTGAAAATAAAAAAGGCGACCCCGATGTTCTGATTCCGGTGGCGATGATGCACGATATCGGCCACGCCGCGATTTCGCCTCAGCACATGAAATATGTTACCGGCCCCGAAAAACTACCGGGTGGCAAGCTGGTTCATATGCTGGCTGGCGCAAAAATTGCCGATGATATTTTAAAAAGCATAAAATATCCAGCGAGCAAGAGAAAAGAAATTGTTGACATTATCAGTATGCATGATTTTGATCAGCTCAAGGGTATTGACCTTGATAAAGTTTACAACACTTTAAATAAGAAACTATTTCATGATCTGGATAGCTTAGATAGATTTTCTAAAAAAAGATTTGAATTTGTTATGAAACTATATCACTGCGGGCCGCAAAAAGCTATTGAACTATTACTGAGGGAAACAAGATTTTTCCTACCCGAAATTGAAGAAAAAGCCAAAAAGATGCTCCAAAATCTAAAATTATGACCAGAGAGCAATTAGTTAAATATTTAAAAAAGACCGAATTTGACGTGCAAGGCGCCAGGTGCTGTTATTATCTGACGGATCTCTATTTTACGGTTTACGCTAACGCGAGTTTTTTTGGGAAAAATCTTAGTCCGCTTTTTGGTTATGTAATAACTCTCAACAGCCAAGCGGCTTTTTATGAAATAATTCCCAAGGAGGTCTTGCACGAATTTTCAGAGGGCCTTTATCGGGCTTATCTGGAAAACCCAGAAAATTTAATTTCAAAGATGAATGAAAGAGATGAACTGCATGAGGAGATTGAAGTAATTTGGAGCCAGTACCGGTTGGTTGATAAAACTGATTTTTTCCAAATAGCGGAATTTTTCCAGCGCCTGGTTGGAAAAATAAAAAAATGGATTGAATACGCGGCTATCGGCGAAGACAAATGGCAGATTATAGACCAGGAATTTATTCCCGAATTTTCAAAAAAGAATAATATCAGCGAAGCCCAGGCAAAAAATATTTTGGCGATTATTTCGCACCCCGCAAAGAGGAGCGTTTTTAATATTGAAAGGGAAAATTTTCTTGAAATGTGCCTTGATGTGTTGAGCAACAATGTTTTGGGCGAGGCCGCCGCCAAAAAAGATCTCAAGGCCATAAGGCGCGATCCAGTTTTATCAAAAAAAATGGAAAAATACATCAGCCAATATTTTTGGCTCAAAACTGATTTTTACGGCTTTCAGGAAATTACTCTCGCTTCGCTTTTAAATGACATCGCCAACTTTATTGCGGATAAAAACGAGGCGCAAATAAATAAAGAGTTAGAAAAAATCAGCCAGAATATATTATTACTGAAAAAAGAAAAACAAAAAGTTCTATCTGAATTAAAAATAAATCAACAGGACCGGAGAGTGTTTGATTTAGTGGCTCAGGCCATCTCTTGGCACGATAAAAGAAAAGAGGATATGACCAAACAATTTTATTATATGTATTCGGTCGTGGCCGATCTGGCGGTCGCGGCGCAGACCACTTATGACCAAATTGTGGTTATGTCCCTTCAAGAATTAGATGATTTTTTAGCGACAGGCATATTTAAATTAAAAAAATCAGAAAAGACGTTTACGATGTTTGCCAAAGGCAAGCCATCGCAAATTTTTGTCGGCGAAATCGCCGATGAAATGCTCGGCGCCGTTTTAAAAATTGAATTAAAAAAGGAGTTTTCCGGAACGGTTGCTTCCAAGGGCGGCAGCCAAAAACTGACCGGTAGAGTCAAAATCATCAGCGATCCGCGAAATGAATCATTCAAGAAAGGCGAAATTTTGGTAACGAGTATGACGCGCGTGGAATTCGTGCCGCTGATGAGAAAAGCCAAAGCAATCATTACCGACGAGGGCGGCATTGCCTGTCACGCCGCCATTATTTCACGCGAGCTGGGCATTCCCTGTATTATCGGTACTAAAATTGCTACCGAGGTTTTAAAAGACGGTAATTGGGTGGAGATGGATACCGATAAAGGAATAGTTAAAATTTTAGAGAAAGCAAAATGAGCCGAATAAATTTTAAAAAACTTGTCCAACAAAAGTGGTACATCGAGCATTTTGACGGCTGTCCGGCTTTCACTGAAATGACAGGCGGCGGTTTAACGTTGCGATTTTACAATAGTAAAATTCCCTACAATGAGGTTGTTATGGGTTATTACAGGGATAGACAGGGTGATTGGTTTTCTTTGTTTTCGGAACAGGAGACAAACGCCCGCGCCATATTTTTTTTATTCTTAAAAAATCGGAAAGCTTTCGTCAGTCTTAACAAGAAATGGACAAATGATTTAAGAAAAATCAAAGCATTTTATTTTAACTCATTCAAACATAATTTGCGCGTCTTAAATAACCAGCGATTATTAGAATGGACCGATAATGTATATAATTTTTACCGAAACAAAATATCTGTTCCCGGTTTTATTGACGGCTTTATTCTTTATGCCGGTCAGAGATTTGATTTTTTAATCAAGAAATTTTGTCGCCAGCATAAAATAAAAAATTTTAGCAAGATTTCTTTAATTTTGAGCGCTCCGATAACTCCCTCTTTCTTTAAGGAAGCGCAGGATGACTTGAAAAAAATAATGCCATTTTTTTTGAAGTCTGGCTATAAAATCGGAGGAGGTTTGACGGATTTTTTAGAAAGAGATGGAAATAAAAAAATGCAGAAATTAATTGATGAACATATTTTAAGATTTTCTTGGATTAAAAGCAGTTATGCTGGCTATAAAGAATATGGGATTGGAGATGTTGAAAAAGAAATTAAGGAACTGGCGGGGCGAAAAGTGCCAAATAGAAAAAAAGACACTTTGATTAAAAATAAAACAGAAAAAGAAGAACTAATAAAAAGACACGGTTTTAAGCCTGAAATCATCGCCATTCTCCGCGCCAACGAAGCTATTACCAAAATACAGGAAGAAAGAAAGTTTTATTCTTTAACCTTCGTGGCGCTACAGGAAAAAATTTTAAGAGAAATCAGCCGTCGGACAAAAATTAATAAAGAACTTTTATTATTTTGTCGACTGAAAGAGGTGAGCGCAATTTTAGATGGCGAGTTTGATATAGACGAATTAAAAAAGAGACAGAAATCCTCACTTTTTATTTATCAGCGAGGCGAAGTGAATGATATTTTTACGGGAAAAATAGCTGATGAATTTTTACAGAAGGTCGGTGACAAATTAAAGTCCAGACAAGTTAAAGAAATCACTGGCATAATTGTTTCGCCAGGTAAAGCCGAGGGAATAGTAAAAATCATAAAATCGGTTAAAGATTTGGCAAAAATTAATCAAGGCGATATTTTAGTAGCCGGTATGACCAGACCCGAACATCTGCCGGGCATGAAAAAAGCCGCGGCCATTGTGACTGATGACGGCGGCATCACTTGTCACGCCGCCATTATTTCCCGCGAGTTGAACAAACCCTGTATTGTCGGCACCAAAATCGCCACTAAGGTGCTAAAGGATGGACAATTGGTTGAGGTAGATGCAAATAAAGGGATAGTGAGAATAATTAAATGAAAGTTTTGTCCGCCCAAGGCGGATCAACCTCGGGCCGAAAAGATGGTGATTGGGTGGAGGTGGATGCGGAAAAAGAAGTAATAAAAAAGCTGTGAATAATAAAAATGGAAGAATTTAGACGAGAGGATATTAATATTAAAGAATGGGAATACGAGTTCAGGCAACGGGATACGAACCCGATTATTATTGCCGATTTTTGGAGCCGCGCCATTTATTTTAATTTGGAGTCCGAATTAAATCTTCCTGCCCGCTATTTAAACTATCTTTTTACCGATTCCAATTGCGGATACGTAAAAATAAAGGAAAAAGAAAAAGTTTTGAATTTAATTCGCGGCGCGATAGAAAAAGGAAATTATCTAAAATACATTTACGATGCAACTTTACTCAGAGTCGCGCAATGGAAGCAATTTTCCGAGCGGGTCAGATCAAAATTGAAAAAAAGCTTTCCCGATAGAAAAGAAATCCTTAATCTCTGGCGGGAATGCGACCGAAAGCTTTTGCTTTTGATTCCCTGGTTTTATATTCCTTGGTATGTGACGGAAAATAATATGATCTCGCAAAGAATCAGGGAGCGTCTTGAAAAACACAGAAGCTATATAGAAAAATACGCGAGCTTGGACGAAGCGGTAATGATTATTTCTTTTCCCGTTAGAGAAGCTTTGTTTCAGAAAGAACAATCTGAATTTATGAAATTGCTCGGGATGGCGAAGGACGATTTTCAAAATGACCCAAAATTTTTGAGCGCCGCGAAAAATTATCTTGACGAATATGGCTGGACGAAAACTTTTCTTTTGTTGCCGAAAGAACCTTTGACCTTTGAAGAGTTGCTAAAGAGGATAAATAATGCCAGGAAAAATAATGCATTGGCCGATTACAAGTCGCAAAAAGAAAAAAGAGAAAAGGACTTCGTTCTGGCCAGAAAATTGTTGGACGGCTTAAAAAATGATTCATATTTAGTTGAACAAATTGGCTGGGCGCGTGAATTTGGCTGGCTTTTGACTTTTAGTGTTGAGCAGGCATTCAAGTCCGGCGCAAAATTAATTCCGTTTTACAAAATTTTAGCGAAAGAAATTAGCGTTCCGTATGAAGACTGGGTTTATTTAACATCAGCTGAAATAATTCAGGCACTTGAGGGTTCGGCAATTCCGTATGAGGAAATTAAAAACAGAAAAGACGGCTTTGCTTTTCTATTGAAAAAAGGTATTGTAAAAATAGCTTCTGGAGAAAAAGGAAAGAAATTGTCCGAATGGATTGATAAAAATGCCGGACAAAATGTTATTCAAGATATTACCGAAATAAAGGGACAGTCCGCAATGCCCGGAGTAATGAAGGGGAGGGTCCATATTGCCTTGCTTCCGGCCGATTCCCACAATCTTGAAGCCGGGGAAATTTTGGTTTGCTCGATGACGAGTCCAGAATATTTGCCGGCCATGAGGCGGGCGGCCGCATTTGTGACAGATGAGGGCGGTTTGCTATCTCACGCAGCAATCATCGCCAGAGAACTTGGAAAACCCTGCATCGTCGGTACCAAAATCGCCACCAAGGTTTTAAAGGACGGGCAACTGGTAGAAGTGGATGCTAATAAGGGAATAGTCAGAATATTAACCAAGTAAGAATTTGTATTGTCTAATTCGTACGAATAGGTAAATAGAATAGAAGTACTTTCCCCGCGCCTCCGTGCGCGGGGCTAAGCGGGAAGAAAAATGGGAATGTGGTAGACTGAAAATATGTCCGAGAGCAGAAATCGAAGGCCGATAAACTTGCCAAACAGCAAAAACTTTTCTAACCGCCGCGGTCGGATGGAGAGAAATCCCCGCCGCTCCGTCGGCGGGGTAGTTTAATAAAATATGTTATACTAATTGGCGTATGGAAATTAATCAAGCCGAAAAAATATTAAAGGCGCTGGCTAATCGCCGGCGCCTGAAAATTATTAAATATCTCAACGACAATAAAAAGGCCTCGGTAACAGAACTAGCCGGCTATCTTAAATTATCTTTTAAATCAACATCAAAACACCTAGCGGTTTTAAAAAATGTAGACATTGTAGAAGCAGAGCAGGTGAGCTTGTCTTATTTTTATAGTCTGGCGCAACCGCCAAATCCCTTAGTTAAACAGCTTTTGTCTATTGTCTAATTCGTACGAATGGGTAAATACAAAATATGGATTTTTCTGTAAAAATTATTAGAGAAAAAATCAACCAAGAAGAGTTTGATGAAATCGCCAAAAACGGTTTTGGCGAAATGGTTAAAATTGTGGTTGACATAGAAAGAAAAATAATTGTCTTAGGCGGTGAATTGCATGCGGACGAAGAAAATATTTTGATTGAAGACGGCTCGCGGCCGGTAGACCTCTGGGGTGCGAATATTTATGTTAACAAGCTAAAAGAAGAAAGGTTACAATTTACGGCGTTAATTAATATCAGGCCGGCCAAAGGCAACCGCTCAATGGAGATTTCCGACCCAGATATCAAAGAAAAAATCACGCAAATTGTTAATGATTTAATTGAATAAAATGGACGCGCAAAAATGGCAAAAATTAACAGGCGCCCGGCAGATGGCCAATATCGGCAGCGAAATCAATCGCGCGTTTTCGTGGCGGCAAAAAGGAGATAAACAAAATGAAGAGGCGGCGGTCTGGCGGGCGCTGGAACTTTTGGATTTAACTCTGGCTGATAAGAAATGGCGGGGCCGGACAAGAGAACTGCGCCGTTTGCGCGAAGTGCTTTGCGATATGTTTTTGGGTAACAACGAATATAATATCAAACTGGAAGAGCTTGAGGACTACTTTTTGCCATTTGCCTTAAAAGTAAGAAGCTGATTTTATTTATATGCTAGAGTCAAAAATAATTCTAAAAGGTATTGCGGCCAGCACTGGTTCGGTAGAGGGGATTGTTAAAATTGTGCACGGAGTTAAAGATGCGTCAAGATTTAATGAAGGCGATATTTTGGTGGCCGAGACGACCGAGCCGTCAATGGTGATAATGATGAATAAAGCCGCGGCCATTGTGACAGATAAAGGCGGTTTAACTTGCCACGCGGCTATTGTTTCAAGAGAATTGGGAATTCCTTGCGTGGTGGCGACAAAAGAGGCGACAGAAATATTAAAGGACGGAATGAAAATAAAAGTGGACGGCTCCAAGGGTGAGGTCTATATTATCAATAACCATGAATAATAAAAATTATCCGAAATGGATAGACGATTATGCTAGGGCGATTCACCAGGCATTTTTAAACATGACGCCTTTATATGTTGGTTCAATAGATGTTTTTTATATTGCCAGATTGCTGGAAGGTACTTTTTTAGACAAGGTTTATCAGGCAATCAAAATTATAAAAAACAAAAATTATTCTTTGGCGGAAATTGCAAAAAGTTTTGCGACGCTCGCCACTCTAAGAATTCAAATTTATTGGTTGATGCTGGAATTTTTAGGCGCTAAAAATATAATAGACAGAAAGACCCTGCGAGAAAGCATTGATTTTTTTGTTGAAATATTATATTTTGCCGCCAAAAAAGATGCTTTTGGATATAATAGCGGCATTAGACATAGTCAAGCCGAGATTGAATCATTGCTGCAAAATTTAAATCTTAAAAAAGCCAATCCGGTAATCGCCAGAGAAATCGGAAAGTTTTACAACAGTTTGGTTTCTTTGGTTTTCGCGCTGTATGATGATTTTTTGCCTCAGGATTCCCACGAAGTTTATGGACCCTATGACGTCAGCAAGATTTACGGAAAAGGATATTTTCTGTTAATTAAAGATTTTCCGAAAATCAAGCCGGTGGAACTTTGGCCGAAAGCAAGCGAGCTGAAACATCAAAAGGTAACAATATACCAAATTTATTCCGGCATTAAATTCAGGTGCGAACTTATCGGTATGCATTCGGTCTACGAAGGCGACCCGGTCAATAATTTAAAATTTTATTATGCGGTGGTTGATGGAAAAGCGGTTAATGAGAAAGAAAAAATAAAGGAATTGACCAATTATTTTTCAGACGAATCAATTAAGCAGGCGCAAGTTTTGGCCGGACTTTCTCAAGAGCAACTAAAGCTCAAGGGTCTTGAGTGGTTGATGTATCAGTTGAAAGATTTCTTTAAATTGGCCAATATGGATTGGCGGCCGACCAAGGAAATGTGGCAAAAAATTAAAGATAAAAATATTCCAAAAAAATTTGATCTGCCGCGATTTCCTGCTTACGATGAATTTGTGAATAGTCCGGAATACGAAGTTTATTGGTTAAAAGATTTATACAAATAATAATTGATACTAAAATTTATGCGCGAAAAACTAATAGAAAAAAAGGGATAATAGTAAATATGTGGTGCTAAAAATTTGATTTTGAGCGATAATAGAGCCATAATCAGTAAATAATTTACACTATGGCTACAAAAAAACAGAAGATTTTGCCCAAAATGCAATTCTCAACGCACAAAGAAAAACGGACATTTCAGAAATAAGCAGAAATATTTTTG
>Ga0315284_10003957_pt1 | contig 21035 bp, 15 predicted proteins | sample YL17G09_16_MG_FD_203696 | JGI IMG/M metagenome (GOLD analysis project Ga0315284, IMG submission 203696) | Sediment microbial communities from Yellowstone Lake, YNP, Wyoming, USA - YL17G09_16 | ecosystem: Environmental > Aquatic > Freshwater > Lake > Sediment | place: USA: Wyoming | collected...
CCGTCAAATCGCCTTCTTTCCACTACACGCACTTTTCCGCGGCAGCAACCGCGCTGGCGCTATCGCCAAGGCCGATCCACGCGCCAAAATTTTTTCTGCGCGGGGGCAAGTGCGTAACTTGGGCTAGAAGGCCACCGCGGCAGAATCGCGTAGACGGCGTCCCCTTTCGCTGTGAAGAATGCATCGACAACAGCGCGATTTTCGGTTGGCTTCCCGGTAATCGCGGCGATATCGTACTTCTGTCGCCACTCGCTGTTGTAGATGATCCTGGGGCGCTGCCCAGCGCTCCGCTGACAACTCCTGGTCCACGGCCGCGTGCCGAAAATCGCCTCTCCGTTGACCTTCAGCCAATCACCGATCTGGACAAGGCGCTCCTCCTCAATGGCCTGGATTCTCCCGTCCGGCGTCGGCCCTACATTCAGCAGCAGATTGCCGCCGCGGCTGACCATGTCCACCAGCGTCAACACCAGCTCGCGGCCCGAATAGTAATTGGCCAACGTCAGTTGCCGGTTGTACACCCAGTCGTACCAGAGCGGCCGGTCCTCGGCATCGTACGCTCGCGGCTTGGTTACGGTGCGGTTCTCTTCCCATGGGTGGCTGCCATCCCTCATGCCCGGCGTGAATTCCGTGGTGTAGAAGCCGCCGTGCTTGTGGCGACAGCCTTGGCCCCAGCGATCGTTGATGACGATCTCCGGCGCGAGCGATTCATTGAACAGTCACGTGAGAAAATCGCGGCTCTTCCACAGGCTCTCGGGGCCGTCCCATTCTCCATCGGCCCAGAGGACATCGGGACGGTATCGCGTGATCAGATCCCGGAGCTGCGGCTGCATGTGATCGCGAACGAATCGCGGCCGGTCCGCCTGCCAGGTGGGGTTGAACCATTCGAAGAAGGAGTAGTAGAGGCCCATCTTCATGCTGCGGCGGCGCACCGCTTCGGTCAAATTGCCAACGAGGTCCTGCTTCGGTCCGATGTCCATCGCGTTCCACGGCCGGCGCCAGCTCCGCGTCGCTTCGGCGCTGGGCCAGAGGCAGAACCCATCGTGATGTTTTGCCGTGAGGACGACGTACTTCGCCTGCGAACGGGCAAAGACCGCGGACCAGTGATCCGGGTCAAAGGCCTCAGCGCGAAACATCGGCGCAAAATCCTCGAATCTGAAATCTCGACCATACGTGCGGACGTGAAAATCCCAGAGACCGACGTATTCCTCGGCGATGTCGTTCCTCGCCGGACGCGGGCCGGCCGATTCCATCTGCCGGCTTTTAAGCAGATTCGGCCAGTAGAATGAGGAGTGATTTCCCCAGGCTGGCACCGATGCCAACGTCCAGTGCACGTAAACGCCGAACTTCGCATCCAACCACCACGGCGCCGCTGGCCGCCGATCCAGCGATTCCTAGGTCGGCTCGTATTTCTTTCGTTCGCCGAGATTCGGCGGCTCTTCGGCTTTCGCGCCCGGACCAGCCATAAATGGATAAGCCGATGCCGCCGCAACGGCCTTGAGGAATGTTCGGCGTGGGTGAACGCATGACATGGATCTGCTCATATTTCCTTCGTGATGTCATACGCAATCAAATGCTCGCCGTGGCGAGGATACAGGCGCGCGTCATCATTCCCCCTTCACCGCTTTCGCCACCCGCTTCAACTGCGCCAAGCCGAAATCCTTCAACAGGCCGGTTTTGGGGTCGAACGGCCAATCGAGCGTGCACACGCCGCCCTGGCTGTTGCAGGTTTTGATCCAGTCGGTCAACTCCTGATCGGTGAACTGGTTGGCATCGCCCATTCCGTGATAGATGTTGCCGCAGTAGATCTTGCCGTGCCACAAAATGCCCTCCTGCGCTGGCAGACGCGAGGGGGTGGCGCGCTTCAGATCCTGCTTGCTCCACGTGTCGCCACCGGTGAAGTCGTCGATGCCTTTGCGGATGCAGGCCTGTTCGTTGCGGCCGTAGCTGAATGCGATGACGGCCTGCGGATTGGCCGATCGGACAATGTCGTTGATCGCCTCCCAATCATCAGGTTTGTCCTTGTACGTGTCGAGTTCCATGCCATCGAACCACCACCCGGCTACTTTGTCCTTGTAGCGATCGGCATACTCCTTGAGGACCGCGAGCCGCCGTTTCCGGCATTCCGCCGACGGCAGCGCCTTTTCGTTCAATCCGCCCCGGCCGGCGCCATCCATCAATCCGGCCATCACCTTTGGCTCCTTCATGTACCCGTTCAGACCCGCGTAGTAGCAGATGAGCTTCACGCCTCTGGCGTTGAGCGCATCAGCCAGGTCCGCGATGAGGTCCCGGCGTGAACACTTCCCGCCAGGCGCATACCCGGTGAGCTCGCTGAATGCTCTGTTCGGGGCGCAAGGCCACGCGAAATAGTGGTCGTCGATGCAGAAGAGAACCCATCCGACCTTCGCTTCGGCCATCTGCGCGGCGAAGCCTTTGACGTCGAACCCGTCAACAAACCGGTTCCGCTGCTCGGCCGTCATTTGCGAGGGGTTCGGGAATTGCGGATTCGTCTTGATCGAGTAACCAAGAAGGATTCGGTATTGGTAGTGCAGAAAGATTCCGTACCTGCCCTTCACCATCCAACTCGCTTCGCCTGCTCCAGCCAGAGCCTGAACTTGGAGCACCGCGATTGCAGCAGCCACGAGGATGCGTGTTCTCAGAGGTGTCATGACGCTGCGACCATTATCGCCGGTTCGATGACACTGGAAAGATCAGCAATCGCGATCGCTGACGCCGTTGTGCGCGGATTTGGCGCTATTGCGTCTCGAGCACGCCGCAAGCATATTGGCCCGAGAACAGGAATCCTGATGAAAACCATGCTGCGCGCGGCCATTTCGATGCTGTCATTCAATCATTAGAAGCAGGATTGCGCGATGTTCCCGCTTGAATCGCCCGAGAATCACCTGGTCTGACGCCGGCTGCAATCGACCACGCTGAAAAGAAATCTGACTCCGCGTGGGCGTGGGTGGATGGCCTGGGGTGTGGGGTTACCGCCCCGTCACCGACGCGCGCACCGGCCGAATCTCAATCGGCGCTAATGCCAGGGACGTGAAGTTCGTTGTGCCCGGCTCCTGATCGGCGGCAACGGCAGATAGCCGACCTCAGTAAACAGAAGCATACTGGCGACGAAGTCCGGGAGAACACAACTCATTGTCGCAATTGGTGGACCCGCTACTTCTCGCCCGTCAGTTCATCGTCGATCGCTTCGGTCCCGTGCGAGACGCGGAAATAGGTGGCGATCCCCGTGGGGTCGATGAACTCGCTCAGCACGACGTCGAGTGCCGCCGCGCCCTTGCCGTCGCTTTCCGGCGGCCATGCCTTCGCCAAGACTCTTAACCCGTCGGGGCGGACCGACTTGTCGGCGATCGGCTGGCCGAGCGACGCCGGATCGATTGTCAGATCGCCGAGTTCTTTGTACTTCTTCGCCAGTTCGGCATTGGCTGCCGTGCCGAGGCAGTAAACCACCGGGCCGCGCATCAAGGCGAAGCGACCTTCCTGCAGGCTGTACCCACGCACCAAGCGCCACGGCATGGGCATGTCGAGCGTCACCGTGTCGCCCGGTTTCCAGGTGCGGCGGATCTCGTAGTACTTCTCGCCAGACGTGACCTCGCGCGGAGCCTCGCCCTGGATTGTGAGCGTGGACTTCGGGCACCAGCGCGGGATGCGCAGCCGCAGGGGAAACTCCATGGGCGCCGAGGGCGTGACAGTAATCTTCACCAAGCCGGATGTCGGATAGTCTGTCTGCTGTTGGATCGTCACATTGCGCCCGCCGCCCAGTTCGATCGACTTCTTCGACTCGGTGAAGAGATTCACGGCCACGCCGCCGTCCTTGGTCCGATAGTAGACCATCTCGGGCAGTTCGGCGACGATACGCCGGTAATTGCCCGGGCAGCAGAAGCCATCGCGATCGAAATACGCGCGCGGGCCAGTAAACGGCGTGAAATAACGCAGCCGGCGCCCGGCCGGCTCCTGAGCCGCGAAAAGGGCGTTATAGACGGCCCGCTCTATGATGTCGCCGTGGCGTAGGTCACCCTCCAGACGCATCAGGCTGTCAAGCCAGCGAATGAGATACGCGGTGACGCACGATTCACTGGTGGCGCCGTGGCCCTGCTGCGTGTACGAAAAGTGTTCACCGTCGGAAGCAGAGCCGATGATAAAGAGGCAGCCGCCCTTCCGCGTAAGTTCCTGCAAGATAAAACGCGATATCTTCAGCAGCTTTTCCTGGGGCTCCCAGCGGTAGAGCATGGTTTGACTGTAACAACGCGCGACGTTGACGTAGACGTGGGCCGTATTGCTCCTCAGCAGCGTATTACGGTCCAGCGGGGTGCCCTTGTCCCAGTCGCGGAGACTGGCGCACTCGACCTCGCCGTGAGGATTGCCATGGCGCGCGTCGGCCGCGAACTGCAGATAACGCGCCTCGCCGGTCGCGGCGCAGAGCGTCAGCATCGCCTCGGGCAATCCGGCCGTGCAGACGGTGTCCGGCTTGGGATTCTTCGGAAACGTGGCCAGCACGTAGTCGGCCAACTGGCGCGCGTACTTAAGCGACGTGGCGTCACCGCAGTAGCGCCAATGGTCGACCAGGCCCAGGATCGCGTATTCCTGATCGTGCAGGATCCAGTTGCGGTAGTTCTGCCGGGCGTCGGGCTCCGCGGGCATATGGCCCAGGTAACCGTCCGCATCGCGGGTTTTCATCAATTCGTCAATCAGCCATGCGGTCCGCTTGCCGACTTCCGGATCGCCCGTGTAGGCGGCGAACCTGCTGCCGGCATCGATCACTTTGCCCACGCCGATGTACCGCGACCCTTTTACCGGAGGGCGCTGCCGGAACGGGGCTAGGAAATCCTTCTCGAGGTCCAGCACCATGTAGTTCCTGTAGATCAAGTCCTCGATGCGCCGTGCGATTTCGCCCGACAGCTCGCTTCGCGTGAGACGCACTGGCTGCAAAGCGTCAACAGCCTTCGGCACGATGGCGTCCGTGCTGCCGGGCCATGCCGCGAGCCATGCGACAAGCAAACAGGTTCTCAGCGCTGCCGATTTCATGACAGATCCTCCGCAGTGGCACTTCGTGCACGTCGTCTTTTTCCGGAACAACGCCTTATGCCTTAGAACTGAACACAACGCAAGTCTCTTGGCCCTCCGCGGAAGCTGCTGATGACGCGCCGCCACAGCAGGCGGGACGTGCCAACCAGTTACGTGCCATCAAGTAGAACGAAACGGCGAACATCAGAGCCAAGCAGTTGCGTCTGATGGAGGAGGAGGAATGCGAAGCTGTTTCTGCTGTCTGGCCGGCGTGACTTATAGGAAACTTGACTCCGCGTGGGCGTGGGTGAGTGGCCCCGGGGTGAGGGTTCTTCAAGTCTGAGTTGGTTCTGTTACCACCACGGCGCGTGGAGCATTGCCTGCGTGGTCGTGGACGGCGAAAGCGGACCTGGGGCCCGGCCGATGCAGGAGTCCTGGGTCATCCGCATCCGCGAACAGTGTCGGGCAGCCGGCATTCCGTTCTTCTTCAAACAATGGGGCGGCGTTCGGAAGTCAGCGAACGGCAGGCTGCTCGAAGGCCGCACGTTTGATGAAATGCCGCCGCGAGTCGTTCACGACGTCCCGTGCCGGCAGGAACGACTCGCACCAATTGCCGAGATTGAGAGAATCGTGAACGGCGCAGCTGCTGATCTCAGCCAACCACAATTGCTGCCCATCCGCACAGCCACGTGAGCACCGATAATTCATCGCTTGTGCATTGACAGCCATTGGTGGGCGGAGGACAAGGGAAGTCATGAATACCATCCAAATGCTCATTGCGATCGTGCTGCTTTCCGTTGCCCCGCTTCTGGCCGCTGATGCAGCCAGGAAACAAGGCCCCACGCTGGACGATACTGCCTTCGTCGCGGCATTGGATCTAAGGCGGCTGGATATGGCGCCGATCAAGGCGGCGTTCGAGAAGAACGACTTGGCAGCCGCCAAGCACTTGTTTGTCCAGCATCTCAAGAGCCGCAGCTCGCCCAAATGGCACTTCGACTGGCGAGACAGAAAGCCGAGCCCTGAGAGTAGCCGATCGTTCGATCGTAACGATGCCGACCGTTTCGCCCGCAATGAGCTGGTCAGTTGCGGCGTATGGCACGACTTCAAGGACCACATCGACTGGAACAGTAACCCCATGCCCAACCAGTACAACGAGTGGACCTGGCAGCTCTCCCGCCACCCGTTCTGGGTCACGCTCGGCCGGGCCTACTGGGCCACCGGCGATGAGAAATACGCCAAGGCGTTCGTTTCCCAGTTGACCGATTGGATCCGAAACCAGCCATGCCCCGCCGACAGCGGCAACAAGGCCTACTCCACCTGGCGCACCATCGAGACCGGTATCCGTACCTTCGGCGCCTGGCCTGACTCCTTCACGTATTTCCTGTCCTCGCCAACCTTCGATGATGAGTCGGTCATCCTCATGGTCAAGAGCTTCCACGACCACGCCCAGCACCTCATGAAGTACCCCACCACCGGCAACTGGCTGGCCATGGAGGCCAACGGCCTGTTTCACATTGGCGTCCTGTTTCCTGAGTTCAAGGAAGCCCAGACCTGGCGCCAGACAGCCATCGATCGACTCTACGCAGAGTTGGACAAGCAGGTCTACGCCGACGGCGCCCAAATCGAGCTGGCGTCCGGCTACCACAATGTCAGCCTCGACAGCTTCGAGCGGCCGGTTCGCCTGGCCCGGCTCAATCAGATCGAGCTGCCCAAGGATTACGTCGCCAAGTTGGAGCGGATGTTCAACTACGACCTGTACGTCTCCATGCCCAACGGCAAGATGCCCGGCCTCAATGACTCAGGCGACACCGACATCAAGGCCTGGATGGAAAAGGCGGCCGGGTATTTTCCCCAGCGCCAGGACTTCCTCTGGGCCGCTACCGGCGGCAAGCAGGGAGCAGCGCCCGAGAAGAACTGCTGCGAATTTCCCTTCGCCGGGCACCTGGTCATGCGCAGCGGCTGGGATGCCGATGCCCGGTATCTGCTGCTGGACGTCGGCCCCTTTGGCTACGGACATCAACATGAGGACAAGCTCACCTTCGTGCTGGCCGCCTATGGCCGGGTGCACGTGATCGATCCCGGAAACTACGCTTACGACTCCAGCCAATGGCGCAAGTACCACATCGACACCTTCGCTCACAACACGGTCCTGGTGGATTCGCAGCCGCAGCGTCGCCGCGGCCAGAGAGACCGCCGGCAGTATGTGGTCAAGGAGCCGCTGCCCCACGGCGTCGTAACCACACCCGCTTCCGACTACGCCTGGGGCATATACGACGAGGGCTACGGCAAGCCCGACAACCGCATCGCCAGCCACCGACGGGAGGTGGCCTGCATCCGCTCAAGCCCAACCTCGGCCTGGCCAGATGACTTCTGGATCATTGTTGACAGCTTCCAACCGCGTGACGAGAAGCCGCACACATACGATGCGATGTTCCACCTCAATGCCGACGCCATCGACATCGACGCGGCCGGCTTGGGCGTTTACACGAAGAACAAGACCGGCTCCAACCTCGCCATCCTGGCCGCCGGCACCACGAAACTCGCGGTGACGAACCAGACCGGCCAGGAGAAGCCCTATGTCCAGGGTTGGGTCCGCCAGGGCAACTACGGCGTCCGCCCGATTCCCACGCCCGTCTACCGCCTCGAATCCGCCGGGGCCGCGAAGATGGTTTTTCTGATGTATCCGCTGCGAGAAGGCAAGTCCTCCCCCGTCACCAGCGTGAAGCTGGGGCGCTCTCAAGCAGGGCAGGCTGCCACGATCGAGCTGGGCGACAAGAGTGGCAGAATACAACGCATCACCCTGGACAGCGGCAGAGAGAGCCCCGTCTCCCTCACATTGAAATGATAGAAGGAGCAGCGATGTTCCGCACGCCTGTCATTATTGTCACTCTGATTGCCAGTCTTTGGCGCGGTCCACTGACAAGCGATAGAGGCGGTCCAAAATGCCGGGCGGTGGCAATATCATCAGGAATCACGCCGCTTGGCGGTAGTAATGTCTCAGCAGCCCGCCCAGCCATTGCCGACAGCGTATGGGACCGCGCTCGGAGTCGTTGGTCACCGGCGGCGGCTGGCCACGCGCGGACGGCGGAACATTCCCCAGTCCCTGGTGCGGCCGAACCGTATTGTGGTAGCCGACGAAGGTCTGCACAATGTGATCCAGATGTGTAAGGCTGAAGCAGAGGAAGGGGTTCAGGCACTCCCGCTTGAATTGGCCGATCCGCGACTCGGCAAACGCGTTGGCCATGGGAGATCGAAACGGCGTCTTAATCACTCCGCCGGCAGGCTGGTGAAAGTGCTCGTTGAAGGCCTCCGTGAATTTGGTGTCCCGGTCGTGAATCAGAAACCGCAGGTCCAGGTGCTCCTCCTCGACCCACATGCTGACGTTGCGGGCCTGCTGCCGCATCCAGTCACCTGTCGGATGAAATGTGCTGGGCGAGACCATCACCTTTCGGCTGCCCAGGTGAATGAACACCAACGCGTAGGCGAGCTTGCGGCCCGGCGGCGTCCAGATCGTTTTGCAGAAGAAGTCGCAAGCCACCAGGCAGTTCATGTGCATGGCGATGAACGATCGCCATGGAGTCACGACCCCACGGGGCGCATGCCGGTGCGGATCGGGCAGCAGGCCTTCGTTGACCAGAACTCGGCGCACCGAACTGCGGCCGGGCGTGATGGCCAGCTTCCGCAGCTCGCCCACAATCCGCCGCACGCCCCACCCTGGGTTTTCACGGGCAAGTCGCAGGATCAGCCTTCGCAGCCACCGGGTCAGCCATTTGGGTCGACCGACCTGGCCCGGCGTCTTGCCAGCCTGCTGCTCACGAATCCAACGGCGGTAGGTCTTGACGCAGACAATCTCCAGCACATCATCCACGGCATCGCCTAAGGCGAAACCAGCCCGAAGCAGTCGCAGCCGATCCTCTGGCGAGAGGATCACGCGGTTGCCGGGCAGCTTCTGACGGAGCAGCTCGATCTGGAGGCGGAGGAACTGGAGTTGGGCATCGCGTCTTGCGGACCAAGCCTCGGCCAGCAGAGCCAGAAGCACGTGAAGCCATCGCGGTACCATCGTTCCTCCCTCCACCCGAAGCACCGTAAGTGCAGCATTGACAAGTGCCCGACATTTTGGACCACCGCGGCGGCGATGCACGGAACTGCAGGTCTCTTGTCGCGAGCGTCATAACCCGCCAGTCGGTTTTTCGCAATCACACAGCCGGGTTATGAGCTGCAGAGACTTTTTCGAGTCTCTGTTTGTATTCCGAAGAGGGCTGGGACCGCTCTACCCCATTCGAGCTGCCCGTGCGGTTTCTGAACGGCATCAACTTGCTCAAACGGCGCGTTCACCGAGCGCTCGCCGCTTTCCTCGACGGGAATGCTCGACGATAATTCAAGCGTCTGCGACCAGTGTAGCTACTGGAGAAGTCCCGTTGGGTAAAGTTGAGCCGCAAACTGGAGCACGGGTCTCATGAGCGGAAATTCGCACATGCTTCGTCATGCCTCACGGCGGGAGATCATCAGGAATGCGGCCGTCGGAGCGTTCGCACTCGCGTCCGCTCCCCTTGTGGGGCGCCGTAGCGCCTCGGCCGGGGAGGCAGTCCGGCAGACTGGCCCGGCCTTTCAAACGATCCCTCTGGACCAAGACTGGCTCTTTGGCGGCAAGTCCAGCCCCGATGCCCTCGCTTTCGCATTCGATGACGCGGGGTTCTCTCGCGTCACTCTGCCGCACTGTGTACCCAGGCTCTCGTGGCGAAACTGGGATCCGGCGACGTGGCAGGACGTCTACATTTACCGCCGGCATTTCACGGTTCCCCAAAGCCTGCGCGGCCGCCGCGTGTTCCTGCATTTTGCCGGGACCATGGTCGGCACCACGCCGACGATCAATGGCCACACCCTGCCTCAACACTTGGGCGGCTATCTGCCTTCCCGCTATGAGATCACCGAATGGGTGCGAGACGCCGACAATGTGCTGGCCGTCGCCGTGGATTCGCGCTGGAGCAACGTACCGCCGCAGGGTTCGCCCAACGGCCCGAAACGCATCGACTACCTCGAACCGGGCGGCATTTTCCGCTCGGTCCGCTTGCAGGCCGTGCCCTTTGTCTTCCTCCGCGATCTGTTTGCCAAGCCGGTCAAGGTGCTCGATGCCGACCGGCGGGTCGACGTGACTTGTTCCATCGATGCAGCCGTCCTGGCCGACCAGCCCATTCAGATTCAGGTCGAAATGAGGGATGGCGCTCGCTTGGTCTCCCGCGACCTGCGTACACTGCGCCTTGAGAAGACCGGTCAGACGGACGTGACCCTGACGCTCTCCAACCTGGGGAATATTGAGCTCTGGGATATGGGCACGCCGCGACTCTACGATGTCGTGGCCACGCTTCTGATCCAGGGAAGGCCCGTGCATGATTGCCGCGTGCGGATCGGATTGCGTGAGGCGAGATTCGAGAAAGATGGGTTCTTCCTGAATGGGCGGCGGGTCCGTCTCTTTGGCCTGAACCGGCACGAGATCTACCCGTATGTCGGCGGCGCGATGCCGCAGCGCGTGATGCGCCGCGATGCGGAAATCCTCCGCCGGGAGTTCAACTGCAACATCGTGCGATGTTCGCACTATCCGCAATCCGAAGCGTTCCTCGACGCCTGCGACGAGCTGGGGCTGATGGTGTGGGAGGAGGTCCCCGGTTGGGGTTACATCGGCGACGATGCCTGGAAGGAATTGCTCGTTCGCGACGCGGCCGATATGGTCCGGCGCGATCGCAACCATCCCTCGATCATCATCTGGGGAACTCGCGTCAACGAATCGCCCAACGATCAGGCGCTGTATCGGCGTACCCGCGAGGTTGCCAAGGCCCTCGATGATTCCCGGCCCACTTCGGGAAGCATGGTTCCATCGTCAAGGAAGAACTGGAAACAGGAGTGGCACGAAGACGTCTTCGCGTTTGACGACTACCATTCCGCGCCCGATGGCAGCGTGGGCATCGCTCCCCCGGTGCCCGACGTTCCGTACATGCTTGCAGAGGCAGTCGGGCAGTTCAATTACAGCCAAAAGAAGAATTTCGACTGCAAGTACCGCCGCGCCGGGGATGTGGCCATGCAGCAGCAACAGGCCCTGCGGCACGCCCAGGCGCACAGCAGGGCCGCCGCCAACCCGCGCAACTGCGGAGTGATCGCCTGGTGCGCTTTCGATTACGCGAGCCTGATCAATTCTTACGATGGAGTAAAGTGCCCCGGCGTGGCCGATGTTTTCCGCATCCCCAAGTTGGGCGCCACGTTCTACCTCGCGCAAAGCGATCCGAAGTCCCGCCCCCTCATCCTGCCGAATTTCTACTGGGATTTCGGCCCGCAGACCTCGCGGGGCCCGGGCACGAATGCCGCTGTCTTCTCCAACTGCGATCGCCTTGAGTTGTTCATCAACGACCGGCCACACGCCAAGGTCCTCCCCAATTCGCAGGACTATCCGCACATCAGGCACGCCCCGTTCTTTGCCGACCTCGAACTCGACGGCGCCGGCCGGCCGGAGCTCCGCATCGACGGATATGTCGGGGATCGGCTGGTGTTGTCTCGCTCGTTTTCGTCCGACCCGGCGCAGGATCAATTCACCCTTCAGGCCGATGATGCGGAGTTGATCGACGACGGCGCTGACGCCACACGGCTGGTGTTCGCAAGGGTGGACAAATTCGGCAATATCCGTCCCTTCATGGGCGGCGATGTCCAGTTGCGGATTTCCGGGGCCGGAACGATCGTCGGCGATAACCCGCTCAACCTGGCCGACTCCGGCGGCGCCGGTGCAGTATGGATCAAGGCCGTGCCGCGGGGCGCTGGACGCATCAACGTCACGGCAACGCATTCCGCGCTGGGCGCCAAGTCGGTGGACATCAAAGTCTCCCCCCCTCCCGCCGCATGAGGGCAATACCAGCAACTCTGGCGTTCTGCGTCGCAATGGCGGCCGAACATGGCGGATATACCGTAGGTCTACGGAAGATCGGGATGTACGTCGCGAACAGAAACGACTGAATCTCAGTCGCCTCTTCAATGCCCAGGACAGGATTTGAACGTCATCCACTCGCTCCAACGCCACGTTCGCCGGGCGATTGCAGCTCTGGCAACCTGCGGGAATGGAGGATGGCGCCGCTTGGCTGGACATGGCACACTGGCTCATCCATAATTTCTCGAACCTCAAGGACCATGCAGGGCCTGCCGTAACACACATGAGTCCCTTCTCGCCCGGTACGCTCCTGCGCCCCCCGCATAGGCGCCGGGCGCAAGGTCCGAAAGAGGATGACATGACATTCGCTCGCGTTATATTCCTGCTCGCGATGCTTCACCTTCTGGCCAGCGCCGGGATCGCCCTCGCCGCGGATCGGCCCGGGCGGCCGAACATCCTGTTCGTCCTGATTGACGACATGGGCTATCGGGATCTAGGCTGCTTCGGCGGCACGCGCGCCCAGACGCCCCAGATCGACCGGCTCGCACGCGAGGGCCTCCGCTTCAACCAGTTCTACGTCGCCGCCCCCATTTGCAGCCCCTCCCGCGTCAGCCTGCTGACCGGCCAATACCCCAACCGCTGGCGCATCACCTCGTACCTCGACACACGCAAGCTGAACCAGCAGCGCGGGCTGGCCGATTGGCTCTCACCCGACGCCCCTTCGCTCGCGAGATCGCTCCACGATGCCGGCTACTACACCGCGCACGTCGGCAAGTGGCACATGGGCGGCCAACGCGACGTTGCCGACGCGCCCCCGATCACCCGCTACGGGTTCGACACCTCCGTCACCAACTTCGAAGGCCTCGGCCCTCGCATCCTGGCGAAGTTCGATCCGAATCCCGACGGCACCCCCTTCCGCCACATCCCCACCGACATGAGCGCCAGGTTCGGCGTCGGCCCGATCACCTGGGTCCCGCGCCACCGCGTCACCGCGGCGTTCGTCGATCGCGCCATCGACGAGATGAGAAAGGCGCAGCAGCAGGACAAGCCGTTCTACATCAACCTCTGGCCGGACGATGTGCACTCGCCCTGCCAGGCGCCGCCCGACCTGCGCGGCGACGGCTCCCCAGCAGCGAACTACCTCGGCGTGCTGCGCGAAGCGGACAGGCAGTTCGGTCGCGCCTTCGATTACCTCCGCTCCCAGCCCCACCTCCGCGACAACACCATCATCCTCCTGTGCAGCGACAACGGCCACGAACGCGGCCTCGGCTCCGGCGGCGAACTGCGCGGCAGCAAGGGCCAGCTCTACGAGAGCGGCATTCGCAGCCCGCTGGTCGTCTGGGCGCCGGGCCGGATCGCAGATGCACACGCTGGAAAGAGCAACAACCGCACCGTGATCGCCGGTATCGATCTGGCCCCGTCGGTCTTGTCGCTGGCGGGCGTTGCGGCGCCCGCGAACGTGACGTTCGACGGACTGGACCTCTCAGACGCACTTGTGGACAGGGCTGCGCCGCAGCGCAGCAAGCCAGTCATGTGGGTGCGCCCGCCCGATCGGCCGGGACCGGGCAGTAGTTGGCCCGACTTGGCCATCTGGGATGGCGACTGGAAGCTGCTCGTCCACCGCGATGCGTCGGGGGCTGAGCTCTTCGATGTCATCGCCGATCCAAACGAGCAGAACAATCTCGCGGCGCAGCATCCGGACGTGGTGGCCTGGCTGAAGCAAGAGGTGATCGCCTGGGACAAGGCGTCCCAGACCACGACTGGGTCACGGTGAAAATCTGTCCGGCCAATGCCAGCAACTTGGAGTCGCGATTTTGGCCGATCAAATCCATGTCTCCGATTGCGGGCATTTCCACTGTCATATCGCCGGTTTTGTCGAGAACAACTGAGCCAAGCTGCTGTTTCGCTTCGCGCGCTCCGCCGCCTTCCTCACCGTTTTCACATTCGCGTTCACTGACTAAGATTGATCTTGATGAAATCGGCAATGATCCACCAGCTCGGGTTGGCGTTTATGGGCGGCTTTCGCGGCCGCGTTCTTGCCGTGGTGGCATGGGCCATCTGCGTCTTGGGTTCCACCGGGCTGAATGCCCAGGATCGCGCCGCTCCAGTTTCGCCGCCGCCCGCAGACAAATCATTGCTGCCTGTTCCCCTGGAGGGCGTGGTCATGGTCCGCGTGGAGAACGGCCGGTTGAACGTGCCACTGGGAGGGTGGGGCGGGCAACGCTTGATTCAAGCCAAAACCGATCCAAAAAAGTTCCGTGGTTACATCCGCGCCCTGCAACAGCGCGGGTTGAACTGCGCCCGGCCGTTGTTTCATCCCCCCAATGCGGCCAACAAGAACGATGCCGAATGGGCACGCTTCGACTGGGAGGCGATGGACCGTGCCGTGGCCATCACGCAGGAAGAGGGCATCTATTTCTTGGTGGATTATCACAACTGGCTCTTCAACGATACCATCCACGCCGACGAGGCCACCTGGCTGAAGAACTGGGGATGGATCATCGACCGCTACAAGCCCTACAAGCACCTGATATTTGAGGGCTTCAACGAGCCGCAAGACCAGTGTCCCTGCATGGCCGAGCACTACCAGAAATGGGTCGATCTGGTGCGGTCGAGCGGCGCTACGCAACTGTGCGTGGTTTCACCGTTCTGGGGCAAGTACTTCCCAATCAAGGATTCCGGCAGCAACTGGGCTCAATGCCGTCACCATTATTTCGGTGCCGGCAACAGTCCCACGGCCGAAAAGGCCCGCAAGGAAGCCGAGTGGCAACTGGCCAATACCGGCAACGCCAATTCTGCCGCTTCGGCCATTGCGAAATTCGGCTGCGGCTTTTTCATGACCGAAGGGGGTTGTGATGACAAGCCCAAAAATGATCAAGAGGAAGCCGCCCGTATCGCCGGCATTCAGCGGATGGTCGAACTCTGCGAGCAGCGTGGCTATGGCTGGTGTCTGTGGGCTCACGGCGACTGGGCCGATGGTTTTGACACCGCCGGGGCAAAGATAAAGACCACCCTCAGCTATCCTTCGATCACCGGTACGATAGGTAAGCAAAAATAGCCCAGAAAGGGGTCATCGCGCTGTCATCCCGCTTCCAACGCATGGAACGTTCTCCCGAGCCGACGATCGACACCACGCTCGCATGCGCCGTGCTCGCCCGACAGCGCATGCTCTTCGTCATGCAGAAGGCCACTGAACTCGGCGTGATGCGCATCGTTCCCCTTCTCGCCGACTATTTTGTGCCTCCCGAGGGCCTGGCACACGAGAACGCGCACGCGTGGCCGGGCCCCGTCACCCGCGCCGCCAAACAGTGCCGGCACGGTTCGCTTCCGCAAGTGTTCCCGCCTACGCCCTTGGACTCGCTGCTCGCGTCACCCGTTTTCACGGCCGCTGACCTGCGCCTGTTTCTTGACGACCGTAGCGAGCCGGCGCCCGTCCCCGCAGAGCCTCCCCGGCGCATCGTTCTGCTCGTGGGGCCGGAAGGCGGTTTCTCCGACGCCGAACGCGCCAGACTGGCAGGCAAGGCCTGCCCATGGATCCTTGGCGGCCGCGTCCTCCGCGCCGAAACCGCTGTCATCGTCGGGCTGACCGCCGTCCACCTGGCCTGGGGCGATTTCGCTGACGTATGACACGCGACAGCGAGGGAGTCGTTCGTGAGTCGCCGAAGATTGACCACGCGCTCGACGCATAGGTCGAGCGCAGCTTGGTCAAGCGATAGGGCCAATGTGCGGTGGGCGGAACGGTTGACGATGCGGGTGATGCGCTGGCACAGACTGTCACACAGCCGCAGGAACCAAGTCTCCGGCGTGCGGCCGTAAACCTTCTCGATATCGGCGTAGGAATCAACGTTCACATCGCTGACCGTGCTGCAGACCATTCCCTTCCGCTGGCGCAGTTCGGCATCGTCACCCTGAAGAACTGCATGAAGCCCGCACAGGTTCAGGCCACCGAAGGCAAGACGCTTACAGAAGGGTCCTGATGACGTACCTGAGAAATCAGGGAGAACGTCTGGCCTGCGGCTCCACCTGCTATCGTGTCGCGAACCCGACAGCAAATGACCATGTCTCCCGGTCAACCTTATTTGAGTTCCTTCAAGACAATGCTCTTGAACTGGACCTTCATCGGGGGGCCCGGATGCATCTGGAGCGCAATGATGCCCCTCGAGGCAGCCAGCTTGGGGTGTTTGTCAATCACCTGGCTCATCAAGACGCCGTTGAGATAGAGCGTGATCTCGGGACCGCGACATACAACGCGGTACGTGTTCCAGTCTTCAACCTTGTACCCTTTGATCAATTCCTTGGGATCACCGATCTTCTCGACCTCACGTTTGCCGTCTGCCGTGAAGGTCACCTTTTCACCACGCCCGACGATGAGTCCGCGTTCGTGATGATAGATGAACCCGACCAGCTCGCCGTTGCCCGTCATATCCGCCTGGTAGCCCCAAGTGTCCCACTCCGGCCGGGTTTCTGATCGGATCTGGATGCCCGAATTGGCTTCCTTGCTGATGCGAAACTCCGCCGTGACCTCAAAATCACCCGGCTGATCGCCTTGCCAGATCAGGTAGTTGCATTTCTTGCAGGGCTTTTCGGCCGTGCTCTCGGACGTAAGCGCGCCATCCTCGACACGCCACCACCCGGGCGCCCCGTCCCAACCGGTCAGGTCTTTTCCATTGAACAGACTTTTCTCTTGCGCAACAGCAACACCGCCACATAGCGCAATCACCAAGAATGCAACTGCCTGTCTCATCTTCTGTCCTCCTTAGATGCACCACGGCGCCCGCATCGCGCGGGACCGGAGGCGATTGGCTTCGGGATCTGCCACAAACTCCGCCTTGAGCAGATCCAATTTCAGATCTCGCTTCAACTGTTCGCAGAAGTCGGCGGCCAGGCAAATGCTCATGGACCGAAGCATCACTTCCGGACCCGCCACCGTCGGACGGCGCGACTTGACGCAGTCGAGGAAGTCCCGCACATGGCTCGCCGGTCGTTGCGTCCGGCCCGCATAGTCCGTCACTACCTTCTTGAATTCGTCCAGCAGCGCAGGCGATGAAACATCGGGCTTGGAATAGCCGTCCGCTGCCGCCGCCCACCCTTCCGAACCATCAAACCGCTCGCCACAGGCCCCATGCCAGTACTTGCAGGGTTGCCAAACATCGCCGGGCACCCGGTAGAGAACCAGCTTCACGCCGTTCGACAGGCGCGTCACGATGCTGGCGTCGGGCCCGCCGTACTCAAACTCGATCGATGATACATCCGACATGTCTAGCCCGGCCAACGCCTGGGCCACCGTGTGCGCCCCCCACATGGCCACGTCCGTGGCGAAATCATAGAAGTTGTACCACCCGGCGCTCATATACCCGCTGTTGTAGGGCCGCCACGGGCACGGACCGAGAAACGCATCCCAGTCCAGCTCCTCCTTCGGCGGCTCCGGTTGCGCCGGCAGCCAGTCGTGACGCATCCCACCGCGCCATCTGCAGTCGGCGTACGCGGTATGAATCTTCCCAAGCCGCCCCGACCTCGCCATCTCGATGGCGAAGATGTGATTGAGCTCGCTCAGCCGCTGCGCGCCGGTTTGATAAACCCGGCTGTACCGTCGCGCCGTCTGGACAACCTCCCGCCCCTGCGCCATCGTGAGACAGGCTGGCTTCTCGCAGTAGACATCCTTTCCCGCCCGCATCGCCAGAATCGACGCCAGCGCGTGCCAGCGGTCGCCGGTGGCGATCAGCACCGCATCAACATCCTTGCGCTCGGCCAGGAGCTCGCGAATGTCGCCGTACGCGGCGCAATTCTTGTTGCCGTATCGGCCGTCGATCGCCTGCTTCACCGCTTCGCGGCGGCTTTTCATGACATCGCAGACCGCCACAAACTGGACATCGCCTTCGCCCATCATCCAGTTCACATCGCCGGAGCCGCGGCCTCCAACGCCAATTGCGCCCATGACGATACGCCCGCTGGGCGAGACCACCCCGCCACGCCCCAGGGCTGAAGCGGGAATGATCTGGGGAACCGCCAACGCGCCGCCTGCCGCAACGACACGTTTCAAGAACCGACGCCGCGTGAGTCGTGTGCTGTGATTGTCGCTCATGACCGATCTCCGTGCTCGCCCCTTTCCAGTACAGCATTCCAACCCGCGGGTTGATCTTGAGGGTTTCCGCTCCGCGTCGCATTGCGTTGCGGATGGAGTCATCGTCGGGATCGCCGGTGTCCTTGGCCGACCATTTGAGAAGCGTCGCCCGAGAAGCTGCAGCCCTTCGCGGACATCGATGAGGTTGCGCGTCGCCACGCAAGCGGGGCATGACGGCTCCCAATACCAGCACCTTCGTCGGCTTATACCAGCAACTTCGCCATTACACTTGAAACGACCCGCGCACCAAGAAACCGCCGAAAGCGACTGCTATAACCGAAAGTATTGTCGCGACTTATAGCTAGAACAGAGATGAAGAAGGCGACCCATTTCGGATCGCCTCACCAATGCCCAGGAGAGGACACCAATAGAACTGCCTGTTCGATTTATGGAAGGGGTGAACGCGCTCGAACGCCACGTTCGATTCTCCATCACGCTTGTGCTCCCTTAGGCGGACCTGCCACCGCGCCGGTGAGTCGGCGGGCGGTGTTAATACTGCCAAAGGATGGACAAGCAAGGGGTCCGTCGTCTTGTCATACGATCGTCCTCAGATACCATGAAGCACCGTACTCAGGCACTCCAGATACAGGAGAAACACATGCTTGCCAGCCGCAATCGGCTTTCCCTCCGCGGGATGCTGGGCGCATCAGTTCTACTTGGGGCAGTGGCCGCAATCTGGACTCTCGCGGCAACCCCCGGTCCCGGCGGCCAGACCGCGACGGGCAGGTATGACGACCATCAGAACATGATGGATCAACTGGGCATCAAGGCGCTCCGCCGGGGCGCCGATCCCAACAACCAGAACACGTTCGATGAGGCCAAGGCGAATCCCTACAAGGATTCCATGCCCGACGTCCTGACGATGAAGGATGGCACCAAAGTGACGCGCGCGGATCAATGGCCCAAACGCCGCGCAGAAATCCTGGAGGATTTCGAGCGCGAAGTCTACGGACGCATTCCCAAGAACGTGCCGAAGGTCACCTGGGAAGTGACTGGCACCACCGAAGGCAACAGCGGCGGCATTCCCACAGTGACCAAGACCCTGGTCGGCCACGTTGACAACAGCGCCTATCCGCAGATCGCGGTCAATATCCAGGCGAGCTTCACGGTGCCAGCCAACGCTACTGCCCCGGTGCCCATCATGATTGAATTCGGCTTCATGTTTGGCGGTGGCTTTGGGCCCGGTCGAGGGGGCCTGAGTGCTACGCAGCCAGCGCGGCGCGGACCCACCCCAGTTCCGGCCAGACCATTCCCCGCGGCTGCCTCCACGCGACCGTTTGCCGGTGGCGGGCCTGGCGGCTTTGGCCGCGGCCCGACCGGCCCGCACTGGACCCAGCAGGCCATCGCCCATGGCTGGGGCTACGGCTTCATCTTTCCCAATAGCGTTCAACCGGACAACAACCAGCTGCGCTCAGGCATCATTGGCCTGACCAACAAGGGCCAGCCGCGAAAACCCGATAACTGGGGCGCGCTGCGGGCCTGGCAGTGGGGTGTCAGTCGTCTGATCGACTACTTCGAGGCCAATCCCGAGTCGAACGTCGATCCCAAGAAGGTGGGCATCGAAGGACTTTCCCGCTACGGCAAGGCCGCCATCGTTACACAGGCCTTCGATGAACGCATCGCCGTCGGCCTGATCGGATCCTCCGGCGAGGGTGGCGTCAAGCTCCATCGCCACATCTTCGGCGAAGCCGTCGAGAACCTGACCGGCGGCGGGTATTACTGGATGGCCGGCAACTTCATCAAGTATGGCGCATCCGACGCGGTCTTCGGGCCAAAGACCGCCGCGGACCTTCCCGTCGATTCACACGAACTGATCGCCCTTTGTGCCCCGCGACCCTGCTTTGTCAGTTACGGCGTCGTCGAGAGGGGCGACGCCAAATGGGTCGATGCCCACGGCAGCTTTATGGCCGCCGTTCTGGCCGGCCCGGTTTACAGGCTCCTGGGCAAGCAGAACCTAGGTACGCCTGGCGACTACCTGACCGACCCGATGCCGCCCGTTGGCAAGCTGATCGGTGGCGAATTGGCCTGGCGGCAGCACGAAGGCGGGCACGATGTCACGCCCAACTGGCCAAGCTTCTTTGAATGGGTCGGACAATACATCAAGGCGCCGCCACTGCCAGCGACGCAGCCCGCGCCCCGGTGAGCAATCCTCTGAAAGGTTGTCGCAATGAGATACAGAGCCCTCGTGATGGCTTGGATTGCCGCGAGTATGGCCATCTCGGGGATTCCTGCCGTACAGGCAGCGACAACGAGCGCGCCCGCTGGCTCGGCACTTCGTGCCGATCAGCCTGTTGCGCGGACAGATGCCAATTCGCGGATGGCCCACCAGCAGTTGCTCGAAAAGGCCCGCAAAGGCGGCATTGACGTCTACTTCGTCGGCGACTCCATCACCCGGCGCTGGGGCGCCACCGACTACCCCGAGTTCCTGGCCAACTGGAAGCAGAACTTCTTCGGCTGGAACACCGCGAACTTCGGCTGGGGTGCTGACAAGATCCAGAACATCCTCTGGCGTTTGGAGAATGGGGAGCTCGACGGCGTAAATCCCAAGGTCATCGTCATTCTCGCCGGTACCAACAACATCGGCCCCCAGGCCATCGATGACGCCGCAATCGCCGACATCACCTCAGGTATCAAGGCAATCCTGGAAACCTGCCGAAAGAAAGCCCCGGAGGCCGCGATCATCCTCACTGCGATCTTCCCCCGCAATGACAACATGGCGGCGATGCCCGCCATCAACCGAATTAACGACAATCTCTCCCGGTTCGCCGACGGCAAGAGGATCCGTTTCCTCAACGTCAATGACAAGCTGGCCGACAAGGACGGCAAGCTCCTCGATGGCATGATGCAGGACAAGCTCCACCCGACCCTTAACACTACAGCGCTACCTCGGCCTCCGAAATGATCGAAGCCGCGATTGTTTCGCGGCTCGGTTGCGGGCCTGGTGATATCGGATGATCGATGCGACGTGCTCAACAGCAGACAGGGTGCAGC
>Ga0315284_10003958_pt1 | contig 21035 bp, 17 predicted proteins | sample YL17G09_16_MG_FD_203696 | JGI IMG/M metagenome (GOLD analysis project Ga0315284, IMG submission 203696) | Sediment microbial communities from Yellowstone Lake, YNP, Wyoming, USA - YL17G09_16 | ecosystem: Environmental > Aquatic > Freshwater > Lake > Sediment | place: USA: Wyoming | collected...
TGCACTTCACAACTATCACGACACACACCGGACGTTGCCGCCGGGGCAGATCAACAACTCGTTTTCGACGGAAACGGTACTCGGATCGTCACCACCACTCACATTGCAGTATGCAAACCCGGTTGAATCCCGTGCCTATTACGCTCCCAAGAATAATGTCAACGGATTCCAAGGCACCAGTTGGATGTTGCAAATTCTTCCGATGCTGGATCTAGCGTCGTTGTACGGCTTCTATGATCAAACGTCGAACCTTCGCACCAACGGTGACTTTGGAGCCCAAGGGCCACCCCCAGATTTAATTTTCACTTTTCCGCCGCGAACAGAAGTCCCCGCATTCTACTGCCCAAGTCGGCGAAACCAAATGGATGTCGCGTCCGGAAAGTTTTCGCAATGCGACCGTGTTGATGCCGTATCAACGGTGCTGACGCTCCCGCCTACGCTGACCAACCCCGTCTTGTGGACCAAGGGTGGAAACGACTATGCCGGAGTGACTGGATCCGGGCGAACTTTTCACGAAAACATTACCAACCCGTTGGATGTCACAGAACGTCAAACATACTCTTTGACACCCGCGCAATTGTTGTTGACGACGACCACAACATCCGTCGTCGTCAACGGCGTCTCCCAGAGCCTCACAACATCTCCTTACACGCAACACCCAAACAACATTGGGATTTTCGGTGTGAATACCAGTGTTAACTTTTTGGCGATTTCCGATGGCACTTCAAACGTCATAATGGTTGCTGAGCGGCGGCTCAATGCGCAACCAAAAACATCACAGTTAGTCGGAGCGACAGCCCTAACACAACAAATCAGTAGCGATGGGTGGGCTTTTGGCGGAGCTGCGACGCTCATGAGTTGTCGGAACGCTCCTCATTCCATTTTGTCACAGTTTGACGAAGCGGACAGCGCCCACGATCAAATCATTCAGGTTTGCCTTGCAGACGGAAGCGTCAAACAAATTAGTGTCAACATTGATCTCCGAACATGGAAAAACTTGGGAAACATGATGCAGGGCAGCGCCGTCGATTCACCATTCCAGTGAAAACGCTGTTGATCGATTGCTGAACTCCTTTGACAAGCGGCTAGCCCTCGACATCGGCTGGCCGCTTTTTTAATCATTCGCACGTTGAGATCGTCGTCATGTCATTTCAGGACCCCTTTTTGTGAAAGCTGTTGCTGTTTGATCGTTGTTCAGGTCTTGACTTCCATTTCGGAATTAGTGAGAGCTTCAACATGACGATTCGGTTTACCTGTAACGAGTGCGGTTCGGTACTGAAGATCAAAGATGAACTCGCTGGAACTCGGGGAAAGTGCCCGAAATGCAAGGCGGAGTTCATCGTTCCGGTCGCGGCTTCTGCGATGCAGGAAGTCATCGAGAAATCGGTCTCTGCAATCCTTCCTCCCACGGCGAGTGAGTCGTCGACATCGCCCTCAAACGATCCTTCGACGTCAGCCGCGGCATCCGTCGCGGAATTGATCGTGACAACCCATTCCGGCACCTCTGATAACGGACCTGAGGGCGCAGACGCCCATCTTCTCCGAATCAGTGACGATCAGGATTCGGAATCGGATCCGTTCGAGGACGTTGAGATGGATAGCCCGCCGGTTCTCGTGATGGAATCCCTCACCAAAGTTTCTTCAAAGGCGAAATCCGCTTCGGTCAAGGAGTTTGACCCAGCAGAGTTTCTCAATCAAGGAACGCGTAGGTCCGGTCGATCGCCGAATCCATTTCCTCAATCGGATCAAAAATCAATCGATCACGAAGACCAGCACGCGCAGTCTGGAGCTGCGATTGGACTTGGTGCATCGAATTCCACGAAATCTAATTTGAGTATTGAGGAGACTTCAGATGCCGATTCTTCCGGTCATGCGGATGCGGCCAAATTAATGATTCAAGCGGCGCGCGCGAGCCGTGACCAAACGATACGCACGTCTGGAAGACCGAACCTAGTGAATTTTGATCATTTCGGCTTCTTTGTTTTCAGCGTGAAGGCTCTCGGTATCTTGCTCGTGGCATTTGTCATTTGTATGGGAACGTATTCGGTCGTCGATCGAATGTTGGGTAAACGATTAAGGCTTCCTCCGTTGGGATATGTGACGGGCACGGTCTCACTTGACGGAAATCCCCTTGCAGGAGTGGTCATCTATTTTGCCCCAGAAATAACCGAGTTTCCCAACGGCCAGAAGGAGCGTGCTCGAACGTCACTCGGAAAATCTGACGAACGGGGGCGGTACACGATGTACTACACGGATACGATCCAAGGAGTCGCGGCGGGTAATTGTCGCGTCTGGTTGGATCACACACGAACTGATGGGAGGCAGACCATCCCGTTCAATCATACAGAGTTCACGGTGACGATAAAAAAAGTGGATCCCATAAGTCAAATATACGATTTTGACATGACTTCCGGCCGATGACTCAAGCCGCCGGGGCGAGGTGCTCCAAGATTCGACGCATTGCGCAGTATCTGGAATACTAGGACCGAACCGGGTTCTGCCGCACCATCACGAGAGGCGGTCGCGACATCGCCCTCAGGACTTCTGTTGGATCTGAACACCGGTAACATCAGACCGCGTTCCTGCCCTGCGGACGAAGTCGGCCAGTGAGACCACGGGTTTCCTTGGATTCCGGGAGGGATGTGTTACTGTTTAAAGTCACCGTTGCATGGGCTCGCGATTCGGCTGTGCATCTACTCCGCCATGACCATCAAGGTCCTCCACGTAAAGGGTAAATCATGCCGCTGATCCACTCCGTCGAGTCCGGCACTGGCCCAGTCCCGATCGTGTTCGTGCACGGCTTCGGATGCGCCCTGAACGATTGGGAACAACAGGTCGCACATCTGTCCCCCTGTTGCCGGACCGTTGCCGTCGATTTACCAGCCCACGGCGTGACCCCGGGTATGGCTGAGGGGTGCACGATCGAAGGTTATGGCGCCGAAGTCGCCAAATTGCTGTGGTCATTGAATTTGCCCCCGGCGGTTTTGGTCGGCCACAGCATGGGTTGCCGCGTGGTTACCGAGGCCGCGTTGCAGGCTCCTGCCCACACTGCGGCTCTGATCCTCGTCGATGGCAGCCAGTTCTCGCCCATCATGGGACCGGTCATGAAGCAGTGTTTCGCCAGTGAAGAAGGCTATCGATTGATGATACACGGCATGTTTACAGACATGTTCACCGCCAAAAGCGACCCGGCCACCGTGGCCGCAGTCGTCGCGCGCGCAGCGCTTCTGCCCGCCGCCATCGGGGCGAGGTTACTGACCGACTTGCTGCGTTACGATGTCGGCCGCTTCAGCGCGGCTCTGGCGAGCCTGCGCGTGCCGGTCATGGCGTTGCAAAGCACTTATTCCAATGAAACACGTGAACGCTCCACCTTACGTCCAGGACAATCCTCACCGTTTCTCGCTATGCTGACGAACGCCGTGGCTTCAGTATCCATCGAGATCGTGGCAGATACCGGCCATTTTCCGCAACTCGACGAACCCGCCGAGACCAACGCCTTGATCGAAAGATTCATCGCCTTGTTGGCAGAATGCTCAGGCCAGAACTTCCCGCCGCGCACCGCTTTTTAGAAAGACTCCCGATGAAAGACGCCACTGGTACCGATCTGCCCATGATTCTCAACAGACCAGTCGATCACGGCACATCGCGACCCGTTTTCGGTGGTCGGCCGGTGGGAGTCGGTCGCATCTGTCATGGCGCGCAAACGGTAATCCTTACCGGCGTGATTTATCTCACGCTAACCAAGTGATGGTAACTCGCCAAGCCGGCTCGGCCGTGATTATCAATCAGAAAGTGTTTCACGCAAACTATATCCAACGACAGTGACAGGCGTATACTGACCATCGCGTATCGTCCCGCTGGGGACGGTCCGATCGGCGAAGTCTCCGACCACGATCCGGAGCGGGTTGGAACATTTCCGGCTGAAGTCCAGCCGTTCTTTTCCATCTTCAATACGCGTCAGATCGAATACGACTTGCCGAATCGTCCCGATCAATTGGCGCAGCACGCGTTCGGAATCAGTCTGCGGCACTGGAGCTCGATGAGGTTGGATGACCGAAGGGAATTCCATGAAGACTTATATTGAAACTTTCGATGACGGACCCGGAGGCTGGTTTGGCTGGCTGGACAATGCTCGCGGACCCAAGACCCTCGAACGAACGGAGAGTTGCGTCATATCCCGCAGTCCTTGGTGGATCGACTACAACCATGCGCCGCCGGGAGCCGGTTACATGCATCTGCTGTTTCTTTTGCTGACTAGCGGCAATCCCGGCGAGAACCAGCGGGAAGTCAGTGGCGAGAATCGCTTTATCAAGAGTGGCTTCGGTACGAACTTTACGAATGCCGAATTGACGTTGAGGCTTAAGGGCGAGCTGCTCGCACGCGACACACAGCTCTTACTGCTGTGCCAGGGAGTCTACAAAGGAGTCTGTACCGGCTGGTTGCTGACCGGACAGCCGATCACGGTCACGCCAGCTTGGTCCGGACAAAAGATCACAGTGGTGGCCGATGAGTCGGCTTGGACATGCCTGGGGAGCCGCCACGATCGAGCAGACTACTATGGCCGAACGCCACTGCAAACGGTGCTCAGCGACGTCAACTTAAACATCATGCTGGTGCTCTTTCCGCTGGACATCGCCACGATGGGACCGGTGGACGTCGATCCGCATTTACTGAGACCCGATAAAGACTACCCGGTCTGGCGGAGCCGGTTGCCCGAAGGCTACGTTATGCTCGACGAAATCAAGATTGACTTGCGTTGAGCCGTGATTTGCTCAATGGCCGACGGCAACCGTGACACTGGGGAAAAACGGCCCACGTTCGGAACGACATCCGCAGCCTGAAGTGACCGTCCAGCAAGTGACTGTAAATCGTAGGGCCTCTTCAGTCACCAGAAGAGCGAGACCCTGCCGCTTAAACAGAATGAAATTGGAGTTAGCCCGTCGGGACACGCTGGCCGCTCCCGATGCCGCAATGAGGTCCGGCGAGCGGCATCTCGAAGTCTTTTCCGCGACGACAACTCCGGCCGATTGCTCAAAGTGGACTCCCGGGAGGACGCGAAATCAAGGCTCTACTGGCGTGTGACGCCTTGCAACAGATCCTCAAAAGATCCCCTCCCTGCGAAAAGTCGTTCCTGCAGCACTAAGATCACCGCCGCACGTGCGTGATCACTGCTTGCCCGTCGACGTCGCGCAGCGGAGACTCAACGCGTCAGGCCGGTTGCTGCGACGCATAGAGAAAATTTTCTGGTCTATTCAAAACGAATGAACCAACCGCCATCGCTGAGTGTGACTGAGATAGAACGAAACTTTGCGCGTTCAGAAAACACCGGTGAGGACAATCCAGTGCATTACCGCCACACCCTAGGCGACGTATTCCCCATCCACTGGAAACCGACATCCCTTGACTCCAAACGGCGGAATTGGACCACCGCCGGAATTTGTCATTTCTGACACCGAGGAGGACCGCGAAGGATTACTACGGGCGTGTCCCTCGTTTTCCGAGAGGTGGACTTTCTGCGTTCGGCTGGAAGTTACGTCGTGGAGGGAGTCCTGGCGTCGCCTGAACTCGTCGACCTCGAAGACGGACTCCCTGGACCGCACCCAGGATTTCCTCGGCATGTTCCGATGCCACTTGAACGTAACTCACGGTTGCAAGAATCTGAATCGCGCCGATGACCGTTCGGGGAACACCCGCCTCATTGGCAATACATCCGACGAAGTCTCCCGGTGCAACACCAGAATTTTCCCCAACATTGAATTTCAGCCAAACGCCGGTTTCGTCAATCCGGGAAGTTGATCCGCCCCCCGCTGGACCTGAGGAGTGGTCTCGATGACTCGGGGTTGCCGAGCGACCTTCTGAGATTGGCCCTCTTTCACGCCCGCTGCGGAACGTTCGGTCTTCTGATCGCTCGCGAGGAATGGGTCGCCGTTGTTGGCGTGGATCGTCTTCCGGAATACGTTCAGGGGCCCGGACACTCTCACCCGCCAGCAGATGCATCAGAGCCGAGACGATTTCACCGGGAGCGTGTCCCGCTTCGATCAAATCCTCCAAAAGTTTATCCTGCGGCTTGAATTGCCCAGCCTGAATCGTGTTGTGCAGAGATTCGACCAATCGACTGGCATGCTTTTCTTCCAACTCTTCCAGACGCGGGACTGAAAGCCGAGGAATTTTGGCCTTTGTGAAACGCAGGATCTGTTGGAGACGACCAAACTCGCGACCGCTCACTAGGCTGATCGCTTTTCCACTCTTGCCCGCACGTCCGGTCCGACCGATGCGATGAACATAGTCCTCGGCATCGTTGGGCAATTCGTAGTTGATGACAATTTCGAGATCATCGACGTCCAATCCCCGTGCGGCGACATCTGTGGCCACGAGCAGTTCTATTTTACGTTCCCGAAATCGCTTCATCGTTCGCTCACGCATCGGCTGAGTCATATCACCGTGCAACTTATCCGCCGCGTAGCCGCGCGCTACCAACGCCTCGGTCAGCCCATCGACTTGAACTTTGGTGAACCCAAAAATCAAGCCATAACGGACATCATGCAAATCGAGAAGCCGACATAAAACTTCGGTTTTTGAGCGGTAATCGACTTCGACATAGCTCTGCTCAATCGATGGAATCGTGAGCGAGGTGGCTTCGATCTTCACATGCACAGGATCGTTGGTGAACTTCTCGATGATTTTTTTGATCGGTGGTGGAACCGTCGCCGAGAACAAGACGATTTGCCGTTGGATGGGAATCGATTCAAGAATTTTTTCGATGTCATCTCGAAACCCCATGTCGAGCATGCGGTCTGCTTCATCGAGAACCACCATTTTCACGGCATCGAGTTTCAGTGTCCCTTGACCGATGTGATCGATCAGTCGACCTGGTGTTCCGATCACTATTTGCGGACCGGCCTTCAGGCCACGAAATTGATGATCATAACTTTGGCCACCAAAAATCGGCAATTCCCGCACACCCTTCTTGAATGCCGCGAGTTTGGCAATTTCCTCCGCCACCTGAGATGCCAGTTCTCGGGTGGGGCAGAGCATCAAGACTTGAACATTGCGGCTTGTGGGATCCACCAGTTCGACCGCGGGAATGCCGAATGCCGCCGTCTTACCGGATCCGGTTTGCGATTGCCCAATAACGTCGCGACGACTGAGCAATGTTGGGATCGCTTCCGCTTGAATGGGAGAGGCCTTCTCGAACCCCATTCGTTCCACGGCCTTCAACAGTTCAGGCGACAAACCCAGTTCAGAAAACAGCTTTTGTGTCATTCCCAGAGTCTACCGGAATTCGCGGCACGATCCCAGTCTGCCGGCCTGTTGACGGCCACGATTCTTTAATCCCAACACAATTTCAGTCCAGTTATGCGGACAATATCATCCCGATCGGTAGTTTCGTTTCTGTTGGTCGCCGAGTGATAAAAAATGACCGTTTTCGCTGCTCGATGGAATCCCTCTCGCATCGCCAACCGTGCTAAACGCATCACGATTGACCAGACGTTTCTGCCGTGGCTTAAGAAAAAACGGATTCGCCATATTCTGATTGGAGTTTCAGTGTTTTTCCGTTGTCCATTGAAGGAACTGTTCCCGCGCTTCGGCGACTTGACCTGTAACCGCGTCCCCTTCATGGATGTACATTCCATAACGCATGTGCAGCGGAGGTGATTTTTTTTCTAAAATAACCGGATTGGCTTTTGTCGCGTCGTCCTGATACGCACCTTCTCCGAACGGACTCACCGAAAACAGGCCATAATCGCGGACGTGGAAACGTGACGGCCGGAAGTTCGACGGGTGATCCATAATTGCGACACCATAGATTTTTCCACCAACGGGTCCGGAATAATCGACCCATTTCGACGGCCGCCCCCAGCACTCCTTGGCAGACTGTTTCCCTTCGGAATTCACAACAATCCCCCCCACGTTTTCTCGCATGGTCGCCGCCACGCGGATACCGAGCCAGCCTTCTTTCGTATCCTTAAACGTCACTTGGCTGACGACGGCGGTCAGTGTGATGTCATAGACGATCAGGCGTGAAGGGAAAAAACTCACCGTAGAATTTTCGATGAGTATCGGCCTGCCGTCTGGTCCGATCCAGTGATTTGTTAAGCTGAGTGATGCAGGAACACCGGGAGAGAGCACCACTTCCTGATTGACGATCTTCCCTTTCTCACCCCAAAACTTGATTCCATTGACTTCATCAACGGCCAGCCAGATTCCCTTGTGATGCGGATGGTCGTTGTCGCTTGGGTCATCGAGTGGCCGAGTGATGATCGAACCATCCGATGCTCGAACCGGCGAGAAAAAGGGCTTCTCGAATTTATCGTCATTCCGCCAAACGGTGAACTCGGAGTCTCCAATCATAACGGCCAACCCTTGTTCCACGCTCTTAAACACCACCGGTTTCTGAGGTTGCTCCGACCGTCCCTGTTTAGGAAAAACGAGAGCCGAAAAACCGCAGAGCACAACAAGAGACCTGAGGATCGATAACGGGAGCATCATATTTTCCTCATTCAAAACAGCAGCGAACAGATTCAATCAAGGACGGAAGCAACAAAATACGGATTCCGTGACTTCGCTTTCAGACAGTGAAAAGAACCCATTCGCCTGACAATGGCTACGCAAGTCCCTCTGCGATGCCACTGATCGTAAACGGTGGGGTCTCATGTCACCACACATCGACAACGCGACGCCCCGAAAAAGCCTCCTGAATCTTGCTTGCACCCTAATGCGGTCGCTCCGAGTTTTACGGGTAACGCGTATCTGAGGCCATCGGATGCCGTGAGATTCCTGAATACGGGTCGGTGGCTGAAGCCTGAAACTCGACCGCGATGTCCGTTTTCAGCGGCAGGGCGAAGACGATATGTTACGGCCTTCGATTCTTGCCGCCGAGTGGTTCTGCTGCTAAAAGTAACGAGACAAGGGTACGAACTACCAGCTTTGGTCCAAGAATGTTTTGTCACGGCTCCCCACAGAAGGCCCGCAAGAAAGCCGATCATTCGGCAATCAAGTCGCGTCCGCTCCGACCGTATCCTGAGCCGGAAGGTGGTTCACAACCATCCCGACACAAACTTGAATCACGTGAATGGGAAATCGTCATTTCCGGAGAGCTTTCCGACAAAGACGGGGATTTGCATCACCGGTTGTTGGATCTGCCGAGAAACTCGCGAGGAACGATATTTTTCGATTCCTGCGGTGGAAGTGCGTTCATTGGACTGGCGCTTGCCAGTCTGATTCGATTGCGCGGGCTCAAGGCAACGGCCGTCGTCGCCGGAGAATGCAGCTCCGCGGCCTTGATGCCTTTTGCGGCTTGCGTGGAGCGATATGTCACACCCCACTCCACATTACTGTTTCACCCCATCCGTTGGCAGAGTGAAGAACAGGTCCGATTGCAAGAGGCCGCCGAATGGGCACGACACTTCAAAATCATGGAAACCGATCACGACGGACTCATCTCCCGGCTTTTTAACTGTAACGAGGAAACCATTCGACGATGGAACAACCCCGGCCGATTTGTGTCCGGTGAGGAACTCTGTGCCGCCGGATTGGCTCAGCTTGTCACCCTGTTCGACGGAGATATCTGGTCTCAGAAAACTCGACGAAGAGGCGGATGCCCCTTGTCGTTTCAGGCACCTACTCTCGATTCCGCTTCGTTGACTCGGCATTCGAAGAATGAGCCTGAACGGCCAAGAGAGTATTAAACCGGCGATGACGATGAGTCGCGATCGTTCTCAAGGATTGTCTCAGGGACCTGCATCGGTCGACCTCAGGCATCGATCACGGGTCCGAGTCGATGTCCTCTGGCTTTGTCATGCGGCGACCTGATTGTCTCCGAAAGGGACACACGCTCAACGCGATCTGCCCCGCAGCCTCTTTGGTGTTGCCAGACGGATTGGCCGAACAGAACACCCACACGGCATCGATCCGCTGCCTCGAGCAGATGACTTCGGACGATTTCAACAGCCCACCGGGGGGAACATGGCATGGCACGTTTGCCCCAGTGGGCTCACTTTTCATACTGATTGGCAGACACCCCCTGATCCCTGCAGCACACTTCGTTTCAGTTCCTCTCCTCCGAGGTGAGTCAATCGTGTGTTCCGTATGTCGCAGGTGACGTTGCCCCTATTTTGTCAGCACGCTCCTGCCAAAAGCCGCTGGAGTTGCCTGCATCGGCTGGCGTTGCAGTTCGGGCGATAGCCTGACAGATATGCTCGAGACCCGACGCATTCCCCGGACGTGGAAGCCATCGAGTAATGGTCGATCGGTGACGTTCAATGCGTGATTCAGTGAGCGGCAGCAGCCAAGATGGCCTTTGCAGCATTGTGTCCGGGCGTCCCCGGTCACCGAACCACAGGGGTGGTTCCCTGATCCGCACAACCAGAGTCCATCGAGTGGCGTTTGATCGGCAGACCAAGCGGGCAAGGGTCGGCGATGGAGCAATTAGTCCAGTGTCATGTCGACATGGCGAATGCTAGCGTCGGTGATCGCTGTTTCCGATTCCATGTCGGCCGTGGTATACAACCGTTCCCATTCGATCAGCTCCCGAAATCCGGGCGCGTACTGCTCAACCGTCTGAACGATCGATTCCACAACTCGAGGCCGCCACACCTCCCGATCGTCATCGCGTGGGAGAAGCGAAACGGACCCAAACCCCGAGGATTTGTTTGCCTAACGTTACCATTTCGGGCACGAGCAGCGTTGGGAACTGAAGATTGAGAATCGGTTGGCGGGCGGGGATGCCCGCCTGCGCATCGAGCCAAGCGTGTTCGTAGTATTCCAAAGTGGGGGCGATCCTGACCTCGCTGATTTCCATGCATGGGGAAAAGCATGTGAATTTCGGCGTTCCACTTAGCACGGCATGATACTTCATATAGCCCGCGCGAGTTTTAATCTGTTGCACTTGGTGACGGAACGCGTTGGGGATATGGGAGGCGTCCACCAGTCGTAGGAATGTCCGCTTCGGATCGGCGTTGGAGACGATGAGTGGGGCTCGCAGTTCCTCGCCCCCCTGCAAGCGGACACCGCATGCACGGCTATTTTCGACCAGCACTGTTTCCACCGGCGATTCGGTGCGGATGGTGGCTCCGAATCGCCGTGCGGCGTCGGCGAGGGCGGCGGAGATTTCCCCCATACCGCCACGAACGATACCCGATCGGCCTTCGATTCCCGCACCATCATTGGCCAAATCCAAGACCTCGGCGAGCAGGGATCCCACTGCGGTGGGGTAGCCACAATCGTCGGCGCGGGCCAACGCGTACTTGACTTTGTCTATCAGAGAGATTCTCTGTGGCACCAGAATAGAACCAAAAATACGCAGTTGATACCTATGGCGGGAGTCAACAAGACACCTAACGACACGGACGAAAGCAAGATGGCGAAGCGTATCGTTGCTCGCGCTATCGCCTCAAGTGCGGTTTATAACACAAATTCTACGTTGATCTTTTCGGCGGTTGCCGATTGCGACCACTTGCTGCCATCGAGTCTGAACGATCTCGTATCCGGTATCGTTCGTGTTGCTCGTTTTCCACGTGTCGAGGCGAATCGCTATGGAAGTCAAAGAGGCGCCGGCGTGGTATTCTCGTGGAGACTAGATGTTTCATCGATCGATAGCGGTCCTCGCAAAAATTGTTCAAATATACGGGGCAAACGCCGCGGCCGCGGCGTTTCTGAGGGGAGGCCGCCAGGTCGAAAATCACTCCGCCTCTGAAGCGTGGCAGCCTTCCTAGACGCAGCCTACCGGGTCGAAGAGTGTGCCGTTTTTTCGGCACGCAGGATGTCGCAATGTGCTTGCGATCGGTAGACTGCGCGAACTGTTTAGTTGCTCTGCAATTTCAGATTTGCACGCCTCATTTTAAAATCTTACAGACGATTGACTCTTGACGAACAGCGATGATTTTTTTTGCGGTTGCTGTCTTGACCACGTCGGTTTGTGTGCAGATCACGTTTTGTGTGCAGATCACAGAGTCATGATTTTCTCAGAGCTCCATCGACATTCATTCGGAAGTTTCCTACTTGCCAACACACCGTGATGACTCATCGGGCAATTTTGAAGTTTGTGGCCCTCTTCTTTCGGCCCGGACCGCACGGGAAGCGGCATTCATCGCTATCGAAGAGTTTCGCAATTCCGGCACTTGGTTAAGCGACGTGTTAGACCGCATTTTTCGTTCTGCCAGTCTGCCTCCGATTGAGCGTGGGTTGGCTACGGAACTGGCTTGCGGTGTGGTTCGGCGGCAGGAGACACTGGACGCCATATTATCGCAGCTCGTGTCTCGGCGGATTGGAAATGTCGAGCCGTCGTTGCTCACGATTTTGCGGCTTGGTATTTATCAACTGGCGCTCCTCGATGGTATTCCGTCGCATGCCGCTGTGCATGAAACGGTTGAATTGACAAGGCGTCTTGGTCGGCATCAGTGGACGGGATTTGTGAACGGCGTTCTTCGCGGTGGAACGCGAATCGTGACGCAAGTCTTCGACAAGGAACCGTCTGCATTTGGGGTCCCCGTCGGAGTCGCTCGGTATCGTCGGCTTGAGGCACCGGTCTTTGCCGATCCGAAATTCAATTTGTGTGGGTACTTTGCGGATGCGTTTAGTTTTCCTGACTGGCTCGTTGAACGCTGGGCCGCGCGTCTGATCCCCTCCGATTTATTTCGACTCGGCCTGTGGTTCAACACACCGGGCAAGTTGACGTTGCGTGTCAACCGACTTCGAACAGCGCCGGATTCGTTGGTCAATGAATTTCAGGTTGCCGGTATTGCCGGGCAGCGCATTGCGGGATCGGATTCCATCCAACTACACGATTCCTGTTCGGTGGAGGCATTACCAGGTTACACGGACGGACGTTTCGCGGTGCAAGATTTGTCTGCCAGCCGTGCGGCACTCCGCTTGGCACCTCGACCCGGACAACGCGTTTGGGATTTGTGCGCCGCGCCAGGGGGCAAGACCTGCCACTTGGCAGAATTGATGCAAAACGAAGGGGAAATCATCGCGACCGATATTCGACCAGATCGACTGGCACTTATCGAGGAAAACCGATCTCGTTTGGGTGCGGATATTATCCGAACGAGATTGATCGGACATGACCTGTCCAACATTCCGGAGGGTCTTTTTGATGCGGTTTTGGTTGATGTCCCCTGCTCGAATACGGGCGTATTGGGAAAGAGACCGGAGGCGCGGTGGCGTATTAATGAGGCCGAAATTACGGAATTGAGTGGAATTCAAGCGCGATTATTGACCGCGGGATTGGGGAGTCTCGCAGTCAATGGTCGCTTGGTCTATTCCACCTGCAGTATTGAGTCCGAAGAGAACGAACAACTGGTGCGCCGCGTCCTTGCGGGGAGAGCGGATGTTCAGTTAATCGAAGAGGAGCACTTCTTTCCTGGACAGCCGACGGACGGTGGGTATCAAGCGTTGCTTGTCCGGACACATTCAGAGAGTTCCGCGAATCTCGTCGCCGAAATCGGTTGTCTGACGGCATCTTGAGCGGCAGTTCTCCGCGATCATATCTCTTCGCGATCGTTGGCCTGCGTGAATTTGGAGCGATGCGTTCGGTCGCACATTCCGCCGCGGCACCCAATTTCTGCTCGCAGTACGGATCCAGATAGGGAATGCCGAACAGAGACGCGATCTCTGGCCGCAAGTTACAGGTTTCCTCAATTTTGATTGAAAAACAATTCCCTTTTGGCGGACTGGCTTCAACACCACTGAAACGTCTGCTATGTTACTCGACTGTTCCTCTCGCTTCCTCAGGCGTGGCGACTCAGCAAGTCTTTCAGATCGCATGGCAAGGTCCCTGCAACAACGCTCTGCCTCTGACTTGTGCCGTCGGTCTTATCTCCTTCGTTTCCTGAGTTGGGCACTTGTCCGTCGAGTGTTCACTCGCTGAGTTTTGTTACCATGCGCCGGTTCGATATCCGTAACATTGCCATCATCGCTCACGTCGATCACGGCAAGACAACATTGGTCGATTGTCTTCTCAAATCCAGCGGTCAGTTCCGCGAATCTCAACTTCAGGGCGATTGCATTCTTGATTCGAATGATCTTGAGCGGGAACGCGGAATCACGATTCTTGCCAAAAATATCGCTCTAATGTATGGCGACATCAAAATCAATATTATTGATACGCCTGGACATGCTGACTTTGGCGGTGAGGTGGAACGGGTGTTGCGTATGGCTGATGGAGCCCTCGTTTTGGTCGATGCATTTGAGGGGCCACGTCCACAAACACGATTTGTCCTCAAGAAGGCTTTAGAACTGGGACTGCAGCCGATCGTCGTGGTCAATAAGATTGATCGCCATGACGCTCGGCCGCAGGAAGTTTTGAGTGAGACGTTCGACCTGTTTGTGGAACTGGGAGCGAGCGACGAGACTCTCGACTTCCCCTATGTCTTTGCCAGCGGTCGGGCGGGGTATGCCACACTCGATCCGACAATCCCGTCAGACAATATCAAACCGTTGCTCGACACGATCGTCCGCCATATCCCTGGTCCGCTGACCAATCCCACCGGTCCGTTTCAGATGATGGTCACCTCGCTTGCGTACTCGGAATTCGTGGGAAGAATTGCAACCGGTCGGATTGTCAGTGGTACGGTCAAGCCGAATCAGAAAGTGGTGTTAATGAAGGCGGGTGGCGTCAAATCTCTGCAACAGGTGGTCACGGTCGAAGTCTTTGACAAATTGGGACGGACGTCTGTCAATGAAGGGACCGCCGGCGATATCGTTGCTCTGACAGGTTTGGAGAAGCCCGAGATTGGTGATACGGTGGCAGACCCTCTGAATGCTCTGGCACTCCCGCGGATTAGTGTTGATGAGCCGACATTATCGATGCAGTTCACCATTAATTCTTCGCCATTCGCCGGGCAAAAGGTTGGCGGTGGAAAGTATCTGACCACGCGCCACATTCGGGACCGGCTCAACAGAGAGCTAGAAGCGAATGTGGCTCTTCGTGTCGAAGAATCGGAAGACAAAGAGGCCTTCAAAGTTTCCGGACGCGGAGTTCTGCATCTGGCCGTGCTTGTCGAAACGATGCGTCGCGAAGGCTATGAATTGTCTGTCGGTAAACCAACCGTGATTCGTAAAATCATTGATGGAAAGGTTTGCGAACCATTTGAATTATTGGAAATCGACGTTCCCACGACAGAACTCGGCCCGGTGATGGAAGTCGTCGGCAACCGACGTGGTGAAGTCCTCGATCTTACCGGTAACGCCACAGGATTCACGCACATCGAATTTTCAATACCCGCACGAGGACTAATCGGAATTCGGACGCGACTGCTCAATGCCACTCGGGGTGAAGCAATCATTCATCACCGCTTTGACGAGTACAAAAAGGTCGAAGGTGAGGTCCCTCATCGAGCGAATGGGGTCCTGATTTCACAGGAACGGGGCAAAGCGGTTCCGTTTGCATTGTTTAAGCTTCAAGACGGAAAAGATTTCTTCATTGCACCGGGCGACGAAGTCTACGAAGGAATGATTGTCGGCGAAAATTCACGTGACAGTGACATGATTATCAATCCGATCCGTGAAAAGAAGCTGACCAATATGCGTTCGTCAGGAACCGACGACAATGTGATACTGAAACCGCCTCGAAAAATGTCGCTGGAAATGGCGTTAGAGTACATCGAAGACGATGAGTATGTTGAAGTGACTCCGTCTATTATTCGGTTGCGGAAAATCAAACTCACCGAGCAGGAGCGCAAACGAAGCTCCCGATCGAATTCGGACTCATAATCGCAGCTCTTGTCCCTCAGAAAATGTGTGTCTGAGGGATTGCACCGGCCGCTCATATCGCGGCTGATCAGGACCAGCGAACGTTTCGGTGACAGCGTGCTTTTCGATGTCCCGCGGCGTTTTTCAGTCTGCCTGAGGCGGTCTCCGTCCGTTGTGGACGGAATTTCTAAGACAGCCGCTGCCCCGTTCTACGGGTACCTCAAGTCTGATGATCGGTGTCGGAGGCAAAGGGCGCTTGTGTTGTCCTAAGTTTCAGAAATCGCGTCGGGACCGTTGTTTCCTCGACATGCGAGGAAACAACCCCGCGAAGAGCCTTGATCGGGAATTCGCGTTTCGTTGTGGGTCTCCAACGATGCTTGAGACGATCAGTGATTATGGCGGATTTCAGTGGTCTGCGATTCCGCAAATCGCTGTGGTCTGTTCGAACAAAGCGGCAGAGACTTGGTCTGTTGCCTAATCTTGCGAAACTCACCGCCGGTGACGATTTCTGTGCTGAGTTGTTCCATCCTAAAAACGAATGTTGACTCCTGTTCATGGAGTCCGTCCAATCATAACCGCTTTGATGGATTCCCGTTGCGGAGCAGCTCGATGCGCGACGGACTCAGCGGCGTCCGCGTGATGTTCTCAGCGACTCCGAGTCGCGTGGAAAGGCGGCGAGAAACTGTGACGGGCTGAAGGTTGGCGGGCGAAAAGTGCAGGGCCGTATCTGTTGGAATGACTTGTTGGAGCGTGGATGGCAGGTCACTTTCAGGAGCTGTTCCTGGATTCGACGTAGCATCCGTCTGGCTCAATTCAGTCGTCGGTCTTCGTCGCCTCTCGAAGTCAGAGGCTTCGACGATCTCGCCGCGGCGTCTCAGTCCGTCCAGAGTGGCTTCCGCGAGTCCTTGGCTGCTGAGCCCCTGCGTCTAGTTTTCGACAGGTCAGATTTCGAGTGGTTTATGGCCGCGTCCCGGCACCTGGATTAGGGGAGGTCGCTCTTGCCCATCAGGTACTTGTCACATTCGCGGGCGGCACCGCGGCCTTCGTTGATGGCCCAGACGATGAGGCTTTGTCCGCGGCGGCAGTCGCCGGCAGAGAACACTCCGGGAACATTTGTATTGAAGGATCCGTGAGCGGCTTCGTAGTTAGAGCGGGTGTCGAGTTTCACGCCGAGTTGTTCGGCCACCGAGGATTCTGGGCCGAGGAAACCGAGGGCGAGGAACACGAGATCCGCCGGAATGTCTTTCTCGGTTCCGGGGATCACCTGAAACGGTGGTACGGCTTCGGCTTTGGCGATCTTGAGGGCGCGGAGTTCGCCCTTGGCGTTGCCGAGGAATTCGACCGTCGTCGTGCTGAACAATCGCGGGTCTTCACCGAAGACGGCAGCGACCTCAGCATGACCGTAGTCCACGCGGAAGATGCGGGGCCATTGCGGCCAAGGATTATTGGCCGCGCGCTCCGTAGGCGAGATCGGGACGATCTCCAAGTTGATCAGTCCCTTGCAGCCGTGACGCATAGACGTGCCGATGCAGTCGTTGCCGGTATCTCCTCCCCCGATCACCACGACATGTTTATCCTTGGCGTTGATGTACCGGCCGTCGGACAATTGCGAATCGAGCAGGCTCTTGGTGTTCCCCTGCAGGAACTCCATGGCCATGTGGATCCCTTTCAGTTGCCGTCCGGGGATTGGCAGATCGCGTGACCGAGTCGCCCCGGTGCAAAGAACAATCGAGTCGAACTGTTCTCGCAGGTCCATGGGACTGATCTCGCGTCCAATTTCTGTGCTGGTTCTGAAGATGACGCCCTCGGTGGCGAGCAGATCGACTCGCCGCTGCACGAGATGCTTCTCCAGTTTCATATTGGGAATGCCGTACATCAGCAGGCCGCCCACGCGGTCAGCCCGCTCGAAGACAGTGACTTCGTGTCCGACGCTATTGAGTTGTGCCGCAGCGGCGAGTCCGGCGGGGCCGCTGCCCACAATGGCGACGCGTTTGCCGGTCCTGGTCTTGGGAGGATTAGGCAGAACCCAACCCTGCTCAAACCCATGGTCGATGATTGAGCATTCGATGTTCTTGATCGTGACGGCTGGACTGGTGATGCTCAGCACGCACGAGCCTTCACACGGCGCGGGGCAGACTCGCCCAGTGAACTCGGGGAAGTTGTTCGTCTTGTGCAACCGATCGAGCGCCTCGCGCCAGTGTCCTCGGTAAACAAGGTCGTTCCATTCAGGAATCAGATTGTTGACAGGGCATCCGGCCGCCATCCCGGCCATCAGCGAGCCGGTATGACAGAACGGCACACCGCAATCCATGCACCGCGCCCCCTGAGTCTTCAACTCTTTCTCTGGCAGATGTTCATGAAACTCGTTCCAGTCGAGAATCCGCAATTTCGGATTCCGCTCATTCGGAACCTGACGGAAAAACTCTTTGAAACCGGTCGGCTTGCCCATATCGTTACCAATGACGTCGGAGAATCAAAACAAAGGGGAATCGAAAAAGCGTGGAACGTGTATCAGGTGTTTGCCATCGCCTTCTCCGTTTCTGTCTTCTGCTCGGCGAGCGCCCGCTTGTAGTCGATGGGCATCACCTTCACAAATTTGGCGAGGCTCACGTCCCAGTCTTTGAGGAGTGATGCGGCGACGGTCGAGCCGGTGTATTTCTGGTGCTTGGCGAGCAGGTCTTTCAGGATCGCGATGTCTTCGGCGTCGACGACGTTTTCTAATTCGACCATCTCCAGATTGCAATTACCGAGGAGCGCGTCGTGTCTGTCGTAGACATAGGCCACGCCGCCTGACATGCCGGCAGCGAAGTTGCGGCCGGTGGGGCCGAGGATCACAGCGCAGCCGCCGGTCATGTATTCGAGGCCGTGATCGCCGACACCTTCCACAACGCACTCGGCTCCCGAATTTCGGACGCAGAAGCGTTCGGCCGCAAGGCCACGGAAGAAGGCCTCTCCTTCGGTCGCTCCGTACAACGCGACATTGCCGATCAGAATGTTGTCCTCCGGTTTGAAGGTCGAGGCGGCGTCTGGATAGACGATGATCCGCCCACCCGACAGTCCCTTGCCGACGTAGTCGTTGGCATCGCCTTCGACCTCAAGGGTGATACCGCGGGCGAGCCAGGCGCCGAGACTCTGTCCTGCCGAACCTCGGCAACGAATATGGATCGTGTCGTCGGCGAGACCGTGTTCGCCCCAACGCTTGGAGACTTCGTGACTGAGGATTGTTCCCAACGCGCGGTCGATGTTTTGAACTTCGATGTTCAGGCGAATGGGCTTACCTGTTTCAATCGCGTCGTGCGCCTCGCGGATCAGTTCGTTATCGAGTTGGTATTCGATGCCGTGTTGCTGAGTGATCGTACAGTACGTCTCGACATTGGCGTGCGGCTTGGTAGCCGGCTGAAGAATTTTGGACAGATCCAGATGCTTCAGCTTCCAATGGGTGATCGAGGTGTCGTACTCCAACACTTCGCTGTGACCAACCATCTCGTTGATGCTGCAGAAGCCGAGCGAAGCCATGATCTCACGTGTCTCTTCGGCCACAAGGAACAGATAGTTGATGACGTGCTCGGGCTGGCCGTTAAACAGCTTTCGCAGTTCGGGGTCTTGCGTCGCGATCCCAACCGGGCAGGTATTCAGATGACATTTTCGCATCATGATGCAACCCAGGGCGATCAGCGGTGCCGTTGCGAATCCGAACTCTTCGGCTCCGAGCAGGCAAGCAATCACGACGTCCCGTCCGGTCTTGAGTTGGCCGTCTGTTTCGAGACGAACGCGACTGCGGAGATCATTGAGGACCAATGTCTGATGAGTTTCGGCGATCCCCAGTTCCCAGGGCATTCCGGCATGCTTGATACTCGTCAGCGGCGAGGCTCCCGTTCCTCCTGAATCTCCTGAGATGAGGATTTTGTCTGCATGCCCCTTCGCCACACCGGCGGCGACGGTACCGACTCCGACTTCCGACACCAATTTGACGCTGACGCGCGCGGCGCGGTTGGCGTTCTTCAGGTCGAAGATCAGTTGCGACAGATCTTCAATCGAATAGATGTCGTGGTGTGGCGGGGGACTGATCAGACCCACTCCGGGCGTCGAATGACGGGTCGCGGCGATGATCTTGTCGACCTTGTGGCCTGGAAGTTCGCCACCCTCACCGGGCTTGGCGCCCTGAGAAATTTTGATCTGTAACTCATCGGCGTTGGTGAGATACCAACTTGTCACACCGAAGCGTCCCGAAGCGATCTGCTTGATGGCAGATCGCTTCGAATCGCCATTGACTTCGGGCTGGAAGCGTTTGTAGTCCTCGCCTCCTTCGCCGGTATTACTCTTGCCGCCGATGCGGTTCATGGCAATGGCGAGCGTCTCGTGCGCCTCGGCTGAGATCGAACCGTAGCTCATGGCACCAGTGCAGAAGCGTTTGATAATCGATTCCACGGAATCGACCTCTTCCAGCGGAACGGGCGTCCGCTGGGTGTTGAACTTCAGCATCCCACGCAGGTGGCACTCGCGCACGGTCTGTTCGTTAACGATCTTGGCGAAGTCGCGATACGCCTGCTTGTCTCCCTGACGTGCTGCCTTTTGGATATTGGCAATGTTGTGTGGATTCCACGCATGCTTCTCACCGTTGGATCGCCATGCGAAGAGGCCCATGTTGGGCAGAACCGGCAGGATGTTGTTCTCGCGTGTCGGGTATCCGAGCTCGTGTCGACGGATCGCTTCCTCACCCAAAATTTCAAACCCGATGCCACTGATCCGGCTGGACGATCCGCGGAAGCATTTGTTGATGATCTCATCACTCAGGCCGACAGCCTCAAAAATTTGAGCCCCCTTGTAGCTTTGCAGCGTCGAGATCCCCATTTTGGCCATCACTTTAAGGATGCCCTGTTTGGTGGCTTTGCGGTATGCGGCCGTGATCTGTTCGTGAGTCCAATCCTCGCCCAGTGCGCCGTCGTCCTTGAGTTGCCACAGTGATTCAAACGCCATGTAGGGGTTGATCGCGTCGGCACCGTAGCCTGCCAGCAGGCAAAAGTGATGGACTTCCCGTGCCTCTCCTGTTTCGACGACGATGCCGATGCGAGTCCGTTCTTCGTTGTGAACGAGGTGATGATGGACGGCTCCCGTCGCGAGCAGTGTGCTCACGGGCAGGCGAGTCGCACTGGCCAGGCGATCCGACAGAATGACGAGACTGTGCCCCGACTCAATCGCCTTCCGAGCCTCACCGCAGATGCGGTCGAGAGCCCACTTCAGGCCCGCTGCTCCCTGCGTTTTCGGGTACGTCATGTCGATCGTCTTGGCTCGCCAGCCTCGATAATCGAGATGCTTGATCGTGGCCAACTCTTCGTTGGTCA
>Ga0315284_10003959_pt1 | contig 21035 bp, 23 predicted proteins | sample YL17G09_16_MG_FD_203696 | JGI IMG/M metagenome (GOLD analysis project Ga0315284, IMG submission 203696) | Sediment microbial communities from Yellowstone Lake, YNP, Wyoming, USA - YL17G09_16 | ecosystem: Environmental > Aquatic > Freshwater > Lake > Sediment | place: USA: Wyoming | collected...
ACACACTGGATTATAACCATAGTACAAATCATCCTTTATTTTTGCCATATTTGAACAAGATTCAAAACATTTGCCTAAGTATACCATATCAGGGTCATGTATTAATAAATCAGTTATTTTTTGTTTTATGTTATTTTTTGTATTATTATTAAGTGCTATGTCATCTTCAAAAATTAATGTGTATGCATTAGGATTAGAATGTTCGCTGGCTATATAATATAAAACAAAATGGGATATAAAACAACCAATTTCGGATGGGTTTATTTTTCTGAATATATTATAAATTGTCCTATTTGATCTTTTCAAGCTTTTACCATTAACAGCAGGGAATTTAATAATTTTACAATCTAATTTTAATGAATCCAACAATTCGATCGTTTCTCTATAACGTTCAAAATCTTTATCTAAAGAGATTACAAATGCTGAATTTATATTTGAATTATTTTTATAATATTCATTTAAATCTAATTTTTTTATTTTATTATTATATTCAATATAATTTTTCGCAAATTGGTTCAACATATAATATTTATCAATATTATATAATTTTGTTTGGTATATAAAATTAAATATAATATATAATGTTCTATATCATGCAATGAAAATAATATATTTCATTATAATATAATATTGTATAAGTATGATACCAAAATAATATATTTCATTATAATATAATATTGTATAAGTATGATACCAAAATTAATCCATAATATATGGATACAAGGTTATGATTATTTACCTGAAAAAAATAAAAAAAATAATATTAAAATTAAAAATTTGAATCCAGATTGGAAATTCGTTATGTGGGATGAAAACATGATCCTAAAATTATTACAAAAATATCCGAATATTTTGAATATTTATAAAAATATAAAAAAACTACATGGTTTAATAAATATTAATGCATCAAAAAGTGATATCGCACGTTATATTATTATGAAAGAATATGGTGGATTATATTATGATTTAGATTTTGATTGTGATACATCATTCAATCAATTATTTAATGATAATAATAATATTGACGATACGATATATATCGCAAGTTCAAAAATAGATTTTTTAGATTATGTTTATCCTTTTATTAAACCTAAATATTGTGCATGTTTTATGGCTTTCCCTAAACAACATCCTATATGGGATTTAGTAATTCATAAAATAATAAATGCCACATCAAAATATCAAATTGGGGAGGCATTAGATAGAACATTACAAGAAAATAATAATAAATATAATATTATTTTATTAGATAAAATAAATGGGCCTTATTCATGTATAAAAAATGGAATATGTATTACACCTGTAGAATCATCATGGAATCCAATACGTAATATTATGAAATGTATAAATTGTAATTATAAACAAATTTTTTTAATATTATTTATTATTTTATTATTTTATTATTTTTATTAACATGTTAATATATTTAATTGCTCTTTGCCTGTTTTCTTTGTCTTTCCTTCATATTTATATCCAAACCCTCCATCAATCATAATATCATTTACAGATTTATTATCATTCAAGTTTAATTTAATTATACCCAGTATTCTACCATATTTATCTTGTCCTTGACAAAATAAATAAACATTTTTATTTAAAATAAGTGATTCTAATTTTTCTTTAGCTAAATTGGCTTTTAATTTTAATTCATTTCTTATATTTAAATCTTGATTTTTGCTCTGTTTCATTTCACATGAATCATAACCAGATAACCTAATTTTAAATTTTTGGTATTTATCATTAAATTTAAATATACAATGTGCAGTATCTCCATCATAACATTTAATTACTTTTGCTAAGTGTACTTCATTAAATGTAAAAAAATCACAATTAGTAATGTTATTTAATTCTTCTTCTGTTTCGCAAATTATATTATTCATATATATTTAATACATAAATAAAATTAAAATTATTTACTACAATATTTTTTATTCCAATCATAAAGTTGTTTTTCAGTATTTTCTATTGAATGTTGTACTCCATATAAATTATAAGAAAGTCTCTCTTTATCATAATCAGTCAAATTTTTTTCGTTAATAGTAATAAAATTAAGATGATTACCTTTTTCTTTTAATAGTGTAATATATTTATTTAATTCTTCTGGATATTTAGGAGAACTTTTTTCATCATTTGATAATTTTGCTATAGTTGATCTGAGATAATATATTTGTTTGGATAATTTTGCTAATTTTATTGCATTTTGATTTTGAAAATATCCTGTATCATTAGGATATATATCTTTTGGCATAAATCCATATACTTGTTCAAAACATAACAAATAAAATTGTAAATACTTTGTTTCAATATGAGCAGTTAAGAATGTTCTAATATGTTCTAATCTTTTTTCAGTTCCAATAAAAATTTCTATTTTTAATTGTTGCAAAATATCTGTAAGATTAATTGGTTCACCATAAAATATATGAACATTTTGTAAAATATTCGGATTTTGATATAATGGTTTCACATTATGCATACCAAAATGGACTATTGGAATAAGAATCGGTAATTTTGTTGAAGAAATATATTTTTTATTGATTATGTTTTTTTCGATTAATTCTTTATTTAATTCTTTTGCCAAATCTTTATCACAACTCATAATCAAATGAGCGAGACCATGTTTAAAAGTCCCTATAAATCTACCATAATCTTGAAATAATCTTCCTTCTGGAAAAAGATGAACCCAATCATGATTTTTCGCTAATTTTTCATTAGCTGTAAATATTGCTTCTTGATGCAAACCTGAATCTTTATGATGTGCTTCCTTACGATTAATTAATATTATTTTTAAATTAGGTGCCAAATAAGACAATAATGAACTAGCTTCAATATGTTCTCTTGCTGCCATTATCCAACGAAATGTTTCTACATTAATTTGGTTCCAATCTAATGGTGACCAAATAATAGGATCATCAAAATCACTTTGATGATTTGCAATTGTGATAATACCTTGTTGTCGGGATTTTAATATATTAACTAAATTATCCAATCCATAAACGTCTATATTTTGTGTGTTTGCAAATAATTTTACTGCACTAAGTACCATTTCAAATATTGCTTGTTGATTTGAAGATGTTTCTACGTCGACATTATTAGATGTCAATTCCATATTGATATGTATATTATAAGTTAAAATAATATATCTATCAATATGTTAACATTTCAATTTTTTATATTGGTATGTTTAACATAAAAAAATTGAATTTAAATACGAATGCTGATTATACCCTAAATAATAAAATATATTATATGAACCATCCTATTGAGAATTTAAGTGAATGTGTTTATGATTATTTGGTATTAAATCAAGATGCACCTAAATCTTTTGAAGAAATATATAATGATATAACAAAAGAATCAGGACATAGATGTTTAGAATTATTAGAAGATGTTGAGAATAACAGATTTAAGTTATTGACTGTTATGTATACACTTGAACATTCGTACATGAATATTCAACAAATATTTGGACATGGTACTGTATATTTAATATTTACAACAAATGATAAAAATCCTGAACCACAATTTGTTGAATCAATAGTTAAATGTAATAATGAGAATGATTTATTATTATACATTTTACAACTAAATAATAAATTGGTAACTGAAATTTATCCTGGATCATTATTGGAATATTGTGTAAAATCATGTGATTTGGATACTTTAAATACAATTTTCATTCAATATCCAATGCACAATTCAGATGATTATATCCCTTTATTAGATTTAGCATTTCGTTGTGAAAATTCATTGATGACTAAAAAAATAATTGAATTAAAATCATTAGCTGAATCAGCTAAATATGAATTTGAAATAACAAAATTAGTTGCACTAAATAAATGTTGTCTGGAATCAGAACAATCACAGAAAAAACTTATAGAACAATTACAAAATGATAAAATACTATTATTCAATAAAATTAAAGTTTTAGATAATGATAAATTAAAATTAAATGATAAATTAAAATCAACTATGATATTTAGAAATTTTGGATTTATAAGTATAGTTTGCACAATTTGTTATTGGATGTATTGCATATTATAATTTTTTATCACCATATTTATAAAAAAAATATACTATAATTATAATACAGATTGTATTCGATAAAATACAAATAATAGAATTTAACAAACAATTAAACATACATAATGTATATAAAAATTTATATTTATCTTGATGATTTATTTTTGTTCATAATTTTTTATAATTTATTATAATATAATGAGTAGTCATACACAATTTTATGATCAAACAAAATTAGAAGGAAATAGTATCACATTATCATATGGATCATATACAAACAGTCAATTAACTGCATTAATAAATCCAATATTATCTATAAGTATTCCACCTCATGTAATGGTAACAATATATTCAGCAGATAATTTTTTGGGTGCAAATTATGTCATGCCAAATACAAGTAATAAATATTTAAAAATTCCCGGATTTGCTAAAGAATTTCCATATACAGTTGTATCATTAAAGATAGAATGTGCATGTGATTTACCATCAAATAGTCCAGTTATATATAATATAATAAATAAAACGATTACACGTGGAACTCAAATACTTGGATATTCATTTTATGATGTTATACCAGTACCACAATCTGTTACTCAAGGTACGGGAGTTTTTGGAAAACCAAGTCCATATAATCCAACAATATTCATCATTGGAGATTTGGGGATATCTAAATCAAGTTATTCATGTATCCAAGAATATTTCGCAACAAAAAGATTTTCATCAATTGTGTTAGATCCTAGAGGTGTTGGTATGTCTTATGCCGCTACATCAAATACATATGCTGATGTTATGCAAGATTACAGATATGTTGGACAACAATTATTGCAATTTACCAAAAAACCTATTGTCATAGGTCATGGATTTGGTGGAGCTGTGGCACAATTATGGGCATTAACTTATAAATTTGAATTGAGAAATATGATTTTAATCGATACAGCTCCATATGCAATATATAACTCATTTAATTCAATATCTACAACTTTTACAAATTGGTTAAATAATACTATATCAACAAATCAATTTGCTACACAAGTTGGTTTAGCATCTTATAATACTGCAAGTGATGAATGTCAACCAGAAGTACTACAATTAGATTTAACAAATTCATTCAATACAGCAAATACACCAACTTTAAAATTATTTATTACACAAAACCCAGATAACTCACTTTTAGCACAAGCACCAAAGTTTATAATAATACCAGTATTAATAATAGTCGGATTGCAAGATGCTTACATAAATGTCAGTGGTAGTATACAATTAAAACAACTTATTAAAAATTCAACATTGATTAAATTAAATACAAGTCATGTCCCCCAATTTACAGAAACAATGAAAACATATAGTATTATTTATAGATTCCTGTCCCCAACAGGTTCTTTATATATTAAAACAGAATAATTATACAATAAAACTCGGATAAAATTTTGTAAGATTTTTGTTTTTTATTAATCTTAAATTAACCATTAACTTTTAATGGTAAATTTATTTTATGTTTTTACACATAAAATAAAAACACTTAAAGATATATGATATACTTATAATTTGTATATGTTTGATATACAAGTAAAATTTTGTAAATCATTATTCTATTATTATTGTTATAATAATAGAATTAATATTAAGATTTTTGTATTATTACACTGCAAATAAAATGTGTAATAATATAAATTAATCTTATATTTGCTACTATGTTATGGTAGCGAATATAAAAATTTAAGATTTTTGTATTATTACACTGCCAATAAAATGTGTAGTATTATAAATTAATCTTATATTTGCCACTATGTTATGGTAGCAAATATAAAATTTAAGATTTTTGTATTATTACACTGTGAATAAAATGTGTAATAATATAAATTAATCTTATATTTGTTACTATAATATGGTAACAAATATAAAATTTAAGATTTATACTAGGCCAACAATAAGTATAAATCTTATATTTGCCACTATAATATAGTAGCAAATATGGAATTAAAATTATAATAAATTATTTATTATAAAAAAATAAAAATATTATATAATAATATAAATGGATCCAAACACGATATTTGCTCTGATCATAATTCTATTGTTAATAATTTTAGGTATTGTTACATTTCACTACTATGCTTACATCAGTGTAGGATCTGGTTCAGCCTTGAATACAGGTGCTGGATTCAACTTTATGTTATTACCGGAAAAAAAACAACAAAATTAAATTTATACACTTATAAAAATAAAATATTAATATAATAATATAATGTACAATATTCTCAATATGAATGCCGATACGGTGTTTGCAATTATTATTATATTAATACTAGTGATTTTAGGTATTGTTACCTTCCATTTTTATACATATGTATCTGTAGGTAAAGGTGCTGTATTAAATACTGGATTTGGTTCGGGATTTAAATTCATGCCATTAAGACAACCGCGAGAACAAATGTAATTATTTCATATAATATTTTTAGATAAAAATATTATGTATATATATAAATGAGTGATAAAATACTTGGAATTGATGCGAATACATTTTATGTGATTATTATAATATTAGTATTAATTATAATTGGTATCATAAGTTTCCATTATTACATGTATATTTCAACACAAAATTCATTATTTAAAGCTGGTTTTGGTTTTGGCGTATCAATATTAGATACTGATAAAAAAGAAAATTTCGAAAACTACAATATGAATGTCCCACAACCATTAGTAGGTCCTGATGAATCATGCATGAATCAAACAATAGCTGATCCTTTAGGATTCGATTATGGATCATATGATTTATTTCCATTAGAGAAATTATAAAAAAAATTGAAATTTTAATTCATTACTGGACTCTATACAATAATATTTATATTGTACCCTTGTCGAAACAATAATGTCGACTGAAATTATTGATATATCAGGACTAAATCGTGATGATCTTTTACGAGCTCTTTGGAATAGATCTAAACCAGCAAGTTTTTACTTGTATAATAATTTTCCAGCACCACCATTTGACTTAAGTAAAAAAACAAAATCAGATGAGAATTATGTTGATTATTTTTGTGGCAGGGTAATCAAAGCAAATATTTACAGTTCAGACACTGTTGATCCATGGGCGTATGATCGAGATGTTGATGATGGAGCTTTTGCTAGTGTTGTAGCCAATTTACGCAACAATGCAACATAATTATGTTTTGATTTATTAATTAAATTTAAATTTTGCACCCATTTTTTTCTATAATTATATTATAATGGTAAATATCTTAGCATATCTTAGAAAAAATAATACAAATGCATATTCATTAGTTATATCATTGTTATTGGCTGTTTGGTACAATGGTGTAGCAGGTTTATTAAATCATTATTTTCCAGAGAGACCTCCATATATATCTTTATTATTAATGATAGTTCCTATATTATTATTTTTATCTGATGATGGTTCTTTGAATGAACTATACAATCCAATACAAACAACAAATCTCAATACAATAGCAAATATAACACAAAATATGGAAGTGGAACAAGCTAATAGACAATCAGCACCGATAATGGCATCAAGAAGTGGAATGAAATAATAACATTATTAAAAAATTAATTATTACATAATTTTCCCTTACATTCTAAATATTTATTTTTACATTTAGTATAATTTATTACATTAGATAGATTAATTTTTATCACAGTCATTTTACATGTATCTATAATTATTTTATCAATATCATTTATTTTATTAATGATATTATTGACTTTATTTTGGTATTCTATATCATTAAACGTATTCATAATTAAAGAAACTACTTCACTTATTGTCCCTTTATTTTCTATTATTAGTAAAAATTCATTAATCTTCATTAGTAAAATAGGTGTCAGAATATAATATTCAAATACTGATGTTTCTTGTTTGATTTTTCTCATATCATTTTTATCTATATCCAAAAAATCTTTTACAGATTTAAATCCAAAATTATTTAATATTTTCGCTGTTTGAATTAAACCAAATTGTATTTCATCATTTAGTATTTCATCAAATTTTTTTTTGTATATATGTGAATACAATATAATATTCACGATACGAGCAAAACATTCAGTGATTGTTTCAGTAAATAATAATTGTTCTCTTGTTACCTTAAATGTATGGTTTGGATAATCTTCGAATAATTTCTCAAAATTGCATGCATGTATAACTTCATGTAAGAAAACTTTTACGAGTTCTTCTTCTCTATACATTTTTATAAGAGGGTCCCCATAAGATTTATCATAATATATAAGGGTTGATCCAGAATTAACATGTTCATTTTTCATTGTATCATTAATACTTGGACATATTTTTTTAATTGGTGACATATATAAAATTAAATCAATGAATAAATCTTTAATGTCAATCTTTAAGATTTTGCTAAAAGAATATATTATTGAATTGGATATATTACATAATAACATTAATTGATTTTTTGATAATGATTGTTCTTTATTTAAATTTGATGCAATAAATATATTTTTAAAATGTGTATCAGTATTATACAAAATTAAATCAGTAAATTCATAATCATTAAAAATTGTAAATGGAACAAACATATCTTCATTAATTGATTCAATAAATTTTAAAATACCTGTATGTAAAATAGTATATTTTGATTTTGTAAAAATAGGTGATTTTATTTTAGAACATGTTTTAATAATATCACATGTATATTTAGTTTCAAATAAAAATTTATATTTTTCATTCAATAAATTTTGGGTATCTTTGTCTAATCTATCATATGATTTAAATGAATTAAAACCATGTTTTTCCAAATCAGTAAATGCTGATATGATATGTGTATCAATATTTGGCAATAATTGAAATAATATTTGTTTAATGTTATTGTAATTAGTTGGGTTTGTTATGATTTGTATTAATGGTAAATCAATTCTTTGTTTAAGAAATAATACATTTTTAATTGTTTTTACATTTTGTAAATTTGAACAATTATTATTATCATAATTTTTTATTATTTGTTTTTTAAGTGTATGTAACATTTATAATATATAAATATACCATAAAATAAATTGAACAATAAAAAAATTGAAATAATAATAGTAAAAAGACTAATTATTACCAATATTCATTATAATTCATGATGGAATATCCCCCACATATACAATTCCCTAAAACATTGAAATATAATGTTTTAGAATCATATTTAGAAAGAGAATTAACATCTGAAGAAAAAAATATGATAGAAAATTATTTGATTGAATCAGGATTCAATCACAAATTGAAAAATTTACATAATGTGTGTAGAATTAAAAATTTATGTGTTCCAATTTTAACAAATTTAAATGGGAATTGTTTGTTCGAATCTTTAGTATACTTTGGTATTGGTTCAAATGTTACTCAATTAAGAAAAATTGTATCTTTGTTATTATACATGTATAAAGATTACAAATATTTCATTCCAAATTCTACAGATACATTGAGAGAATTATTTGATGTGACAAATGAAGTAGAATATGTTAAGAGTGGAGATAATTTTTATGCATATACATATGAAACTATGTGTCAAGATGTATCAAATCCATATACGTGGAATAAATTACCAACAGAATTAATTTTAATGATCATTTCATATGTTTTTAAACTTGAATTTATCATTTTAAATAATGTTAGTGAATATGAAAATAAAATTAATACAGTTAATAATACTGAAAATAAATTTAATGTGAGAACAATATATTTAGGACATATCCAAGAAGCACATTATTTTCCATTAATGGAAAACCAAACTTATGACAATAACAAATTATTATATTATGATAATTTTGGTATTCAATTGAGGGAATGGGTGTGTGAAATGGAAAAGTGGAAAATTAGTGAGTATGATCCAATTAACAATATTTAATTTTTTATTAACATAATCGAATTAATGTTATAATTATAATAATATGATATAATATGTATGATTATACCATAATTGGGGCTGGCCCTACTGGCTTAACAATTGCTTGGTTTTTGGCTAAATATGGTTACAAAGTGTTAATAATAGAAAGAGAAGCAAATATTGGTGGGTGTCATAGAGTTACTAGAGTTGATGGATTATTTACAGAACACAGTCCAAGGATGTATTTTGGTAATTATTATGCATTACAACTAATACTCAATGATATGGGTCATAATTTCAATGATATTTTTTCTGCATATAATTTTGGTTTATTCAATATTGGATATCAAGTTATTAAAAATTTATCAGCAAATGAAATTTATTGTATCACAAAGGAATATTTGAAATTTATGATCAGTAAAGATTACAGTAAACATATTACAATGGAAACTTTTATGAATAATAATAATTTTTCAGAAAAATCAAAAACTATGATAGATGCATTAGGTAGATTAACTGATGGTGCTACTATGCATACTTATACATTATATGAATTTTTAGAAATTGTTAATCAAAATGGTTTGTACAATTTATATCAACCACGTAAACCGAATGATGTTGGATTATTCAAAATATGGGAAAAATCATTGATTGATACCAAAAATGTTGATATTTATTTTAATAGTGAAGTTGTTATGTTAGAGAGTAAAGATAATTTGGTTAAGTCATTACAATTAATAAAAGATAATAAAATAATTAATGTATCTTGTAATAATGTTATATTTGCTATTCCTCCTAAAAATTTACTAAATATATTGAGTAAAAATAATTTAAATGCATTCGGAAATTTTGAAGAATATAAATTATGGTCTTTAAAAAGTGCATATATACAATTTATTGCTATAACATTTCACTGGAAAACTAAAATAGAACTTAAAAATAAATATGTTATTCCAAATACCGACTGGCTAATTGCACATATTGTATTATCAAATTATACGGATTTTAATGATGATAGGTCTAAAACTGTCATATCAGCCTGTATAACCAAACCAGACGCCATTTCAACATATCTAAATAAAACTCCGAATGAATGTTCAGAAAAAGAATTAATAGATGAAGTATTTAGACAATTGAAAGAAAGTTTAGAAATATCTAATTTAAATGAACCAGATTTTGCTATTTTAAATCCACATATATCTAAAAAAGATGGTATTTGGACATCTAATGATTCTGCTTTTGTATATACTAATGATGGATTTAAAAATTATAAATCATCAATATTTAGTAATTTATATTCTGTAGGAACACATAATGGAAATAGTAAATATGCTTTTACATCAATGGAATCGGCTGTAAGTAATGGAATAACATTCATAAATGATATCATACCTGAAACTAAAAGTTTATATTATGTAGATTCTATTATTACATTAAATAATGTTATTTTAATTGGAATATCCACATTGATTGTATTGGTATTTATAAAAATCATGATATATAATAAAATATATATGTGATATAAATATAAAATATTAAAAATGTAAATTCCTTATTATAAAAATAAAATGTGTATATTATAATAATGTATTATTATACCAAATGAGTTAAATAACTTAAAAAATAAAAAATTTATTAAAGTAGTAACTCACATATGAGTATTAACAAAATAAATATTACTAAAGTAATACAAAAAAAAGCCAATGCTAAAGTAATAAAACATAAAGAAATAATTAGTAAAAAAAAAACTAATCAATGTATTGAAGAAAATTGTATAAAACAAGCAACTTTCAATTTATCAACAAATATAAAAGCATCATATTGTGGAGATCATAAAAAAGAAAACATGATTGATGTTAAAAGCAAAAGATGCATCAAATATAGTTGTTTAAAAAGGCCAATTTTTAATTTACCAACAGAAACAAAACCATTATATTGTGGTGAACATAAAAAAGAAAACATGATTGATATTAAAAGTAAAAAATGTATTGAAGAAAATTGTTTAAAACAACCATTTTTTAATTTACCAATAGAAACAAAACCATTATATTGCGGTGAACATAAAAAAGAAAACATGATTAATATTAAAAGTAAAAGGTGTATTGAAGATAATTGTTTAAAAATACCAAATTATAATTTACCAACAGAAACAAAACCATTATATTGTAGTGTTCATAAAAAAGAAAACATGATTGATATTAAAAGTAAAAAATGTATTGAAGAAAATTGTTTAAAACAGCCAACTTTTAATTTACCAATAGAAACAAAACCATTATATTGTTGTGATCATAAAAAAGAAAACATGATTGATATTAAAAATAAAAAATGTATTGAAAAAAATTGTTTAAAATGCCCAACTTTTAATTTCTTAACAGAAACAAAAGCATTATATTGTTTTGAACACAAAAAAGAATACATGATTGATGTTAAAAGTAAAAAATGTATTGAAGAAAATTGTTTAAAACACCCATCTTTTAATTTACCAATAGAAACAACCCCATTATATTGTGGTGATCATAAAAAAGAAAATATGATTAATATTATAACTAAAAAATGTATAGAAGAAAATTGTTTAAAACAGCCAATTTTTAATTTATTAACAGAAACAACCCCATTATATTGTGGTGATCATAAAAAAGAAAATATGATTAATATTATAACTAAAAAATGTATTGATGAAAAATGTTTAAAACAACCAAGTTTTAATTTACCAACAGAAACAAAACCATTATATTGTTTTGAACATAAAAAAGAAAATATGATCAATATTATAACTAAAAAATGTATTGAAAATAATTGTTTAAAACAACCAACTTTTAATTTACCAACAGAAACAAAACCATTATATTGTTTTGAACATAAAAAAGAAAATATGATTAGTATTAAAAATAAAAATTGCCAACACAAAAAATGTAAACAAATAGCATTATTTGGTATATTAGAAAAAAGGGCTCAATTTTGTGTAGACCATAAACAATTTAATATGATAAATGTAGTATTAGAATCAAAATGTTCATTACTAGAATGTAATGACGAATATGATCATATTATTGATAATACCAAATATTGCCTAAAACATTGCCCGGATAAAGATGTTAAATATATCACAAAAAAAGTATGTCAATACTGTAATGCCAGAGAAGAATCTAATTATACTTGTAAAAATTGTATAAAAATACAACATAAAAAAGAGTGGGCTATTGTTAGACATTTAAGAAAAGTAATTGATACAAAGTTTGAATATAATTCTAGTAAAATGCTTCAAGGTTGTAGTAAAAAAAGACCAGATGTATATTTTGAATTGGATACGCATTGTGTGATTGTTGAAATAGATGAACATCAACATAATTCATATGATGATATATGTGAATGTGCTAGATTGAATGAAATTGTTTCAGGTATTGGAGGTAAGAGTGTAATTATAATTAGGTACAATCCTGATATAGTTAAAAATAATGGTAAAAAATTAGATATTAAAAAAACTGATAGAATCGATTTATTAGTTAAAATAATTAAAGACGAAATAGTCAAGAATTATGATGAATTTATAGTAAAAATAATTCAAATATATTATAATGATGATTATGAAAAATATATGCCAATCAAAGAAGAAAATATAACTAAGACAGTATGTGTTTAAAATTAATTAAACTATATAAAAATAATTTAAATGTAATCATAATATGGGTGATTTTATTGGAGTCTCAAATAATATATTAGAACAACATAGTAATATAGTTATTGGTCATGGATCAGATACAACTAAAAGTAACACTATTACTATTGGTATTAAATCAATTAGCAATCATAATAATACAATAATAATTGGAAATAATATCATAACTAAATGTGAAAATGATATATATTTAGGCAACAATGAATTTACAGATAATGATGTTAAGTTAAATGATGAACAAGTAATTGTTTATACAAATAATGCCCTGACAGAAGTTAAATGTCATGCATGTGATTTAAATATTATTACTGGTATTGCATGGAAATATGATGATGAAGATATATTACTAAAATTATGTTTCCAATGCATATATGATACTGTATTGCATTTTAAAAGCAGAGAATCATGGATTAAAAAAACTGGTTTTGATCCAATAGCTAAACTTACTAAAGATGTAGAAACATTACAAAATGAAATAAAAAATATAAAAAACAATAAATGATAATTAAAAATAAAATAAATGATTATTTAAAAATAATATAATTATAATATATAAACGATGCCAATTCCTGAACAAATTACTGGTAATATGATGGAAATTATGCATATAATATTTGGTTTTATTATTATGTATGTTGGATATAGAGAATTAAATCATTATGGTATAAGTCAATTGACATCATTATTATTAATAATTACTGGTAGTGTTGCTGTATTGTATTCTTCATTTTTGATATATAAAAAAGTAGCTGAATAAAAAAGACATAAACATATATATCATTATTATAATCAATGATGATATATGAAGATTTAATAAATGCTACTGTTGAATATGTTAAATTAAAAGATGATATTCTAAATACAATATTTAATTTTATTGAAGACAAATATTGTGCAGATATTCATGATCAATTCGAAATGAAATTTGACATTACAAAAAATATTATAAATGATGATAATCATTTTGGTATTTTTATTATTAAAAATAATGATTGTATTTATGAAATTTATAAAAAAAGTAATCAAGTAAACTATTCTAATCATGCTATCAATTATGTTAAAAAATGCGATTGTATAGGAAAATTTTTAATTCCAAAAGTTTAATTATTTATATATTTATTTATATATAAAATGTATTTGATCATAATTTTATTAATTATAATAGTATTATTGATTTGTCATATCATGTTTAAAAAAAATGATAATGATAAATCTAAAATTATAAAAACTTTAGTCAGACAAACAAGTCGTTGGGCTACAGCAGCAGCACAAGATGAAAATATATTGATATCTGTATTACATGCAAATTATGGCGCTGGGTATTTGTATGCCCTTAGAGATATTGCAACAGATGAAGAAATAGTAAACACAACTGGTATTGATGTACTACAATTTAGAGATGCCGTGACACAGGTGCAAGATTACAGTACAAAGAGATTGATGGAATTATGTCCAAATTTTGCACCAAAAGCATCATATCTAAGTAAGGTAGCAAGTGAGATTTAAAAAAATTGAATCCGGAACATTATACTATATATTACTCAATATATAGTATAATTAACACAAAAATGAGTAATTTTAATGTTACAATTAAATGCCTAGACAAATCCGAATACAAATTTACATTTCCTGATCATAATACAACTGTCATTGAGTTAAAAAATAAATTAGCTATATTAAAAAATTGTGAGCCTTATATGTGTAAATTAGTCTATAGTGGTATTGTATTAGATAATAATGATAAAAAATTAGTTGATTATAATATTAAAGACGGGTTTACAATAATAGCTCTAATTTCTAAAAATACAAAACCACCTGTTGAATTAAAACAAGTAGAAAAACATGAAGAAAAAAATAATAATGATAGTAATGTTAATAATGATAGTAATGTTAATGATAATAATGATAATAATGATAATAATGTTGAAAATGATAATGATGAAGACGAAGATGAAGATGAAGATGAAGGAAATGAAAATAATGCAAACAATGATGATGGTATGTATGAAGGACAAATGAATAATCCAGAAGATTTTTTAAATGTAATTCTGAATCATCCAATGTTTAGGGAATTTGCGCAGAATAATCCAGCTGAGTTTTTACAAATTATTGGGGATCCAAATTTTGTTAATAATATAATGGATCATGGCGGAAATTTAGAAGAAAATGATGTAGATGATAATGGTAATCCTATTCCAGTACAAATGCCAATGCCTGGAAGAAATGTAGTACGTCTTGATTTACAATTAGCAGAGAATGAAATGCAAGATGTAAAAGACATTATGGATATGGGTTTAGGAACATTCAATGATATTGTTCAATATTATATGGCACTTGATAAAAATAAAGATGCAACTATAAATATGTTGTTAAATGATAAATTTTAGTTTTTTTAATTAATCATCGATAATTTCACAAAAATTATTAGAAACAGAATCAATATATGTACTGTCATTACATTCTGTTATATCTGTATCATGAATATGTTTGTTACTTATGCATTTATTAGTATCATATTGTTCAAAATGTTCAGAACTAAAATTATTATTAGGTGTAATGACCAAATCTTGTCCTAAGTACAAAGCACACATTTCATATCCTGTTTTCATGCCACCATATTTAAATATGGATTCAACAATGTGATTCCCGATCGACCCATCTATTTTTTTACCCTTAATATTAGCATTATATAAATCAATCGCTAACATTTTACTCCATAAAATATTATAATATTTTGAATCTGACCCTAATATAATTTCCATGAATTCTTTAGGTAATGATGTTTTATTATTTAACATTTCTTCACATAATTTATTATATAATAATTTGAATGCAGGTTCGATATGATTAATGTTATTTTCAAGTAATGATGATTCACATAATTTTACAAAATTTGATGATGAATATATAATTTGATCATAATACGAAAGTAATATATTTTTTTTATAATTCAAATTATCTTCTAAATTTTTTAATTGTATAATTTTACCAATTAGTACATCAGACATCATTGTTTTTTTGCAATAATGATTCGATAAATATTTAATAATAAATGGTTCATAACATAATAATTCTAATATTTGTGCTGGTGTTTCAACAAAATCTTCCTCAACATTTGTTCCACTAAATATAATATATTTGGTTTTTCCAAATATATGATGCATGACATGTCCAAATTCATGAAATATTGATGCAACTTCATTAAAATTTAATAATGTTTTTCCATTTGTAAATTTATTAAAAGAAGTGCATAATGCAATGATTGGTTTAATATATTTTTCTGATAATAATGGATACATACAACCAGATTGCAAACAAAAGCATCTCATTTGTTTAGTTTTACATTCTTTATTAAATAAATCCAAATATAAATAACCAATATTATTATCATTATTCATAATACAAAATATTAACATGTCATTAGACCAAGTATTAACATTATTTAATTTTATAAATTTAACATTAAATATTAATTCATAAATATTGATTATCTTTGATATAACATCTTTAATTTCAAAATATTCTTTAATTATATCATCATATATTCCATTATCCTGTTTCCATTTATTTAAATTATATTCAATATCCAAAATATTTTTATTTTGAGTTTTATGATCTAATGAATTTAATTTATTAAGAATTTTTTTTAAAAATGTTTGTACTTGTTCTGAATTTTTACACATTTGATTAGATAAAATACATTCACAATGATTATTAAATGATAATAATTTATCATGTTTGTCTCTTAATACGATTAATTTAGCAATTTGTCCAATAATAGGTTCATATTTATTTTTTGAATATAATAATTCTATATTATTACGAACTTTACTATCTTGCATATATGTTACACATAAATTATAATTTGTTTTGTCTAACTTAATTTTAACATTATCAATATCTATATTTTCTAATGTATTAATAATATGTAATGGCATACCTTTTAATTTATCGTATTCAATACTAAGCGTATTATTTTCAGAATCACATATATGTTTTTCGATGATTGTTTCTATATTTAATATTTCTACATTAAGTTTTTGTAATAAATCTTTGTTTTTCATTGATAACTCAATTCCATTTTTTTTATAACATACAATTAATTCATTTATAAACTGTTCATCTTCGGTAGATAATGTTATGTTTTTGAATTGTTTAATTTCCAATAATTTGTTATATATGTCAGTTCTCATATTTAATGATTTTTCATGATTTGACAATAACATTTCTGCTTTTATACTATTTTTCTTATTATCAATACTTACATATTGCATAAAATTACAAATAGAATGTAAAGATTGGCAAATTGTAATGTCATCTGAAAGTAATGATATTATATTTTTAACATCTTTTGCATTTTCAATTTTATAATTACCGATTATATTATTATTATTTATTGATTTTTCTATAATTGTATTCGTCATTTGTATTATGTTTTTATTATTCCAATGAAAAATGAAATCATGATCAATATTATACATATTTATTATATTTGATGTAATTTATTTATATTATTTAAACATGAATTATAAAATAAAAATTAAATATTTAACACTTTTTCATACGCTTGTTTTAATATATCTTTCCTTCTTTCTTTAAATGATTCTAATTTATATGCATCATCAATTTTAATAAATTCAGCATTCTGTAATTCATCTGAATCAAATTTTAATTGTTGTGGTTTTTCAATTAATTTTCCAACAAAATAAGTTATCGCTATATTTCCTTTATTACTAGTTTCATTGATACTAAAATTATCAATTAATTGTATGTGTTTCTTTTCTAAACCTGTTTCTTCATTTAGTTCCCTCCATGCTGTATCTATAATAGTTTCTCCTTTATTTCTCTTTCCTTTTGGAAATGAATAATTATTATTTTTTGTACTGACTAAAATAGTATTATTTCCATCTATAACAATAATACCTGCACAAGGAGCTAAATTCATGTTTATTTGATTATATTTACATAAAAATAATTATTCTATATAAATTTCAATTTTTTAAAAGAATAAAAAATTGAAATTATAACTCATTACTAACCTTACCAATAATTATTGGATACTAAAAACAATCATGATTAATTGGCGCAAGTACTTAATCAATATCGACTTATTGTTAGATAACAAGGAAAACTTATTAAGGTTCTCTAATTTTCTCAATGAAGCTGCCATTAAAATAATATGGGCGAATTATGAAACAGATACAGAAGATTATAAGATGTCAGATCACATGGCAAATAGATTTGAAACATTTTTTAGTGATCCAGCATGTTTTTTTTCAGGAACTCCTTGTATTCAATCATTACTAAATGCAAAATGTGGTTTACATATGGATTATACTGATGCATTTATAGTGATGGAATTTTTTAAGTATATCAAATGTGGTTTAGGTCTTTATGATATCAAAAATATGTTTGGTGAAAATTATATTGATAAATGGAAAGAATTAAACAGTATTACTTTCTTTTTTGAATTAACAACTGATATGCAAATAACATTAATTAAAAAGTATAATGCAACATATGATAAATTATTATAAAAAATTATTTGTTTAAAATATCAAAATTTTCCATCATAAAATCTTTGTTTATATTGTTTATTTCTATAATTTGATTACAAATAGTAATTCTTTCTGTATAAGATAATTTTGTGAATTGTGTTGTTGATTGGTATAATGTCAATAAATCAGGCATAATTTTATATTTAGTGATTAATTCATTACATATAACAGGATTATTTGTAAATAATGAACTAATTACATATCTATCTATTTTTAAATTATGTGTTTTTATGAAATCAAAAATATCAATCGTTTTTTTAGTTTTCTTTACATAATATTTTCTTAATATTAATATGTTACTATCAATTGAATATTTTTTCATATATTCTTCTGGATAATATTCATGAATGTAACAAAAATAATACAAATTTTCATCATATGCAATATCAAACCTTTCTAATTGTTCTAAATGTTTATGAATAGATAGTAAATCGATAATATGATTCATTTTTATTTGAAAACCATAACATATAAATTGTTCTATAATATTAACAATATTTTCTAATTTACTATTACGTACATAAAAGTTGTATCCATCCATAAAAATTGATCCTTTATAATGATTTAATAATGTATTAAATGTCTCTTCATCAGGAATAATTTTATAATCTAATATTTTTTTAATTAAATCTTCATCATATGTTTTTATTATTTTATCTAGTAACGATTTATCAATTGATACAAAATTATTAGATAAAGTAGATTCTAATAATTTACTATCATTTTTGCTAATTAATATATCTATTGTTTCAATATTCGGTGTCAAATTAAATACTTCAAATAATTTAAATATATCATCATTACCTATTTCTAATCTTTTATTTGTATTTGCTGATTTTTTGACTGGTATTTTTTTTCCAACTGCTACATTTGACATTTTTTGTGTATTAACATTAATAATTTGTTGAAACCATTCTTTAATATTATTACTTATATTATTATATTTGTTATTAATATCATTATTAATTAAACGTTTGGTGTTGTTAGGGAGACGAAATAAAATATTTATTGTGTCTACAGTTGGTACATAACCGACTAATATTAATTCAAATAATAATAATATGCTACATGATGATAACACATATTTTGTATACTTATCATTATAACCTACATTACGTATTATGCATTCAGTTATTTCATCATTAGTAATATTCATTTTGATACACGTGTCAAAGAAAATGTCTTTATCAAATTCGATAGTTTTTTTTAATAATTCCATAAATGCTACACAAATATGTGGTTCTTTACAATAATAATTATCATATCTAGAATAAAAGTATTGCATATATTCAATTAAAGTTAAAATATAACTTTGGGACAAATCATTTGATTTTTTTATTAATTCTATAAATTGTAACCAAAGAATATCATCCTGTTTTGAATTTTTTAAATGTGCTAAAAATTGTAATATTGTATTTGGTTTCAAAATTGTTGGTACAACATTTATAATATATTTTAAGTTATTGATTATTTTTATAAAATTATCTTTTGGAATTATGCCGTTTGATTCAAATAATAATTCAGCAAGATAACTAGCTGGACGATATTGTCTCTGTAAAATATAATTTATATCTTCTTGTTTTGTTATAATTTGTGTGAATAGTATTTTTATACAATTTTTTTGTTCATCATTTTTTATTTCACTTAAAAATTTATTTTCTTCTTCATATTCTACCAATTTACGTGTTAAATTATTTATATGTGTCATTGTAAATTTAACATTTTGTTCATGTAATGTTAAAACTAATTTTAAATCATTTGGTACATTATTAACCAAATCACAATCCCCTTTGAGTAACTTGTTTAATTGTGCTATATTTTTGTTCATTTTTATTTGTAGTTTTAATATTTATATTCATTATGTTTGAATTTCATTTTTTTTTACATGTGTTCATATAAAGAATAATAAAATAACATAATATATTATAATGGGTAAAAAAC
>Ga0315284_10003961_pt1 | contig 21031 bp, 19 predicted proteins | sample YL17G09_16_MG_FD_203696 | JGI IMG/M metagenome (GOLD analysis project Ga0315284, IMG submission 203696) | Sediment microbial communities from Yellowstone Lake, YNP, Wyoming, USA - YL17G09_16 | ecosystem: Environmental > Aquatic > Freshwater > Lake > Sediment | place: USA: Wyoming | collected...
CGTGGGAGAAGGCACGCAATGGCGCCCACGCCAAGGTGAACTGGCGGTTCAGAACCGAAGATGCCCGGATCAAACTGAAGAAACTCTATCCATCAATTGAGTAGCGACAGAGCACTAGCCGTTCCATTCAATAAAAACGGGCAGGCCGGCGCGCTGTTCTGTTTTGCGTGCGTGCGGAGCACGCACCTACATTCTGCCGTGCCAGAATCCGCAGTCACACCCGTCCGCCGGGTGCGGCCTATTTGGGGTTGACACCCGGGGGGCTGTTCGCTTATAGTGCTTCGTTCCTGGCGGGTCCGGCAGTCTCCCCGAGGGGGAGGCCGGCCCCGTTTTCGCCCCGGCAGGCGGGGCCCAGGCGATGGTCAGGCAGCCGGCGAGACGCGCACATGAACACGAAGACGCAGTTCCTGAAACCGGAGCAGGTGGACCGGACCTGGTGGGTCGTTGATGCCGAGGACCAGGTGCTCGGCCGCTTGGCGGCCCGGGTCGCCCCCGTCCTCATGGGCAAACACCGCCCGAGTTTCACCCCGAACCAGGACACCGGCGACCACGTCGTCGTCATCAACGCCGAGAAGGTCCGCGTGACCGGGGCCAAGCGGGTCGCCAAGTCGTACGACTGGTACACGTACTATCCGGGCGGGCACAAGGTCCTGTCGTTCAAGAAGATGCTTGAGAAACATCCGACGCGGCCGATCGAACTGGCGGTCCGCCGCATGATGCCCAAGGGCATCCTCGGCCGCAAGATGTTCTCGAAACTCAAGGTCTACGCCGGGCCGGAGCATCCGCACCAGGCCCAGACGCCGAAGGAGATGAAACTCTAGCCTCCCCGGCCCGAGCAAGGAGAACGCCGTGTCGCAAGTCGCTCCCGAAATCACCAAGGCCAACCCCATCTGGGGAACCGGCCGCCGCAAGACCGCCGTCGCCCGCGTCCGCCTCCTCCTGGGCACCGGCACGCTCCAGATCAACGGCCGCGAGGTTGACAAGTACTTCACCGAGGAGAAGGACCGGGCGAGCGCCCGCAGCCCGCTTGTGGCCACCAAGCAGACCCAGGCGTACGACATTTTCGTCAACGTCAAGGGCGGCGGGCACACGGGGCAGGCCGACGCCGTCAAACTCGGCATCGCCAGGGCCCTCCGAAAAGCCGATTCGTCGCTCGAGCAGATCCTTCGCGAAGGCGCGTTCCTGACGCGCGATCCGCGAATGGTCGAACGCAAGAAGTACGGCAAGGCCGGCGCACGCAGGAGTTTCCAGTTCTCGAAGCGTTAAGCCTGCGGCCAAGCCCGAACCCAAGCGAGCGGCTCCGAGCGGGCCGCTCGCTCTTTTTTCGGCCGCTTCCGCGTGACAGCGGCCGTGTGCCTCTTTACAATACCCGCATCGGGCGCGCCGGCCGGCGCGCCCGGCGCCATGCAAGCGAGGTCATGCCATGCCCAAGACACGCGTCGGAATCATCGGTGCAAGCGGCTATGCCGCGGCGGACCTGATGCGCCTGGTGCTCGGGCATCCGGCGGCCGAGATCGTCGCCCTGTCGGACTTGCCGGAGAAGTGCGGCCCTCTGGCTGCGCTCTTTCCGCAGTTCGCCGGGCGGATTGACCTGGAGGTCAAGCCGGCCGACCCGAAGGCCCTGGCCGCCGCCTGCGACGTCGTCTTCCTGGCCCTGCCCCACACGGTCAGCCTCCAGTACGTCCCGCCGCTCCTGGGCGCCGGCGTGCGGGTCATTGACTTCTCGGCCGACTACCGACTGAAGACGCCGGGCCTCTACCAGAAGGTCTACGGCCACGCCGCCGACGAGGCGAACCTCGCCCGCGCCGTTTACGGCCTGCCGGAACTGTACCGCCGCCGGATCCCGCCGGCCCGCCTCATCGCCAACCCCGGCTGCTACCCCACCAGCGCGATCCTGGGCCTGGCGCCCCTCGTCAAGGACGGGCTCGTCGCGCCCGGCAGCCTCATCGTGGACTCCAAGAGCGGCGCCAGCGGCGCCGGCCGCACCCCGAAACTCCTGACCCACTTCCCCGAGTGCAACGAGTCGCTTCAGGCCTACGCCATCGGCGTGCACCGCCACCAGCCGGAGATCGCCGAGCAACTCGGCCTCCTCGGAAAGACCAGCGTCGACGTCTTGTTCGTGCCGCACCTCGCGCCGATGGATCGCGGCATCGAGTCTACGATTTACGCCACGCTCCTTTCGCCGCTTTCCGAGGACCGGATCGCCGACCTGTACCATGCCGCTTACGACGGCGAGCCGTTCGTCGTCGTCCGCAGCGAGCCGCCCGCCACCAAGCACGTCGCCGGGACGAACTACGTCCACGTCTTCGCGACGGTCGTCGGCGGCCGCGCCGTGGTCAGCGTCGTCCTCGATAACCTTACCAAGGGCGCCGCCGGCCAGGCCCTCCAGAACATGAACCTCCTCATGGGACACGAAGAAACGGCAGGCCTCAAATGACCCTCGCCAGCGACTTCAAGATCGACCGCGGCCTCGGCGTCACCGCCGCCAAGGGGTTCCGGGCGGGCGCCGCGACGTGCGGCATCAAGACGAGCGGCAAGCCGGACCTTGCGGTCCTGGTGTGCGAGGTCGAGGCCGCGGCGGCCGCCGTGTTCACGCAGAACCGCGTCGTCGGGTCGCCCGTCATCGTCAGCCGCGAGCACCTCGCCCGGCGTTCCACGATGCGGGGCGTCGTCGTTTCGAGCGGCAACGCCAACACCTGCACAGGCGAGCAAGGCGTGGCCGACGCCCGCGAGATGGTCGCCCTGGTCGCCCGCCGGGTCGGATGCGAGCCCGAGGCCCTGCTCATCGCCCAGACCGGCGTCATCGGCCGCCCCCTGCCCATGGACAAGGTCCGCGCGGGCATCCCGGCCGCCTGCGCCGACCTGGCCGCAGGATGCGATGCCGACGCCGCATTCGCCGGGGCCATCATGACCACCGACACCGTCCGCAAGCAGGCGGGGACGCGCGTCGCCCTGGCCGGCCGCACCGTCACCATCGGCGGCGCCACCAAGGGCGTCGGCATGGTCGCCCCCAACATGGCGACGACTCTGTCGTTCCTCTCGACCGACGCCGCCGTCGAGCCGAAGTTCCTCCAGGACGCCCTCGGCCGCGCTGTCGGCCGGACCTTCAACTGCCTGACCGTCGACGGCCACACCTCCACGAGCGACACGATGGCGGTCCTGGCGAGCGGCTTCGCGATGCAGGGCAAGGCCGGGCGTCGCCCCGGCGTAGCCGGGCTTTGCCCGGGCGAAGCCGGGGCGGTCGTCGGCGGGACGCCCGAAGGCAACCTTTTCGAGGCGGCCCTCCACGCCGTCTGCGACAGCCTCGCCCGTCAGATCGTCGCCGACGCCGAGGGCGGCACCAAGGTCATCGAGGTCCGCGTGACGGGCGCCGCCTCCGACGACGAGGCCCGCCGCGCCGCCGGAGCCATCGCCAACAGCCCGCTCGTCAAGTGCGCTTTCTTCGGCCAGGACCCGAACTGGGGCCGCATCGTCTCCGCCGCCGGCATGGCCGGCATCTCGAGCGGCCCCGAAACCATGCGCCTCGCGTTGGGCAGCGTCGTGATCTTCGAGCGCGGCACGCCGGTTGCGGCCGACCGCGCCGCCCTCAAGGCCGTCATGGCCGCCCGCGAGATCGCCGTCCACCTGGACCTTGGCGCCGGGCGCGGCCGGGCACGGTTCCTGACCTGCGACTTATCCTATGACTATGTTAAGATTAATGCTGAGTACACAACCTAAAGCCCGGCCGCTTGCGGCTTAGCCATGCCGTTGCAGGGCAGCGCCATGCCGACACCCACGCACGTGTTCCGCGCCCGATGGCTCATTCCCGCCGAAGGGCCGGCGATTGAGGACGGCGCCCTGGTCGTCGCCGGCGGCCGGATCGCCCGCGTCGGCCGATGGGCACGCCTCAAGGCCCACGTCGCCGGCGAGCGGGTCGAAGAGTTCGCCGACGCCGCCATCCTGCCGGGGTTCGTCAACGCCCACACGCACCTGAGCCTCTCGGACATGGGGGGCAAGTTCCGGCCGACGAAGAACTTCGCGGGCTGGATCGCCCGCCTGACCGCCCGCCGCATGGTCCGCACGGGCGGCGGCATCCGGCGCGCCGTCCGAAAGGGGGCAAAGGAGAGCCTTGCCGCCGGGACCGTCGCGGGAGCCGACCTCACGCCCGACGTCGACCGGTGCGACGTCCTGGCCTCCGGCCCGGTGCGATGGACCGTCTTCGGCGAGGTCTTCCGCTTCGGCCAGGCCGGCCTCGATCATCTCAAGAGTGCCGTGCGGAAACTCGAATCGCTCCGGCGGACCGCCGGCCTCCGCGTCGGCCTCTCGCCACACGCGCCGTGGACGGTCGGGGCGGAGGTCTTCATGGCCGCCCGCCGCGAGGCCGACCGCCGAGGCTGGCCACTCTCGACTCATCTCCATGAGACGCTTGATGAGATCGCCTTCACCGAGCGCGGCGAGGGCGTGCTCTTCACCTGGATGCGCCGGGTCGGCATCCTGCCTCGCACCTGGCGGCCGCCGGGCCTGCGGCCGATACCGATGCTCGCCGAGGCGGGCTTCTTTCGCGGGCCGGTCCTCGTGGCCCACGGCAACTACCTGACGGACGAGGAGATCGCGATCCTCGCCCGAAGCCGGTCGAGCGTCGCCTATTGCCCCCGGAGCCACGCGTTCTTCAAGCACGAGGGGCACCCGTGGCGGCGGCTCCTGGCGGGCGGCGCGAACGTCTGCCTCGGCACCGACAGCCTGGCCTCCAGCCCCAGCCTCTCGATCCTCCAGGAGGCGCGGTTCCTTATGAAGCACCAGGCCGATAGCGACCCGCGGACGCTGCTTCAGATGGCGACCGTCCGCGGCGCCCGGGCGCTCGGCCTCGAAGGCGAATTCGGCGACCTCCGCAAAGGCCTCGCCGCTGCATGGGTGGTCGTCGGGCCGCTCCCAGAGACCAACGACCCCCTGGCCGCCGTCCTGGCGGGCGAAGGGACGGTCCGAAGGGTCGGCCTTCCACCCGCAGATCGGCCGGTGGCTCGCAGCTAGGCCGTCTCAGGCTGCCGTCCGAGGTTGCCGCCCCGCCCGCCCGGAGCGAAAAAACGCCGGAAAACCGGCCGGCGGCCCTTGACTTTATCAAACAATCGTTTTAAACTTGCGCTTGGGAAACGAGGCATGCCCGCCATGACCCGAGTGTCGAACCGGCCCACGCGCGAGCGGCTGCTCGATGCGGCCGGCAGGACCTTCGCCGACAAGCGGTTCCGCGACGCCACCGTCCGCGAGATCTGCGATCGCGCCGGCGCCAACGTGGCGGCGGTCAACTACCACTTCGGCGACAAGCGGACCCTCTACAAAGAGGTGCTGGTCCACGCCCTGAACTACGCCAGGGAGAAGTACCCGCCCGAACCCGACCGCGACGGCCTGTCCCCCGAAGAACGGCTGCACATCTTCGTCCGCTCGTTCCTCCTGAGGCGGATGGACCCCGAGCGGCCCGGCTGGCACCGGCGGCTCCTGCACCGCGAGATGACCGAGCCGAGCCCCGGCCTGCGCGACCTCGTGCACCGCTCGATCCAGGAAAGCCGCAACATTCTGCGGGGAATCCTGTTTAAACTCCTGGGGACCCGGGCCGATCACGACCGCGTCGAACTCGTCCTCGGCAGCGTCATCGGCCAATGCCTCTACTGGGGAGGACGGCGCGCCCTTTCGGAAAAGGACGCCGGCCGCGCGCTTACCCTCAAGGACGTGGAGCGGCTGGCGCGGCACATTGCCGGTTTTACGCTCGCCGCACTTGGGCGGACGGGTGCCGCCCGCAGCCTGGCAAGCACCCGAGGAGACTCGGACGGATGAGGCGCTTTGGCGACAAGCGAGTGAGCCTTGGGGACCGGATCGGCGGAGCCGCAGTCTGCGCTGCGGCCGCCGCGGCGCTCCTTGCCGCCGGATGCGGGGCCGCGTACCAGACCACGCAGGCCGACCGCGAGGTGACCGCCATCGTCGCGGCGAAGCAGCAGAAGGCCCTCGGACGGAAAGAGCCGTTCTCGGTCGAGCCGAACCGGGCGGTCCGGGACCTCTACCGCGAGGCCGCCGAGCGGGCCGGCGCGGAAGCGGCTGCCGCCCCGCCCTCGGCGCCGCCTCAGGCCGCACCCGAGGCTACCGCCCCGCCCGCGGCCGCGCCCCAGACCGCAGGAGAGGCCGAGCCGACCGAGCCGCTGCCCAAGACCGAGAAAGACGCCATCCGCCTCTCGATGTCCGACGCCATGCGCCTGGCGGTCCAGGCGAACCGCGATTACCAGAGCGCGAAGGAAGACGTGTACCTGGCGGCCCTGGCCCTGACGTTCGAGCGGTACCTTTTTCAGCCGCACCCCTTCGCCACCGGCACCGTGAACCTCCAGGACGACGTCCGCGCCGACGAGCGGTCCTTCACGGGGGGGAGCAACATCGGCGTCTCGCAGCAGTTGGCCACCGGGGCGCTGGTCATGGGGAGCCTCGGCCTGACGGCCCTGAAGTTCATCAACAGCGAACTGGGCGACACGTTGGACACGGCCCTCCAGTTCAGCATCACGCAGCCGCTGTGGCGTGGGGCGGGCCCGCGGGTCGTCGAGGAGAACCTGGTCCAGGCGGAGCGCAACGCCCTGTACGAGGTCCGCCGCTTCGCCCGGTTCGAGCAGACCTTCGCCGTCAGCGTCGCGTCGCGGTACTTGGGGGTCCTCCAGCAACGGCAGATCGTGCTGAACGAGTGGCAGAACTACCAGAGCCTGAAGGCCGGACGCGAGCGGTCCGAATGGCTGGCCAAGGCCGAGCGGCTGCCTGAGTTCCAGGTCGACCAGGCCCGCCAGGACGAACTGCGGGCGTACAACACCTGGATCACCGCCCGCGAGGAGTACCAGAACGCCCTGGACGAGTTCAAGGTCGTGCTGGGCATCCCGGTGGCGACGCCGATCGCCCTGAAGCCGGAGGAACTGGAGCAGCTTACGGCGCACGGCCTCGAACTGCTGGAGGTGAACCTCGAGGACGATGTCGCGACCGCCCTCGTGACGCGCCTGGACCTGGCCGTCGCGCGCGACGGCTTCGACGACGCCAAGCGCAAGGTCTTCGTCGCCGAGGACGGTTTGAAGGGCGACGTGGACCTCGTGGCGAGCATCGGGTACGAGTCGAACCCGAACCGGCCGGAGTCGGCCCGGATCGAGTTTCACAAGGGCCTGTACTCGATCGGCCTGGACATCGACCTGCCGATCGACCGGCTCCAGGAGCGAAACGCCCTGCGCCGGACCCAGATCGACCAGGAGCAGGCCGAGCGGGCCATGTCGCTCCTGGAGGACCAGGTCGTCCTTCAGGTCCGCGAGGACTACCGGGCGTTGGAGGCGGCGCGGCAAAGTTACGAGATCCAGAAGCGGAGCGTGGCGCTGGCCGAGCGGCGGGTCGAATCGACCGACCTGCTGCTCCAGGCCGGCCGCGCCGACCAGCGAGACGTGCTCGACTCTCAAAGCGCACTGGTCCAGGCGAGAAATGCCCTGACGCGGGCGCTCGTCAACCATACAATTGCACAACTGGAGTTCCGGCGCGACGCCGGAACCCTCGTGGTGGACTCGGAAGGGCAAATCCATGGCTGGAGTCTTACCCGCGGAGAGCCGAACCCGTGAGGCGTCGGCGCCTCCGAAACGAAACGGACTGAAAGTAGGCCTGGCGGTCGGCGGCCTCGTCGTCGTCCTCGGCGTCGGGGGGCGGTTGGCGCTGCCGGCGCTCTTGGGCGGCCCCGAGACGAGCGCCTCCGGCATCGGTGAAACGGCCCGCGCCTCGCGCGATCGCCTCGTCGTCACCATCAGCGAGAGCGGCGAGGTCGAGGCCAAGGATTCCGTCGACATCAAGTGCGAGGTCGAGGAAGGAAGCACCGTCATCTGGCTCATCGAGGAAGGCACCCTCGTCAAGGCCGGCGACAAACTCGCGCAACTCGACTCGGCCAACCTCGAGGAAGAGCACACCGCCCGCCGCATGGCCTTCGACAACGCCAAGGCCACCTACGAACAGGCCAAGCAGCAGTACGACATCACAAAGAGTTCCAACGAGAGCCTCCTCTCCGATGCCGCGCTCAAGGTCCGCTTCGCCCTGCTCGACCTCAAGAAGTACCTGGGCATGGTGCTCGCCGAGCAGGTGATTGCGGGATCCGAGCGGCCGAGTTTCGAAGGCCTCACGGACCACGCCGACCTCGGGGGCGAGGCCCTCCAGCAGAAACGCAAACTCGAGAGCGACATCGACCTGGCGAGCGAGGAACTGTCGCGCGCCGCAAGCAAGGTCGAGTGGACCCGCACCCTCAAGGAAAAGGGGTACGTCACCGGGAGCGAACTCGAGGCCGACGAACTCGCCGTCAAACGCTGCCAGGTCAACCTCGAACAGGCCAGGACCGCCCTGAAACTCTTCGTCGACTACCAGTTCCTCAAGGACGCCGAGCAGTGCTACACCAACTGGCTCGAATCGAAGCGCGAGTACACGCGCGTCGAGGCCCGGGCGGCCAGTTCGCTGACGAGTGCCGCGGCGGACCTCGCCGCCAAGGAAGCCTCGTTCAACCTCGAAAAAGGCCGCCTCGCCAAGGTTGAGATCCAACTGGCGAAAACCATCATCACGGCCCCCCAGGCCGGCATGGTCGTCTACGCCCGGAGGAGCAACCGCCCGCAGCAGCAGGAAATCATCGAGATCGGCGCCGCCGTCAAACACCAGCAGTCGCTGATCCGGTTGCCGGACCTCTCGACGATCAACGTCGTCGCGAAACTGCACGAATCGGTCGTCAAACAGGTGGCCCTGGGGGCGCCCGCTTTCATCACGATTGACGCCTGGCCGGACCGCCGCTTCACAGGCAAGGTCACCAAGATCGCCGTCATGCCGGACCAGTCCCAACTGTGGTTGAACCCCGGCCTGAAGGCCTATCCGACGAGCGTGACGCTCGACTCGACGCCCCAAGGCCTGAAGCCCGGCATGAGCGCCCAGGTCGAGATCCTGGTGGACGACCGCCCGTCGGTCCTTCAGGTGCCGATCTCGGCGATCTACGTTGAGAAAGGCTACCAGGCCGCGTACGTGCGGCGCCCCGGCGGCGGCGTCGAGACCCGCCGCGTCGAGGTCGGCCTCTCGAACAATCGCGCGGTCGAGGTCCTGACAGGCCTCAGCGAGGGCGACGAGGTGTACCTGTACCGGCCGCCCGGCACGCCGGAACTGGTCGTGGACGAAAAGGCGGCGCCGCCGGCGCCGAATTTCGCCAACCGCAAGGGCTCGTTGCCCGCCGAACTCGCGGCCGAGGCGCCGAGACCGGACCCGGCGGCAGCCGAGGCCGGCAACCAAGGCCGGGGGGGCGGGCGCGCCATGACGCCCGAGAGGATCGCGGCCATGAAGAAACGCCTCGAGACCGCCACGCCCGAGGAACGCGACCGCATCCTCCAGCGCCTCCGCGACGCCGAAAAACCCAAGCCCACCGAGACCGCGGCCGACGCCGGAGGACCGGCCGCGCCATGACCCTCGCCGAACTTCTCGATGTCCGTAAGACCTACCAGATGGGCCCGGAACTCCAGGTCCAGGCGCTCTCGGGCATCGACCTGAAGATCGAGGAGGGAGAGTACCTGGCGATCATGGGCCCGTCGGGCTCGGGCAAGTCGACGCTCCTTAACCTCCTCGGGTGCCTCGACCGGCCGACCAGCGGCCGGTACCTCCTGGGCAGCGAGGACGTGTCGGGCTTTTCGGACGGGGACTTGAGCGAGGTGCGCGGCCGGCGGATCGGCTTCATCTTCCAATCGTTCAACCTGATCCCGCAACTGTCGGCCGTCGAGAACATCGAGGTGCCCCTGTTTTACCAGGGGGTGCACCGGCGGGACCGGCGGCGCCGGGCCATGGAACTGGCCGAGCGCGTCGGCCTCGGCCAGCGCGTCTTCCACCGGCCGGCGGAACTCTCGGGCGGCGAGCAGCAGCGGACCGCCATCGCCCGGGCGCTCGTCAACGACCCCCTTATCCTCCTGGCGGACGAACCGACCGGCAACCTCGACTCCAGGACCGGCCAGGAGATCCTGCGCATCTTCGACGACCTTTCGGCACGTCAGCGCGCCTTGGTCGTCGTCACGCACGACCTGTCGATCGGGCGGCGTGCGCGGCGGATCGTGCGCATGGCCGACGGCCGTGTCCTGCGGGACGGCCCTTCGGATGAAGAGCCGGCGGAGGCGCCGTGATGCTTTCGCTCAAGTCAACCGAAACGGTGCGGCTCGGCGTCGCCAGCCTCTTCCACCATCCCGGGCGGAGCCTCCTGACGATGCTCGGCATCCTCTTCGGCGTCTGCGCCGTCATCGCCACCATGGCCGTCGTCGAGGGCATCTCCGCCAAGATGCAGGAAGAGGTCCTCAAAATGGGCGCCACGAACATCATCATCGAGGCCGTCAAGCCCACCGAGAGCCAGACGGCCGGGGGCGCGGCCATCGTCTACGGCCTCACGTACGAGGACGCCGAACGCATCCAGTCGAGCATCCCGGCCGCCGAGACCATCGTCTCGGTCCGCCGGATCGCCCTGAGCGCCCGCAACGGAACCCGCATCGTCCGAACGAACGTCCTGGGAACCGTCCCGTGGTACGAGGGGACGTATCGCCTGACGGTCCGCAGCGGCGGCCGGTGGATCGCCTCGACCGACATGCGAACGACCGCCAACGTCTGCGTCCTCGGGGCCTCGATGGCCGACGAACTCTTCCCGCGGGAAGACCCGGTCGGCCAGATCCTCCGCCTCGGCGAAGGCACGTACTGCATCGTCGGGGTCCTGGAACCGCGCGGCCGGTCGTCCGCGAGCGGCGGCGAGGCCGTCGAGGACTTCGACCGCGCCATCTACATCCCCCTGACGGCCGCGACCCGCCGGTTCGGCGACGTCCTCCTCGACCGGTCCGCAGGGACACAAACATTCGAGATATGCGAGTTACATGAGATTACCGTCAAGGTCGCCACCGCCGCCGAGGTCGAGCCCGCCGCCGAGATCATCCGCGGCCTCCTCGGCCGGTTCCACGACGCCAAACTCGGCGACTGGCGGGTCCGCGTGCCCCTGGAACGCCTCAAGGCCCTCGAACGGACCAAGTGGCTGTTCGTCGTCCTGGGCGTCTCGGTCGCCGCCATCAGCCTCCTGGTGGGCGGCATCGGCATCATGAACATCATGCTCGCCAGCGTCACCGAACGGACCCGTGAGATCGGCATCCGCCGCGCCCTCGGCGCCAAACGACGCGACATCGTCGGCCAGTTCCTCGTCGAAACAGTGGTCCTTTCGGGCGTGGGCGGGGCCGTCGGCGTGCCCGTGGGCGTGGGCCTGGCGGTCACGATCCCATGGCTCCTGACGCAGGCCGCGGCGCAACTGGGCGTCGGCGGCGAGGCCGCCCTGGCCGGACTCTCGCGGACCATTGTCACGCCCGGCGCGGTGCTCCTGGCCCTCGGCACCAGCATCCTCGTCGGCGTGGTGAGCGGCCTGTACCCGGCCTACCGCGCCGCCCAGATGGACCCGATCCGGGCGCTGCGGCACGAATGATTAACAGCAAAGGGACGGAGGGACGAAGGGACAAAGGGACGGAGGAAAGTTGGAAATTGCCGATGCGCAGCGGGCAGGTTTACCCGCCTCAGGAGGCCCCGTCGGCGAAACGTAAGGCTTGTTTAGCCGCCGGTTCGCGCGGCGCATCAGGACTGCTTCATGCTTGCCACGACCCCCTCCTGTCCGGTATAGTCCCTGGGGAAGGAGATGGGCATGACGACCGGTCTTGGGGTTGACCACTCGCTGTGGCAAGAGATCGTCCGACGAATCCTGCACGTCAGCCGGCCGCGGCGGATCATCCTCTTTGGGTCTGCCGCAACAGACCGATGGACCCCCGACAGCGATATTGACCTGCTGGTGCTCGAGGACGCGCCCCAAGATCCGCGGCAAGAGAGCGTCCGGCTGCGCGAGAGCCTGCGTGACATCGAGCATCCGTTCGACATCCTGGTCATGAGCACCGACCGCTTCGAGGAAACCAAGGATCTGGTCGGGGGCATCGCCTTCCCCGCCCACCGGTACGGCAAGGTCCTCTATGAAGCCGGCTAAGGAGGTACAGCGCGAACTGGTTCGGGAGTGGCTGGCCGACCCGAACGCGTGAACCGGCCAGGGCCGTCGGACCGCCCAGATGGACCCGATCCGGGCGCTGCGGCACGAATGATTAACAGCAAAGGGACGGAGGGACGAAGGGACGGAGGGACGGAGAGAAGTTGGAAATCGCCGATGCGCGGCAGGCAAGAATGCCCGCTGCGCACACACCTTTAGAATGAAGAACAGCACGGCGCCGCCGCCCGAGGCCGGGCGCCCGTTCGGCGGCTGTGCCGTTTTCCACTTGGCCATTCCGCGGTTGAGTGTTCCTTGTTGGGTATTCGTCTTTACTTGACCACCAGCACCGGGCAGGTGGCGCGGTCAATGATCTGCTGGCGCTGGTGGGCCACGAGGTCGCGCGTCACCTTCGAGACCTGGAACCCGCCCAGGACGATCATGTCGATGCCGCGCTTCTGGACCTCCTTCGGGACGACCGTCTCGACGTTGCCGGTCACGAGGACCTCCTCGATGACGAGTTTGCGGTCGAGGGCGCGCTGGCGGACCTCGGCGAGTTGACGGCGTGCGCTTTCCTTGAGTTCCTTCTCGAACTCGCCCATTTCGGCGTCCACGAGGATCTTGACGGAGAGGAGTTGGCCCAGGGTCTCGGTATCGACGACCGAGAGGGCCGTCAGTTCGGCCCCCAGGGCCCGGGCCAGTTCGACGGCGCACGCGGCCGCCCGGAACGAGGACTCGGTCCCATCCACCAGGACGAGAATGTGGGTGACGGGGCTAGACTTGGCCATGGCCGACGCTCCCTTCGACCGCGCGCGAGAGGCGGTCCTTGATCATTTTCATGATGATGAACGATTCGCGCTCGCGCTCCTCCAGATTCGACAGGATGTAATCGATCGTCTCGGAATAGTCCGGGATGAAGATCTTCGAGAGGGCGTTGACGCGCCGCATCGTGCGTTTCATCTCGCGCGCCAGGCGCAGGACGGCGTTCTCGAGTTCCGCCAGTTCCGCCACCAGCACCAGGACATGGGCGAACCGGCCCATCGCAAGGTCGGCATGCGCGCTCGTGCCGGAGACGCCGAACTGGACGCCCATCTCCGCGGTCCGGGCCACAACCGTCGGGACGCGGATGCCCATCAGGCTCTCGTCCGAGACCTCGGCCTCGTGGTCGGCCCGGATGCCCACCGCCGCCCCGTCCACGGCATTGCCTCCCATCTCGATGAGCGTCTCGCGAAGGACCGCGAACGCCTCGGCCATCGCGGCCTCGAGGCGGCGTTCAGCGTCACGTGCGCGGCCGATGCGGCTCATGAGTTCGAAGATCAGGATCTGCCGCTTCTGGTCGAGCAGGTCATAGCCTTCACGGGCGAACTCCAGTTGGCGCTCGAGCGCCAGGTAACTCGATTTCGTCGGGGCGACGTTCAGTTTGGCCATAGCGCCACGCCTTTGCCGAAACCCGTCGGTCTACAACAATAACCAACAGCCAACACTCAACGCCCAATGATCAAGTGAAAGGCCCCGCGCGGAGGGGAACCCTTGGTCATTGGTCGTTGGGTGTTCCTTGTTGGATATTGTTGTTCTCTCGCTCCTCTTTGCCCTGCCCGCCCGACGCGCGGTAGTGCTTGTCCAGCATCGCATCGCTCAGGCGGTGGAGTTCGTCGCGCGGCAAGATCGAGAGGACGTCCCACCCAAGTTCCAGGGTCGTCTCGATGTCGCGGTTCTCGGACTCGCCCTGGCTCAGGAACCGCCGCTCGAAGGCATTGCCGAATTCCAGGTACGTCTTATCGAGGAGGCCCAGTTCCTCCTCGCCGATCACGTCGGCCAGGCCGCGCACCCGCTTCACGTGGGCATACCCCGCGAACAACTGGCTCGCCAGGGCCGGGTGATCGTCCCGCGTATAGCCCTTGCCGACGCCGTCCTTCATCAGGCGCGACAGGCTCGGCAGCCCAGCGATCGGCGGGTAGATGCCGCGCTGGAACAGTTCGCGTTCCAGCACGATCTGCCCCTCCGTAATGTAGCCGGTCAGGTCGGGCACGGGGTGGCTGATGTCGTCGGACGGCATCGTCAGGATGGCCATCTGGGTGATCGAGCCGGGGGAGGCCTCGACGCGGCCGGCCCGCTCGTACAGGCTGGCGAGGTCCGAGTAGAGGTACCCCGGGTATCCCTTTCGGCCGGGGATCTCGCTGCGCGCCGTCCCGACCTCGCGGAGCGACTCGCAGTAGTTCGTCATGTCGGTCATCAGCACGAGCACGTGTCGGCCGAGGTCGAACGCCAGGTGCTCGGCCAGCGTGAGCGCACAGCGGGGCGTCATGAGGCGCTCGACGCTCGGCGCGTCGGCCAGCGACAGGAAGAGCGTCACCCGCGCCAGGGCCCCCGAGTCCTCGAAGTTGCGGATGAAGTAGTTGGCCACGTCGTGCTTGACGCCCATGGCCGCAAAGATGATCGAGAACTCGACCTTCTCCTCCAGGAGCCTGGCTTGGCGGACGATCTGGGCGGCGATGCGGTCGTGCGGCAGGCCGTTGCCCGAGAAGATCGGCAACTTCTGGCCGCGCACCAGGGCGTTCATCCCGTCGAGCGCCGAAAGGCCCGTCTGGATGAACTCCCGCGGATAGCGGCGGGCGTACGGGTTGATGGGCAGGCCGTTGATGTCACGGCGATCGGCCGCAATCGGCGCCGGCCCGCCGTCCAGCGGCCGGCCCAGGCCGTCGAAGACCCGGCCGAGCATGTGATGCGAGACCGGCAGGCGGAACCCCTCGCCCAGAAACCGGACGCGCGTCGCGGCGCCGGAGAGCCCTTCGGTGCCCTCGAGCACCTGGATGACCGCCACGTCCTCGGAGACGTCCAGGACGCGGCCGAGGCGCGGGCGGCCTTCCGGGTCGAGGATTTCGGCCACCTCGTCGAAGCCGACCTGGCGGATGCCCTCGACGAAGACAAGCGGCCCGTCGATCCGCTGGGCCCCGACGTACTGGAGCCCGCGGTCCCTGACCTCAACCTTGAATGGTTCCACGTCCATGTCCTAAAGAGTGCTTCCCTGAAAAACAATACCCAACAGCCAACACTCAACGACCAACGATCAAGTCAAAGGCCCCCCCGCGCGGAGGCGCCCTTGGTCATTGATCATTGGGTGTTCCTTGTTGGACATTGTTGTTATCCGTCATTTGATATACTCGTGTTCGAGGCCCGCCAGTTCCTGGTCCACGCGTCCTGCGAACTCCTGGAGGGCGTCCATCTCGTCGTTGCCGATCTGGTTTTTGGCTCGCATGAGTCCGGGCACGCACGCCATCTGGCGGATTCGCGCGAGCGGCGCCCCGGCGGCCACCAGCGCCCGGGCCCGGCGATAGAGCCCGAGGATGATCCGAAGCAGCGCCACCTGGCGATCGGGCGTCGAGTACATGTCCTTCTCCTCGAACGCGCTCTGCGCAAGGAACCCGTCCTTGAGGATCTCGGCGATGAAGAGGATCAGCCGCTGGGTGTCCGGCAGGACGTCCGGCCCGACGAGTTTGACGATCTGCTGGAGCCGGTCCTCGCGCTGGAGGAGGCCCATCGCCTCGGTCCTCAAGTCCGACCAGTCGGGCGCCTTTCGCGCCCACCATTCGGCCACGTCCTCGACGTACTCCGAGTAACTGCGGAGCCAGTTGATGGACGGGTAGTGCCGGGCGTTCGCGAGTTCCGTGTCCAGGGCCCAGAAGCACCGGATGAACCGGCGGGTGTGCTGGGTCACCGGCTCGGAGAAGTCGGCCCCGGGGGGGCTGACGGCGCCGACGATCGAGACCGACCCCGGCTCGCCGCCGAGCGTCACGACCGCCCCGCCGCGCTCGTAGAACTGCGCCAGGCGCGTCGCCAGCGTGGCCGGGAACCCCTCTTCGGCGGGCATCTCTTCGAGCCGCGCCGCCAGTTCCCGGAGCGCCTCGGCCCAGCGGCTGGTCGAGTCGGCGAACACCGCCACGTTGTGTCCCTGGTCGCGGTAGTACTCAGCCAGCGTCACGCCGGTGTAGATCGAGACCTCCCTGGCAGCGACCGGCATGTTGCTGGTGTTGGCGATCAGGATCGTCCGCTCCATCAGCGGCCGCCCCGCCCACGGGTCCACCAGTTTCGGGAACTCCCGCAGGACGTCCGTCATCTCGTTGCCGCGCTCCCCGCACCCGATGTACACGATGATCTCGGCGTCGGACCACTTGGCCAACTGGTGCTGGATGATGGTCTTGCCGGTGCCGAAGCCGCCGGGGACGGCCGCCACGCCGCCCTTGCCGATCGGGAAGAACGTGTCAATGATCCGCTGGCCGGTGATAAGGGGCTCGGTCACGCGGCGGCGGCTGCGGATGGGTCGCGGCAGGCGGACGGGCCACCGCTGGACCATCGTCAGGTTCCGGTCGCCGGCGGGCGTCTCGAGCACCAGGACCGTGTCCGAAACCGTGTAGTCGCCCTTCTCGGCGATCCACTTGACCTTGCCCGAGACATCGGGCGGAACGAGCAGGCGGTGATGGACGAGCGGCGTCTCGACGACCTCGGCGAACTTCATGCCGCCGGTCGCCTGGTCGCCGGCCTTGAGGCGCGGCTCGAACGGCCACTTCTTCTCGATGTCCAGGGCGGGCACCTTCTCGCCTCGCGCGATCCACGTGCCGGATCGGGCCTGGATGTCGCGAAGCGGGCGCTGGATGCCGTCGTAGATGTTCCCGAGGAGCCCGGGGCCGAGGCTCACCGAGAGCGCCGCCCCGGTCCGTTCGATGGGCGCCCCGGGTTTCAGGCCCGCCGTGTTCTCGTAGACCTGGATCGTCGCGGTGTCGCCCAGGATGCGGACCACCTCGCCGATCAGGCCCAACTCGCCCACCAGGACGACCTCGTACATCTTGGCGCCGCGCATCCCGCCGGCGGTCACGATGGGGCCGCTGACCCGGGTCACGCCGGCGGTTCCGGTTGTCTGGACGCCTTCCATCGGCTACGCTCCCTCCCCGGCCTCGGGCTGCTTGTCCTCGAGCCGCCGCGCGATCTCTAGCCGGAGTTCCGGCCACAGGCGCTCCAGCCGCGCCTCAAAACTGTCGTCCCAGACCTGGCGGCCGTCGGCGTCGCGAACGATGACGCCCGCCCCGATCTTCGCAGGCTCCGGCAACACGGTGACTTCGATATCCCGGCCGGCGGCGCGCTTGAGGACCTCGCCGGGCAGACGCGCGGCGAAGGCCGCCAGGTCGGCCGCCCCGAGTTCCAGGACGAACCGCCGGCCGGCCATGCCGCCGATGGCCTCGGCCGCCAGGGCCGCAAGGCGGTCGCCGTAGTCGAACCCCCCACGCTCGGCGAGGCGCTTGCGGGCAGCGTCGAGACAATCGCAAAGGACCTGCTCGGTGCGTGCGGCCCGCATGCGGCCAACCTCGACGCCGACGCGCGCCAGGATGAGGTCGCGGGCACGCTGGGCCTGGGCTGCGGCCTCGGCGAGGCGCTGGTCGCGGGCCTTTTGGGCCTCGACCTTGGCCTTGGCGACGAACTCGCCGGCCTCGCGCCCTGCGCGGCGGCGGATGCGCTCGGCCTGCTTGGAGGCGTCGCCGAGAATTTCCTGGCAGAGCCGGTCGCTCTGGTTGTTGTCCCGGGGATTCGCTTCGCTCATCCCGCGGGCGTTCTGACTCTTATCTCGGGGATTCGCGTCGCTCATCCCGCGGGCGTTCTGACTCTTATCTCGGGGATTCGCGTCGCTCATCCCGCGGGCGTTCTGACTCTTATCTCGGGGATTCGCGTCGCTCATCCCGGCGTTATCCGCAGCAGTCACTGGTCTGACTCCTGTTCCTCGCCGATGCTGATGCCCACGGCTTCCTGAACGAACCGGCGGAGGGTCTTTCGGCCGGGCATCGGCCCTTCCGGCCCCGGGATCTCCGCCACGAGCGGCGCCGACTGGGTCATTCGTATGGCGTCAACCTCCGCCCGGGCGCCTGCGGCCACCGCGTGCGTGACGATGAGGACGCCAAGGTCGGTCCGGCGCGCGGCCAAGCGAATGGCGGCCACGGCGTCGGCTGGGGCCGAGACGGCCTCGCCGGCAACGCCCGCCAGGCGAAACCCGCGGACGGTATCCTCGTCGGCAATGCAGTAGAACTTCACGGAGCGGCCTCCGCTATGTCATTTTCGACATCAACATCATGGCGACGGCGAACCCGAGGATCGCAAGCCCTTCGGCCAGCGCGACGAACATGATGCTCTTGGTCAGAAGTTCGGGCTTCTCGGCGGCAGCGCCGAGGGCGGCCGACCCGACCCGCCCGACCGCGATGCCCGCCCCGACGACGCTGACCGCCGTCACGAAGGCCACCGCCGACGCCAGGGCAACCGTTTCGTAAACCTGTTCCATGGTCCTGGCCGCGGGGGGGACCTCGATCTTCTGCTCGATCGAGGGCGTCTCGGCCAGCGCGATGCCGGCGCCGGCCAACAGGTTCAGGGCCATTACGACGAGCAACCAAGCACGTGGACTCATGATGCGAACCTCCTTTGCTAGGGAGCCGATGGGCCGTCCTTGGCGGACAGGCGGAACGGCTTGAACGCGCGCCCGCCGCCCGAGAGAAACTTCCCGAAAAACTCGTAGTATTCCAGACGCAGCGCCTGGGCGCTCGCGATGATGCCCTCCAGGAAGATCGCCAGGACGTTTCCGATGACGATGACGACCACGCGCAGTGTCCCGCCTCCAAGCCCCGGCCCCGTCGCCCGTGCCACCTCGTCCGCCAGGACGAACGTCGAAAACAGAATGGCGGCGTGGGTCATCGCGTAGGCCCCCAGACGCACAAAACTGATCGTATTGGCCGTGTACTGAATGACGGTCTCATAGACCTCGATGAAAGCCGAGAGGATGGCCTCGAGCAGGCTGGTCGCCTCAGTATGCCGGCCGCGCCGACGGTAGATGGCATACAGGATCGGCTCGCGCACCAGGAGGGCGACCAAGGCGGCGGCGATCACCAGGCCCAGCACCCAGTTGAGTTCCTTGCGATCCAGGACAGCCCAGCGGATGACGAGGGCGACGGCCGCCCAGTACAGCAGGCCGCCGACGACACCGAAGCGGTCCAGGATGCCGCCGATCCAGTCGCCGCGCCGCAGCCGGCTCACCACGTTCAGGATGAAGCCGAGGGTGATGATGCCCATGCCGATCAGGACGGCCACGGCCAGGAACGCCATGGTGCTCTCGGCCTTCAGCGGGCTATGCCAGAGGGCCCACCCTTCGATCCCGAAGTACTCGCCGTAAACGAAACCGAAGAGGATGCTGCCGGCCCCGGCCATCGCCAGGAGGACCCCCATGTCGCTGGCATTCTGCGACCGGCCGACGCGCATGGCGATCAGACCTCCCACGACCAGCAGCGCCCCGTGCCCGACGTCGCCGAACATCATGCCGAACATGCCGATGAACGTGATCGCGACGAAAAGCGTCGGCTCGAGTTCCCGGTACCCCGGCAGGCCGTACCCGGCCACGAGCATCTCGAACGGCCGGAGCAGCCGCGGATGCCGAAGGAGGACGGGAATCTCGGCCTCGGGCACGCCGTCGGCCCTGGCCGTCTTGATGACGCACCGGGCGTCGGTGATCTCGTGGAGCCGGCGCCGGACGAGCGGCACGTCCTCGGCCGGGACCCACCCGGTCACCAGGACGGTGGCCGAGGTGTGGGGGAAGTTCTGCTCGGCCTCCAGGATCTGCCGCTCGATGCGGACGACGCGTCCCAGGTCGGCCAGCGGCTGGGCGACTTCCACGGCGAGGGCCTCGACCGCGTGGCCGAGGCGCAGCAGTTCGTCCGCCAGACGCTTCTGCTCCTGGCGGGCCTTGTCGGCGACGCCCCCGGTGACCGGCTCCTGGAGTTGCTCGCGCTCGAACCCCGCGCCTTGAAGGGCGGTCTCGAGGGCGAAGCGGCCCTTGCGGCTCGTGATGGCGGCGAGGCGGCGCTTCTCCTTGCCCTCGCCGAGCGGCACCAGGACGACGTTCTTGCCGACCTGGCGCCTGAGGTCCTCGATATTTTCCTCCGGCAGGCTCCCGAGGGCGAAGTGGAGAAACGTGAACTGGCCGAGTTGGTCCAGCGGGATCTCGATGCCCTCGTAGGCCGAGACCTGTTCCAGGATCCCCGTCAGCCGGCCCCACTGCTCCTGGGTGGAAGCGCGGCGGTCAACGAGTTCGTTGACTCGCTTTTCGATCGCGACGAGGCGGCGCTCCGCCTCGTCGAGGCCCACCTCTTCCAAGTCCTCGCGGGGCGGCGGCAGAACCTCCAGGCCCAGGCGGCGCTGGATCGCGCCGACCCGCCCCAGCAGGTTGTCGCAGTGCGAGAGTTCGGGGCTCCGGTCGGGCGGTTCCTGCGGGGCCGTGTCCGGGCCGGCCTCCGTCCGCACCAGGTGGACCGCGCCCATCTGGCCCAGGCCGCGCAGCACCGTCCGCTCGTCCCGCTCAAGGACGACGACGCTCAATCGCTGCATGGTCACCGGACTAAACACGCAAAGGCTCCCCGGACCGTGCGCGGGCGGCCGAAAGGTCGGTCCGCGGAATGAGGCGGCGGCGGATGTCGTCGGGCGACAGGCCCGCCCGGATCCCCTCCGACAAGCGGATCAGGTTCGCCAGTTCCACCCGCCGGACGGCCTCGAACGCCACCACGGCCCCGAGGCCCATGTGGCTGCGGCGGAACACCCAGTTGGCCACCCGCAGGTATCGGTTCCACGCCAGGATTTCGAGGGTCGCGGCATCGGTCAACTCGCCCGGCGACGCGTCGATGGCCACGCCGTCCGCCATCGAAGCGACCTCGGAGAGATGCTCGGCCCGGACCATCGCTTGGAACAGGTTCTGACTGATCCTCGATCCCGAGACGTGAAACGTCATCAGCGTCTCAAGGTCCAGCCCGTAATGGAACTTGCCGCGCACCACCAACGCCAGGTGGAACGTGTCGGCCTCCTGGCGGGCGATCTGGAGGACGTCGCGCTGGTCGGCCGCCGGCACCCGGCGGGCGCGGGCCAGCAGTTCCACGAGGTACCCGTGGTCGAGGCCGGCCTCGACGAAGAACGGCCGGGGCCGCTCGCGGTACA
>Ga0315284_10003963_pt1 | contig 21020 bp, 35 predicted proteins | sample YL17G09_16_MG_FD_203696 | JGI IMG/M metagenome (GOLD analysis project Ga0315284, IMG submission 203696) | Sediment microbial communities from Yellowstone Lake, YNP, Wyoming, USA - YL17G09_16 | ecosystem: Environmental > Aquatic > Freshwater > Lake > Sediment | place: USA: Wyoming | collected...
AACGTCTCGCGTTCGATGTGGACGAGACGCCACACGAAGGTCCCGTCCTTCCGGGGTTGCGCCTCGTAGACCTTGATGCCGTAGAGAGCCCCAGCTAGACGGACCCCCTTCTGGGTGCGGCGGATCCATCGCTTCTGGTTGTGTCGTCCGGCTGTGACAGCCTGGATGGCCATGAACTACTCCGTGATACGCTCGATGCTGGGGAGCGGGAGTTGACTGGTCTGGTACGGTGTATCGAAGTTGTTGTTGGAGGGGTTGCCCTCGGGCCGACGATCGTGGGAGAGCCGGTGCCGAACTACCTGCTGGATGTCCCAGGCCGTGCGGAACTCCTCGCGGACTTTCTCCTGGTTGCCGATGCTGGGTCCACCGTTCGCCGGTAGCCCGACGGCCATCTTCGCGTTCGTGAGGAGGTGTCGGAGCGTCTCCCGCTGGGCAAGGTCGAGCTTCAAATGCCGGTCGTAGACGTTGAGGATCTCCTCGAACTGACCGATGCCGATCCGGCTGTAGAGGTCTAGGGCCCGGACGAGCACGTCTGCTTGCTCGGCGGAGAGCAGGAGTTTGTACTTCATCTCGGGGTTTTGGTCCATGCCCTCTAATACACCGGAAAGATGAAGGCCCCGATCATCTCTGAGCGGGGCCCTCTGCTGGTCCGGGATCCGGGTCAGCTCTTCGCAGCCTTCTTCACAGGCTTCTTGGCCGGCTTCTTCGCGGTCTTCTTGGCCGGCGCCTTCTTGGGGGTTGCTTTCTTGGATGCCATCTCGATCACCTCCTTTCGAGGTCGTCAGTACACCGGTTGTCCACAACCTGTGCAGACAGTTCACTCGATGATTCGGGCGACCTCGAAGTGCATCCCGTCGAGGCGTCCGAAGTGGCCGCCCCAGTAGAAGCCGTTCTCGTTGGCGAGAGCCACCAGCTCCCGGGTCGAACCCTTCTTGCCCTTCAGGGCCGGTACCGCTCCGAGGCCGTTCCAGCCCGCGTTGATGTCGAACGCCGTCGCCCAGGCGTGGTTCGAGAGGTACGTCTGGGAGCCCCGGATGAATCGAGGAGCCCAGGTGCCTGCGAAGGACAGGACGAGCGGCAGAAGCCCCGCATCTTCCCAGGCTTGCCAGAGTGCTTTGAACTGGGCCGCCGCCTTCGTGTGGAAGGGCACCATAAGGCTCGTAGGGGCTCCTGTCAGACCTTTGAGCTGCGGGATGTCCACCTGGACGATGTTCGTCGAGGACCAGTTGTCCGTGATCCGGATCGCTTCTGGGTTGCCCGGAATGCCTGCGGGCACGTACGAGAAGATGCCAAAGAGCTTGCCCCGTTCGGTGGCTCCGATGGGGGCAAAGTCAGGCTTCGGGGGCCAGTTCGGTCCTGCTTCGTCCAGGGAGGTGTCCGTGACACCCGGATAGCCAAGCCGGAGCGCCACGGAGTACGACATGGGGCCGACGACACCATCCGAGGTGAGGTTGTTGGCCCGCTGGAAGTCGATGCTCGCCTGCCGGGTGTCGTCGTTGAAGACGCCATCGACCTCCAGCCAGTAGTACCCCTGGCCCGTCAAAAACGTCTCCCACGCCTTCACATCGTCGCCGGTGTCACCCAGCCTGAGCGTTCGCATCTTCATCCTCCAGTGGTTGTGACCGGAACTTCATCCGATGTCGTCCTTGCCCGTGAGCCGGTCCCAGACAGATCCCTCCTCGAAAACAGGGGGTTCTTCGGAAACTTCCACGGGCCGCCACGGGTCGTCTGTCTTGGCCCGGGTGAGTCTCCACTCCCGATGCTTCACGAGAGCATAGACCCCACCCTCGGTCGGCCAGATCACGTAGTCTGGCTGCCCCACGTCGTCTTCAACGTCCAACTCTTCACACGGGATGAAGAAGACCCACGCCCCGTTCGTGAGCTTCACGAAGTCCGGGTTTGACCCCGGAGGCTTCACCAGCTCGTCACGGCCGTCCTCTTTGAGGTAGAGCCGGAAGCGGTCGGCGGCAGCCGTGGACTTGCCCTTGTGCCGCAGGAGGACGATCACCCTGTGGCGGTTGAGGATGATGTCGAGCAGGGTGGCAAGAATCTCGTCCTGCGTTCGCATCAGAGGAGCTTACCCCCGTGCCGAAACGGGCGTCCTCGGTTGAAGGCCATCTTGACGGCGACTGCCTTGGCAGGATCGACCCCGAAGTACTCTGCCTTGTCGAGGGCCCGGATGATCTCATCGGCCACTTCCTCTTCGGCGTTCGTGAGCGTGGGAAGACCCATCGCGGCCATCTTCATGGCTTTGTCGCAGGGTTCGTCGAGGGACCCTTTACGGGCCGCTTCCCAGAACTCGCTGGCCTCTCCATGCTGGTTCGCCGTGAAGACAGCCGCACGAGCGACCTTCATACCGGGGCTCTCCCAGATTTCCTGGGGGACACCCGGTGGAGGCTCACGAAACCCCTTCGAGGTTGAGGTGACCGTGATCTCCTTCATGAGCTGACGAAGGAGATCGAGCTGCTCGGGGGTGAAATCCATGTCCCCCTCTACACCGGATCAAGTGAACGGGTCGTCGTCGAAATCAGGGCGTCCCAGGCGTTCGAGCGCCGTCGGAATCTTGGACCGGTCCACGGGACGACTCTCCAAAGGCCGGGTGCCGGTGGGTCGAACAACCCGAGCTTCCTGACGCAGCGAAGCGATGTGCGTGTTGTGGGCTTGTTCGAGCTGGGTCCACTCCTGAACATCCCGTCGAACTTCCTCCGCCGTGGGATGGCGAAGCATGGGCTGCCCCCGCTGACTCACCCGACCGACGACCTGCCCGTCGCTGGGCCCCGAGGCCATCCTTCCCTGGAACGGCTCCCTGACCGGAACCCCACGGTCCACTCGGAAGCGGTCTCGGGTTGGGGTGGTTGGGCGGGCGAGGCCCTCCGGCCAATTCATCTCTTCCTGCTCGAAGGAGATGTCGAACTCGCCCCCGGGGAGCACCCGCTCGAACGCCACGGCGAGGTCTTCGACTTCGATGGGGCCCCCCGGGGGATACGTCACCTGATGACTCGTGACGAAGGCTCGCGCCCCAGCCAGCTCCGATCGCCCCAAGGACGACATGAGCATCTCGGGGTCAAGGTCCGGCAAAACGTCACCGTTGGCGTTCGGCCGACCCTTTCCCATCCGGCCCTGAACTACCATTGGTGTACGTGGGAGAGCGATCCCCTCGCGAAGCGAGAGAGCCACCAGAACCCCATCGTCACACCCGCAAGCGTCAGCCGGGCCTTCCACGTCGTAGACAGGCTGCCGGCACGAAGGACAGCTCCCTAGCTTCCGCGGCATAGCCTAGCTGTACACCACAGATCTAACCCCTCGCAAGCTGCAAGTGGTTGATTTCCCGAACGAATCGCAAGCTAGCCGGCCAACCAGTTGATCTCTATGGCGAAACAGAACGCATCGAAGGCCCTGCCGCTCGGAGATCCTTCGTGGTCAGGTCGAGCGGAGGCAACGCGACGGTTCCTCGGGAAACCTCGGACGTGGCCTGAGATGGATGCGTGGCGAAAAACGGCCCAGATCGGGCCGTTTATGTTCCGCCACTACCTCGCCTACCTGGAGCACGCTGGGAAAGCTCGGGCCTTCTACCAGCACGAGGTTCTCTACTGGGTTGCGAACGGGGCTACTTCCCGACGAAGCGAGCCGCCACCTTCTCCGGTGACAGGGGTGCCTCCGGATACTTCCGACGAAGATCTGCTTCGACAGCTTCTTCCAGAGCCCGAGGACGAGCTGCCAGAGCCGGAGCCCCAAGAAGAAGCTGACGGGCGATGCTCCGCCCGTGCGCGTCGTTGGCCGTGATCATCGTTCACCTACTAGCTTGCCTGCGTTCGAGATCAAAGCGGGCGGCGACTCGGGCGGCCTGACAGGCACACTCACCCCCGCAGGAGCAGCCCCCGGACTGCTCACCGTCTTTTGCACAGGCCAGTCTCACGAACGCTCGGTACATGGCCGTCTTACTGAGCGCCAAGGCGAAAGGGAAGGTCACGACGAGCTTCTCGTCTCCCTTGTCGCCACCCCAGAGCACCAGCTCCCCGGCTCCCCATTCGACCGGCGGGATCTTCTGGTCCTCGGGCTTCTTGTCTGACTTGTTGTACGCCAAGGTGACGTGCGGCTTGTACTCAGGGTACTTCCGGTCGTATTCGACTCCGGCAGCATCGAAGGCGGCCAACAGGGCCTTCTGGAGGGTGTGGAGAGGTTCGGATTCGATCCGGGCGATGATGGGGATGCCGTCGTCGGGGTTCGGAGGGAAGCTCGTGACGAGCTGAGTGGAGACCGTGAAGGGCTGCGTCTTCGAGGTCACCTCGAAAGCCACCTGGGTTGCTGTCGCGATGGCCTCGATGGACAACGCCTTGCCCAGGTAGATCATCGTGATGTGCATCGACGAGAGGTCTGCCCTATCCCCGTCCACTTCGACTTGGGCCAATAGCCGGGCCGTCTCGTGCGGTACCTTGAGTCCGATGAACGCCATGCCTTGGTTACTCTACCGATAGAATAGGCGAGACATGACCCTTGACCTGCCCCCGGACCACGGTTCTGCCCGTGATGACGCCATCTTGGCCTACATCAGCATGGGGAAGTACACCGCGAACCTGTACCCGGTGACTTCGACGTACAACGGGCACACGGCGACCTTCTACGTCTTCCAGGACGCCCTGATGATCGAGGGGGTGCGGATCAACGTCTCGGCCCGGCTCCAGCAGACCATCGCCGACATGCTCGGCTGCTCCCTGATGACCCCGAAGATCGCCGATCTCGCCTGGATGCAGCGGAGCTGCACGCTCTCGCCGTTCACACGGCCGATCACGTCGAAGACCGCGGACATGATCGACAACTCGGCGAAGATGGACGCCGCTCTTGCCAAGTTCACCTCGCAGCCAACGGGCCTCATTCAGACGGTTGGCAAGCACTGGCTGATCGACGAAGATCTCTTGAAGCATCCAGGGAGAGCAGAGAACTACGGCTGGCACTTCCAGGGGAACAACTACCAGGGCATCTCGGGCGAGGTCAACGCGAGCCTTCAGAAGGACGAAAAGGGTCAGTTCGTCAGGTTGATCCAGGGTCGGGGTTGGGCGCACGACATGGATCACGTCGATTACTCGCAGGTCTGCGTTCTCATGAGCCAGATGGTGGACCTCGATGGCGGTTCCGCTGAGTTGGGGGCCATCCTCACCGACGCAGGTCTTGCGGGTCTTGCGAGCCACCAGGGGAAAATGACTGTCTTGCGTCAACCTGGGGTGCCGGTGGCACCCTTGTTCGAGATGCTTTTCCCGGTCGTCCAGATCACGGCGGACGACCCGGACTCGAACAACACGTAAGGTTCTCATACTTCTGGAAGTAGGTGAAGGACGTGCGACGACTACTAGCCGCCGTACGAGCGGTCAGCCCCCACGCTGACGTGCGCTTTCAACAGATCGTGGACAACCAGGACATGTGGGTCATCAGGGTTGCCATCCACGATGTCATCCTCATCGAGACCGCCGGAGGGGTGATAGATGTCGCGATCGTCGAGGCGACGAGGAAGCTGGAAACCATGAGCCAGCGCATCCTGGCGGCAGCCCACCCCTCAGAGCCCCCGAAGTCAAAGTGACGAACAGTTCGCCCGAGGCCACATGAAGGGCAACCACGTCTCGGGGTACTCGGCGTACTTGAGTCGGTAGTCGAGGCTCGATCGATGGTGGGCCACCCGGGTCCCTGCGGAGAAGCCGAAGAGCCCAAGGCCCAAAGGCGGTTGCGGCCCGAAACCCAAGCTGTGAGAGCAGCTCAAGGCTGCCCCACGCAACGTCTCGGTGTAGACGAGGATGGTCGTCGGCTCGAACCGCATCCGGGCGATCCTCAACTCCTCTTGGGCAATGACGTACGCATCGGTCAGGTGCCCCACGGCAACTCCCGTCTCCTTCTTGCGGGCTGCTTCTTCAGCTTGACGGCACAGGTCGTAGAACGCCTTTTTCATGTGATCTCCTCGGTGGTATAGACCCGGGGTGTGGGCCTCTTGATAAGTGGGACCGCCTGGGCGGGTCCGGGACAAACCCGTCCCTTACTTCCCGCGTCTCGCGGCAAGTTCGACAACCCCCTCCTGTTATGTCCCTGGGGAGGGAAGTCGTAACCCCTCACTCCCTAATGGGCTCCAGACCCCCCTTCTGTTGCAGAGAATCTTCAAGCCGGTGTACGATTTCCCGTGAAAGCCCTTCTGTGGCTCGAAGAACATGCCCGGAGTCAGCCGCGATGGGTCATCCTCAGCCTCGCCGTGACCTTCGTCGTGGGTCTGGCCTGGCTGTACTTGCGGGCCCGGGACCGGTACATCCGGCTGACGGTCGAGCGAACCATCGGGGCGATCATGCAAGACCGTCAGGTCGTCCGGGGACTCATCGACCCGCAGTTCGCCGAGAACTGGCAAGAGGAGCTGACGCAGTCCCAGACCCGGATGGAGGAGCGTTTCCGAGGTTTCGAGACGGAGTTCACCACAGAGATGCACACGGCTCTCCGGGAGATGGTGACCTCTGCAAGGTCATCCGGTGTACCCCTTCATGTCCAAGTCGGTTCTATTCGGGAAGCCGACCTTCTTCGAGAAGCTCTTGGCGGAAACGTTGAGGTTCGTGTTTCCCGCCGCGGGGCCCGCCCCCAAGAAGCTGAGTCCCCTTCTACCCCTGCCCCATCGGCACCCACGACCTGGGACCGGCTTCTTGCCGATGATGAACCAGAGGCACCATGCCCAACGACCACGACACCGAACGAGCCCCCGAAGCGCAAGTCCCGGAAGAAGACCTGACGGCCGACTGGGAGACGCTTCGTGGTCTGGCCCCGACCATCGAAGTCCCATCGTTCCCTCACGCCCCAGGCGACTTCATTCTCGGGACCAGCTCGGGTCGGGTCATCCTCCGCATTACCCGAGAGGGGCGGGTTCAGCTTGGACCGGGCGTTGACCTCGACGAGGCTGCCGAGCTGTTTTGGACCAACCTCGCCCTCAAGCGTCGGGACATGGAGGTGCGTCTCATGCACCTCGGCATCATGGAGCAGATCCTTCTTCAGGTGGCTGATGCCGATGCTGGGTACGAACGAGCCCAGCTACGAGCCCGTACGGCCGATGCTACGGCCCACGACCGCATGATGGAGGAGATGGCCCGTCGAAGCCTCGAAACGCGCGTACACTCGATGCTGGAGTTCGCACGGGGCCTTCGCCGTCGTCCAGACGCCCCGACTCCCGAAGAGCTGGCCGACACCCCAGCCGAGACGACAGAGACCTAGCCAGTCAGGGCGTCCCCTGAGAGGCGGTCCCAGTAGGGGGTCCACCGAAGAAGTCGAAGCTCTTCCCGGGCCGCCGCTTCGATCCGGGCAAGCTCCTTGAGGTTGCGCTTTCGTAGGAACAAGCCCTTCGAGACGAGCCCCTTCAAGAGAAGCCACCCCGGGTCTTTCCAGACCTGGGCCCGCTCCAAGATGCGCTTCAAGACTGAGCCCACGTCCACGTAGGGGTGGCCTTCCAACGACATCCAGGTGTTGGGAGGCTGGGGCTTCCGACGCTCCTCCGTCAAGACCGCGTGGATAGCGTCCCGGACCCGTAGCCGGGCGTCGAGAAGCTCCCGAGGGCCTCGGGGCGTCCGGGGGGTGCCATCGAGTCTGGCGCCTACCGTGCCCTCGCAACCGTAGTTCTCACAGCGGTAGTACCGCCCGTATCGGCCCTCCGAGAGATACGTCTCGCACCCGCAGTCCGGGCAGACGGGGGGTTCCCCCGTGTAGGTGACCGAAACCGCTCGGAGTTTCCGGCGGATGACGTTGTACCAGAGGGGCGAAAGCTCCCGAGCCACGAAAAGAGAGTACACCGGCTGTCAGACGGCGGGGAGATCGGGCGTCAAGCTCGCATGAACCCTTTGATCGCCAGCCTCTCGGGCCTAGTACCTCCCATGAAGCACGTCATCATCCTCCAGGGCGTCCCGGGCAGCGGCAAATCGCACTACGCGAATGAGTTCGTGGCCCGTACCCAGGCGAAGTCGGTCGTCTGCTCGGCCGACGACTACTTCTACCAGCTTGGCGGCGGTACGAAGTACGCTTTCGATGCCCGTCAGCTTGGTGCGGCCCACGGGGCCTGCTTCCGCAAGTTCATCGCGGCCGTCCAGGCCGAGGTCGAGGTCGTCGTGGTGGACAACACCAACACGACGGCAACGGAGATCGCTCCCTACGTCCTCGGGGGCGAGGCCCACGGGTACACGGTCGAAATCATCCGGGTCGTCTGCGACCCCGCCGTCGCGGCTGCCCGCAACACTCACGGCGTGCCAGAGCGGGCCGTCCGGGCGATGGCAGACCGGATCGCTTCCTGCCAGACGCCTCCCTGGTGGAAGGTCACGACGGTCCAGGCGGGTTGAGTACGGATTTCTTGATAGGCTTTCCTCTTCAAAGAGATGAAGGTCACGAACGTCACCACGGCCGCGATCTATCTGAAAGACCTTCGCATCATCAGGCAAGGTCAGTCAGAGGCTCGTCGAGCTGAGGATCGTTACGTCGGACCTGGGGCCAGCGTCTACCTGCCCGACACGTCCGACGTGATCCGGAGCGCCCAGAAGGGCGACCTGTTCGTGTTCGCTCAAGCAGGGAAGCTCCTGCTCAACGACACCATCACGCTCCCAGCTTTTCCCGGGCCTGGCAACGACATCACCCTCACCCACGGGCTCGGGTACCCTCCCCACACCTTGATCTTCAAGAAGGTCATGGTGGGCCCCACGGTGACTTGGGTGGACGCCTTCGGCACCGTGGACGTGGTTCACAACGCCAACTTCACGGCGATGACGATCACCAACGTCGTGGCCCTGCCAATCGACTTCCTGATCCGGATTGGATGAGCCATGCCGACCCTCCCCCTACCGCCGGCTGACCTCAAGAACTTCGCTCTCGGCACCATCGTCCAAGCCCTGAACCTCGGTGGAGGTGGCGGCGGAGGTGGTACGGGTACCGTCATCTGGGACGCTGGAAAAACCTGGGATGCGGCCTACGCCGAGATCGTCGCTGCGGGAGGAAGCGGGATCATCCTCGTCCCCAACGACGCAGCGAAGGAGATGACGCCCCTGCCGGGCGGCGGCAACACCGACCTGTCCAACATCCTGTTCGTGGGCCTGCCGGACAGCGGCGGAACCCTTCCGACCATCGCCATCGACAGCGCCGGGGTCACCGGGTTCTGGCTTGGCGGCAACAACAACATCCAATCCAAGAACCTGTTCTGGATCTCCTACTACCGCATCGGAGATGGCCAACCAGCGACGTGGACGTTCGACGGGGGCGGGTTCTCGTCAGCGGTCTTCGGCGACGCCTACCGGCACACGAGCTTTCAGTTTGTCCTGCACAACGGGGCGATCGTGGACGGCAGCTCATGCACCGAAGGACTCATCGTCGGGACGAACGCGGGGGGCTCCGTCATCGCGACGACCAGCGCACGGATCGGACAACGAGTCCTCTTCTGCAACAAGGGCTTGCCTCCGTTCCCGTCGTGGGTCGTCCAGAGGGACTCCTCCGTCTACCTCGACCCGATCGCGTTCATCAACGGGATCGGAGGAGGGACTCTCTTCGACCAGCTCGTTGACCAACAACTCCTCCTCACCCCCTCCGCTGGGACAACCCTCGCTCGGCCGCCCGCACCCAAGGCCGGCGAGATGTACTTCGATACGGACCTGGCCCAGCCGGTCTGGTGGGACGCCGTGGGCGGACAGTGGGTCGATGCGACCGGCACCCCAGCCTAAAACCCGGCCGGTGTATAGGGGATCATGCCCGAACCCCGACTCGTCCCACGGCCCTCCGTTTGGGAGCGGTTGGCGGCCCCCGACACCACGAAGCACGAGCTGGCGTGCGAGCTGACCCTGTTGTTCCACAGCGGGTCGCCGTGGGATGGGCAGAAGAGCCAGGACTGGCAGAACCTCCTCGTCCGGATCTACGACCACCGGGTCGGCATCTGCTTCGACGTGACGACAAAGGTGCTCTGCGACGCTATCCGTCACGCCGTGGGGTAGGGCCCTCAGATGCTCGTCTGGAGGGTCAGGTAGTACTCACCCCGGGCGTTCGGCCTCGGGGTGTCCACGACGTTGGCGATGAAGTAGCCGTTGGGCATCCGAGGGTCGAGGGAGAGCGTCCACTCGTCCTCGTTGGTGAAGAGGCCCCGGAGGCTGAACAAGAGCCGCTGACCGATCGTGTACGTGATGGGCACGAGCGGCCCGGGGATCGTGCGGGAGAGGTAGGTGTACCGCTCGAAGGCCCGGGTCTGGATGAGCCACCCCCCGGCGCAGAAGGTGGCGTAGCCGTAGACGACTTGCTGAGCTTCGATGGCGATGAACTGGTCCGAGGGCTCGTTCGAGCCGTCCAGCAGGAAGCCCCCGTAGAGCCCGTCCGAGTACGTGACCAGGAACTCGTCCTTGGTCGAGTCCTTCCACTTGACGCCCTGTCCCCCAAGCCAGCCGTTCGCCTGCATGGCCGGATCGACGGCCACCGTGTAGGCGTCGCCCTTGAACAGGACGACGACATCGCGGGTAGGATTGAACTCCAGCATCACTAGGGCTTTCGCAGAGGTGCTTTTTTGATCCTACCCCGGAATCGCCCTAGTGAGGACATGTTCGTCTCCATCGTTCTGGGTCGCTGGGAAGTGGATGGCGTGACGTTCCCGATCTCGGGTCGAGGGATGCGAGCGTTCTTCAAGGCCAACCGGGTCCGCTCTGTCCTCTGCTCGTCCTCGGTGGATTTCCCGGTGGCGAACGGAGCGGGCCTCACGAGCCGAGAGGCCGAGGCGATCCTGAACCGGGCTCTCGGCTGGCGTTAGAAGTCGTCGTCGGCGAGCCGGTCCCAGAGCGTACGGACGCCCGGGTAGGCGGCCTTGATCACGCGGACGCACTCTTCGCACTGAGCCTGGGTGAACTTCGAGAAGTGGGCCTCCGTCTCCGTGAGCTTCATCTTCTTCCGCATCCAGGAGTACGCCTGGGATCGGGACATCCGAGCCTTCTGACCCTCTGCGGGTTTCCACAAGAGGTCGAAGAACCGGTGGGCCTCGATGCGAGCCTTCCGGGTTGCCTTGTTTGCGGGTATTCCCAAGGGACGGCCATCCGGGTGAGCCCCGTGAGTGCCCTTGCACTCGGGGAAGCGTGAGCATCCGTAGAAGGGTCGGCCCTCGAAGGGGCCCTTGCGGCACTCCATGAGAGCCCCGCATTCGCCGCACTTTAGGTCGTTCTGAGCGGCTGGGAAGTCCGGGCAGTAATCGTCAAGGGTGACTTCCTCGATGACGTCAGAACTGGTCGTCCCCGAGTAGTCTTCGGAGGAGGGGCTCGCCTTCAGCGTGGACCGACGCGACGTGGCGGGGACAGAAGAGGGAGCGCGTGCCGTCCCCACTCGGCTCGATGAAGTCGCCGTCGATGAACCACGGGAACGGTTCGGGGTCTTCTTCGAGGATGAGGATGCCACTCTCCATCTCTTGTACACCGAGCCGGAAGGTCCGCGGTCCGGCTTCGAGGTTCATGTGGCTGACGATGACGAGGTCGCCTGAGCTTCGGACCTCGTACTCTGTCGTGATGCTGGTGTCCCGACCCATCGCTCGGTTGCGGACCCGGGCGATGTGCTCCAACGGCTCCCCTCCGAAAAGAGGTTCGACGTAGGGGATGCCTACGGGCTGCTGAATCCGAAACACAAGGAGAGCGTCTTCGGGGTGGTGGGGGATGTTCTGCCCCTCGATGACGGACCCCTGGAACTCCAACACGATCATGCAACGCCCTTGATGATCATCGCCGCGAGCTTGGCGTTGGCTTTCCCAAGACCAGCCCCATCCCCGTTCCAGCCAAGGAGGATGCCCAACGGCATCCCCATGAGCCGGGCCCACCTGGAGCAGCCCTGGAGGACCAGATGCAGCTCTTTCAGCTTGGCACGGTCCGCTCGCTCCACGTTGTCGAACGCCACGTAGACCCGGCTGACCAGGCCGTTCTGGGCTGCCAGGCTGAGCAGGACGCAAAGAACGTCGATCTTCTCCTGCTCCAAGGTCACCCGCCGCCGGATGCCCACTGGGGTCAGGAGGTTGATGTCCTGGTCGTCCAGAGAGCGTCCAAGAAGCCATGTCCCGACCGCGGAAATGAGCCTGGAGGTCTCCAGCAGGTCGTTCTTCTCTCGGAGAGAGAACCGAATCTCCCAGATCGCTCGGTAGAGGTCGTGGGCGAGGCTGTACCGCATGTCCACCATGCTCCGGAGCGGTTCCTCGATGAGGAAGTCCTGGGTGGACCCCAGAGCCCAGAGCAGAGCCCAGGTCGAAGACGGAGGGGGCCACCAGGCAGGCAAGAGGTCTTTGGCGCCATCCGGGATCCATGCCTGCTCGACGATTTCCTGGAGAACTTCGAGGGGACCACGCCCCATCCAGTCGAGGGGCTCCTTGGTGAAGGAGAGCACGCCCAGCTCCCCGCCCTGGAACTTCGAGTAGAACTCATAGCGGTCTTGCGGGCTCTGCCCGAGGACCGTGTAGAAGGCGGGGCGGTTGCCGTCGTCGAAGGTTTCTGCCCAGTCTTCCGCCGGTCCCACGGGGGAGAGCGGGGTGGGGACACGTTCGATGATACGACGCCTGCGTATCGATCCAAGCGCGGCCCAGTCCTCTTCAAGGCTCGGCTGCATTCGGCGGCTCCTCACGATTTGACTCTACACCACCGGGGGATTGAAGGGAAAATGACTCATCGAGTCGAAACCGAAGCTCTCCCACGTTCCGGTTCCGTGGCTGAACCGCAACTTCGACTCCTCCCGACGGCATGGCCGTGAGAGTGTAATCGGACTCACGCCCGTCCCGAAAAAGCACCTCCAAGCTGAGCAACGCATGGATGCCACCTGCGGATGCCCCCAACTCTGATTGTACGATGCGTTCGAGAAGCGTCCGAGGCAACGCTCGAACGAACGCCTTCAGCTCGGGAGCTGGTAGCCCCTGGGTCGAAAGGATGACCTCGATGAGTCCCACCGTGTCGATACGCTTCAGGTCCGTGGTCAGATGATGCCAGAACATCTGAACACCCTGAGCAACCATCGCAGGGAGGTCGAGAGGGCCTGGATGTTTCCGGAGCCACTCTTGAAGCTCCGCCGTCGTTTTCGCCGTCGCCATCTCCATGATGGAGGGCAAATCGTTACGGGCGAGCTTGATCTTGGGCTGATCCTTGCGGAGTTCGCTCCAGTACGTCTCAAGGTCGTCGTCTTCGGGACCGGGCACCATCCCCTTGTAACTACACCGACAGAAGTGCGGACCGCATCCATTCCGGAATAGGGTCAGCAGCTTGGAAGCCGAGAGCGGTCCAGCGAGCTGGTTCGTCCTCCATCTGGAGCACCCGACTGCCGACCATCAGGTGCCGGAGAGCTTGCCCCAGATGCTCGACGACTTTCTTGCGAGCCTCGGGCGTCCCCTGCCCCTTCCAACGGGCAAACATGACCCGGGCAACCGAGAGGGTCAGTTCGTTGACCCATGCGACCTTGGTCGCCGGCACAAACAAGTAGCTCCGGTTGAACTTTCCGTTCTCCCCCGTCGCCTGCATCAAGGCAACGACGAAGGTCGCCTCGAACTCCTCTCGTGAGGGATCCGCAGACGAGAAGCCGCGGTATCTCGGGAAGTTGGCGTACAGCTTCGCATGGGTCTCTGAAGGGTTGGTACCCAAGAAGACCGTGTGGATTCGGCTCGGCTCCATTCCTCTCTCCAGTACACCATCCCCGGTGTAGTTGGAACGGCATGTCCGACAACGCTGCGTTTCTTGCGCACTACCAAGGCTACCTCGACATCTTGAAGGCGATGACCGAGAAGCGGCTTGCGGTAACCGAGGGACATCTTCAGCGTGTTTTTTCGTCTCACATCTCAGATGCAGATCATCTCGCGGTGTTGCTCGATCACGATCTCACGCTCATTCGAGCAGGACGGCATCCGGCTGGAGATCAGGCTCTCCTGGAAGTCGCTCACCACGCCATCCTGCTTCACTCGGCTCGTGAACAGGAGGCTCGTCGGCTTCAACGTTCTGCGGCGGAGCGCGAGATCGTAGACGCGGCGACGAAAAAAGCGATCGACGATATTCACGCAGCTACGGACAAAGAAGTCTTCGAGTCGCTCGACCAGTCCTTGAAGGCTGAGAAGCCGAAGCCCAAGAAGCCGAAGGCGCAAAAACCGCGTCCCAAGGGACGCACCCCCAAGCGCCAAAAGCGGTAATACAGCCCATTTTCAGCTAGTTACCCCCAAATCGAGAATCCTCTTGTGGAGCATCCAGGGGTGCTCTAGTCACTCGTTTTTGTCGCAAGGAGTGTGCCGAAGTATCGAACCCCAAGTCGTCTTTTTCTTGCCAGGGTGCCGCTGTGTGGCTACAAGGGTGCCCTACCAAAATCTTGGGGTTCGTTTCGTGGGGCCTTCGTTGGCCCGTGATTCTCGCTGAGGAGGTATCCCGTGGAGAAGTTGTTCATCGCTTGGATGGTCGCATTCATCACGCAGTTCTCGCCCCCCGGGCGTCCGACCTTCGTGCCTGAAGCGAAGGAGTCCAAGATCGAAGCAGAGGCTCGCTACGAGTCGATCGCCCAGGACATCCAGACGGTCGTTTCGGAGGAGGAGCCTCTGTTCAAAGGACCGCAGGGCCGCATCAAGACGGCCTCGGTCATCTTGAGCATCATGTACCACGAGTCAGGCTTCCGGAAGGACGTCGATCTCGGGGTCGGCAAGCTCTCGAAGGGCGACGGTGGGAAGTCCGTCTGCATGATGCAACTCAACATCGGGGATGGTCGAACGTTCTCGTGGAACACGAAGAAGAATCGTGTGGCCCTGCCGGCCGATCCCAAGGACGAGGTCTCCCAGGGCTGGACGGCCAAGGAGATCTTGGCCGATCGGAAGAAGTGCATCCGGGCTGGCTACAGGATCATGAAGCTGAGCTTTGCGGCGACCTCCGCGATGCCTCCGGTCGAGTGGCTCCGGGTCTATGCTTCGGGCAAGTCCGACGCAGGCTCGAAGGAAAGCCGCAGCCGCATGGGCCTCGCTCTCAAGTACTTCGGGGAGCACAAGCCCGACTTCGACGATGTGAACTTCCTCACCCCGCCGGTGAAACCGAAGGTGATCGAGTCGGTCGAGCCGCTCGTCCTGGAGCCGGCCTACTTCAAGGTGTGGTCCAAGAACGCCCTCATCCGCACCCTCGTTCTGAGGGATCTTCGATACAACTTGCTGGCGGACCTCTAGTCTTCCTATCAGGAACCCCCAGCAGGAGAACTGAAATGGCTCTTTCGCCCGAAATGCTCGAACTCAAGTCTCGTTGCCTTCAGGCTCTTTCGATGGGGGCATCGCTTGCCCGTGTCGAGACGTACCTGGCCCAGGTGGGCGCGGGGCCAGTCCCGGCAGGGCTTCGGAAGGAGCAACACCTCCTGGACGCACTCTCGGCGATGGAGGCTGGGTCGTCCATGAAGGCGGAACTGATCAAGGTTCCGCCTCCCCCGGCTCCACCCCCGGCTGAGCCCGTACAGGTCGAAGAGACCGTCGAAGTCTCGGAGGCCACCGCAGAGGTGGTCACCGAGACCAAGAAGAGCAAGCGGAACCGCTGACGGTCAGCCTCGTGCGCTGTACTCGGCCACGAGGGCCTTCCGCGTGTTCTTGCCAACGATGCCGTCTGCGTTGAGTCCATGCTTCTGCTGGAACGACCGGACGGCATCGCGCGTTTTGGGCCCTTCCCGGCCATCAGCCCCCGCAGGTCCGAGGTCGTAGCCCTCGGCAAGCAGCTCGGTCTGGATCTCCTTCGTGGTCGTGAACGTCGGCGTGGGGCTCGTCGGGTCGATCCCGTATTCGGCTTGCCATGCCTGGAGGTCCGGGGCGAAGTCCGGCAGGTTCACGCCGTAGAGCTGCTCCACGACCGGTCGGATTGACTCGTACCGGTGAGGGTAGATGGCGATCCCAGGCCCGAACGTGAGCTGCTTCAGGATCGCGATGCACCAGTTGGGCGTCCACTTGGCCAATCCGTCGAGGGGAGCCTTCTGAATCTGGGTGTTGGCGACCGCTGGAAGGTTGGCCGCGAAGCTGAGGTAGGCTGCCCGGAGAGCCCCCACCCAGCTATCGTTCGGGAGAGCGAAGTCCTCCCCCCAGAGGATGGCCTGAGCTTCCTTCAGAGCGAACGACCGGAGCCTGGGGACCGTGAAGTCCGCCTGAGCCTTCTGAGCGTCCGCCTGCTGGAAGACGTTCGCCATCGAGGCGGCCCAGACCCGGGCATACGCCTTCGATTCGTCATCCCACGTCCCCAGCTTGCCCGTAGAGCCCTTCAGGAAGAGCGCCTGCTGCTGTGTCAGGGTCACCACCTCGGTCCCGTTCTGGAAGAAGCGGTGCCGTCCCGCGGCGTTCTGTCGGAACGTCGCTTGGGCCTGGTCGAAGGCCGGTTGAAGCGGGGCCAAGAGTGCGGGGCTCTTCTGACTGACCTTCCCCAGCATGTCCGAGACGCTGAATTGGGAGGCTTCGCCCCACTGGATGGCCCCGACCGAGATGATCATCCGGTCGTACATGTTGATGGCGTCCCACTTTCCACCCTCAGTGGACGTGACGACCTTGAGCACCTTCTCTGCGTCGCTTGGTTCCTCTGCGACGGTGACCCCAGCAGACCCCCAGAAAAGAGGGCCCTCGTAGCCACCGTACTTGCCCCACCCGATGTTCGCCGTCGTCGTCATGTGGCCTCCGCACTAGGATACCTATCCTACTGCTTGGGTAAGGCCAGTGGCAACCGGCGAGTCCCAGCAGTTTCCGTTCTTCCTCCAAGCTGCAATCGAACTTTCTGAGAAGCTCGAAGCTCTTGGTTCTGCGGAGGCGCTTTTGCTCGCGAAAGTCATGCGGGGCTACGAGCAGACCTTTCGGGGGTGGATGACAGGAGAACGCCCCGGGGATTCAGCTCAAGTCATCTCCGACTTCCTCACGGCTTCACGGTCCGTGATGACCTACCTGATGCGCCACCACTGAGGCTTGCTTCTGGAATTGTTCGAGGGTGCCGTTGTTCTCGATCACGATGTCGAACTCGGCGTCTGGGATACCCGCCTGCTCGGCCTCGCTCGGGTGAAGACCGGTTGAACCCTTCAGCCCGGCACCCGGACGACGAACCCGCACGAGCTTGCCCCCCGCCTCACGGATGATTCGCATCTCATTCCGGAACCGCACGTCCGACACCGTGATGAGGTTGACTTGGCGGACGTTCTGGCCCTGCCAGATCCCCTCCTGAGCCGTGTAGTAGAGCGGGTGGTAGCCTGGCGTCTTGCTGTTCTCGAACTTGCTTTTGAGAAGCCTTTGGGCCGTTCGCACGCACATCACGGCCCAAGTGTCGGGGTAGCAGTGGCGACCCCATTCGGTCCCGAGCATTTGGAGAGCGTACCGGGGCGTCAGGAAGCAGGGCTTGATGTCATCGTCGTTCTCTGCGAACACGTCGTCCTCGACCCTTCGCCGTGTCACCGTCTGGCCGCAGCAAGGACAGGAAGACTCGAACTCAGCCCGGAGCCAGGTGTGGGGTCTCGGGTATCTCGTGTCCGGCTTGTTCCGCTCCGCTGACGGCCCCCAGAGTTGCTCGTCGGTGAAGTCGTATACGTCCCGGCAGATGCGTTTCAACGGGTCCGCGAGGGCCACGTTGATGGCCCCGTGAGGTTCCAGGTATTTGGCGAACTGATCCTTCCCTGAGCCAGCGAATCCAGAAATCCCGAGGATGGTCATCTCGTTCTCCTACACCAATCAGGGCGTCTGTTCCCAGCCAGTCATGTCGATGTCCGACACGTCTCCAGTCAGATTTGGGATCTTCCCCTGCTTGGCCAGCGATTCCATCAGCCGCTCGGTGCCCTTGAGAGCCGCCGCCGTAGGGCCCGCTGTCTTCCGTGGCGCGGGCAAGATGCTGGCGAGCCAGAAGGCTTCCGTGGGGTCGAGGGCCTCGGGGTACTTTTTGAACCAGTGTTTCGACCCCGGACCGAGCCCGTACACGTCCGGACCGAACTCGATGATGTTCAGGTAGACCTCGATGATCTCGTCCTTGGACATGCAGGATTCCATCGCTTGAGCGAGGAAAAGCTCGGCGACCTTCCGCCCGATGGTCTTCTCACGTCGGAGCCAGAGATTCTTGGCGGTCTGCTGGGTGATTGTGGACCCCCCTCGGGCAAACTTGCCCTTCGCCACGTTGTCGATGAGCGAGTTGTGGAACGCCTCGGAAATGTAGCCCCGGTGATAGGGGTACCCAGGGTCCTCCAAGTTGATGACCGCCATCGGCACCTTGCCCATGAGTCCGACCGACAGCCAGTCCACGGTGCCGGGGCCTGTTGTTCTCTCGAAGGTCGTTCCGTCAGCTTTGTAGGCCGTGTGGGTGAACTTCTCTCGGAGCTTTGGGAAGAGGGTACAGGTCGCTTTGCACCGAGCATCGAGCAAGAGCTTGGGCTTCGGCTTCATGGCGACGGAGAAGCTGAGGTCGCCTGTGAACACGAGCGTTCGGAGCGGCCCGACCCGCAGAGTCTCGGGCATCGCTTCCAACCAGTCCTGACAGGGGGCCTTGCCTTCAACGGTCTGAGCCGCGAGGTCGAACTTCGCACCGACCTTCTTGTCTCCCGACAGGTTGATGTATGCCCACCCAGACGGCAGCCCCTTTGCCCAAGGCTCTACCCCAAGCGCCAGATGAGCCTGCCGGAAGGTCGTGGGCCCCGTGCTGAGCCACGGATGCTCCACCGTGAGACTCTGCGCTTTGAGGTTGGTCCCGAGGTCGTCCACCGTGAGCTGGAGTCCCTCCCCAGACAGGGGTCCAGCCTTGAAACGAGCAGCTCGGACATCGAGCTGCTTTTCCGTCCCTCGGACCTCGATGTCCGCCACAAGCACGTCCATCTCCGTGAGGACCAGCCCCGGGATGGCCGGGAGCTTGTCGAGATGCGTTTTGGCGGTCCGGGCCGTCGCGAGCCCGCTCGGTCGGTCGTAGCAGCCTCCCGTGACCAGGGCTTTCCCCTTCGGGTGGCTAAAGACCCCTTCCTCGAAGCACGCCCGGGAACCATCCCAGGAGCCCCCCAGGAGGTCCGCAGACGCCTCCCCGCGGACGAGGACGACACGTAGCCCGGTCGCCGTGACCGCCCGCTTCTCGGGGCTGCCAGAGCCCTCTTTGGGCCTCTTGTCGAGGTTGATGTCGAGACTGCCCCCTTTGGCCGCAACCGTCTGCTGATCGCGACTCACCCACACCTCATCGAGGCTGCCCCGAATCCACGCGCGGTCGATCTGGACTTTGCGGAGGGTCACCCCGCTCAGATGCAGCTCGATGACCCCCGCAGAAACGCCCTGGGGTAGTTTCTGCCTGACCTTCCACCGGACGTAGGTGGGAAGACCCAGGCCCGCCGCCAGGAGCAAACCGATGAGAACGAACGAGCCTACGAGGAGACGCGAAGGGCCATTGCGTCGTGGAGATGCTTGGTCAGCCATTCGGCAGTTTCCTCTCGGAGAGCTTGGGCAAGGGGCAGGATGTACGTCCGGGTTTCGTGGACGTAGCGGTCCCACCGGGCAGGCTTGAAGACGTCAGCCCCTTCTCGGAGGTTGCAGATGCGGTCCACACACTTCACGAGCTTCGGGATGTAGTCGATCGTCGCCAGCGTCTCGTAGTAGGCGATCTTCGTCAGCCCCTCCGGATGCGTCAGTTGGACGACGCCCTCGACGACCATCAGGTCGAGGTAGGGATCCGCCCGGGGGTCTTCGTAACCCACAACGAGCCCTTCGAGGTCACTGGCGGTGACCCGGCTACCGTCTTCTTTCCGGCCGTCCTCGATTACGTCGTGGAGCCATGCGATGGCCATCGCCTTGATCTGGCCGGCTTCCGAGAACTCGCCGGGGCGATCTTCGAGGAGCCGCACGAGGTCGTGAGGGTGCTCCCACGCCTTGCGGACCCGGGCCCCAGGCTTTGTCTGGCGGTCGCCGGGCATCCAGCGTTTCGCCAGAGCCTCGGCTTGGGAGATCAGTCGGTGGGGCATCGGACCTGTCCTTACACCGGTACTAGGGGTTCCTGACCCGGTGATCAAACGGCGTACTCGGTGTCGAGCTGCTCGATCGAGATCCGGGCGTATTCCCCGTCGGAGTTGTTCCGGAGTACTTGCCAGGCCGCTCGGCCATCGGTCCCCTGGGCGACCTTCTGCAATTCCTCCCAGTCGGCCCGCTCGTTCTGGTTCACTCGGAGGGCCTGGTGGTACGCCTGGAGCTTCTTCTGGGCGTCCGCCTGGAGGGCCGCAGGCAGCTTCGCTACGTCCTCGGCCGTGAAGCCTGGGGACTCCGGGGGCGCCTCGGGCTCGATGAACCACCCCCAGTCCGTCTGCTTGAAGCGGCCCTTGAGGATGCTGAGGGCAACCCGGAAGAGGTCCGCGTCGTTGTTCACCAGGAAGTACCGCTCACAGTGCTTCTCGTGGCAGATGACGATCGACGGTTGTTCGACGAAAGGGCGGACAGGGCGAGGCTTCTTCACAAGCTGTGTCTGGGCCATGATCCCAGATACACCGGAGGGTTCAGTTCTTGGGGGTCAGTTCGACCGTCAATGGTGTGTCGAGAGCCATCCGGAGGGCCCCGTAGACGGTATCCTCCAGGTTGTCGAAGAGAGGAATCCCGAGACGCGCGGCCCACCACCGTTGGTAGCTGACCTTCGCGGCCCACGGAGGCGCACCGAAGACGCACTTGCCCGAGGACTTCCAGTAGCCCCACTCGTCGTTCGTCGTGAACGCTGGCATCGTGTCGAGCTTGCGTGGAATCCAGAACATGATGACGGTGGCCGCCTGGAGGGCCTCCGTCTCCCACTCTACCTGAGTGTCGTAGTCGCCGTGGAAGACGCCGCCACGGTCCTCGGGGAGTAGGAGCGTGCCCATGAACCCGGCTTGCTCGAAGAGCCGGACGGCCTCGGGTCGCCAGCTCCGCACGTCCTGGGAGCGAGGCGTCGGCCCTGCCAGGAAAATGGACGGAGCCCCTCCCGATGAAGGAAGGGGCTCCGGGGCGTAGACGAGGTTCATGCCCCCGTCTACACCGGGTCAGATCTTCACGTCCACTTCGCGCATCTCGACCTTGCAGTCGAGCTTCTGGCCGTCGAGGG
>Ga0315284_10003965_pt1 | contig 21019 bp, 18 predicted proteins | sample YL17G09_16_MG_FD_203696 | JGI IMG/M metagenome (GOLD analysis project Ga0315284, IMG submission 203696) | Sediment microbial communities from Yellowstone Lake, YNP, Wyoming, USA - YL17G09_16 | ecosystem: Environmental > Aquatic > Freshwater > Lake > Sediment | place: USA: Wyoming | collected...
CGATCCCGCTGCCCACCTTGCGCCGCCAGGGCAACGGCAAGCGCATCGACATCATCGGCGCGCAGGCAAACAACCTGAAGGGCATCGATGTGAGCCTGCCGCTGGGCCTGTTCATCTGCGTCACGGGCGTGTCGGGCAGCGGCAAGTCCAGCCTGATCAACGAGACGCTGTGGAAGGCGACGGCGAACCTGATGGGCCAAAGTCTGCGGCGCACCGGCAAGTTCCGCGAGATCCGCGGCCTCCGCGATCACGTGGACAAGGTGATCCAGATCAGCCAGAAGCCCATCGGCCGCACGCCCCGCAGCAACCCCGTCACCTACACCGGCATCTGGGACGACGTGCGCAAGCTGTTCAGCGAGCTGCCGGAGAGCCGCGTGCGCGGGTTCAAGCCGGGGCGGTTCAGCTTCAACGTCAAGGGCGGCCGCTGCGAGGCGTGCCAGGGCGACGGCGTGAAGAAGATCGAGATGCACTTCCTCGCCGACGTCCACATCCAGTGCGACGTCTGCCACGGCAAGCGCTTCAACCGCGAGACGCTGGCGGTGGAGTTCAAGGGCAAGAACATCCACGACGTGCTGAACATGACGGTGGCCGAGGCACTGGAGCACTTCGCGGCGTTTCCGCGCATCGTCGGCGGGCTGGGCACGCTGGCCGAAGTCGGCCTCGACTACATCGCGCTGGGGCAGAGCGCGCCCACGCTCTCCGGCGGCGAGAGCCAGCGCGTCAAGCTGGCCAAGGAGCTGTCCAAGCGCGCCACCGGCCGGACGCTCTACCTGCTGGACGAGCCGACGACCGGCCTGCACTTCGATGACATCCGCAAGCTGCTCGACGTGCTGAACCGGCTGGTGGACAGCGGCAACACGGTGGTGGTGATCGAGCACAACCTGGACGTGATCAAGACCGCGGATTGGATTATCGATCTCGGGCCCGAGGGCGGCGCGGAGGGCGGGCGGCTGATCGCCGAGGGCACGCCGGAGCAGGTGGCCGGCATGCCGGAAAGCTACACCGGGCAGTACCTGGGGCGGGTGCTAGGCAAGGCGAAGGGAACGGGGAAGGCTGGGCCGCGCCAGCGCGCACGGCGGACCCGCGTAGCCCGGTCGTAAGTAGCAACCATCGTGCTAGTGTAGACCTGTGGCGGCGAGCGCTGATCAGATTCGCGGCTCCTTGCTTGGCCTGGCGTGCGGCGACGCGCTGGCATCGCGCGTGCGGCCCAACCAAAGGAAAGCGCAGGCTGTCACGGATAGCGGCGCTGCCCTGCCGCGCCCAGGCGGGATCACCGACGACACGCAGTCGGCCCTTTGTATAGCAGAGAGCTACGCCGCGCGCAGCGGCTGCGACCTCACGGACATCGCAGCGCGGCTGTGCACGTGGTACCGCACCCAGCCGCCCACGGTGGACACGCTCACCCGCCGGGCGCTGGACAATGTGCTCGCCGGACGCAGCCCGCGCCGCTCGGGACGGGGCGTGGGCGAGGACCTGCCCGAGGGGATGCGCCGCGGCGACGCCTGCCTGCCCCGCGCCGTCCCCACGGGCCTGGTGCGCCGCCTTGACGACACGCGGCTGATCGGCGAGGCGCGGCTGATCGGCGCGATCACGCACTACGACGAGCGCTGCCGGATGGCCTGCGCCTGCGTCAGTCTCGCCCTCGCCCACATCCTGCAGAGCGGGACGGAGGGGCTGCTCGCAGCGCTGATCGGCTTTGCCGGCCCGCGCAACACTGTCATCGCCTACGGGCTAGAGGCGATCCCCGATCTCGCTGCAGGAGACCTGCGGGGCGGTGGAAACGTGCTCGACACACTGCAAGCCGCCGTATGGGCAGCGTGGCACGCGCGCAGCATCGAGGACGGGCTGGGCGCGCTGCTGAGCATCGGCGGGGATACGCATACGCCGGCGGCGGTCGGCGGAGCGCTGCTCGGGGCGCGCTTCGGGGCGGCGGCGCTGCCCGCCTCATGGCCGGCGGTTCTCAGCGAGGGCGAGCGCATCGAGCGCTGCGGGCAGCAGCTGTGCGCGCTGGCGCTGGGGGAGTAGTGCGTCCAGCGGTCACGCCGAGCGCGCGCAGGCTGGACGGTGCGACACACTCAAGTTGAATTAACTCCCTGAGTTGAACGAACGGTCAACATGGGGTATAATGTCAACATGCGAAGTCTGGCAGAACATGGGACGTTGCGGGCGGCGCGGCACGTACTGAGCGAGCTTCTAGAAGAACCGGTGCGACTTGCTGCTGCTGAGCACCTACCGGACGCTCGGGGGGTTGACGCCGTCTTCAAGACCGCGTCGCTTAGATTCGCCGTGGAGGCGAAGACCGTAGCAAGCTCGGCCAGCGTGCTGCACGCAATCGAGTCGTTGAGGCGCTACTCCACCGGGTTGGGTGCTCACGTGATCCCCCTACTCATTGTTCCGTACATGGGAGAGCGTGGAGCGTCGCTCTGCCGTGAGGCTCGGGTGTCGTGGCTGGACCTGTCGGGCAACGCTGAGATACGGGCCCGGGGCCTGGTGGTGAAGGTGCACGGCCAGCCGAACCAGTACATCCGTCCCGGACGGCCTTCGAGCCTCTTCGCTGCGAAAAGCTCCCGCATAGTTCGCTGGATGCTCTTGCGGCCGGACGGCGACTTCAGCCAGGCCGAGCTGGCTTTGAACACCCAGATCGAGCCAGGGTACACAAGCAAGATCGTGCACAGGATGCTCGACGATGGCTATCTGAGACGCCGTCAGGACGGCAGGGTCAAGCTGGCTGCACCGCAACAGCTGCTCGATGACTGGTATGCCAGCTACGACTTCGCGCGCCACAGACTGACCGCAGGGATGCGCCAGGCGAGGAGCGGTCCAGCCCTGGCCATGGAGCTGTCTGAGGCACTCACGCGGCTCGGTATCCAGCACGCCTTCACCGGCTTGGCCGCCGCCTGGTTCTACACCCGCCACACTGCCTTCCGCTTAGCAACTGCCTACTTAGCATCCCCTCCGGAGCGCGCCTTGCTGGACGCCATCGGCTTGTATGAGGACGAGCGGGGCGCAAACACCTGGCTCGTTATGCCGAATGATGAGGGCGTCTTCTGGGAGACTCGCCTCGTCGATGGCCTGCGTTGCACGCACCCGTTGCAGGCGTACTTGGATCTCAAGGCACACCCTGAGCGCGCCTCGGAAGCGGCGCGTGAATTGGTGCGCCTCGATTACTTCCGCGCCGTCATGACGGAGGCAGCATGAGCAGCGCGAGCACGCGGCGCATCGTGGTTGACCGGCTGCGCAGCGAGGAGGTCCAGCAAGTATGCCGCGTGCTGATGAGGGTTGCGGAGGCCCTGGGAGGCATCTCGCCCGACATGACGGTCGTTGGCGGATTGGTGCCGGTGCTGTTGATCGACCAGGAACAGACAGAAGAGGGTTTCGAGGCCCACGCGGGCACGCGGGACCTCGACTTGGGGCTCGACCTTGCCCTTGCCGAGGCCCGGTTGCTCCCAGAGCTCGGCGCCCTGCTGGCGGGATGCGGTCTGGTGCGCGACTCGCTGACGCGGTGGAGCGATGCTGCGCTGCCGGGTGTCAAGGTGGACTTGCTCGTGCCAGCGAGTGACAAGGCGCCACCGCGCACCAGTCTCCGGATCGCGCATGGTGTAGAGGCAACGGCTGTGGACGGTCTGGATTTCGCCTTCCGGCAGCCCGTGCCAGTCGTGCTGTCAGCTGCAACCGGTAGTGGCAGTGAGTCACGTTGCACCGTTTACTGCTGTGGTCCTGCAGCGTACGTGCTGCTCAAGACAACGGCGCTAACCAGCCGCCAGGCCAGCAAAGACGCCTACGACATGGTCTATGTGTTGCGGTTCTGGCCTGGTGGTCCCCAAGACATCGCGCAGCAGCTCGCGGCGTGGACTGGGGAACGGGCAGTGGCTGAAGTGACCGCCAAACTCAGAGAGTGCTTCGCTGATTACGACTCCAGCGGCCCCGAGCTGTACGTGAAGTTCTACTCCGGTAGAACGCCTGGCATTCCGGCAGCGCATCGAGGCTATCTCCTGCGAGCTGAAGCGCACGCGGCGGTGCTCCAGCTGCTACGAGAGCTGGACGCGAGCCTCAGTTAGCCCGTACCGCCGGCCGTCTCGCGAGCGTCGCCGTACGGATACTCCCCGCCCGGCGCGCTTCGCGGCCGCCACACGGGGCCCTATCCCTCCGGTTCGGACGCCTCGCCCCCTAGCTCCGTCGCCGCGCCCTGCGATTCATACACGGTGCGGTAAGCGTCACCCTCGGGTTTACGCAGCACGCGGATCGCCGCGACTCCCGGCACCGGGCACTTCGTCTCGCAGATGCCGCAGCCGATGCACAGCGCGGGGTCCACGTACGGCTGCAGGGTCGTGGCGGGCTTCACCGCCGCGGCGTCCACCTCCGAGCCTTCCGCCGCCCCCGCGGGCCAGAACGGCGGCGGGGCCTGGCGCATCTTGATTGCCTTGTTGCCCGTCGGGCAGTGCTCCTCGCAGACCGTGCAGTTGTGCGGCGTGATGTACGGGATGCACTTGTCGCGGTCGACGTACGCCGTGCCCAGCACCTGCCGCTGCTTCTCCGGCAGGGCGAGCTTGGGGATGGCGCCCGTCGCGCAGACCTGGCCGCAGAGGTTGCAGCTGTACTCGCAGTAGCCGAGACGCGAGATCAGCCGCGGCGTCCAAAGGGCCGACAGCCCGGCCTCGGTGAGAGCCGGCTGCAGGCCGTTGGTCAGGCAGGTCTTCATGCATTGGCCGCACTTGATGCACAGCTCGATGAACCGCGCTTCGTCCGCCGCCATGTCGCCGCCGAGGCTAGAGACGCCGGGGGGGCGGATGAAATCCGCGGGCAGCTCAGTGCGGCCGTCGAAGAGGCGCAGCAGCGGAAAGGCGACCGCCCCGGCGGCGGCGTACTCTAAGAGCATCCGCCGCGATATCCCCTGCGGCGCCTGCTCGCCCGTCAGCCGCGCGCGGTAGGCGGCCTTCGCCGGCAGAGGCTGCGGCGCAGGGCTCTGCCTATCCTGCTGGGGCTTCCCGCGCCGCCTAGGCTGTAGCCGCGGGCCGCCAGGGAGGAACGAGATGCGCCCCGGCGCGCAGGCCTCGATGCACTCCATGCAGTACAGGCAGTCGCCCTCAGCCGTGCCGCCGAAGTGGCACACCTCCTCGCACTTCAAGCAGAACGTGCAGTCGGGGCGGACGCGGCGCTTGAGCGGATGCAGCATGTAGGTGAGCCGGGTCAGCGCCCCGAGCGGGCAGATGTAGCGGCACCAGAAGCGCTTCTGCCAGAACTCCAGGCCGAGCAGCGCCGCGGTGAACAGCAGGAACACCGTCGTGTCGGCGTAGGTCGGGCTCTGGTAAGCGGTGAAGAAGCGCTGGTAGGCATCGCTCGCCGGGTGCCACCAGTCCTGCATGTAGAGCTTGGCGTCGAGGCCGTCGTAGAGTGCGCGCAGCGGGCCGTCAACGACTGGCAGCAGGACGATCGTGAGGAACTTGAACGAGAAGACGATCGGGTCGAGCAGCCACAGCAGCGGTTGGCGCAATGCGGCTAGCACTAGCAGGGAGACAAGGAGATAGACGTCGAGGTTGGCGGGCAGCAGCGAGCGCTGGCGCAGGGGTTGCGGCGCGGGGCGCTCAGCGCGCAATCCGAGCAGCTTCAGCCGGCCACGCACGCCGCTGGCGAAGTCCAGCAGCGCGCCCAGCGGGCACGCCCAGCCGCAGAAGATACGCGAGACGACGAACAGCAAGCCCAGTGCGACGATCGCCCAAGCCCAGTACGGCACGCCGTGGCCGCTCAGCAGCAGGTAGATGTGCGTCAGCGGGTCGAGCTGGAACAGCAGATCCGGCCGCCAGGCGGTCTTCAGCGGATAGACAAGGTGGAGGAAGTACACCACCAGCGCCAGCACCGCCAGCACCTGCACACTGATGCGCAGCGCCTTCCAGTTCACTTTGCGGTGTCGCTTGGTGCTCATGCTCGGGCGCGGCTGTGTGGGAGTTTCGTTGGATCAAGCACCATGTAGCTGCGCTGGGCGAGGATTCTCAGATAGCCGATGGCCTGCGGCTTCTTGTTGAACAGCGTCGTCCCCAGCACGTCAACCTGCGCCGGGTTCACGCCGGCGATGAGAGTGTTAGTCAACAGGTTATCGCCGGCGTCGCCGCTGCTCGGGCCGTTGCGCAGCAGTATCCGCGTCGCGTCGAGGATGCACAGCGTGCTGGGGATCATCAGCACCAAGTCGGCGATGCTCTCGTGGATGTACTGATGCATCTGGACGCGGTTCTTGATCGCGCCCATCAGGTTCTTGCAGCACATTGTGAGTTCGCAGAGGCCGTGGTGTTTGGCAATGGCGGCGTTGATCAGCACCTCGCTGTCGCCCACCAACCGATAGACCTGCGTCGACTTTAGGTGCGTGCAGCCCTGCACCGCGCGGCGCTCAACCCAGCCTTTCGGGTTGATGAACTCGAAGCGCGCCTTGGTCTGCTCCACCTCCGCGCCGATGCCGCTGAGGTCGAGGCACACGCGCGCGTCGTTGCAGGGGTTGCAGAACAGCGTGACGCTCTTCGCCCCCGCCTTCTCGCAATCGTCGATCAGCGCGCGCACCACGCGCGGATGGGTGCACCCCGCTTGCTCGGGCTTGCGCGCCCAGCCGATGTTGGGCAGGATCGCCACACGCTGGCCGGGCTTGACGAAACGCCCCATCCCGCCGAGCTCGGCTAGAGCCTTGACGGTGTTCTTGTATGGGTCGGCGCCTTGCACCCAGGTGAGGTCGTTCTGGGCGGCCTCGGCGGTGCCACTTAGCCCCGCCAGCCTGCCCACGCCCGGCACGCGCTGCGCCACGCCCGCCAGCCCGACCCCCCCCAGCGCCAGGAGGACCCGTCTCAGAAACCCGCGTCGGTCGTCCATCGTGACCTCATGGGAATCAACACCACTGGCCCGTGTGCGGTGCCAGGCTCACCTGTCGCTGTGCCCACTTCGAGCGCCATACACACTAAACGCCCGCTCAGGCCTTGGCAGTCTGATACTTGATCTTCGCCAGATCGATCGTGCCAAAGCCACGGCTGGCGAGGATCTTCAGGTGCGCGATGTCGCTGGGCTGCTTGCCGAACAGCGTCGTGCCCAGAGCGTCGATGTGCAGTGGATTCACCCCCGCGATAAGCGTGTTCTTCACCACGACGTCGTTGAGGTTGCCGCTGCTCGGGCCGTTGCGCACCAGTATGCGCGTCGCGTCGAGCACGCAGAGCGTGGTGGGGATCATCATCGTTAGGTCGGCGATGCCTTCGTGCAGCGACTGGTGGATGTAGCCGCGGTCGCGGACGGCGCCCATCAAGTTCTTGCAGCACATCGTGAGGATGCTGCTGCCGTGGTGCTTGGCGATGGGGATGCTGATCAGCACATCAGAGTCCTGGACGAGGCGGTAGACGTCCGCCCGCTTGATGTGCGTGCAGCCCTGCACAGCTGGGCGGCGCACCCAGCCCTTCTTGTTGATGAACTCGTAGCGCGCGTTGGTCTGCTCGATCTCCTTGCCGATGCCGGACATGTCCAAGGACACGCGCGCGTCGTTGCAGGGGTTGCTGAAGGCGGTCACGCTCTTCGCCCCGGCCTTGAACGCCTCGTCGATCACCGCGCGGACGACCCGCGGGTTGGTGCAGCCGGCCTGCTCCGGCGTGCGCGCCCAGCCGACGTTGGGCAGCAAGGCCACGTTCTGACCGGGCTTGACGAACCGGCCCATGCCGCCCAGCACGGCGAGCGCCTTCACCGTGTTGGCGTAGGGATCCCGGCCCTCCACCCACACCAGGTCAGTCTGGGCCGCGTCCGCCGGGCGCGTGCCGAGGAGCCAACTGAGCCCGCGGAACTGCGCGCCCGCAAGACCCACGCCTCCCAGGGCGGCGATCACTTGCCGTAGGAATTCGCGACGGCTGTGCATAGACACCTCCCGGTTGCCCGTTTTACCCCCCAGCGGCGCTTCCACTTTCGCAAAACCGGGCACCATGCGCACCAGACATCGCACCGTGCGTGGCTGCCCGGGAGGATTATACCCGCGAGTCACTCGACGAGGCTAAACCGCCACTCGCACCAGCCGCCATGGCTCAGCTCATCGGGCGGGCACTGCTCGCAGGTCGTGGTGAACCGCGGGTCGACGGTGCGGGCGAAGGCGTCGAACTCGACGATCCCCACGCACTTGCAGGGGAACGGCGGCTTGGCCTGTCGCTCCCGCGCATCCTGCACGCGGCAGTCCAGCATCCGCAGGCGCAGCTCGCCCTCACCCCGCCGCTGGATGGCGAAACGGCAAATGTTGGCGTACAGGCGGTGGCGCAGACACTGCGCCAGCGCGTCAACTCCGCCCCCCGGCTCGAGCCCGAGGCGGCTCATGATGCGCTTCGCCTCAATCGCCGCGAAGCGCCGCCAGGCCGCAGCGTCCGCCGCCATCGCCGCGTCCATCCCGTGCTCGCGCTCCCACTCCAGGAACCACAACCCGTCGTGCGCAAGCCACAGCTTGCTGGCGTCAATCAGCGAATTGCGCAAGCCCTCGGCGTCCAAGTCCAGGTAGCCGGGCTGGGAGTCCATCTCTTCCCATTGTGCGTCCATGGCGCCGTCCTGTTCCATTGCTCCCTCCGAGGGCTGGATTCCCCGATAGTACCATCCCCGGCAGGGGTGAGACGGATACGTCCTATGTAACCATTGCCGGCCTAGGCCGTCTGGGTATTATGTGATTGCCTTGGCACTCACGTTCAACGACGCCGTGGCGGTGCGCAACGAGCAGTTCGTGGCGCATTACACGGAGGTGCACGAGCGCGCCTGGCGCTTCGCGCAGTACCTCTGCGGGCGTCGCGAGGATGCCGAGGACCTGCTCGCCGAGACGGTGGCGCACGCCATCCGCGGCTTCGACCGGCTGCGCGACGCCTCGCGGTTCCCGTGGTGGTTCCTCAGGCTGATGCGCAACCTGCACATTGACCATTGCCGGGCGCGCAAGCGCCAGTTGGACGCCGCCGACTTCGGTGGGGACGTGCTAGTCTGGGAGCGGCTCGACCGCTACCCGGCGATCCCCGGGCCGCAGCGCAGCCTCGAGGCGCGGGCGGTGTTCCGTGCGTTGGACCGTCTGCCGGAAGGGCTGCGACTGCCGCTCGCCCTGCACACACTGGAGGGCTACAGCATGGAGGAGATCGGCTCGGTCATGGGACTCAAGCCGGGGGCGGTGAAGGTGCGGGTGCATCGCGCCAGGGCGAAGCTGGCCGAGATGCTTGGAGATGGATTCGAGGTCGAAGGATGACACCGCCACTCAGCAAACCGGTGCCCGATCTGCTGCAGCAAGCGCGGCGGCACCTGGACTTCGGGGCGTTGGCCAAGTCCGCCCCCACAGCGCGCGAAGTGCTGTACAAAGCGCAGACCATCGTGCCCCTCGCCCCGCCGAAGCCGTGGACGAGGATCGCCGCCGGAGGAACGGCTGTGGTTGCAGCCGCAGCGTTGATTGCGGCGCCCTGGGTGCCGATGAAATCGTCGCTGGTCACCGTCGGCCTGAGTCTGGAGAAGCGGCTGCCGCGACGGGATGCGCAGGAGTTGATAACGTCAGTGTCTCGCCACTTGCCGGGCGACATGTTCATGAGCGCGGATTTCGGGATCGACGGCAACGGACCCAACGACCTGGGTGCGCTCAGGTTGTCGTTCACGTCACTCGGCCGCACGGGCACTGACCTGAGCACAACGGTTCGCCGGCTGATGCGCGAGAACCAGCACAGCGCACTGCAGGCCCAACTCAGCCAACCCCGCGTTCTCTCGCATACCGAATGGCGGAGCCCAATGAACCTGTTGAGGACCGCCATGCGGGGGGACTACGCGCCTACCTCTGAGCCCCTGCCCGGGTCAAACCTGGCCCGCGGCCTCCTTGCACAGCGCAGCTTGATCGCCGCCGGACTAGCGTCCCGCCTCAAGCGCGTGGGGTATGAGCTGACGGCGTTCACATTCGTCCGGGGTCTCGCGGAGAGCGATGGCGCGGATTTCACCGTCGCCGCCTGGCCTGCGCCAGTAGGCGTCAGCGTGCGCAACTACCGCGCGCTCACCGCCCGTGAGCAAACCGCGGTGCGCCGGCTCGTGACGGAGTATCTCAGGACCGTCAACTTGAGCGGCGGCACCCTGGCGCTGGTGAGTGAGCCCACGAACTGGTTCCCAGTGCTTGTCGACGTCACCGGCACTGACGGGCTGCCCGACCGCTACTTCACCGACAAGCTGCAGGCGTGGATCGAGCAGCCCGACAGCTATGAGCTGTCCAGCCTGTCCTTCGACGCCGTGGCAGTGGTCGAGGAGGCCCTCAACCGCCTGGTGCCCGGCATGGAGTGCCGCATTGACTACGAGACTATTCGCCAGGCCCCTTCCGCCCAGAGCGGCAGCCTCTACCGCGTGCACGTCAGCCTGCAAGGCAGCAGCATCCGGCGCGAGCCTCCCGCAAGTGCCAAGCGGCGCTCGGAGGAGCAGGCAGGGGCCGTGGATGAAGGCGAGTTGTAGTAGACTGCTGAGGGGAGCTTGACCCGGGCCCAGGATAGACAAGTAGGGCGGCTGTGGTATAATCCCATGCGAGGAGAGCAGAGCGTCCGGAAGAGCATACCGTCCTGCCTCCCCAAGACTAGGGCTATGCCCTATAATGGTAGCATCATTGAGACGTTGGAGGACGTAATGCGCATGATTCGCAACATCGTTTTGGTGGTGGTGCTCAGCGGCTTGATCCTGGGGGTCGCCGCGAGCTGTTGTGGTAGCGGCGACACGCTGCCGTTCGTCCACAACGAAGGTACAGCCGATTAGGTATTGTGGTAGCGTTATTGAGACATTGGAGAACGTAATGCGGATGATTCGCAACATCGTCCTGGTGCTGGTGCTCAGCGGCTTGATCCTGGGGGTCGCCGCGAGCTGTTGTGGTAGCAGCGACTCGCTGCCGTTCATCCACAACGAAGGCGGCGGCCACAACGAAGGCGGGACTGGTTAGGCCCCCGCTGACGCAGTACTAGCACCAATAGGAAAGCGACTTAGCGAACCACCCGGCGGGTGTCCGGCGGGTGGTTTTGCGCTAGTGGTGGGGTCTCGGCTGCTCCGGCATTCATGTCCGCGTGCCTTTAGGCAGGCACTCGGGGGTGGAGGCCCGGCGCAGTCCTCATAGCAACCCGGCGGTACAATCGCGACGGACGTTAGGAGGTGCAGCCGTGGTCGATCCTGCCCAGACAAGGCGCGTCGTACAGCCGCCGACCGGCACGCAGCTGAGCTGCCGCGGGTGGGTGCAGGAAGCCGCCTACCGCATGATTCAGCACAACCTAAGTCCCGAGGTGGCGGAGAAGCCGCAGGAGCTGATCGTCTACGGCGGGACAGGGAAAGCCGCCCGCAACTGGGAGTGCTTCGACGGGATCCTCGCCGCACTGCGCCAGCTCGGCGACGACGAGACGCTGCTGGTGCAGAGCGGCAAGGCGGTGGGCGTGTTCCGCACCCACGAGTGGGCGCCGCGGGTGCTCATCGCCAACAGCCTGATCGTGCCGCACTGGGCGGACTGGGAGCACTTCCGCGAGTACGAGCGCCTCGGCCTGACGATGTACGGCCAGATGACCGCGGGAAGCTGGATCTACATCGGCACGCAGGGCATCCTGCAGGGGACCTACGAGACGCTGGCCGCCGTGGCAGAGCGGCACTTCGGCGGCAGCCTGGCCGGCAAGCTCACGGTGACGGCTGGGCTCGGCGGCATGGGCGGGGCGCAGCCCCTGGCGATCACGTTCAACGGCGGCGTCGGGCTGTGCGTGGAGATCGACCCTGACCGCATCCGCCGCCGCCTGGATACCGGCTACCTAGACACGCTGACCGCCGACCTGGACGAGGCGCTGGCGATCTGCGCCAAGGCGGTGCGCGAGCGAGAACCGTTCTCAGTGGGGCTGCTCGGCAACGCCGCCGACGTGCTGCCCGAGCTGATCGAGCGCGGCGTGCAGGTAGACGTGGTCACCGACCAGACGAGCGCGCATGACGAGCTCAACGGCTACTTCCCCGGCGGGATGACCTTCGAGGAGGCCAACGCGCTGCGCGCGCGGGATCCCCAGGGGTACGTCGCGCGCAGCCGGGACAGCATGGTGCGCCACTGCCAGGCGATCATCGACATGCAGAGCGCGGGCAGTGTGGCCTTCGACTACGGCAACAACCTGCGCGGGCAAGCGCTCGCACATGGCCTGGCGGACGCCTTCGCCTATCCCGGCTTCGTCCCGGCGTATATCCGGCCCTTGTTCTGCCGCGGCATCGGGCCCTTTAGGTGGGTGGCGCTCTCCGGCGACCCGCAGGACATACACGTCACCGACGCCGCGCTGAAGGAGTTGTTCCCCGAGAAGCCGGCACTGCACCGCTGGCTGGACATGGCCGCCGCGCGCGTCAAGTTCCAGGGACTGCCCAGCCGCATCTGCTGGCTCGGCTACGGCGAGCGCGACCTGGCCGGGCTGCTGTTCAACAACCTGGTGCGCGACGGCAAGGTGAAGGCGCCGATCGTCATTGGCCGCGATCACCTCGACGGCGGCAGCGTGGCCAGCCCCAACCGCGAGACCGAGGGGATGAAGGACGGCAGCGACGCCATCGCCGACTGGCCGATCCTCAACGCGCTGCTCAATTGCTGCGCCGGGGCAAGCTGGGTGAGCGTGCATCACGGCGGCGGCGTGGGCATCGGCTACAGCCTGCACGCGGGGATGGTCGTCGTCGCCGACGGCACCGACGCTCAGGCGGCGAAGCTCGCGCGCGTGCTCAGCACCGACCCCGGCACCGCCGTGATGCGTCACGCCGACGCGGGCTACGACGACGCCCTCGACTGCGCCCGCGAGCATGGCCTGCAGTGCAGCGGAGTGATGTAGGATAGGGACAAGAGGTCAGCCAGCATGGAGCCGATCAGCTTGCAGTTGCTGCGCTACAGCGCCGTCACCTGGGCGCTGTGGAAGGGCTTGGACTACCTGACGAAGCGCTGGCGGGACTACAGGGACAGCATGGACGCGCCGCCATCCGGTGCGGTTGAGCCTGCCGCCGTCGTGTTGGCGCTGAGCCAACTTGCTGATGCGGGCTCACCTGTGCTTCAGGCTATCGCGGGGATCGAGGCTGCACGCCGCATGGCCCCAGCCAGTCTGCGGCAGGAGCTCGATGCACGCCTGGCGCCGCTATCCCGTGCCGAGCAGGCGGTCGCGGCGCTGATCCTCGCTGCGGCCTGGCAGTAGCACCTATAATCCGCGCCGGTGCACACGCAGGCCTCCACCCCGCCCAGCGTCCAGACCGACGGCGCAGTGTTGCGCACGCAGGGCCTATGCCTCACTTACCCGGACGGCACAGAGGCGCTGCGCGACGTGGCGTTCAGTGTCAACCCCGGCGAGGTCGTTGCCGTGATTGGCGCATCGGGCGCCGGCAAGTCCACGCTCCTGCGCTGCCTCAACGGCCTGCTCACGCCGACGGCGGGGCGGGTGCTGTTCCGCGGGCGCGACGTGCACTTAAGCCCAGCGCAGGCTCGCGCGGTACGGCGCGAGGTGGGGATGATCTTCCAGAGCTTCGGCCTGGTGCCGCGCGTCAGCGTGCTCGTAAACGTGCTGCTCGGACTGGCGGGGCAGGTGCCCACCTGGCGCGGCCTGGCCTGCTACTTCACCGACGCCGAGCGCCAGAACGCGCTGCGCGCGCTTAGCCGCGTGGGCATTCTCGACCAGTGGCAGAAGCGCCCCGCGGACCTGTCCGGCGGCCAGCAGCAGCGCGTGGCCATCGCCCGCGCCCTGTGCCAGCAGCCATGGGTGCTGCTCGCCGACGAGCCGGTGTCCAGCCTCGACCCGGCGACGGCGCGCATCGTGATGGACTACGCGGTGCGCATCTGCCGCGAGGACGGCATCGCGCTCATCGCCAACCTGCACACCGTCGCCCTCGCCAGAGCCTACGCGGATCGCATCGTGGCGTTCGTCGAGGGGCGCGTGGTCTTCGACGGTCCGGCGCCGGAGCTCGCTCCGGCAGTGCTTGAGCGCGTCTACGGGGAGCACTATGCCGAGTTCTGAGACCACCCCCCCCGGGCGCATCACTCCCCCCCGGCGCAGGCGCACCTGGCGCGATCATCTGCTCACCGGGGTGAAGTGGGCTATCGGCGCGCTGTTCCTCGCTTACCTGTACACGAGCTTCGTGCGCACGGAGTTCAACCTCTACCCGCTGATCGAGGGCGCGCCGCAGGTGCGGCACACGCTGGCGGAGCTGGGCCACCCCGACCTGAGTTGGGTGGCGCACGGCAATAAGGGCGAGGTGCTGACGGATCCGCGGACCGGGAGGCCCAAGCGCGGCACGCTGCCCGTCCTGCTGGCCAGCATGAACGAGACGATTGAGATCAGCCTGGTGGGCACGTTCCTCTCGCTGCTGATCAGCTTCCCGCTGGCGTTCCTCGCCGCGCGCAACCTCGCCCGCGGCACCCTCATGGGCCGCGTGTTCTACAGCCTGACGCGCGCCGTGTTCAACGTCTCGCGGGCGTTCCCGCCGTACATCCTCGCCATCATCCTGGTGATCATGGTCGGCCCGGGGCCGTTCCCCGGCGTGCTGGCCCTCGCGCTGCACAGCATCGGGATGATGGGCAAGCTGTTCGCCGAGACGATCGAGTCCGTCGACGCCGCGCCGATCGAAGCGGTGCGCGCCACCGGGGCGAACAACCTGCTCGTGGTCTGGTTCGGCGTGCTGCCGCAGGTGACGCCGCAGTTCGTCGCCTTTACCCTCTACCGCTGGGACATCAACATCCGCATGGCGTTCATCCTCGGCATCGTCGGCGCGGGCGGGATCGGCTTCCTGCTCGACCAGTACATCCGCCTCTTTCAGTACGCCAAGGCGAGCACGGCCTTCCTGATCATCCTCGTCGCGGTGACGCTCCTCGACTGGGCCAGCTCCTACCTGCGGGAGAGGATGGGGTAGACCGCGAGGTGTTCGCCGCGGCGCATCCTCCGCCCTGTCCCGCCTGACGCACGCGCACTAGCCAGGCTACCCGATGTTGATGTTCTGCGGGCTGCCCAACTGCACCGTGGCGATGGGAACGCCGTACTGCTCACCCCAGAGGTAGATGAACGTCGTGCTCTGGGGGAAGCGGAAGCACTGGGCGTTGATCCCCGTGGCGATGGCCTTGAACTTGAAGTAGCCGATGATCCCTTCGCCGGTCTTCGCCGCGGTGCCCTGCGTCTGCGTGGCGTTGAACCCCAGCAGCGTGTAGGGGCTCTGCGCGGCGCCGACGTCGTCCACCGCGAGGAACAGCGGCGGCTCAAGGAAGTTGGGATGGCCGGCGTAGGTGGGCACGCTCTCTTCGAGCAGCACCAAGCTGGAGTCGTACTCGAAGCGGACGTTGGCCGAGAACAACCCGGTGACGTTGGCCACCTTGACGCCGATGTAGAACTCGTCGTTGAGATTGAGGATCTCAGTGGCCGGCGCCTGGATCTCAAAGGAGATCTGCCCCGCTGGCGGCCCCGTCTGGCCTTTGGCAATGTTGCTCTTCGGCCCCTCCGGCGGCACGTCCGCCGCGTTCCCGGTCGGCGCAACGTACCAGGCGAAGTCTCCCGTGCCGCAGGCATCGATGAACGTGTACGGCAGGCGGAAGTTTTGGCCGTTGTAATCCCGCGGCGCGCTGGGGCCGGCCGGGTCGATGGTGTTCAGCACCTTCGTCCACCGCGCCGCTTCCTCTGGGTCCGGATTCTCATCCGGCGTGGCCAGCGGCGTGCGGTAGACGTTGTAGCCCGTGATGTAGCTCTTAAAGTTCGCCCCGATTGGCTGAATGTCGCTGAGAGTGATCAGCAGGTTGCCGTCGCCGTCGACCACTTCCACCTGCGCATAGTCCGGATTGCCCACGACCACCGGACGATCGAAGTACTGCCCGATGCGCGTGAGATCGTTGATGTTCACCTCGCCGTTGAGGTCATAGTCCCCCGTGTTGCGCTCGCTCCAGCCGAGCGTGACCGTCAGATCTCCGTTGTCCGCGGCGCTCAGGTCGTTGACCTTCGAACGGTTGTCCTGCGTGATTGACACGCCGCGGTGCACGGACATGTCGGGGCCGGGCGCGAACTGCACACGCGCTAAGGGCAGGCGCGCGTCGAGGGCCCTGCCCCACAGGCCCGCCGCGCCGATGGCGATCAGCCCCGGCTCGACGACGAACCCCGCGCTCACCGCGTTGGGCCGCGAGACGTCAATGGACTCAGGGTGCACCCGGGCGGGGTCGTAGCGCAGGTACAGCGCTGCCTCCGCGAGTCGCCCGGTCAGACTGACGGAGAGCAGGTCCCTGTCGTAACTGAGACTGAGACACGACAGCGCGCGGAGATCGGGCTGGTTGGTGTGGTTCAGCGCGTAGAGCGTGAAGCCGCCGGTGCTCAGCCCTGGTGAGGAAGCCAGCGCTGTGTCCAGGCTAGGCACGTGAACGCTGGCGCCCTGGGGATCGTAGGAGCTCCACGACTTGCCGGCCGCAGAATCGCCGTCTTGGCGCGGCAGAGCGGCGTTCGCGCTGCAGCCCGCGATGGCGAGCAGCGCCAGCAGGACCAGGGACCGGCCGGTAGTGAGCAAAGCAGTTCCTCGGAGACGTGCTAGTGTGTTGCCAGCGCAGGTGAGTGCGCCGCCGGAGAGTATACCAGCAGAAGGCGCTGCCTGTGTTGTTCGAACATGGGCAGCGACTCCGAGACGTTCACCTGGCCGGCCCTCTGGGCCAGCAGCGCACCCGTTGGCGAGGCGGACATGCTTCTGTCGCTGTTCGCCTGCCCCGAAGGCGCGGTCATGGTGCGCGCCAAGGGCCTGAGACGGCCGGGCAGCAAGCTCGCGCACGTCTTCAAGCCCGCCGACGAGCTGCAGGTGAGCGCGGTGCGCGGCAGGACGCGCATGCCGGTGCTGACGGGCGCCAGCCTGGGGATAGCGCATCCAGCGTGGCGCGAGGACATCAATCTGCTTGCGTTGTACTGGTTCGTCATCGAATGCGCCCGACTGAGCTCCAGCTCGCCGGCGGTGAATGAGCAGGTCTACGGACTGCTCGTTGATCTACTGCGCCGCGAGCCGCTCACGCACTCATCTCAGGTGGATGCTCTTGCGGACTTCGGGATCAGCCTGCTCTCGCTTCACGGGCTGATGCCGGATCTCGCCCGATGCGCCATCGACGGCCACTTGATTGAACCGGACGAGCCGGTTCACTTGCTGCCCAGCGGCGAGGGCATCGTGGGCCGCGATGCCTACAACCACCGCTACGCGAGGACAGGCGCCGTTCTGGTGCGCATGGATCCGGCCCGGCTCGCCAGGTGGCGGAGCATGGTGGCGGGGACCATTCGCGGCTCAGACTCTGCCGCCGGGGACGCGACCGACGCCGCTCTCGTCCTGCACTTCACTGCGCTGCGCCTCGCCGAGGCTACCAGCCAGAATATGCGCACCGCCGCGTTCCTGCAGCAACAATGGCGGTTGCCCAGCTTCCAGCAGGTGCTGGCCGGCCAGCACTCGCAGCCGTGACCACAGGCAATGCCGGGGAGTGCGGCCCGGAGGCGGCTATTGCGCCTGGGCGCCGACCATTTGGATGATCCGCAGCAGGCGGGGATCGTCGGTGAGGGTGCGCGCCCGCTCAAGCGCCTTCAGCGCCGCCTCGAAGTCGCCGCGCTGCACGAAGAGCGCCGACGCCACCAACGCCACGACCGCCGGCTGGGCGGAGAGCTCCTCCTCCGGAATGGCGCGCAGCCGGCGCTGCGCCTCCTCCCCCTGCCCTTCATGGACCAGCTGCACTACTTCCGCCATGCGTGGACTGACCGCCGGGCCACGGCCTCCCTCAGCGCTGCCGCGAGCCGACTCATGGGCCAAGCCTTCCTCAATGCGCGACTCGATCTGCGCCATGCGCTCGTACGTCTGCTCGACCAACGCCTGCAAGGCCGCCAGCTGCTCCTCGACCGCGGAAAGCCGCCGCTCCAGCTCCGGCGCGACACCCGAAGGCTCCCCCTGCTCGGTCACTGCCCCCGGTCCTCCTCATCGTTCTCCTTGTCGGCAGGGGGCTGAGGGATGCCCAATAGCGAGAGTATCTCATCCACGATCTCATCCGGCTGCGCAGCTGTCCGGCGCTTCGCCTTTGGCCGGCCCCGCTGCAGGCTGGCCAGACGAGCCTTCGCATCCCGGTACTCGCGGCGCAGGAGCAGCAGCTGCTCCAGGTAGCGGACGGCCTCCTGCGTGTTGCCCAGGTTCTCCTCGGCAGCCGCCAGGCCGTACAGTGTGCGCAGCCTCAGCTCCGTGTCGCCTTCGCCCTGCTCCAGACGCCTGAAGACTTCGAGATAGGCCCGGCGGCCGATAGCGTGCTCGCCAGTCTCAATGAAGCACTCCGCAAGCTCAATGTAGATCTCCAGCCCTGTCTGACCCCGGCCAAAACCCTCTTGCAGCTCTGTGATCGCGTCGTTGAGCTGGCCGATCTCTCGCAGCAAGCGCGCGACAGAGAGCGTGCGCTGCGGCGAATCCTCCTCCATGCGCGCCTTCGCGATGCGCTGGCCAGCGATCCCGTGCAGCAGCGCCGCTTGGCGCTCCACGAGCTCCCCGCGCTCCGGGACAAGACGCGCGGCCTCTTGGGCCAAGTCGTGAGCTTCCTCCAGCTCGCCTGCCTGTTCGAGCAGCTCAGAGAGGCGATGGCGCATCGTGGCCGCAATCCATCGATCCTCGGTGGTGCCCTTGCAGGCTAGCCGCAGCGCTTTCCGGGCCGCGTCCATGTTGTCCTGCAGGGCGTGCACCTCCGCTGCACGCAGCAACAGCTCCGGGGCGCGCTGCTCGAAAAGCCATTCTGCTGGCTGCGGGTTGCCGGCAACGTGGGCCCACACTAGGTGGTCGGCGGCCAGGGCCAGCTGCCCGGTCTCGCGGTAGTGGCTGATCAGCCACCGCCGGGCGCGGGGGGACTGCGGCGTGCCGATGAGCGCCTCCGCCAGCCCCGCCGCCCGACCGGCGTGCTCGCCCAGCTCCGCCCAGCTTAGTTCGTCGAGCAACGCCGCCGCCGCCTCGCTCTCGCCGCGCACTTCGTACACCTCGAGCAGGGCGACCTTCTGGGCTAGAGCGTACTCGTCGTGGGCGATCGCCCGCAGAATGTCGAGGGCGGTGGACCCGGGCTCTTCGTCACCGGCTAGGTGGCAGAGCGCCAGCTGCCACGCACGCGATTGGTCCCCGAACTGGCGGAACAGCAGCAAGAGCAGCCGCGCCAGCTCCCCGTCATTCACGGCTTCCCGCACGAGATCAAGCACCGTGGAGACGAGCGTCCGCGCTTGATCGGCGGGCAGCTCGCTCTCCGCTGCGCGCAGCAGCTCCTTGACGAACACCTCCCGCCCTTCGGCAGTCGCCGTGTCGAGGAGCCTCAGCCTGGCAAGCACCACCGGCAGCGGGTCGGCCGCCCGCTCGCCGTACTCCATGAGCTTGGCCAGGGCCGCCTCCCTCCCCTGAGGCGAACGCTTGGCCATCTCGCCCGCGGCGCGGATGGCCTGCTCCGGACTGTCGTCGAGCACCGCCGCGTCGAGGCTCAGCCGCCAGAAGAGCTCCTCGAAGTACACCTCCTCAGGCAGCTTGCCTGGATCAATGCTACGCAAGGCTTGGCGCAGGTCCGGCGACGAAGACCCCGCCGCCTCCCACCCCCCTGCGATGCACTCCAGCGCCTCCGCGTGCTGCCCCAGCTTGAGCGCCAATTCGACGACCTGCAGCAGCAGCTCCGACTCCTGCTCCGGCGACAACTCGCCGCGCTGGCGCCCCTGCCACAGCGCCTGGGACACGGTGTGCAGCTCCTCCGCGGACCACCGCGGTGCCAGCCAGGTCAACGCGGACAGCGCCCATCCCCAGTCGGCCTGCCTACTCGACTCCGCCGTCGCCTTGAGCCCCAGCACGTGCAGCGGGTACTTCATCGGGTTGGGATCGAGGGCCGCGTGGTGCCGCAGCTGCGTGAGGATCGGCTCGGCCAAAGCTGGATCCGCAGCCAAGGCAGATGCGTATTCCTCAGCCGACCGCTGCCACAAATGGACCCGCAGATAGCCCTCCCCGAGCTGCATCGCCGCCCCTGCACCCCCGCCCGCTTCCTTTATCTCCTCTAGCAGCGCGATGTACTCGGGGTAATCCTCCACCGCCTCGCGCAGCCCGGCGAGCCGGTTCAGCGCGTCGTCGGTGCGGCCGGCGGCAAACAGCGCCCGGCCCCACCCGACAACCAGCGGCGACGGCAGGTCAGCATCCTCCAGGGCCAGCTTCTCGAACAGCGACAGCAGTCCCTCTGTCGCCCCGGGACCACGGCCGATGACGTCCTTCACAAGCTGCGCGGCGCGTTCGAATTCCCCAGCGATTACAAGCAGGGCGAGCTTGGCGTGTTCCGCGGCGGGATCCTCCGTTGCCGCCTCACATTCGTCCCAGAGTTGCTGCTTGATCAGCGCGAGGGCGTCCACGGGCCTGACTCCGCTGTCCGCGTAGAGCTGGGCAAGCCTAAGCAGGTTGGACGCCGCCGCCGCAAACTGGCGATCCTCCCCCTCCATCTGCAGCACGATCAGCGCGAGCAGCGCATCAGTGCGCTCCGGGTCGACGACCAGGACTGACTCGATTATCTCCCGCGCCTTTGTCTGAGCACCCAGGCTGGCCAGGCCAGCGGCACTGCGAAGCGCGCGTGGGTGATCGCCCGCCGCGAGCGCCAGGCGTCCGAGTGCCTCGGCATCCTCGGAAGTGGACGCTTCGAGGCCGCGCTGGTCGACCTCACCCAGTGCCCACAGCGCATTCCCGGTCGCTTGGCCGGTGCGCACGATCACCGGCAACGCGAGCGCAGGATCACTGTCCGCCAGCACCTCCGCCGCCGCCTGAAGCACATCCGCCGGCCCGCCCCGCGTCGCCAGGGCGCTGAACACCCCTTCCAGTTCAGCAACCGCTTCACCATCACCTTCCATCGCCAGGGCGATCAGGTCACAAGCCATCGCCACGAGATCCTCTTCACCGTGCTGCTGCAGTCGGTAACGCACGGCGGGCTGGTAGCGCCCATCACACAAGGCGCCCAGCTCACGATCCGCCAGGGCCACCAGCTCCTGGGGTCCCTGCTCACCGTTGCCGCCACGGCAGCGGGCCGCCAGGTACTTGACCAGGC
>Ga0315284_10003966_pt1 | contig 21016 bp, 19 predicted proteins | sample YL17G09_16_MG_FD_203696 | JGI IMG/M metagenome (GOLD analysis project Ga0315284, IMG submission 203696) | Sediment microbial communities from Yellowstone Lake, YNP, Wyoming, USA - YL17G09_16 | ecosystem: Environmental > Aquatic > Freshwater > Lake > Sediment | place: USA: Wyoming | collected...
TCTGCGGCTCGCTTCCCTTGCGTAACACCCTTGCTCATAGTAGCTTCTTTCTACCGCCATCTTCTAGGTTAATTGCAGTACACGATTCTGTGCCATCAATATAGTCAGAGACGGTGTACCTTTTTTCCTAACGGTAAGCCAAGTAGGACTGCTGAGTGTAAGGTTGTTGTAAGTACCGGTGACACATCGATTCTTCAGCTGAAGTACTCCAAGAATGATTCATCAAAGGTTGTTATAGCAAGGGTTGTTACCTTTCAATCCATCATAACAGATTTGGACTACTTCGAATCAATAGCCATAGTTAGGAATCGGGGCGTCTCGATAAAACTTCACAATGCCATCGATGCCGCAGAAAGAGCGTATTTGTCTGGTAGAACCATTGAATGTGAGTCTAAATTGAATGAATTATTGGATTTTCTATGCATAGAAGAGTTCAAGAGCAGTAATGGCAAGAAATCTTGTCACTTTGATGACATCGCAATTCGCTTATTGAAAGAAGACGTCATTGAGCTTATTAAGGCGGCAAATAGGTGATGATATATACGTCAGTTATCACCCTTCGTTATGAGAAGGTCAAGAGCAATACGAGATGGGCAAACCATGCGCAGCGGAGGAAAAGAAAAAAGTAGAAGAGCCGCCGCGAAAGATATTTCAATAGGGTGGTGAAGGCTGCACTGAAAATGGGTCAACGTTCCGGCTCGCCGTCGGACAAAAGTATGCCGTCGCCGCAGCAGGTCTCGTACCCCACGCATCTCCGGCGGATAGCTGTATGCGAGGGGGAACTGATTGGTTCGCAGAAGGTCTGCAATCCCCTGGGCGTCCACTCCGTCGCTCTTGTGCTTGCCGCTCATTTTGCGGCTCATGTACAGCGCATGACCCAGAACGTACGGAACCTCCACCCGATGCAGTGCGTCGATGAGCCAGTACCAGTTGTACGTCGACTCCACACCAACGGTCACATCCCCAGCGTAGGGCCCCAGCAGCTCCATGAGCCGAGGCAGCTCACAGGGAACCGTTCCCTTGCGATGGATCTTGCCTTCCAGATCCATGATCACTCCAGTCAAAGTTTTGGCGTGCAAGTCAACCCCGCAGATGTATTTTGTGGTAACACGGTGAAGCATGCGGCCTCCTTGTGGTACTGGTTCTGGACATATGCCACGCAGCATATGAGCCCTACTAAAGATAACCAGTTCTCGGGGAGGCCTTCATACTAATATCAGGCCAAGCCCAAAATTCTGCGGAGTTGATTTATGGTAGCAAGAATACTATAGCCGCAGAGCTTCGGGCGAGTTGGCCGACCCGTTATCACCATCCCAGGCTTTGGTGTAAACGTTGCCCGGGTAGCCGTCCTGCCACACCTGATGACGCTGCCATGCCGCGGGTGTCGGCCACTTCGGGAATGTGATGTTCACCGTCTGCTGCGGTGAAGCGATAGAGGTCTGCCGGGGAGTTTCTACCCGAGCATCTTCACCCGGGGATGGGTCGGGTTGATTCTGCGAGCCCATGCTGCCACCGATTCGGCCTGCTGGGTGTTGCCCTGACTTGCCGGAACCGTGGCGAGTACGCACAGCGCCCTGAGGTGGAAGGGATTCTCCGCCAGTACTGCCTGGAGCACATCAAAAATGACTGTCGACTCTCCTTTTGACCACGCGTACTCCACTCTATCAATACCATGATTCTGAATCTCGAGCAGCGGCGCAAGCTCCTTCAGCTGGTGCTTGCCGCACGGGAGGGCTCGGAGGAGGAAGTCGATGTGTTGGAGAACAGAGAGAAACGCGGGGCCATGAAAGGGCATGTCGGGAAACAGGATGGGCTCGAAGTGCCAATCGGGGGGTTGGTTGATTGTCTTCCACTCTTCCCCGCGATCGCGCTCCACTGCCAACACCCTCGCACCATTGGCTATTTTTGGACCGCACCGGCCTGACTCACAGAGGAGGCACACGCATGAAGCCCGCAATCCAGTCCGACTACCCACTCCACCAGCTCATCGGAGACCGCTGGAGCCCGCGCGCGTTCGCCGACACGCCTGTCACGCAGGAAACCGCACTCACGCTCCTGGAAGCCGCCCGCTGGGCCGCCTCCGCAAACAACGAACAGCCATGGCGCTTCGCCTACGCAACCCGAGACCAGGCAGATGCCTTTCGCAGAATCTTCGACTGCCTTGTGGACCGCAACCGGACCTGGGCCGTAGCGGTCCCCCTGCTTGTCATGACATTCGTGGCCACGCGCTTCACCAAGACCGGCGAACAGAATCCCTGGGTCCGGCATGACCTGGGACTGGCCGTGGGAAACCTCACCATGCAAGCATCTACCATGAAGCTCTACGTCCACAGCATGGCGGGATTCTCAATAGACAAGGCTCGCGAGGCGTTCGCACTGCCGCCGGAGATAGAACCCGTGACAGTGATTGCGGTGGGATACCTCGGAGACCCAGCGCAACTTCCCGAGCCTCTCGCCACGCGCGAGGGTGCGGCGCAGGAGCGGAAGACACTTGCGGAGTTGTTGCTGTGAGTGTTCTGGGATCCCCCGATGTCGCGTGATGTGACCGCTCGGCCTGGACCTGGGCAAGCCCGCCGATCTCACACCAGCACGAATGCACGAGGGTGTCGCGCGCCGCTGCGCCGAGCCATCGCGGCCAGATCCCGTCTTCGGGCGGACCACCCGGCTTTGCCAACCAGATGTACGTGCATGCGAAGCCCCAGGAAGCAGTCGCCCACCGGATATCATTGATGGGGCGGCTGGGTGAGAAGTATTTTGCTCGATAGGGACGACAAGCGTTCGCTCTGCCGCAGATCTCGGCAGTTGGATCGAACGCGGGCCGGCAGCACCAACACTTCACGAGAACCACATCCCCATGGCTCGCAGACGCCTCTGGATCCGATCGACTGCTTTCAGTCTGTGCCTCGTCGCTGCAATCACGGCCCAGACCGCCACACCGCGAGTGGTCCGCACTCCCAAAGACACGCTGCTTGCCAGGGCCGAATCCGCCAAGACCGCCAAGGACTACGCCACGGCTCTCGCGCTCTACCGCAAGGCCCTCGACCGGGGCAACCCGGCAATGCAGTCAACGCTGCTTTATGGAATAGCAGAGTGTCAAGTTGGCGCCGGGAGCGCGGGCGATGCAATCGGTTCCCTCAACCAGGCTGCCTCTGCGGCGACCGACGAATACGCGGGCAAGGCATTGCTCAAACTCGGCGACATATATCACGGCCGGAACGAGCATGCACTCACCATTGGCGCGTACCGGCGGTACCTCTCCATGCCGGGCCAGCCCGACAAAGACAAGCTGGTGTGGCGCATTGGGCGGCTCTATCAGGATGTGCTGCACGACGATGCGGCTGCGGTGAGCGAGTTTGTCACTATTGTCAACGAGTATCCGAAGAGCAAGTTCCATCGTCAGGCGCTTCTGGCTGCGGCGCGGAGCTTCACGGCACTTCACGATATGAGCGCAGCACTCCCCTACTACCGCAAGCTCTTTGACGGTGGACCCTTTCCCAAGGCCGACAGCACCGCCTTTGTGATTGCCGACGGGTGCATGGATGCGCATTCGTACACCGATGCCGCGGAGTTCTACGGCCGGGCCGAACGGTGCATCTTCACGCGCGCCGACAGCGTGCGTGCGCGTACAGGCGCGGTGTGCGCACGCATCATGGCCGGGCAGTCCGCCGACAGCGCCATCACGACCTTTCAGACGCGGTTCGGCAAAGACATCACCGAGTCGGCAGCGGCGTTTTCGTTTCACGAGGGTCTGCGACTTTTCGAGCAGAAGCAGTATGACGATGCAGCGTATCGCTTCGCGGACATTCCCGTCAAGTACCCGGTCTCGCCGCGTGCCGCACAGGCCGACTACTACCGGACGTTGTGCTTCCTCAACCGGTTTCAGAAGGATGAGGCGCTGAAGCTTCTGACCGATTTCTCGGCAAGGTACCCGACGAGCGCCTACCAACCAAAGGCGCTGGTTGAGGCAGGGCTCATCCAACTCGAACGCAACCAGACCGAGGCAGCGCTCAAGTCATTCTCGTCGGCGCTTGCCCGGGCTGATGCAGATTCCTCGGTCCGTTTCGATGCCGCGTTCAACGGTGCGGTTGCGTATCAGAGAATGTCACGCTGGAAGGAGGCTGCCGTCATGTTCGCCCGGGTTCGCGACAGCTTCCCCTCTCACGTGGCCTGGTCAACCATCAACATCCACATCGGGTTCAACCTCACGCAAGCAGGACTCTTCCAGCAAGCGCTGGCAAAGTACCAACGAGCTGCCGAGAACTCTTCGCCGGCCGAAAAGCCCGAAATCGGGTACTGGATGGCCTCGACCTTGGCACGGTTGGGCGACACCACGCAGGCCATCGACGAGTACCTGAAGGTGCCCCAATTATATTCGGATGTAGGCAAATGGGGTGTAACGGCTCAGTTAGAGGCAGCGCGTCTCTGCGAGGCGCGACGCGATCTCATCAAGGCGCGCGTGCTCTATCGCGAAATTATCCGTGTCGACGGCGAAACGGGCGATTTCGGATGTCAAGCATCCCAGAGCCTGACTCGCCTCAATCCGAATGCCACGAGGAACTAGCCAATGGACTCACGTGAGATGGAGCTGTTTCTGAGCAAAGTGCCGCTCTTCTCGGGCCTCTCCCCCGAAGAGCGCAAGGCGGTGGCCTCGACCGCGATGCTCCGACGCTTTGCGGAGAATCAGACCATTGTGCAAGAGGAAGACAGTGGGAATCAGAGTTTCTTTCTCATCGTGTCGGGAACGGTCAACGTCGTGGTCTTCACCTCCGAGGGCAAGCAAACGGTGCTGGCGACACTGCGCAAGGGCGACTTCTTCGGCGAAATGGCGCTTCTCGACGGTGAGCCGCGCAGTGCATCGGTGATTGCGGCTGAGGAATGCGGGCTGCTGATGATTTACCGCCGGAACTTCATGAACATCCTGCGGAAATACCCCGACATCGCCATCCAGATGCTGGGGCAGATCTCGCGACGTCTGCGCAAGGCAAACCGTCACATCAGCACGCTATCGCTCATGAGCGTATACGGACGCATTGCCGATGTGCTCGTGCAGATCGGGCAGGAGCAGGGCCGGAAGATCGCACACATGACGGTTATTGATTCGCGCCCCACGCATCAGGCAATTGCCGCGCGCGCCGGCGCCAGCCGCGAAACCGTGTCGCGCATATTGGCGCAACTGCAGAAAAAAGGCTACATCTCCATCGACAGAAAGCAACTGGTCATCCACGATGCCGAAAAACTATGTGATTAGCATTCCGGTGGGCGTGTTCTGGAAAGTGGTGCTTCCTGCCGCACTCCTCTTTGCCTGTGTTGGCGCACTGGCCGGAGTGATCCTCGTCGACAGACTGGTCATGCCCCGTATTGTCAAGGCCGACCGCGGTTGGGTCAACGTGCCGCAGGTGACCGGGTTGCCCTTTGAGAAAGCTCGCCAGAAGTTGTACGATGTGGGCCTGCGTTTGAGCGTGACCGACAAGGCGTACGACCCCGCCGTGCCCGAAGACGCGGTGGTCAGCCAGTCTCCTCTGCCTGGAGAGCGCATGAACACGGCAGAGCGGCGTGCAGTGAATGCGATCATGAGCAAAGGCCCCGAAACTGCCACGGTTCCCGATGTACGCAACATGGTTGAGAACCTGGCACGCAGAGAGATCCGCAAACTGGGGTTCCAGATCGGAAAGGTCACGACAAAGTACGACGACGAGGCAGCCAAGGATATGGTGATGCTCGTGGCCCCAAAGCCCGGATCGGTCATCTCGCGGGAGATCCCCGTGGAGCTGACGGTCTCCAAGGGACCAGAACCCACACACGCAACGGTGCCCAATCTCGTGGGGGAAACACTCGCTGACGCCAAGAAACTGCTCGATGACGATGGCCTCAAGGTTGGCAGAATCGACATCAAGTACAGCTCAACGTCCCAGCCGGGGTCGGTGCTCTCCCAGTCCCTGTCGCCGGGCGCCAATGTGCCTCTGGGTAGCCCCGTGAACCTGATTGTCTGCGCGGGCACCACAGGCGCTGCGTCGCCCGAATGAGACCGGAACTGCCACCCCCGATGAAACCAACTGCCGCAACTCCGCTGTTTCCAGTCCGGGCACGCCTGCCGATTTCCTTGACACTGCGATGCATTGCCGGGTTGCTTGTGGTGGGTGCATGCGGCTGCGCAGTGCAGCAGTTCCCCATGGTTCGGCCTCCGCAACCCACCACGCGCGAACAGCACCAGAAGATGCGCGCAGAGCAGAACTTCGTTCAGGCCCTCAACTACGACCGACGCGGCCTGCAGCAGGCGGCCGAAGACTACTACGAAACCGCCTACGAACTCGATCCCACGTCCACGATTCTGCGCGATGTTCTTGTCGAAAGGTACGTGAACTCCGGTCGGTTTACACAGGCGATTCTTACAATCAAGGGCAAACGCCGCAACGAAGACCTGTCCTCCAACGACAAGCGACTGCTTGCCAAAGTGTACATCAAAATGGGGCGCTTCGACGATGCGGCGCAGCTCATCGAGAGCATTGCCGACAAGAGCGCCGACGAGCTCTACTCGCTGGCATTCATCTTCGAATCGCGCGGGAACCTGGCGAAGGCACTGGTGTACTACCGGAAGTGTGTTGAGCTGAAGCCGGATGCCATTGAGCTTGGCCTGCGCTGCGCCACGCTGCTGGCGCGAGCCGGCAAGACGGGTGAGGCTGAGAGTCTGTATGTGTCGCTGGACAAGCGCACCCCCAACGACCCGCGCATACTCACGGGGTTGGGAGACGTCAGTATGCAGCGGGGCGATACCGCCGGTGCCCTGAACTTCTTCACCATGGCGCTGCTCATCGACTCGCTCTCCGAGATGCCGCTGCGCAGTGCGGCCTCGGTGTACATGCGGCGTGGCGACTATGTCAACGCGATCGCGTGCTACGAACGGCTGTATGCGTCGCTGCCGGGGGGCGCGGCCTACGGCAAGGCACTGGCGCTGCTCTGCTACTACAACAACCAGTTTGACAGGTCCATGGAGATCACTCAGCGCCTTCTCTCGGTTGATATCAACGACCCCGACCTTCACTACTACCTTGCGTTGGCACTGTCTGGCGCCAACCACGACACGCTGGCGCAGGTTGAGTTCGAGAAGACACTCGTGCTTGCGCCGGGGTCTACCGATGCATGGCGTCAACTCTGCTTCCTGTACCTGAAGAACAAGGACATCGACAACGCACTGTCGGCGGCCGACCGTTTCTCCAACCGCCTCCCGCGTGAGCCGGCTGCGTGGCGTACACTGGGCTACGTTCAAACCGCGCGCAAGGAGTACGTGCTGGCAATCGGCGCTCTGCAGAAGGCCCTTTCGCTGGACAGTACCGATGCGACTGCCTGGTTTGAGATGGGCAGCGCATACGAGCGCACCAAGGACTTTGCCGGTGCGTCGCGCGCATTCCTCCGGGTTCTGCGTTTGAGACCCGATGATGCCGCTGCTGCCAACTACCTGGGCTACATGTGGGCGGAGCAGGGCGTGAAGCTGGACTCTGCCGGCGTTCTGCTCAGGCAGGCCCTGTCGGCCGAGCCCGACAACGGTGCGTACCTCGATTCCTATGCGTGGGTCTTCCACAAAATGGGCAAGAGCGACTCTGCATTCGTGTACATCTCAAAGGCGGCAGCGAAGATTGCCGACGATGCAACGGTTATGGAGCACCTGGGAGACATCCTGGCCGGCCGGGGTGACACGGATGGCGCAACCCGGGCATACCAGAAGTGCCTTGACCTCAAGCCGGAGAACGCCGAGGCCGTCAAGTCGAAGATCGAGGCGATACGGGGCATGCCCCTCCCCGGTGCACGGTGAGATGCACTCACGATTTCGGACCGCTCCCCGTAATCCTCTGTGTGTCCTGTTCATGCGACTGACCGCGCGAAGTCCGCGTCCCTCAAGGGCAACGGTTGTAATTATTTTCATGGACGGCCCTACCATGGTGCACCAGAGATCCTGCCCGATGCGTCCGAAATCGATCACCTCAGTTGTGGGAGTGTTGCTGACAGCAGGTACCTGCCTGGCACAAGACATTCACCCCAATGCAGGCACCACAGCATTCCCCTTTCTCACTATGGGCTACGATGCGCGCGCCATTGCCATGGGTGGCGCGGCAGTGGCTGTGCCCAACGATCTGGCGGGCGTTGTTGCCAATCCAGCCGCCATCGCGTGGATGGAGCGACGCCAGCTCATGGTCGGGTATCGACCAGTGCTTGTTGACCAAAGCGTGATGGGAACGCCGATTGCATTCGGCGCGCGACTGCACGACCACGCATCCCCCCGCCCTGCCAACTATGGGGTACTCGCCGGATCGGTGCTGTTCATGTCTGGCGGAACAATCAACGAAACCAACGAGCTTGGCGTGACAACCGGCGAAGTGTGGCGGGACTACAGTCTTGCCGGTCAACTCTCGTGGGCACGCGTCATCTGGGAGACCCTGGCAGCCGGCATCACGCTCAAGGCCATGCACCACCGGATGGAGAATGGACACGAGTACTACTCCCTGCAGGGGTTTGCGGTCGATGCCGGCGCGCAGTATCGGCTGGCCAAAGATCACTTCATCTGTGCCATTGCCGTGAGGAACCTGGGCTTCACGGTGACAGGCAAGAACCCCGACAACACCAACCCACCGCTTGCGCGTGCGGCAACAATCGGCTTCTCCTTTCAGCCGAAGTACGCCTCGGAACTGCGACTCGCACTGGATTTTGACAAGGCCTACGACAACTATCTCAACATGAAAGGCGGGGTTGAGGTCGACGTGTTCCGTGAGATCCTCTTCGCGCGCATCGGTTACGCGCTTACCTCGCAGGATATTCAAGTCCGGCTGCGCATGCTGCGCGACGGCCCCAGCGATACCGAAGTCAAAAACGACTGGTACAGCGTTGGGTTCGGCGTTGGTGTTCGCGCGCCAGTCAAGACCACCAATCTGGGCATCGATGTGGCATACCAGTTCCGCACGTTGGGGATGAGCCCCGCATTCGCTCTCTCGGCCACCGCCGGGTTCTGAGGAAATACCCGCCAGATGACCACAGCCGCCTCCCCGCAAGCCCGACACCACGTTCTGGTGGTCGACGACGAAATCAAGGTCGCCGAACTCTTCCTGGCGGTGCTCAAGAGCCGACACGACTCCGACATTGCGCTGTACGTGTCAAAGGCCGAAGGCAAAAACCGCATCACTGCGCGGTAGTGCCGGTCGTTGTGGCACACACCCACGCAACATTCTCCGCGATCGCGACAGTCCGCGATGCGACGCTCCTCGAACCGTCGATGTATTTTCGGTGCGCGCTCTTTCATTATCACTGCGACATGCCGGGCACACATTCATGAGAATTGTCTTTCTCGGATCCGCCGACTTCGGACTCCCCTGCCTCCAGCGGCTCAGAGCTGATGGCCACACCATTGCCGGGATCGTGACCACGCCACCTGCGCCCAAAGGCCGAGGCCGCAAGCTCACGCCCTCAGAGGTGGCCGTGCATGCTCGCGCCAGTGGCCTGGGACCCATTCTGGAGCCCGCAAGCCTCAAATCTCCCGACGTGGCCGCTGCCCTGTCCGAGCTTGGGGCGGATCTCTTCGTGGTCATCGCATTCCGCATCCTGCCCGAGAGCATCTTCTCCATTCCGCCAATGGGTACGGTGAATGTCCATGCATCGCTGCTGCCCCGCTTTCGTGGTCCGGCTCCCATTCAGCGTGCCATCGAGGCCGGCGAGACACGCACCGGGGTCACGATCTTCCGCATCGACCGGGGTGTTGACACCGGGGGCATTCTTGCTCAGACCGGCCTTGACGTAGGCGTCGAAGAGACCACGCCCCAGCTCCGGCAGCGACTCTCCGAACTGGGAGCCCGGACGCTGTCCGGCGTTGTCCACGATCTGGAGGCCGGAACGTCCACGCCGCAGCCGCAAGACAACACCACCGCCTGTGCCGCCCCCAAACTGAGCAAAGAAGAGAGCCGCATCGATTGGGCACTCCCCGCACCAACGATCTTCAACAAGATGCGCGCATACAAGCCGTTTCCCGGAACGTCCACGACGATCGAAGGGGCTCACGTGGGCATCGACTGGGCGCGGCCGCTGGACTCAGAGCCCTCGTCGCAGCCTCCGGGGACCATCCTCCGTCTCACGCCCGAAGGCTTTGTTGCGCAGTGTGGCGTCGGTGCGCTTCACGTGCTCCAGGTGAAACCCGAAAACGGCAAACTCATGTCGGCCGACGCGTACGCCCGCGGCCATCGCATCCACCCAGGACAGAGGTTCGCATGAACGCACGGCTGGTTGTTCTGCATCTGCTCAAGATCGTTGACGGCGACCCCATGGCGCTTGACCACCTGATGACGCACGATGTCAACATGGCGCGACTGGACCATCGAGACCGGAGTTTCGTGTTCGAAACCGTGTACGGTATCCTGCGCAATCGGCTGCGACTCGACCACTACATCACGCACTTTCTGCAGGACAAGAAGCCCACCAGGAACAAGGATCTGATGCGCATTCTGCGCCTTGGCGCCTATCAGGCACTCTACATGGACAAGGTGCCGCACCACGCCATTGTCAACGAAGCGGTCAACCAGGCCAAGGAGTCGATCAAGACACGCCACCTTGCCGGGCTTGCCAATGCGCTCCTGCGCAACATTATCGCAAAACACCGCGAGGTAAAGCTGCCCGACGCAAGCGATCTGGTTGCCCGTCTCACCATCGAGTTCTCACACCCCGAGTGGCTTGTCAAACGGTGGCTTGACCGACTGGGACTGGCAAAGACCAAGAGGCTCCTGGCTTTCAACAACGAGCGACCCGACATTTTCTTGCGCCGCAAGGTACGAGGCATCTCCAAGCAGCAGTTCGAAACCGACGCCAAGGCGATCTGCACCCCGCTCACGCCCACCGGGTTCATGAATCTCTACTACAAGCTGGACAAGTCCATGACTGCCGACGGCATTGCGCTGCTTCGCGAGGGATGGTGCGCAATACAGGCGCCTTCGTCTGGATGGGTGGTTGCGCTGCTGGAGCCTCAGCCCAACGATCGCATCCTCGATTTGTGCAGCGCTCCTGGCGGAAAAACCGCGCTCATGGCCGAGCTTGCGACCTCGGGAACGGTGGTGGCATGCGACAATCGCGCTCGACGTCTGGCCGACGTGGCCGAGACGAAGCAGCGGCTCAAGCTGTCCAATGTGCGACTATGCGCAGTCAACGGCGCAGTCCCCGCATTCAAGGGAGGATTTGACCGTGTGCTGGTCGATGCACCGTGTTCGGCCACAGGCGTGCTCAATCACCATCCAGAGGCGCGGTGGACCAAGAGCACCGACGACATTGCGCGCCTCAGCGAGTTGCAGAGCCGCATCATTCGGGCTGCATCGCTGCAGGTGCGGCCGGGTGGAGTGCTCGTGTACGCCACGTGTTCGCTGGAGGCGGAGGAGAATGAGTTGCTCGTGCAGGCGTTTCTCAAGGAAGCACGGCAGTTCGCACTGGAGAAGCCGCCGGCATCGATACCCACGAAGTTTGTGGACCTCGATGGATATCTGCGCATTCTACCCCACGAGCATGGCATGGACGGCATGTTCGCTGCCAGGCTGAGGCGGACGTAGGTCGAGCGCAGTTCGACCTGCGTCCCGGCCCGCGCATGCGACCGCAGGACCATTGCGGGACGCACTCCCGGGGACGAATCGTCGGTCAGCCTGCGACCGGTCTCGACAGTGGCCGCATCAAGCCCCCCCCCCCCCCCACACACACAACGACAAAGGCCACACGCACGCCGATTGACGGGTGCATGTGGCCTTGCTTGTGTTCGACTGACGGATCAGCGATCTCCGCAATGGAGACCCCTGTCAAGACGCCTACCGATCGCGATCGCGGTACGAGCGACGTCCGCCTCTTTCTCTGTCGCGGTCTCCAGAGGGCTGGAACCGTCCGGGCTGCTCCCAGGCCTTACTGATCTTGAGAGGGCGGCCGCCGAGCATGGAACCGTTTGCACCAGTGAGTGCGGCATCGGAACTCTCGACATCGACAAATGCAAAACACCGTGAACGGCCCTTGGCGTCGCGCGCGATCTTGACCGAAAGCACCGGTGAAAACGCCGCGATGTGTGCCTTGACAATCTCTTCGGTGGTGTCATGCGGGAGATTGCCAACAAAAACTCTGTCTGCCATGTGGGAATGACTCCAGGAAAAATGTTAGTGAGGGGTTGTGGTTGCGCTCTGCGACGCCGGAGCAAGGAGCTTCTGCGCGCTGCGGAGCTTGTCGGAAAAGGGATCTTTGTTGAATCGTGACTTCCATCCGCGAACTATGAACGACCCGCCGAAGCGCAGAATCGCATTGCGCCACGTGCGATACCAACGCCCCCACCCAAGCTGCAGATCGCCCAGGTAGAAGACCATGACCGGGAATGACAGGATCTGCGCACCGACCACGAACATGTGTCGGAACCGGTAGAACCCACCCATGATCTGCTTCACGGCAGCATCTTGAATCTCAAGCGGCTTGTTTGGCGGATCGGGCTCGAAGAGCGGGAAGTTACCGTCGTAGTACTCCCAGCCAACTTGGTCTTTGGGGTACACTCGGCCCTGTTTCATGAGACGGGCACGAAGTTCGGTTGCAGGAAGCGGCACAGGGAGCAACACCTGAATCGTGTCGATCTTTGCCTGTCGAAAGAACCGCCGGAACGCCTTCACCCGATCTTTGAGGGGAAGGGTCACGACAGCACCGTCGGCCATGGGATAGTTGAAGATGAACATCCCATGCACCCAGAAGCCGTGTTTGTGGTAGATGCGCGCAAGCTCGACCATCTCTTGCGGCTTGATCTTCTTGTGCATGGCCTTGAGTTCTTCTTCGATGGGCGACTCAAAACCGATGGCCAGGAAGTTGACCCCTGCTTCGCGCATGACCGTAAGCAACTGCGTATCGCGAGCCTTGTCGAGCCGGATCTGCACATTGAACATGAGGCGGCGACCAATTGCTTTTTGGTAGTCGCGCAGCATTTCGCAGAACCTGATGGTCTCTTCGCGCTGCTGGCCGAACAGATCGTCAACAACGAAGAATACGCGCGCATTGCGCGTTTCGACCAGCGTGCTGATGTGCTCCATGAGGCGTTCGGGTGAAGCACAGCGAGGACGTCCACGCACAGTACAGAACTCACACTCCATGCCGCAGCCGCGGATGCGCTCGACCGGGTAGAGTCTCATCCTGGCGTACCGAACCAGCGAGAAATCGGGGAGAGGAAGGTGCTCGAAACTTGTGAGAAGCACCCGGGGCCGATTGCGCTTGGTCACTCCACCCTCGCGATAGACCAACCCTTGCACGCTGTCAAGAGCACGTCCGCCGGTCAACGCCGAGAGCAGCTCCTGGATGGCCTCTTCGCCCTCACCCACAACGATGTAGTCGACACCGCTGTCCAATGCCTCCTCGACATTCTCGCCGTCGGCAAAGTGCTGTCCGCCGGCAACTGTGACGACTCCCGCGTTTTTGTAGAAGGAAGCGACCTCGTAGAGCCGGGGAATTGTGCTGGTGAGTCCACCGTAGAGCCCCACAACATCTGCGCTGCGAATACTCTGGAGTATCGAATGATCGGCGCCGCGTTTGGGCGCAATCATGCGCGGCCCTTCGCGTCCGAGGTTGTTCTCGTCGATGATCTCAACATCCCACCGGTCAACCTTGCCGGCAGCCGTGGCCACGCATACGGGACCAAGAGCGGTGGTCATGTTGGCAACTGACGTGTATATGTTGAATTCAGAGAAAGCCGGTACTACAAACCGGAACCGATAGCGCTGTTTCGATGCGTTGAGCATGGGTATGCAGACCTTCGAGTAGAAATGATGAACCCCGGCGCATTGACTGCCGGGGTTCTTTCAATTGAGACAGGGGTTGGGGCTGACTACCATCTGTCGCGACGATCGTTGCCGCGATCTCCACCACCACGGCCGCCGCGATCGCCACCTCGTCCACCACCACCGCCGTAGCCACCACCACCACCACCACCGCCATAGCCGCCACGACCGCCACCACCACCGTAACCACCACCGCCGCCACCAGTGCGAGGTTCCCGCTCTCGCGCCTCGTTTACCACCAGCTTGCGGCCCTCCATGTCAAACCCGTTGAGCGCCGCGATTGCCGCCTCGGCGCCTTCCATCTCGACAAAGCAGAAACCGCGCGAGCGGCCGGTTTCTCTGTCGGTGATAATTGCCACCGAACTCACTGCACCGTGCTGTGAGAACAGCGTCTTGACCGAATCTTCCGTGGCACTGAACGGAAGATTTCCCACGTACAACTTCTTCATCGCAAACCCCTATCGTGAAAGGTTGAGGGACAAGTGCTTCGACGATTGACCGAGTGCACGGGAGGATGCGATAGGCGGGGATTTCGGCGTGGTATTGTTGACACCTGCGACCGACCCGAACCATGTGTAAGAAGGAGAGGCTACTCAGCTCGCCTTCGTGTGTACACCCTACCAGTGTAACCTGACTACCGTACCTCTATATAAGATAGATTGTGCCAGGGGGGGTGTGCCGGTTGCGCGGGAATTCCCAGCGAATCGCGAGCGCCCGCCAGACAGAGGCCACCGGTCGCCAATCGATGCATGGCCATGCGGTCGATCCCGCTCGAAAGCGATTGACTCAACCCATTGCCGGAATGCAGTTTCCATTGGATGACATAGGACCGTTGTGTTCCGCCCGTTCGAAGTCCGGGAGGACAAGAACCCCGCCGGCGCAGACCTCGTTCACCTCACGTCGAGGCCGTCGGTAACAGCAGTTGCGATCTCTGTGGGTATTGGTGGCGCTGGGTCTACTCTTCGCCGGGGGACTCTCGCTGTACGTGTACGCGGGAATCAAGGCTGCTGAGAAGAAACCTGCACACGTTTGGGTCCATGTGGGTTTCTGGATACTCCGGAAACTGGTTCTGTCGGCGACGGGCATGTACTTCCTCTGGAGGAGCCACTTCTCAAGCCTGTGGTGGATCCTGCTGTCAACGTACCTGCTGTTCTCTCTCGGGTTCTCGCTCTTCGTTGCGCGGAAGATGCAGACATCCCTGCCAGGCCGGCGCAACGCGGAAGCCCCACCCCAACCATCCCCGCGCCCGAAGTCGTAGACGGGCAGGGAGTTTAGGGGAATCCTCCCACGCTCCCGGACCCGGGGAAGGAATCCCCGGGCTACAGTGACACAGGACCTTCAGGCCAGTCCAGGGTCGGAAGGGCCTGCGTCACACCACATCGGGCGAGATCGCCACTCGCTCTCGCTGGGTTCCCCACCACCACCAGAACGAACAACGACCGCCCGCGCTCTCGCGCTGGCGGCCGTCTTCTCACTCAACCAACCGAAGCCGGTTTCAACCGGCCTCAGTGATTCCCTCCGGCTGCGAGCCGGCTCAGTAGTCGTCCATGCCACCCATGCCGCCCTGACCGCCGGCGGTGGCCTTTTCTTCCTTCTTCGGCTTCTCCGACACGATGCACTCTGTCGTGAGCACCAGTGTCGCGATGGATGCCGCATTCTCCAGAGCGCAGCGAGTAACCTTTGTGGGGTCGATAACGCCGGCCTGGAGCATGTCTTCGAACTGCAGGCTGTACGCATTGTACCCATAGTTGCCCTTGTTCTTCTTGATCTCGTCAACAATGACCGACGGCTCCTGCCCGGCGTTCTTGACGATCATGCGACAGGGCTCTTCGACGGCGCGACGCACCATCTCGGCGCCAATCGCTTCGTCACCCACGAGCTTGAGGGCGTCGAGCGCTCTGACCGCGCGAATGAGGGCAACACCACCACCTGCCACAATGCCTTCTTCGACAGCTGCGCGGGTGGCATGCAGCGCGTCCTCGACGCGAGCCTTCTTCTCCTTCATTTCGGTTTCGGTTGCTGCGCCCACGTTGAGCACTGCAACGCCACCAGCCAACTTGGCCAGACGCTCTTGCAGCTTCTCCCGGTCGTAGTCCGACGTGGTCTCGTCGATCTGCTTCTTGAGCTGAGAGATGCGACCCTTGATGTCAGCAGTCTTGCCTGCACCCTCAACAATGGTCGTGTTCTCTTTGTCGATAACAATCCGCTTGGCCTTGCCCAGGCTGTCGACAGTCGTGTTCTCGAGCTTGAAACCGGCTTCCTCGGAGATGAGAATGCCGCCTGTGAGCGTGGCAATGTCTTCGAGCATGGCCTTGCGGCGATCGCCGAAGCCAGGCGCCTTGACAGCAGCCACCTTGAGTGTGCCGCGAAGCTTGTTGACCACGAGCGTTGCCAGAGCCTCACCCTCGAGATCCTCGGCAATGATCATGAGACCCTTGCCCATCTGCACTGTCTTCTCGAGAAGCGGGAGCAGATCCTTCATGGCGCTGATCTTCTTGTCGTAGATCAGAATAAGCGGCTCGTCGAGCACGCAGTCCATGGTCTCGGGATTGGTCACGAAATACGGGGAGATGTATCCGCGGTCGAACTGCATGCCCTCAACCACCTCAAGCGTGGTGTCCATGCCCTTGGCTTCTTCGACAGTGATGACACCGTCTTTGCCAACCTTGTCCATGGCGTCGGCAATAAGGTTACCGATTTCGGGGTCGTTGTTGGCAGAGATCGAACCAACCTGAGCGATCTCCTTCTTGCCGGCAACAGGCTTGGAATCCTTCTTGAGCTGCTCAACAATGGCCTTGACCGCCTTGTCGATACCGCGCTTGAGTGCCATAGGATCGGCACCGGAAGTCACGTTCTTGATGCCCATGCGGGCAATCACCTGCGCAAGCACCGTTGCCGTGGTGGTACCATCACCAGCCACATCAGATGTCTTGGAAGCAACCTGCTTCACCATCTGGGCGCCCATGTTTTCGAACCTGTCCTCAAGCTCAACTTCCTTGGCAACGGTCACACCATCTTTGGTGACAGTGGGAGAGCCAAAGCTCTTCTCGAGCACGACGTTGCGACCACGAGGCCCAAGCGTCACCTTCACCGCGTTCGCGAGCGCATCGATACCCTTGAGCAGCTTCTCGCGAGCTACCATATCAAATGCCAACATCTTTGCTGCCATACCGGAAACTCCTTTAAGTTAGACTTGAAGTAGTTGTCTCAATCAGTATTGGATCAGATAGTTGCGAGAACGTCGCTCTCGCGCATGATGAGGAACTCTGCGCCTTCGATTTTCACCTCGGTGCCAGAGTACTTTCCGTAGAGAATCTGGTCGCCCATCTTGAGGGACATTTCGATTTTGGCGCCCTTGTCAGAGACTTTGCCGGGACCGACTGCCACGACTTCGCCCTTCTGGGGCTTCTCTTTTGCGTTGTCGGGAATGATGATGCCGCCGCTGGTCTTCTGTTCACCCTCGAGCGGCTTGACAATGATACGATCCTCCAAAGGCTTCACCTTCATGGACTCCTCCGAAAGGTTGATTGTGGATGTTGAACGTGGAACTCGGAAAACTGGTCGGTTTGTACTGAGGCGCCTCTCACCAATGGACAAAATACGTGGATCCCACCGCTGCTTGGGGAAATTCGCAATTGGCGTGCCATCTGGGAAGAGGGGCATTTCAGGCGGATTTCTGGCTTGGGGAATGCGGGACGCTCACAGCCCGTTCGATTTTGGGACCGGGTGGCTGTTTCAATCCGCTACGTGGGGGACGGTCGCGCAGCCTGAGACTGCAGGCTGGGAAATCCGATGAAGCAGGAATCGTCACTGCGGGGTGCTTCGACCACTCAGCCTGCGAGCTGCCATGGCACCGAGGCCTCGGGATCGCCGCCGCGCGACTTTGAGGCCGCTGGCAACCTGTATCTTGCGGAGGTCCGCACAAATGGCCGCGAGGTTCCCGCCAAACTTCCGAGTATGCTCAAGACGGAACTTCCGCACCTCGGCGACAATAGGGTCATTCATCGGTCGGCCTCCAACAATTCTTCGGGTGAGCAGACCTCGGGGCATCGATACCCCTCGTTCTCTACAATATGCGGTCGGAGACCCACAGTCTCCAAATCACGCCGACCAACATTCGTGGAAGTGCACCCCATCCGAGCTGCGATTCCGAGCTATGGCACTGCCGCATTTCCAAGGGACGCAATTGACTCAGGCAACTCCGAAGCTGTACAATCCAGTCTGGGCTTGAGAGACGCGGAACCACAGGAGTCCACATGCTCACCATCGTTGACATACCCAAAGAGATCATGGCTCTGCACCTGTCCAGCAAGGAACTTGCGCGAACCATCATCTCCGGCCTCGCCTCCCCGCCCACCCCTGCCGCGCAGGCGCACGGCACAGACCTCAATGCCGCATTCCCCAACTCCTTTGTCTTCATTCTCAAAGGCATCTACAAGAACTTCTACAGCGACCGCTTCATCCGCTTCTACTCAGCAGGCGACATCGTCCGCACTTCAGCAAGCCCCGAGCCGATCGTCCATCGCATCACCGGTGAAATGGCCAGTGAGGTCATCGCCGTCTCCGAAGCCGACGCAGTGGCCAGGATGGCCGCATCTCCGGAACTGGCATCGCAGTGGCGCACCTATGACGCGATCCAACGAGAGATCCTGCTCTCCTTGTGCGCAGCCTACGCCGGCGAGGACTTCAAGCCCACCATCGATCTGCGCCAGTTCGAAAAGGGCCAGGTCATCATCGAAGAAGGCTCCTCACCCGACTGTCTCTTCGAAATGATCGAGGGCAAGGCATCTGTTCTTGTCAAGGGAACCGAGGTCGGCTCCGTCAACCAGGGCGAGGTCTTCGGCGAGATAAGCTTCCTCACCGCAAGCCCCCGCACTGCAAGTGTGGTGGCTGCGGCCAACTGCATGGTGCAGGCGGTCAAGGGCGGCGACTTCGACAAGATTGTCAAATACCGCCCCACCCTCGTCCACTCCATGGCGCGGACGATTGCGAAGCGACTCACCGAAGTCAATGAGCGGCTTGTAAGAATCGCGTCTCTCACATAGCTCAGTAGCCGGGTAGTCCTCGATCGCTCGCGGTACCCGACGCTGATCCCGCCACACGGGACGAATGTGTGGCGCGCCGATGATGCATTGCGAGTTCGGGACTGCAGGCGCGCGACGCCCGCGAGCATGGGTGCCGGTGCTGTGACCGCAGTCTTTGCGGCTCCACAGACCTGCGTGCCGACCTACTTCAGCGGCTTGGCGGTCATTTTGAGAAGTCGTTTTGTGCGGGGATCGATACCGATGCCGGTGTTCTCCAGCGCGACTACGCCAAGGATGGGTTCAGCGTTTTCCGGACCAAAAATGACCTGCGTCACAGTCTCCGCACCCATGAATGAGACGCGAGCGAATCCATACTCATACTCAACCGGCGAGCCGTTCGCCGATTCGTAGACAGCAGTACCCTCAGGTTTGACACCCGCCTTCTTCAGCTTGCTGCCAGACACAAGACAATCCACTGCTCCCGTATCCACAAGAAACTCGTCTTCGTAGGGATGCCGCGTCTTGCCCAAGTCGCGTATGGATACAGTAACTTTTGTCAACCCCACGAGGCCCACCTTTCCCTGAGAGTGGCTTCTGCTGTTGAAAATACCTCGGGGACCGTCAAGGTAGCTCCAGGGGAAGCCTTTCCGTAACTACTCAGGTCTCTCTGACAACTACCTCCTATGCGCTCGTCGAGCGCCTCAGCCGGGCGCCTCGACACTTCGGCAAGGCTCAGTGCAGCGCTCGGCGACCGGCTGAGGTGTATCGAGACGAGCATCGAGGACCTGAGTAGTTACGCCTTTTCATTGTCGACACCCGCGGGAAGCCTCTCCGACCCACCCCGGTCACTGCTTCTATTGTCCCGGATAGGCGGCATAATGGATATTCTCTGGCAGTAGTGTCCGGCTGGTTCCGGCTGTGATCGGCCACATCCCTTGCACTTAACCGTTTCGGAGGACTCAATGAAAGCGTTTCTTCATGCTGCTGTTTGCGTTATGTTCGTGGGATCTCCAATGGTGTCTGCTGGATCGGTATGGGACGACATCCTCCGCCCGCAGATGAGCCCCACCACCGTTGACGTACGGAGTGCGGGCATGGGCGGGGTCGCTGTTGCCGGCATCACCGGAAGCAACGCCATCTTCACCAACCCGGCCGCCGTCGGTGCGACGCAGAAGTCAAGCATTGCGCTGGGGGTTGAGGGTCGCTTCGGAGCCATCAAGGACGAATACTCGAAGGCACAGTTTGATTCGTACAAGTCGTCGTACAAGCCATACCTTCAACTCACGCACATTTCAGCCGCTCTGCCCATAGGTATCAAAGACTCCCCGCTCGGATTCGCCATTGGGGTGGGATACCATGACCAGTACACCGCAAGCAGGACGTTCTACAAGAAGTCGGTCTTGACAGGAACCACAGCCGAAACGTACGAGAAGTACCGCGGAAGCATGAACCTGATTTCGCCGGCAGTCGCGTTGTCCATCAAGAACAAGTTTGGCATTGGGCTTGCCGTCAACCAGACGTTGCCGGGGGCGTTCGGCAAGGTCAGCGAGGTCGACAAGAACAACGGAACCGAGTTGCCTGCCGATGAGTACAGCGGATCAGCCTTCTACCTCACGGTTGGTATCCGAGCGCTCTTGATCAAGAACAAACTGTCACTTGGCGGAGCATTCTACTCGCCTGCGCAATGGACATTCAAGAAGGGCGAAAACGAAGAGGGCGATTTCACTGCCCCGCGCATGTTCGCATTGGGTGCGCAGTTTCAGGTGACGAAGCAGATTCTGGCTGCACTGGAATTCCAGACACGGCTCTTCGCCACAATGCTTGCGGCCACCGTCTCTGGTGACAAGCTGAACAACGGGGTCGCGATCCGGTTGGGCGGGGAGTACAATCTTGATCCGCTGCTCGTGCGCCTTGGTCTCAACCTCGAGAACGTGCCGCGCACTGACATGACTCAAACTGCAGAGGTCTCGACCAACGAGTCCCCAAAGTTGGCCTTCGGTGCCAATGCTGGCATAGGGATACCACTCAAGCCACTCACAATTCAGGCCGCCCTTGGGTGGTCTCGCTTCGGGTATGAGGTGACTGATGAGAGCGCTGGAACCTCGACGACCTACGCCTACTCCGAGAACCACTTCAAGCTCGACCTGGGCATCACCCTGGACCTGCCGGGCGCCAAGATCGGTCGTGGAG
>Ga0315284_10003969_pt1 | contig 21012 bp, 14 predicted proteins | sample YL17G09_16_MG_FD_203696 | JGI IMG/M metagenome (GOLD analysis project Ga0315284, IMG submission 203696) | Sediment microbial communities from Yellowstone Lake, YNP, Wyoming, USA - YL17G09_16 | ecosystem: Environmental > Aquatic > Freshwater > Lake > Sediment | place: USA: Wyoming | collected...
AGGCGGGAAAACCTGGAACAATACATTAAAAGGATTCGTGCTCTTGAGGAAGTTGCCAATGGCTTCGATGGCGTTAATCAAAGTTATGCCTTGCAAGCAGGCAGGGAAATTCGCATATTCGTGACTCCGGAAGAGATAGACGATCTGGCTTCGATACAACTTGCCCGGGATATCGCTAAAAAGATAGAGGAGTCCATGCAATATCCCGGTCAGATCAAAGTGACCGTGATACGTGAAACGCGGGCGGTGGATTTCGCTAAATAATACTATGAGGTTTTTCTAACTGCCCAATAAGCCTTTGCTCTTTCAACCTGCTCGGGTAAGCTTTTTTCATAGGGAGGGTAGGCAATGCCCCCCTCGGTGATGATGGCGGTAATATAGCTGGCAGGGGTCACATCAAAAGCCGGATTAAACACTTCAATATCATCCGGTGTGATCTGTTCCTTTCCAACATGGGTGATCTCGGTTGAAGGTCGTTCTTCTATCTCGATCATATCGCCATTGGGTGTAGAAAGATCAATTGTACTCGTTGGACCAACCACATAGAACGGCACACAATGGGCTCTTGCCACAATAGCCAGGTTGTAAGTCCCGATCTTGTTAGCTGTATCACCATTTGCTGCTATCCGATCACAGCCTACGGTCACAAGGTCTACTTTCTTGTACTTCATGACATAACCTGAAGCACTATCCGCAATGACTGCATGGGGAATGCCTAGCTGTTTCAACTCCCAAGAGGTCAGACGGGCGCCCTGCAGGCGTGGTCGGGTCTCGTCCACGTAAACAAAAACTTTCTTTCCATGTTCATGCGCGGTGCGGATAACCCCTAGAGCTGTGCCATATTCAATCGTCGCTAAGGCCCCGGTGTTGCAATGATGAATAAAGGTGGCATTGTCAGGAACAAGGGGCAAGGCATTCAGACCAATTTGTTTGTCAGTATGAATATCTTCATCTACGATGTCATTGGCTTCCTGCAGAATTATCATCTGGAGTTCAGCAATCCTGTTAGATCTTGTTCCTGCAACCTTAGACATCACCCGGTCAATTGCCCAGGCCAGGTTGACAGCAGTTGGGCGTGCAGCTTTCAAGACAATCACGGCATCGTCCAGTTCTTTTCGCAAACCACCGGTATCCTTTGCCTTGGAATGTAAAGCGGCCAGCGCCAGCCCGTAGGCTGAAGCCGCGCCGATGGCCGGCGCTCCTCGAATAACCATATCTTTGATCGCCTTAGCAACATCATGATAATCGGTAAAATCCAGATATTTTAATTCGTGGGGAAGTAGACGTTGATCCAGCATCCGCAACGTACCATCCATCCATCTTAGACTGCGATATTCAACCATCATCCACCTCGTGTCGCTATGCTTAATTTAACGAAAAACTCTCTCGACTATAGTCTTTGTGAAAGCTTCCATGTTACGATAAACGTCCGTGTAAATATCCGCCGGTTAGACGAGGCCGAGCAACTCACACAGGGACATCCCACTGTGCCCGAAGAGGCATGGTTACTGGTTGCTCAAGCCAAGCTGGCAGTTACTGAAAAACGGTGGTCAGAAGCCTGGGAGGTCTTTGAAAAATTGACAAACCTTGTAACTGCTTCAGGCGTTCGTTGGTATTTAGCGCAAATCCTTTATGAATGGGCAGTGGCTTATATTGAAAGCAGCCAACAACAACATAAAGGGCATGCCCGCGATTTGCTAATCCAAGCGAAGGATATCTTCGAACAGCTCGGCAACCAACGCTATCTGTGCATCATAAAAAAGCGGCTTAAGATTCTGGCCGAACAACTAAAATCAATCCCCGAAACAAATCCCCATGTCTCGCCCTGTCAACATGACATCACTATCCAAGGGAATGGTTTTCATGCGCCGGGTGGCCAATTCAAGGGGTACATATTTTACATTAGGTGGGTCAAGGGCAACCATAATTCCCCTTTGTCCCTCTTCCAAGGCGCGCACGGCTGCCGCGCCAAAGCGCAAGGCAATCAAGCGATCAAAACATGTGGGCGAACCGCCTCGCAATAAATGCCCCAATACAACCAAACGGGTTTCTTTACCCGTCAATGCCTGCAATTCGTCTGCCACCTTTTCACCAGCACCCCCCAATCGTTCCGCCCGGCCTGGTTCCTGACTGACAATGGACACGGCACCTCCCTTGGGTATTGCTCCTTCAGCCACCACAACGATCGAAAACTTGCTGCCATGTTCCTCGCGATCCATGATCTTCTTGGCTACCCTGCTGAGATCGTAGGGAATTTCTGGGATTAAGATGACATCCGCTGAACCAGAGATGCCGCATTCCAGGGCGATCCAACCGGCGTAGCGGCCCATTACCTCGACCACGATCACACGGTGGTGCGAAGCGGCCGTTGTATGCAGACGGTCCAGGCATTCAGTGGCGAACGATACAGCCGTATCAAAACCAAATGTTATGACCGTCTCATCCAGGTCATTGTCTATCGTCTTGGGCACACCGATCACCCATAATCCCTTCTGCGCCAGCACATTGGCAATGGATAGCGACCCATCGCCGCCGACCGCGATCAGCGCGTCGATCTCATGCAGTTGAAAAGCACGCACCAGCTCATCTGAGCGGTCAATTTCCTGGATCTGCCCATCTAGCCCTTTGATAGGATATTTTAGAGGGTTACCCTGGTTGGTGGTGCCAATGATTGTCCCACCCAGGTGGGTAATGCCTTTGACCCCTTCACGCGTCAGGCGCACCAGACCACCTTCAAGGTATTGTTCAGGCATCATCAGACCATTATAGCCATCACAGATGCCGTAGACCTCCCAGCCGCGATTGATGGCAGCCAGCGTTACCGCTCGGATAACAGCATTCAGTCCAGGGGCGTCGCCTCCACCCGTGCAAATTGCTATTCTTTTGATTTTTTGAATTTGAGCTACCATCTTCGCCTCCAAGTATTTATAATTTTACCGCTAAGACGTAAAAATCGCGAAGACATTTACAAAAACTAAAATGAGAATTTTTCTATGCGCCCTTCGCGCCTTTGCGGTGAACCCAAATAGAGAGTACCAAGAATCATCGCCAGACACATCAACAAGCCGGTACCCACCATAAAAACCAGGGTCAAGATATAAGCAAGTTTAGGGCTGTGGCGCGTGGTAAACATCCAGGCGCAGACCAAGCCCACAACAAAAGAACATCCCTGCCAGAAAGTATAATCCAAGACTCAAATTTCCAGCCATAGCCCCCATAAGTAAATATAAAGCCTGCAGCAACCCCAGGGTCAGGCAGCGACCCAGAGGCGTTTCAAATAAATGCAGAGCCAGACCAACGATGATGCCCAGAATGAGTACCCAGAAAAATAATGTTTGAGGAGCAACCTCCGATGTCAGGAAAAAGTTGGCATCAATAAAGGACAGTGAAAATATTAACTCAGTCAGGTCTTGATGTATGCCCAGGTAGCGTTCGGTGGTATCAGGCTGGCGTGCTCTAGGGTTAGCTGGATCTGCTCGAGGGGTGTGCGCCGCCTTGGCAGCTTTCATTGGTTTGTTGTGTCGCTTGTGATGTATGGTATCATTAGAGTATGGAAAAGACTCAAGAAAGAAATGCCATAGACCTGTTTCGGCGTGAACTGCCGCAGATGAACGCCAAAAGCGAAAGAGCATTCTTAGGCGCGCGACGTGCTATCCGAGAGCTAGATACAGCCATCGCAGTGGGCATGCTCGGTGGTATTGAATCCGAGTCTTCCTTCCGCGATGCTATTCTGCAAACCCTGGATTATTTGAGAGAGAATCCCTGTCTCTTGGAGGAGCGAGGATGAGAACAATTCACACGATCGTATTTAGGAAAAGCAAAAATTTCTGGTTGGCATTATGCCTGGAAAATGGGCTGGTTGGGCAAGGGGATACCCAGGAAGAAAGTCTAAAAAAGATTACGGAATCTATTGCCTCAATGGAAGAGGTATATCAACAAGAGTCAGATGTTTTTTCGCTGCCGATCCCAATCAATGAGCTGCATGAATTTCTGACTTTTGAAGTAGCCGAGCCAACTGCAGAATTATACGAGATGCGCGCGGTTTATGCCTAAAAACATCCCATCCCTTAGCCCAAAGAAGTTGGAGCGATTATTAAATTCATGCGGATGCCGATTCTACCGCGATGGTAAGGGAGATCATAGATTGTTCATTCGGGAGGTTGAAGGAAAGAAACGGATCGTACCGCTTGACATGGGCTCAAAAGAATTATCGCCAGTCTATGTATTGCGAATACTGCGTCAATTTGGTTTTACCGATGACGATATAGAAAATCTATTTCGCAAATGATATTTAGAGCGGAAATTGCTTCATCCTTATATCCTCAAGCCCCAAACGGTCGCAGCGGGCATCGGTGAGGTCTTGTTCAACGCCCAGGTAGCGTTCGGTGGTATCAGGCTCGGTTGAGTCATTGTATATGGCTTGAAGACAGGCGCAGCAGGTTTTCTTTTCATTCCCCTATTGAATCACTGATTTCTAAAAATGTAGAGGGTTGTCCCTTACTTTTTGGACAGCCCCACACCCCATCCCCGTAGAATCCCAGCATCCCAGAAACCAGAAATCCAGCATTAAGGCAAGCGGACACAGCGGAAGCCGATGTTGCTACCTGCACTACCAGGAACGCTCCTGCCCCGAGCGGAAGACCGCACGTTCCTACCATTGTCGCGCCACGAGCCGGGCCGCACGACGCGGGTCTCCCCGCTGGCAGGGCCTTGGGGATTCTCGGAAGGTGAACCCATGTAGTATGTCTCACTATACCAGTCTGCCACCCACTCCCATACGTTGCCCGCCATATCCAGCACTCCATACAAACTGGCGCCTTGCGGATAGCTGCCCACTGCGGCAGTGTCTCCTTTACAGCCGCTATTATTCGTCAAACTGCAAGCCGGCGATTGCTCCCCCCACGGGTAAGTGCGCCCGTCCGTGCCCCGCGCTGCTTTCTCCCACTCCGCCTCCGTCGGCAACCGCCCCCCTGCCCATTGGCAGTAAGTATTCGCCTGGTTCCAGTCCACATAAATCACCGGATAATCCGCATACTGATTGTCATCGTAATAACTGCTGTGAGAATAGGATTTGTTTTTATGTGGCGGTTCACACGCCCCGCCCGCTGCGCATTGGGCATACATGGCGTTGGTCAGCTCAGTCTGGTCTATCCAGAAAGCGTCCAGGTATACTCGATGCTGGGGCTTTTCATCATCTAATCCATCCTCAGACCCCATAATGAATTCCCCCGCCGGCACGTACAACATCACCATGCCGTCTTTGGGCGAGACCTGTGTAGGGCCAATTCCGATGTTGGGGGTGGCCGTTACTATCGGGCTGGGAGTTGCGGTCGGGGGTAAAGGTGTGGCCGTAAACGTGGGGGTCGTAGGGGTTTCTGCGCTGCCGCATGCTGGCATGATCAGAAATACAAACGAGATAAATATGCTATGCCAAATCTTTTTGTGTTTCATTTTCATACACTCCTTGTCGCGGCGGATGAACTTGATCGCCACCTGGCTTTCCAGGCGGTTATCGAAGGCCTTGTAGACCGTCGCCATGCTGCTCTAACCAGGCCAGCGCCCAACGTGTGCCTCCGTCATAGGCGCCTTCCTGCTCTGCAAGGTATTCATCTAGCGCCTGGTTGATCAGCGCCAGCGCGGTGATTTCGCGCTAAGCGTTCGGCGACAGGAAGTCGCTTCGACAGTAAGTCGCTTCGACAGGAAGTCGCCTGGGGTAAACCTGGTAACCTGGTATGGTTCAAAATCATAGAAATATCTTTGCGGGTATTCGTTTTCGTTTAAAAAAGAAAAGAAACGAATGCTTTCCAGGGCGGAATTTCGTATTCTTTTGAAAAAAGTTAGAAACGAATACCTTCCAGCAGGGATGAACGCGGATCGTAAATAGCAAATCTTTGAAAGAGAACATCTGATGCACGCAATATCATTCCAATCTATTATAGAACAAATATTCTATTTTGTCAAGTATTTTGGATATCATTGGGAGTTTGATTAAGACAATTCAGGCGAGGCAAAGGCACTCCTGGTGCTGAAAGCCTGGTATGAAAGGTGTTTTTTAACATCGAAAATGGGCGCACGGATGCGATTATAAAAGTGGGTCTGCCAATTGGCAGACCCATAATTGACCCCACTGGCGCAGGGGGGGCGATAAGTATTTGTGCTATAACCAATACCTTCGCCAATCATGGTGAATGACCAAGCTCTATGGCCCCCAGCTTCTCGCAGGACAGTTCAAGATCACTGCGGAAAAGGATACCTTGGACATACTGTCTTTTCAGCGTTTTCATTTTTCTCAGCTTTTCAGTGGTTCCACTTAATTTTCCAGCTATGATCCGTCACAATATGGCGGGCATGGATGGATTGCGCCTCCATAAATTCCTACGTACCTTCTTTCAACCAATGTCTTAACCAATCGCTCTTGCCCACCATCCACAGCCGAGTAGCCAAATCGGACGATGGTTTATGTTGAATCAAGGCGCATCAATCTCACAACTGCAATCTCATAGATTGCCGCAATCTCTGAGCGGGCCCTGAGCTACTCCCGTCTTCGCGATGCGGCGCCAACTGCCGTGGCAATCTCTGAACCCTGTCCACTCGCACTCCTGACTTTGCGAGAACGGGTGCGTTTTGGCAATAGTTTTTATTTCGAGAATCATAAATCCAGTTTGCGGTTATAATTATTTTATCTTTCCTGCCTTGGAGGCTGATATCGCTATTGTTATACCCGAATCCAGCTTAGAATATGGATTTGTCATAAAAGGAATGGGGGCGCATACCGGCAGGACGATGATGCTCCGGGACATACAAGTACTGTTTGCATCTGTTCCCCCAAACAGCAAGGTGCTTGATTATCAAAACGCGATTATTGCTGAAAATGTTTTGCTTAAACCCACTGAAGCAGCTCGTGATGAGTCATTCCGACGATTGAGACAATTGTACAGCCTGGATCACGGTATTATATTGTTTCATACACTCAGACTGTTGTGGGATCAAGCCAACGAGGCCCAGCCTTTACTGGCATTGTTGTGTGCTATCGCTCGCGATCCACTTCTGCGAGCTACCGCCGATTTTGTCACCACGCTTCCCGACGGGGCTACTCTAACATCCCCAGCATTTGCTAAGGTTATCGAGGAACGGTTCCCAGGTCGTCTCAGAGGAACTACTTTAGCCAGTGGAAGCAGAAATATAGCCTCCTCCTGGACGCAATCAGGCCATTTTTCTGGCAGTACCGAGAAAATGCGCAATGTCGTTAAACCCCATCCCATCGCAATAGCCTATGCGTTATTTCTAGCTTACCTCTGTGGCTACCGGGGTAACAGCATGTTTGACTCGACCTGGTTACGGCTACTGGATACTCCGCTTCACATTCTTCAAGAAAAAGCCCAGCAAGCTTCCCAGCAAGGTTGGCTGGAATATCGTCATACGGGGGCTATTACCGAGATCACCTTCCGGCATTTCCTGAAGGACAAGAAATGAGCGAAGTTGACGATTTGCTAAAGGCTTATGAAAGCTTCGTCCGGCTACGCTGGGATCAATCTCTATCCGGCCCAGAAAGAGTCTGGTTTGTGGTCTATGAACCATCCCAAGAACGGCGCATCCGCCTTCGCTTAGCTGAGTTCGAGAACATTACGAAGAAGGCGGGCCATGCCTGGCACAGCCTGGATCTGACTGACGCGTTTGCCCAATGGATGAGCCAACACAAGTATCGTGAATCATATTTTGAAGAACCAGATTTACTGAGCTCTGCTTTGCCAGCATTCACTGACGCGGTCGCAGCTCAGATAAAAGAAGCTCTGATTGCCCCCGATGTAGATGAAAATACCGTTGTGGTCATCTTTGGCCTGGCTTCACTATTTGGGTTGATACGCGTCTCCCCAACCCTAGAAAAAGTATTATCTGATCTTCGGGGCCGGCTGCTGGTCTTTTTTCCTGGCCAACATGATGGTTCCAATTATCGTCTTTTAGATGCTCGTGATGGGTGGAATTACCTGGCAGTACCTATCACAGCAAAAAAATGGGGAGTTGACTGATCTATGAAAAACCGTGAGCTATTCCTTGTCGATCCAACTACTTTTACGATCCCGAATGATGGTGTAACCACAATCTACAATCCGCAAACAGAAAAGGACTGGGAGGTTGTCCGTTACGAACTCAAATCCTTTGTCTGTGAGGGTGAGTATTACCGGGGATTAGAGCGCATCCTTTCTTCCTTTTTGGGAAATCTCTCCAACCCCAAACAGCCTGCAGTATGGGTGAGTGGTTTTACTGGGTCGGGTAAATCCCACCTGGTGCGGGTGCTGCAATATCTTTGGAGCGATGTGGAATTACCCGATAAAGCTCGGGCGCGCAGTCTGGTCAATTTGCCCATTGATATTCAAGATTTACTCAAGGAGCTATCAACCAGAGGGAAGCAAGCCGGTGGATTGTGGTCTGCGGCTGGGAAACTCACCGTTGCAGCCGACCAGAGTGTGCGCCTTGGCCTGCTTGGCATTCTTTTTCAATGTGCTGGTTTGCCCGAGCAATATCACCTTGCCCGTTTTGTGATCTGGCTCAAGCAAAAGGGGTATTACAAGGCGATCAAGGATTGGGTCGAGAAGCAGGGGGAGAACTTTGATTTCGAACTGGGCAACCTGTGTGTTTCTCAATCGATCACGGATGGCTTGCTTCAAGAATATCCCGGCTTTGCCAACACGTCTGCCGAAGCCAGGAAATTATTGGCGGCCAATTTCCCCCAAAAGGCAGATATCTCCGATGATGAATTCCTGGATACATTGGAATATGTTCTGGAGCTCCAGCAGCAGGTCGCCGGAAAATTACCCCTCACACTTATTGTTTTTGATGAATTGCAGCAATTTCTGGGAGATGATCAAGAACGCATCTCCCAACTTCAAAATGTGGTTGAGACTTGTTCTACCCGCTTGGGCAGTAAGCTGCTTTTTGTGGGTACCGGACAGGCCGCCTTACAAGCATCCCCCCAGCTCTCCAGGTTGCAGGATCGCTTTACCGTCAAAGCCATGCTGGAAGACTCGGATGTGGAAACCGTTGTACGCCAGGTGGTCTTACGGAAAGCATCCGATAAAGTTACTGCTCTTGAGAATATCCTGGATACCAACCGAGCTGAAATAGATCGCCATCTGGTGGGTACTCTAATTGCTCCCAGCGCCAGCGATAGTGATAGCCTGGTTGCCGATTACCCTCTACTGCCAACGCGCCGTAGATTCTGGGAACGAGTCCTGCGGGCGATTGACATTGGTGGCACCGCAGCGCAACTCCGCACCCAATTGCGGGTTATTCATGAAGCCAACCGCTTGGTAGCCGACCGGCCTGTGGGTACGGTCGTTCCGGCGGACATGATTTATGAACAGCAAGAACCCAGCATGCTGCAGAGCGGTGTGCTGCTGCGGGAAATTGCCACCATTATCCATTCTCAGGATAATGGCACCTCAGAAGGTGAACTCAAAAGGCGGTTATGCTCGCTGATATTCCTGGTTGGCAAACTGCCCACCGAAGGGGTCGCCATCACCGGGCTCAAAGCCAACCCTGAAACCCTGGCAGATCTCCTGGTGGAAGATTTGCCCAAGGGAAGCGCTGCCTTGCGCAAGCAAATCCCGGATTTACTGGAGCAGATGACCAAGCAGAGCATCCTGATGAAGGTGGATGATGAATATCACTTGCAAACCGTCGTGGGTTCTAAGTGGGAAGAAGATTACCACAAACGGTTTATCTCGATCCGCTCGAATGATGCCCGCGTTGCCAGCGACCGCAGCGCTGAATTTCGCCTGGCAGTCAGCGCCGCTCTCAAAGGTGTCAGCTTAGTTCAAGGCGCTTCAAAAACAGCGCGGAAATTTGAGTTGTATTTTGGTCTGGATGCCCCCAAAGGGGATACCAATGCGCTGCCGGTTTGGATACAGGACGAATGGTCTGTCACCGAAAAGACTGTGCGGGAAGCAGCCCAGACCGCTGGAACAGACAGCCCAATTGTATTTGCCCTGTTATCTAAACGGGAAGCCGATGCTCTGAGAGAAGCGCTGGCCGCCTTCAATGCAGCCAAAGAAACCCTGGAAACCCGGCCTAACCCGAACTCTCCCGAAGGCTTTGAAGCCCGCAGAGGCATGGACTCTCGCATGATCATTGCACGCAAGAAACTGGACGCATTAATCAATGGCATCATTGAAAGAGGGCGTGTTTTCCAGGGTGGCGGGTATGAGGTCAATGAAACCACCTTTGCGCTGGCTGTGAAGACCGCCCTGGACGCCTCCCTGGCGCGTTTGTTTCCCAAGTTTTCCATTGGAGATCATATCGGTTGGGGCAAAGTAGTCGAAAAAGTGCAACAAGGAGCCGCAGATGCATTAAATTCGGTTGGATACAACGGTGACGCCAACCAACACCCGGTTTGCCAGGAGATCCTTACTTTCATAGGTGGCGCAGGCAAAAAAGGGATTGAAATCCGCAAGAAATTCACCGGCGCAGGTTACGGTTGGCCGCAGGATGCGGTGGACTGCGCCCTGCTTGTTTTGCTGGCAGGCGACTATCTTACCGCTGCTCAGAATGGCCAAGCAAAGACCATCAAACAGGTCAACCAGAGCAACATCGGCGTGACCGACTTTCATCGAGAAGGGGAACCCATCACCATCCTTCAACGCATCGCCCTGCGCGGCCTCTTCACTGATTTGAAATTGCCCTATAAGACCAACGAAGAAGCTGATACGATCCCGGCAGCTTTGCAACTCTTGATTGACCTGGCTAATGACGCTGGTGGTGTTCCGCCGTTACCCGAGAGACCATCCCCGGCCAAACTCGACGTCTTGCGTTCCCTCAGTGGGAATGAACAGTTCGCAACGGTTGTGGATACCAAACAAGAGCTACTGAAAAATTTCACCACCTGGTCGGTTCTGAAAGAAAAGAAAACGCAGCGGCTTCAGCGCTGGAATTCGCTTCAGCGCCTGCAGCAGCATGCGAATCATATGCCAATCGCCGGCCAGGTTGCTCCCCAAATCCAGGCCATTCAAACCAATCGAAGCCTGCTCGCTGATCCTGACCCGGTCACATTTCTGGTCAGCCAGTTGGTGGAGGTTTTGCGCTCAGCCCTGCAGGCAGCCAACCAACACTACCAGGAAGATTACCAGGCCCAAATGACGAATCTGAAACAATCGGAGTCCTGGCAGCAAATCAACGAATCTCAGCGTCAGTTGATCCTGATGCAATATGGTTTATTGGGTGTTTCATACCCGAAAGTCGGCAATGAAGAAGAACTACTTTCCGCCCTGGATACGCAATCATTGTCTGCATGGGAGAATTTGATCGCGGCTTTACCGGCCCGCTGTAGCCAGGCCATTTTGCAGGCCGTCAAACTACTGGAGCCTGAGGCAGTCAAGATCACTCCAAAATCCGTTACATTGCGCACCTTAAAAGAAACAGATAGTTACTTAACGGACCTACGATCAGAAATAAAAAAACATCTCGATAACGGAAACCCGGTTGTTTTATAACCTGATTATTGATTGCTAAACCTATGCCCTCTCTTGCCCCTTCCCTCCGCAAACTCCTCGAAAAAAAAGTGCCCGATGCCCGCCAGATCGCTGAAGAAGCTGCCCGCGCCATCATGGACACGCTGGCGTTAAACCGGCCAGAACCCTTTCCAGCGATGACGCCTGAGCAGCGCCGCTTGCGCAATGCTCTGCGAGCCAAAGCCCGCCAGTTGGGCAACGGCAGCCAGGTTGAAGGCTTTGAACCTCTGGTTGAAGAGCTGGCCTATTACCAGTGGCACCGCATGGTATTTGCCCGGTTTTTGGCTGAAAATAATTTACTCATGCACCCCAGCGGCGTACCGGTGGCCTTACAGGAGTGCGGTGAATTAGCCCCTAACGAAGGCGAGATGGATGCCTGGACTTTGGCGGCGCGTTATGCCAGCCTGATGCTGCCGGGTATCTTTCGGCAAGATGATCCCGAAAACCAGGTGCGCCTGGCGCCCGAAGGCCAGCAAAAGTTGGAAGCCGTTTTGAACAGTGTGCCCTCACCCGTATTCCTGGCAGACGACTCCCTGGGTTGGATGTACCAGTTCTGGCAGAGCCGGAAAAAAGAAGAGATCAACCGCAGTGAGCGTAAGATCGGTGGCGCTGATATCGCCCCTGTTACGCAACTATTCACCGAAGATTACATGGTGCGCTTTTTGTTGGAGAACACCCTGGGAGCCTGGTGGGCATTCCGCTACCCCGACAGGTCCTTGATTAAAGAATGGCAATATCTCAGATTTAAAGAAGATGGAACACCCGCTGCTGGGAGTTTCCCTGGTTGGCCTGAGCGAGCTGCCGACGTGACCGTAATGGATCCATGTTATGGATGTGGGCACTTTTTAATTGCAGGCTTCGAGATGCTGGTGCGCATGCGCATGGAGGAGGAAGGGCTGAACACCGCTGAAGCCGGGGACGCCGTGCTGCGCGAGAATCTGTTTGGGCTGGAGCTCGATCCGCGATGTACGCAGATCGCTGCCTTTGCGCTGGCGCTGACGGCCTGGAGAAGCGGCGGATACCGCCCCCTGCCGGTGCCCAATGTGGCCTGCGCTGGCATCCCCGTGCAGGGACAGTTGGAGACCTGGCTGAAACTGTCCGGGGACGACAGCCGCCTGCGCGCCGGGCTGGAACGCCTGTATGGACTGTTCAAGAACGCGCCTGACCTGGGTAGCCTGATCAATCCCGCCAACCTGTCCGCCGCTGACAGGATGTTTGTGGCCGATTACGAGCAGGTGGCGCCGGTGCTGGAGCAGGCTCTGGCCAGGGAACGCAACGCTGCCGACCCGGTGGCCGAGGTCTTTGGCGCGGCGGCGGAAGGGGTGACGAAGGCAGCAAAATTACTGGCGGGAAAATATACGTTGGTAGTGACTAATGTGCCATTCTTATCGCGTGCTAAACAAAATCAAGCAATTATGGAATTTTGTGACTTTAACTATCCTGTATCAAAAAGGGATTTAGCTGCTGTATTTGTCGAAAGATGTAGAGATTTCACGAGATTGAATTGTACATACGCACTTGTGACTCCACAAAATTGGCTTTTTATGAACAGTTATCGGGGTTTTCGAGAGAAAATTCTCAAGACCCAATCTTGGAAAATAATTAATAGGTTAGGTCCCAGAGCATTTGAAACGATTAGCGGCGAGATAGTAAATGTTGCATTGTCAATTATTGTTAATACATCCCCAGGAACAAATGATGTTATGACTGGAATTGATGTTTCAAGCATTCAATCTCCTCACGAAAAAGCACAACAATCTATCATTGCTCCCTTGATCTACACTAAACAAAAAGAACAATTAGCAAACCCTGACATGCGTATTGCTTTACAGACCATGACTGCTGGCACAACTCTAGGCGATTTTGCAACGAGCAATCATGGACAAGGTTCTTTCGATAACAACTGTTACTCATTCAATTTCTGGGAAATGGATAAAGTTTTACCTGGATGGGTGTTCCAACAAACAACAGGCATAGTTGGCGATTTTGGTGGATGTAACAACGTTTTTCGATGGGAAGCTGGCAAAGGTATGTTGCTAAAGTATATGCAGACCAAAGCAGCCCAAGGTTACACATCAGGAAAATGGAAAGCAGGGGTTGATATTTGGGGAAAACGTGGAATTGCTATTAGTGGTATCCAAACTTTCTTTGTGAATGCATATTTGGGTTATTCCTTCGATGAAAATGTTGCAGTCATAATTCCAAAAGCCCCAAAATATTTTCTTGCAATTTGGTATTTTTGTAAGTCAGAAGAATTTGTAAAGGAAGTTCGCCGTATTGATAAAGGCTTGAAAGTAAGTTGTGAAACGTTCTTAAAAATCCCCTTTGACCTGGCACGCTGGCAAAAAGTCGCCGAACAGTTCGGGGCGCTGCCCGAACCGTATTCGGATGACCCCATGCAGTGGCTGTTCAAGGGGCATCTGCGCGGGTCCACCGAGCCGCTGCAGGTGGCGGCCGCGAGGCTGCTTGGTTACAAATGGCCGCAGCAATCTCCCGATACGTGTGACGAGTTGACAGACGAATACGGGATCGTGTGCCTGCCGCCTGCCGCCGGGGAAAGACCGTTTGCCGAGCGTTTGCGCGACGTGCTAGCAGCGGCCTATGGCAGCGAGTGGTCACCGCGCGTACAGGCCGAACTGCTCTCCGCGGCCGGCGCGCCCGGCAAGACGCTGGAAGACTGGCTGCGCGACGATTTCTTTGCGCGGCATTGCCGCCTATTCCAAAACCGCCCATTCATCTGGCACATCTGGGACGGGCGCAAGTTTGGCTTCTCGGCCCTGGTCAATTATCATAAGTTCACCACCGCCAACCTGGATCGCCTCATTTATACCTACCTGGGTGATTGGATCAACTTCCAACGTGCCAGGCGGGATCACGGCGAACCGGGGGCCGATGGACGCCTGGTTGCAGCTTTGGAACTGCAGAACAAGCTCAAGCTTATCCGCGAGGGCGAGCCGCCTTATGATATTTTTGTGCGATGGAAGCCGCTCGAGCAGCAGCCGGTGGGTTGGGATCCCGACCTGAATGACGGCGTGCGCCTGAATATCCGACCCTTCGTCACTTCCGGGGTGCTGCGCAGCAAGTTCACCATCCACTGGAACAAGGATCGGGGCAAGAATCCGGACGGTAGCGAGCGGTTGAATGATTTACATTTTACAATTGCCGAAAAGCAAGCCGCTCGCAGAGGGATGAAATGAACACACAGCCAATCAATCCTATGTGGTTTGAACAACTTCGGACGGTTGGTTCAATGAATGAATACGCATGGCTGTCCATTTTGAAGGGTTCAATAAATAGTATTGCGGATTTTGGTTGTTGGAGCAGCGAGCCATATGCTTTATTATGGACCCTGGATGCTAGTGAAATTATTGTAGTTGAAAAAGAATTAGCGAATCTTGATCAAATAGTGGGCGCCAAAGAGGATTTAGAAATCTTGATGAGAAGGATTCCTGCTTCAATGACGGGCAGGGAAATTAAATTCATTGTGGCTGACATGACATCTATAGTAAAAGAGCTAATCACGAATTCTGTTGATCTGGCTTTTTGTAAAAACGTACTCTATCAAATTTACGAAGCTAATAAGGATTTATCAGGTGTTCAAAATGTGGTGAACGAGATGGCTCGGGTCGTGAAACCAGGAGGCTGGGTCATTGCTGTAGAACCGAAAATAGGCGCGGAACATGAGAATATAGTCCAAGATTTTTTTGGAACTAAAATCGAACTGCCTTGTCGCGTTGGTGACCCCATCGATATCAGTCCATTATTCCAGAAAGTGGCCCTGATAAGAAATACTTTTGAGGGTGCTCCTGAGTGGTCATACTGTTATAAAAAACCACAAATGGATGATGCTTCAGTTGGCCATAATCAGTAATAATACAAAGGTAAGCAGACTATCCATGAAAATGTGTGATTTGAACATCGCTGGTACAATTTCGACCGATCAAGAAAAGATTCTGAAGCTCAATATCAAAATCTAATGCCAAATTTTGAATCCACAAACAATACCTTTTTAGATGCTCTAATTGGTGCCTTGGGTCAGGCTGCAATTTATGACAAGAACGACCAGATACCCCCTGCTGCCGTGCTTTGGACGGATAAAGAACGCCAGTGGCAGCCGCTCATCCCTGCGCTGCGCTCGCGCCTGCCTCTACTGACCCTGGGCGATTATGCGCCTCAAGATCGCAGCGGCCCTTCTTACTGGATCCGTTGTATGATCGCCCGCACCTTATCAGAGGATCTCCTGCTGGAAGATGCTGTACCTGTAATCTACCTGCCCGGCGTCAGCCGCAGCGATATCCGCACCATTGAAGAATGTCCACCCTCCCTGCAGCCGCTGGCAGAGCTGCAATATCGCGGCGTGCTGTGGACACAGAAAAACGGGCAAGATATGACCCTCTCCGCCTTCCTGCAAACGAAAAGCGGCGGGTTAGGGCTGGAGGTGGCTGGCGATAAGGTCACCAAAGACGCCCTCGAACGGGCGCTGCTCAAGTTAGCCGATGAACCGGTGGAGCGGCTGCGCAAAGAAGTCCCGTTGAAAGCGGCTTTCTTTGATGCCTTGCTCAACCCGGATGAACCCCGCAGCTTATTACTCTGGCTTAATGATCCGGCCGGTTACCGGTTGAAGCTCAATTTGGAGGAATGGCAGGCGTTCTGTAACGTCTGCAAAGCCAAATACATCTTTCATCCCGAGAAAGATGGGCCGATCAGCGCCGCCCAGCTATTCGGCTTTCAAGAAGGCAACTGGAAGTTGGTTTGGACGCGCTTCAAAGAATCGCCCAGAGCCTATCCCAACCTTCCCAACCTGTTGAACCAAGCCCGCCCTCCCCAACTCGAATTATTCGATATTTCCGAAAGTTGGCCGCAGGACAACGAAGCAGACGAAGAGCAGCTTCAGCAGCGGTTGTTCATCCTGGCAGATCTTCCTGTCCAGGAAGCGCGGGCATCTATTCTTGACCTAGAAGAGTGGCATGGTCGCCGTCGTACCTGGGTTTGGGCAGCCTTGGGGCAATCTCCACTAGCTTTGACCCTGGAATTCCTGGTTATTTTGGCAAAGCTCACCGAAAAAGCGTTAGCCGGTTCAACAATCCAGGAGATCATTCAGGCATATCTGGATTGGGGTTGGCAGGTTGATCAAGCCGCGCTGGATGCGCTCACCATGGTCCAGACTTCTGGCAATTCAGCGGAGGATATCAACGCAGTGAAAGGGTCGCTCCAGGCGCTCTACAAGCCCTGGTTAGAAGCAGCCGCAGCCAGTCTGCAAAAAGCCATCGCCGCTGACCCAACCTTGCAAACCTATCCATACCATCCCCTCAAGAAACCCGAAAAAGGCGCCTGCATCCTGTTCAGCGACGCCTTACGCCTGGATGCGAGCCAACAACTGGCTGCAGCGCTGGTGAAGGATGGTTATCAGGTGCATACTGCGGCACACCTGGCAGCCTTACCGGCCATCACTTCCACGGCAAAATTCGCACGCTCTCCAGTTTCGGGTAAGATCACCGGCAAAGGATCAAAATCCTTGACGCCGCTTCTTGCAAGTAAAGAATCGCCAATCACCGCAGACGCCTTTCGGAAAATCCTCACAGAAGAGGGTTTCCAGGTCTTGCAAGGAGAAGATTTTGGCGACCCGTCTGGCCTGGCCTGGACTGAGATGGGCGAGATCGACGCTTACGGGCACGAACACGGCTGTAAGCTGGCGATACACATCCAGGGTGAGCTGCTGGCGTTGAGAAATCGCATCGAAACATTATTGGATTACGGCTGGAAAAAGGTCTTCGTGGTTACCGATCACGGCTGGCTCCTGCTTCCCGGCGGTCTTCCCAAAGCCTACATTCCAGAGCACCTGACTGAAATTCGCAAAGGGCGCTGCGCAAGACTGAAAGATGGGGCGCAAACCGACCAACTGACTATTCCTTGGTATTGGGATGAGAATGTGCGCATTGTCGTTGCCCCCGGCATTTGCTGCTACGAGGCGGGTAAGGAATACGAACACGGGGGGATCAGCCCGCAGGAATGTATCACGCCTCTGCTGACCATCACAAAAGCGGCATCCAATGCTGACATGCCAGTCAGCATTGAAACCCCTAAGTGGCGGGGGCTGATATTCACTGCGAAAATAACCGCTCCAAAAGAGGGGATTCTGGTGGACATTCGCTCCAAAGCCGGGGATGCCTCCACCTCCCTGGTCAAAGAACCGAAATGCCCGGCTGAAAACGGCGAGGTTTCGCTCTTGGTAGAGGATGAAGAATATTTAAAAGCCGCGGCATTTATCTTAGTGATTGCTGCCAACGGGCAAATATGCGCCCAGATGCATACGACGATAGGGGAATAACCTATGGAATTAGACCATCTTGACCAGTTAACTGCCAGAGCCTTCGAAGGATACACCGTTCGCAAAGACCTGGCGCTGCGCTTTCGAGGCCAGTATCCAGTGCCTACCTATGTAGGCGAATTCCTGCTGGGGCGATACTGCGCCAGCACGAATGATCAAGAAATCGCACAAGGTCTTGAAATTGTTGAACGTCAGATGCGTGAACGCACCGTCCGGCCAGGCGAAGAGGAGTTATTCAAATCCAGGGCTCGCGAAAAAGGATCCATCAAGTTGATCGACCTGATCACAACCCGTCTGGATTCCAGCACCGATTCCTACCTCGCCACTTTGCCCAGTTTGCGGCTAACCGATGCTCGTATTGATCCGGAAGTTGTGGCTGCCAATGAACGCATGTTGACGGGCGGCTTCTACGCCGAGATCACGCTGGAATATGATGCTTCCATCGCTCAGGAAAAGAATGGCCGACCCTTTGGAATCGCCAGCCTGCGCCCCATCCAGCTCTCCAAGCGGGGAGTGTCCGATGAACTCTCGAAAGGCAGACAAGCCTTCACCACCACAGAATGGAAAGAGCTGCTGCTGAGGAGCATTGGTTTCGAGGCCAGCGCTTTATCCCCGCGTGCCCAGGATGGGCTTCTTCTGCGCATGGTGCCGTTTGTGGAACGCAACTATAACGTGGTGGAGCTTGGCCCCCGCGGCACGGGCAAGTCACACTTATACCAGCAAGTTTCCCCCTACTCTCACCTGGTCTCTGGCGGCAAAGCCACTGTCGCCCGCATGTTTGTCAACAACAGCAACGGTCAGCGCGGTCTGGTCTGCCAGTATGATATAGTCTGCTTCGATGAAGTCTCCGGAATTTCCTTTGACCAAAAAGATGGCGTCAACATCATGAAAGGCTATATGGAATCCGGCGAGTTTAGCCGGGGTCGGGAGAGCATCCGGGCCTTTGGCAGCATCGTTTTATTAGGCAATTTCGAGGTAGATGTTGAACACCAGCAGCGCATCGGTCATCTGTTTGGACCCTTGCCCCTTGAAATGCGCAATGATACGGCGTTTATGGATCGCATCCATGCATACTTGCCAGGTTGGGACATTCCCAAGATGGATAAATCGTTATTCACCACCCATTTTGGGCTGGTGAGTGATTTTCTCTCGGAATGCTTTGCCCAATTGCGCATTCAGAGCCGCTTGAATGTCCTTCAAAACCGGGTGAACTACGGTGGGGCGCTCAGCGGCCGCGACACCAATGCCGTCAACCATACCGTCAATGGTCTCCTAAAACTGATTTACCCTAGCCCCGATATGCCTATCCCGGATGAAGATATCGAGTGGGCGGTTCGCCTGGCGATGGAATGTCGCCGGCGGGTCAAAGAGCAGCAAAAGCGCATTGGCAGCGCCGAATTTCGCAACACCCATTTTAGCTACACAATGGGGCCGGAAGGGGTTGAAAAGTTTGTTGCCACGCCTGAATTAAGCAGTGAGAAAACGATCAGCGGTGACCCACTCTCCATTGGGCAGGTTTGGGCAATTAGCCCAGGCGGGCAGGATGAGACCACCGGCCTGTTTCGCATCGAGGTTAATGAAGGACCCGGTACTGGTGTCCGGATTGTCAATGTCCCTGCGCCGGGCCCGTTCCGTGAAAGCGTTAAATGCGCTGAGCAAAATTTGCTAGCTCGTGCCCGTGAACTGGTTGGAGACCGGGACCCACGCCAGCATGAATTTACCATTCAACTGCTTGCCTTTGATGCCGCTCGCAGCGGTTCTTCAGTCGGGTTGGCGGTTCTACTGGCTTTTTGCACTGCTTTGCTCAAGAAAAGTCTGAAAGGTGGCCTGATTGTGGTCGGGGGACTCAATTTAGGTGGAGGAATTGATCCTGTTTATGACGCCGTAAATGTGGCCGAACTGGCAATTGAAAAAGGCGCCACCACCTTGTTAGTTCCCATCTCAGCCAGGCGGCAATTGAATGATCTCTCAGATGATATGGCCACGAGAATCAGCATCTTGTTTTATGCCGATGCCAGAGAAGCGTTGCTAAAGGCACTGGTGGAGTGAAAACCCACAAGCGTCACCTGACAGGTATTAACATGGGTCTTTGCTTATTGAGTAGTGCTCGGAATCGCTGGACGATTTCAACGGATGGCATCCTGGCAGCGAAGCGCGCCAATCTGCAGGCGGATACGTCCGCGTGGGGGAGGGAGATTGACCAGTTGGTTTATCAGTTGTATGGGTTTACGGAGGAAGAGATTGGGATTGTGGAGGGGAAGTGACCCCCTCCCGGCCTCCCCCAAATTCCAAAAGCGTGGAATTTGGGGGAGGGGAAGGAGTGATGGATCGAAAATGTACCCGCTTTCATCAATAATACCAATAAATTAACATTGAAAATGAGCCCACCTCCTGAGGTAATAGAATAATGATATTTGTGCGGGGAATAGGGCAACGCTGGGGAGCGATCCTTCGACTACGCTCAAGACAGGCTCTGAGCGCCGACACGAGCGACTGTATTTTGGCGCGTAAGATGTTATTCTATGGCATAATATCAAGGTCAGGAACAATGAATGCCCGCAAGGGCATTAAGACTTTGTGATTTCAATGCTGTGGGATGGGATAAAATTGGCTCAATTAAGCTACTTCTTGTAGCATCCTTCGGGACATTCCTGCTCAACTCATTTGAAACACACCCAAATCAATTCAGGAGGAACAGATGAATAATAAGCTATTCAAAGTCGTTTTAATGGTTGTAATACTTGCCATGGCTACGGGCTGTGCTACAAACCCCGTCGTACCAATCAATACCCCAGTCCCAAACACACCGGCCGTAACGCCGACTGTGGCGGGCATACAGTTCTTGCCCAACATGGGCCAGCAGATTTCACCGCTAGCGATCCAGGGTTCCAAGTTCGAAAACTTAAACCCCGATCTACCCGACAATCCAGACTGGCTGGCCGGGCATGCGGTCACCACCGTGGTGAGCCCAGATCACAAGACCTTGCTGGTTCTGACGAGCGGCTTCAACCGCGTTTATAGGACCGACGGCGTTCCAGACGCGGGTGGCTCCTATTTCAACTGGCCGGACTCGCAAGAGTACGTGTTCATCTACGACATTTCGACCAACACGCCGGTCAAGAAGCAAGTCGTGAAGGTCCCCAATACCTACAATGGGATTGTCTTCGATCCTTCCGGCAC
>Ga0315284_10003971_pt1 | contig 21006 bp, 17 predicted proteins | sample YL17G09_16_MG_FD_203696 | JGI IMG/M metagenome (GOLD analysis project Ga0315284, IMG submission 203696) | Sediment microbial communities from Yellowstone Lake, YNP, Wyoming, USA - YL17G09_16 | ecosystem: Environmental > Aquatic > Freshwater > Lake > Sediment | place: USA: Wyoming | collected...
CGCGGCCTACCTGGCCACCATCAACTATATGGACGCCCAGATCGGAAGGCTCCTGGACGCCCTGGACGCCAGCCCCTACGCCGACAACACCATCATCGTCTTCTGGGGCGATCACGGCTGGCACCTGGGCGAGAAGCTTCGCTGGGGCAAGAGCACGCTGTGGGAGGAATCCGACCGCGCCCCTCTGGCGATCGTCGTGCCTGGGCTTACCGCTGCCGGCGGCCAATGCATGCGGACGGTAAGTTTCAACGACATCTACCCCACACTGGTGGACCTTTGCGGCCTGCCGCCCAAGAGCGACCTGGAAGGTGTAAGCCTCCGGCCGCTGCTGGCCGATCCGTCCAGGCCGTGGGATCGCCCCGCACGAACGGACTTCCTCCTGGGCAACAGCACAGTCCGTAGCGAACGTTGGCGATATACCCGCTACGCCGACGGCAGCGAGGAACTCTACGACCACGACGCCGACGAGATGGAATGGACCAACCTGGCCGGCGACTCCAAATACACCGACGTCAAGACGGACCTGGCCCGCTGGCTGCCCAAAACCCACGCCCCCGACGCACCGCACCAGTATTTCCCCGGCGACAAACGACTGGACCAAGGCGCCATTGACGGAGAGTAGACCGGGGCCGACGCATTCGCATTTCGTTGACCCCAAGGACCACCCAGGCCGGCGACGACCGCGGGCCTGGATTGTCGTGCACATTTCCATTACCCCCTGGCGGCGGCCATGACGGATATCTTACGTTTCCATTGGAAGCCATGCTGCCGGAAGCGAGACCTCTTTGAGAGGAGGTTGCCTGTGGATGCCGCATATCCATACCGTCCGTCGCGGCGACGCAAGACGCTGACGCTGAGCGCCATCGCCCTGGTGGCCAACCTGGCCGCCGCGGCAACAGGACCGGTGCTCCAACCGAGCGACAGCGGCACAACCGGCAATTTTCTCGGCCAATCGGCCAAGGTCGTTACAGTTCCGGTGGCATGGTGGCAGCGCGGGGGAATGACCCTTTTCGAGTCGGACCGGGGATTCCAGGCTCTCTCAGAATTTGAATGCCGAGTGGCAGAGTTTGTTGACCTTGCAGGCCGGGCAGTTGGGTTTCCGGGCCTGGCAGATCGCCCGCCCGTGGAAGACCATCACGTGATTGAACACCGTCCAGTCCTCGCGCGGGACGATCGGCATCAAGTCTTGTTCGATCTTGACGGGGTCTTCGTGCCTCGTTAGGCCCGTTCGTCCCGCCAGACGGGTGACATGCGTATCGACGGCAATGCCCTCGTTCTTGCCGAAGGCGCTGCCCAGGACGATGTTGGCCGTCTTGCGCGCCACGCCGGGCAGCGTCAGCAGGGCCTCCATCGTGTCGGGGACTTTCCCCCCGAAATCACTGACGATCCTGGCCGCCGCAGCGCGGATGTTTCGGGCCTTGTTGCGGAAGAAGCCCGTGGAGCGGATTTCCTCCTCGAATTTCGCCGGGTCGGCGGCGGCGAAATCAGCGGCGGTGCGATACTTGGCGAAGAGGTTCTTGGTGACGATGTTGACGCGGTCGTCGGTACACTGGGCGGCCAGGATCGTGGAGATGAGCAACTGAAGCGCGTCGGCGTGTTCCAGGCGCGTCCGGGCGTGGGGGTATTCCTTCTTGAGGATCGCCACGATCTTCCCGCATCGCCGCCGGAGGGCTTCCTTGGATTCCCTGGGCATCAGCCCCTCAGGTAATCGTTGATCTTCTTGGCCGCCTCTCGACCGGTATGCATGGCCGTGACGACATAGGACGGTCCGCTGGCCAGGTCTCCGGCAATGAAGACGCCATCGCCCGCCCGGCAACCGTCGGCGACAATGCGCCCCTTGGGGTCGGTGGAAAGGCCGTATTCATCGGCCAGGGACGGATCGAGATTCGGCTCGTATCCCATGGCCAGCAGGGCCATGTCCACCGGGACGCGAAAGGCGCTTTCCGGTTGCTCACGCATGACCAGGCCCTTGGGGGACTTCATCCAGCGGACGCGGACGGCCTGGATTTCGCGAACATGCCCTCCGTCGCCGCCAAAAACCTTGGTCGCCACGCACCACTGGCGGGAGACCTCTCCGCCAGGTCCGGTCGGCTCGTAATTGCCCTTCTGGGATTCGGGCATTATCTCGAACTGGTGGACCTTCTTGGCCCCCTGGAGCATAGCCATCCGCACGCAATCCTCACCGGTCAGCCCACCACCGATGACGGCGACGACCTTGCCCTTGGCGGACATCGCCGGCGACTCGCTGACGTAAAGGCCCTCGCCCCGACCGTTCTCCTGGCGCAGGTAGTCCAGGGCAAAGAAGACGCCCTCCTGCCGGCGTCCGGGCACGTCGAGGTCGCGGGGACGACTGGCCCCGGTGGCCAGGCAGACGGCGTCGAATTCCCGACGGATGGCCGCGGCGGAAATATCCTTGCCGACCCGCAGACCGGTCCGGAAGGTCACGCCTTCGGCCGTCAATTGCTCGACGCGGCGGTCGATGAGGCTTTTTTCCATCCGGAAGGTCGGGATGCCATATCGCAGCAGGCCCCCGGGCTTGGCCTCGCGCTCAAAGACGGTCACCTCGTGTCCGGCGCGGGCGAGTTCCTGTGCGGCGGCCAGGCCCGCGGGACCCGAACCGATGACCGCCACTTTCTTTCCGGTCTTTCGGGCCGGTCTTCGCGGCTGGACCCACCCCTCACTGAACGCCCGCTCGATGATCTGCCGCTCCAGGTCCCTAATTTGCACCGCGTAACCGCCGAAGCTCCGCTTGCAGGCGTCCTGGCAGGGCGCGGGGCAAATGGCCGAGGTGAACTCCGGGAAGTTGTTGGTGGCGGCCAAGGCCTCGTAGGCCTCGCGCCACTGGCGACGATAGGCCAACTCCACCCACTGGGGGACGTGATTGCCCAGCGGGCAGCCGGTCTCCTGACAGCGAGGATTGAGGCATCGCATGCACTGCGGGGAAGACAGGATCGGCAGCAGGCGGTGATACTCATCGGCCGGGGCGGCCAGGAACTGCCCCACCGCCTCCTGGTAGTCTGCCAGGAATTGCCTGGCCTGGGCGTTCCAACCGGGCAGCTTCCGCAGGAAGCGCATCCTCTTCAACGCCGCCATCACCCAGCCGGGCACAGCCAGTTCGGCGCGAAACTTCCGCTTGCCCAGGGGCACTTCCGCGGCAACGAGATGGCGATAGACAATCCGGTCGCCGTTGGCGGGATTGACGTTGTACTTCTCGCGGTCGCGGGCGAGCTTCTCGGGACTGGTGGCCAGTTCGGCGATGAAGACGGGATCCTTGATCAGCATCGCGGCGGCGAGGTTGTGCACGACGGCCTTGGTGGCGGCGAAACCTTCCTCGGCTGAGTCGCGGGCGCAGACGGCGGAGACGGTGTCGGCGTACCGCCGGGCGTAGTCGATTCCGCCCCATCGCAGGCAGTCGTAAAGGCGGACGACGATGGCGGACTTGCCCTCCTCCTCCAGCCCCCCGGCTGCGTCGATGACTCCGGCGGCCAACTCGCGCAGGGCTTCCGCCAGCGCCTCCCCGCGACGGAAGCGGCGCTGGGTCCATCGGCAGCGATGCTCCAGCAGATGCCGCCAACCGGCGCGGATGGAAGGCCCGCTGAACAGGTCGCCGCGCATCACCAGTTTACGGCCCATGTTGAAGGCGTAGAGGTTCTTGCGGAACTCCGCGCGGATGGTGTCCTTGATCGCCCAGGCCATCGAGTGCATCGAGACGGGGATGAGGCCCTTCTGGAAGGCGAATCCCAGCATCATCGTGTTGGCGAACTGCTTGCTGCCCAGGTACTTCTCGCAGATGCGGGAGATGTTGCGGGCGAGGTAGTCCTCGTTGCGGGTGTGGCGGCGGATGAACCGCTCCAGCTTCTGGGTGTCGTAGTCCTCCTGGCCCATCAATCCACGGATGGTGGTGAACTTTCCGGTGTTGACCACCGCCGCCGTGCGCTGGGGCGAACCCACCCGCGCCCGGCCTGACGGGTCCAGCACCCGGGCGGCCTCGAGGATGTCCACGCCCAGCAGCAGGTCCGCCTGGCCGTGGGGGACCAGCGCGGTGATGGGCTGTTTGTTGATGTTGAAGACCACCTGGCTGAGGACCGTCCCGTTGCGAATAGCCAGGCCCTTTTTGTCCAGGAAGATGACGTCGTAGCCTTCCTTGTGCCCGGCGCGAACGAGGATGCTGGTGGCCGTGCCGATGCCCTGGCTGCCAACGCCCACCAGGCAACATCTCCACAGGTCTCCGGCGGGTCGCTTGGCCGGTTCGGGGATGTCGTCAAGGCCCAGTTCGGGCACTTTCGACCTGGGCGGGCGCTTCCGTTTGATGGTCACCCGCTCGAAACTGGAACAGGCCCCGATCCGCTGGCAGGCGCCGTCGTTGACGCACAAGGTGACGTCCGTGTCCATCTTCGTGCCGTAATCGGTGGCGACGTGCGTGAGACCGGGGCAACCGGTCATCTCCGCGCAGGCCAGGCAGAAACGGCAGATGTCCTGGTTGATGTTCATGTGCTGCCAGTGGGGCAGGTAGCCCAGGCGGCGGGCGATCTGCGACTCCGCACGGCGGCGCCGGCGGGTCCGCGTAATGCCGCATTCCTTCTCGGCCAGCACCACCTTCACGCCGTCGGCCAGGAACACCTGCTCCAGCAACCGCGCGTAGTTCTTCCGCTTTTCCGGATCGGCACGGACGACGATGACCTCCCCGCCCCCGGCGGCCATCCCGTTGACGATCTCCTCGATCTCCTGGACGGCAGTGGGATTGCCCACGATGTCGTAGTCCACCCCGGGGGTGGGCTGGTGTCCGGTCATCCCCGTGGTGGAATTGTCCAGGATGATGAAGGTGATGTCCTGACCGAACTTGATGGCCTGGCTGATGGCCAGTTGACCGGAGTGGAAGAACGTCCCGTCGCCCATGAAGACGGCTTCCTTGTTGGTGACGAACGGATCGGTGCCCGCGCCGGTCCCGCCGCCCAGGCCCATCCCGGAGTAATCGTGCATCAGGGGCGTGTAGGGCGGGAACATCAGCATCGTGTAGCACCCGGTGTCGCCGTGGAAGATCAGGTCCATCGGCCCGCGCCTGTGGACGCGACGCATGTACGATTCGTCCATGAAGCGCTTCTTGATCTCCAGGCAAAGGTCGGCTGAATCGCGGTGCGGGCAGCCGGGGCAGAAACTTGGGATCCGATCGGGCAGCGGTCCGGGGTCCGTGCCCTCGGCGATGTACAAGCCCTCCCCGTCCCCTCCGGGGGATTCCACCGCCGGCACCACCATCGAGACGCGCGAACCGTCCAGGGATTTCAGCAGCGGTGTAAGCAGGTCGGGAAGCATGGATGGATGCAGGCCGCGGGTGGATGGGATGCCCTTAAGGCCCCCGGGGAACTGCTTGCCCCAGACTTCCACGTCGCCCTGGACCCTTCCCAACTGGCGATCCCGCAGGACCGCCTCGGCGATCTGCTCTTCCAGGAATCCGCGGCGCTCCTCGACCACCACGATGCGCTGGCATTGGGCGGTGAACTGGCGGATCATCTCGCCGTCGGCGGGGTAGCTCATCCCGAACTTCAGGATCGGGTATTCCCCCAGCAGGCCCATCTCCCACAGCGCCTGGATCAGATAACCGTGGGCCATCCCGCTGGTGGCGAAACCCAGGGGCTTGCGGCTCGAGGCGGCGTAACTAATCCGGTTGATCCCCAGCTTCCGCGCGACGGTCGCCGCAGTGGCCATGCGGGAAGTGAACTTCTCCTCCTGCCACCAGGTCCGCGGGGGCAGCAGCACGCGCTGGTCGAGATCGATGTTTGCGGTATCCAGCGTGATCTTTTGGTTGGTACTGAATTCGGGGTATTGGTTGGGGCGGCACTGGACCGTCCCGCCACCGTCGGCGAGATTGGTCGTCAGGACGAAACCGGCGTACAACTCCGCCTGGCGGGACAACTGTAGCGACAGGTCGATGAAGTCCTTGACCTCCTGCGGGCAGGCCGGCTCGATGACGGGGATAAACAGGTGCTTGGAGATATACCGGCTGTCGGCGGGAACCTGGGTGGAGTCCGACCAGGGATCGTCACCGTAAACGACGATCGCCCCACCGTCGCGATGCGCCCCGGCGAGGTTGCCCAAGGCCAGCGCGTCGGCGGCCACATGAACCCCCACCGACTTCATCGCGATGATGCCGCGACAACCGATGGTCTGCGAACCATTGAGCATCGCCGCGGCCAGGGCCTCGTTGCTGTTCATGACCGCCCGGATGCCCTTTTGCTGGAACAGCTCGCGCAGCAGCATCATGGCGTCAAAGAACCCCGCCACCGGGCTACCGGGATAACCGCCCAGCAGGTGGACGCCCCCTTGGGCCTCCAGGGCGCCCTTGAGAACCAACTCGTTGCCCGTGAAGATCTCCGGGCCGCTGGAGGTCAGGAATCTCGGGTCGACTTTCATTCCGCCAATTTTACGCCATTTTCCGGTAATGACTCAAAGAATTTCGCGCCTTGGCGCAATCGCGGGCGATTCCAAGGCGCGGCGGGAAAACGAGTAAGACAGCTTTCCGGGTGGGAGGCGTGCTAACCCTTGGCATCCAGGGGCGAGCGGCCCCACTGGAGCTTGTCGGTGAGGGTAACGAAAAACGGCCTGCCGGGGTGTGGTATCAGCCGCATCCCCTTTTCCGCGCGGCGAATCGTCACCACGTCGCCCTCGTGCAGCGGGGTGCTGATCTGCCCGTCCACGATGACGGCGGAACCGGCGTTGACCCGCATGGCCGTGACGCGAATAACCTCGTCGCCACGGACAACAATGGGCCTCATGGACAGGCTGTGGGGCGCGATGGGGGTGATGACGACGGCCTCCAGCGTCGGTTCCATGATCGGCCCGCCGGCGGACATGTTGTAGGCCGTCGAGCCTGTGGGAGTAGAGATGATCAATCCGTCTCCGGGATAGCGGGCGATTTCCTGGCCGCCGCGGGAGACGCTTAGGTCGATCATGCGAAACGGCGCCCCGGCGGCAAAGGTCACGTCGTTGACGGCCGAGGAGCGGAACTCCCGCCGCCCGGAGCGTTCCAGGCACGCCTCCAGCATCATCCGGTCCGTGGGGGGAACCTTCCCGGCCAGCACGTCGTCAAGGTGCTTCTTCATGTGCTCGACGTCGAATTCCGCCAGGAAGCCCAGCTTGCCCATGTTGACCCCCAGCAGCGGCACGGCCGAGCCGGCCAGGGCGCGGGCGGCAGCCAGCAACGTCCCGTCGCCGCCGAAGACCACGCACAGGTCCGCCGTTTTCGCCTGGGGCGGAACCTCCTGATGGACCGCCACCACGGCCAAAACCTCCGCGCGCTGCCCAAGCCAGCCGCACAACGCCTCCACCTGCCCGGCGACGCCGGGCTTGGTCATGTTGGCGATTACCAGAAGCTTCTTTTTCGCGGACATGCCCATAATCCTACCCTGCCCAGGCGGTCAAGGGAACGGGCAAGGATGAGGCGGACCGTTAGACTTTTAGGCCGCTATGGGCCCCTTCGGGACTGTTCGACTGTTAGGTGCGGCGGGGTTGGCTAATTCCGACAGGGCAAGGAACGAACAGTGAAAATCGAGGGCTTGCCCTAGTGGATCAGGCGACGGAAAAACTCAGCGATTTCCTGCTTCCCGGCCTTGCCGCATGCGACGCGGAGGGTCAAATCAACCAGGCCCTCTTCGTCGGCCTCGATCTCCACTCCGTTGAGGTCCAGGAAGATGATCGCCGTCGCGGACCCGGCTCGCTTGTTGCCGTCGATAAACGGGTGGTTCTGAACGATATGGAACAGGTATGCCGCGGCCATCTCGAAGAGGTCCTTGTGAAGGAACTCTCCCCCAAAGGACGCCTGCGGCATGGCGATGGCCGAGTGCAGCAGCCCAACGTCTCGCACGCCCGTTTCGCCTCCGTATTTCTCGATGAGGCTCAGGTGCGTCCGCAACACGCGGTCAATGTCCAGGAAGAGCGGAGCCATGTAACGATCCTACTCCGCCAACTTCTTCATCGCGCGCCCGAACCGCTTGTGGACTTTCTCCAGGGCCTGCTGGAACTTCCGCTCCTCCGCTTGCTCCCGCACCGGAGTAATGACAAGGCAGCGGCCGTCGGTGACGATCTCAAACGGCGTCTCCGGCGTGGCGCGAAGCAACTCCAGGATCGGCTTGTCGATCACCAGGGCGTAACTGTTGCCGTGCTTGGTCAGCATCTTGGTCATGGCGCATCTCCTGTTGAGTTCATACATAGTATATCCATAATGCTTACCATCGTCAAGCGGGGATTGGAACTTTCGTGAGTGAAGCCAACTCGTCAACCTCCCCGCAAGAACTGGACATCCGGTCGCTGTCGGTGACGGCCCCGGCGTAAGTCGAGAAGGTCTACGAGGAGGACAACTTCACCAGCCTAGGGATCGGGACATGAACACGCTCCCGCCCAGTACAGTTCGTTTGCACGGAAGGCAGAGGCGGGACGCCACTGGATGGTCTCCAGCAGCGTCCCGCACTCCGGTTCATCTACTCAGACTATGGCACCAGACGGTTCCGGTCTCGCGGGAAAAGGCAGGCCTCCTTGATGTTGCTCAAGCCCAGCATTTGCATGAGCAGACGCTCGATGCCCATGCCCATTCCTCCGTGCGGACACATCCCGTGCTTGAAGCATTCCAGGTAGCCTTCATAGGCGGTTGGGGCCAACCCGCGCGAGCGGATGCTTTCGACCAACTGCTGGTAGTCATGGATTCGCTGTCCGCCGGTTGTGATCTCCACCCCGCGAAACAGCAAGTCGAAGGAACGTGTCAGCGGCGGTTCGTCTTCCTTAGGCATCGTGTAAACCGGGCGATTTCCGATGTGGTAGCCCGTGACAAACAACAGTTCACTGCCGAACTCCTCTTGGGCCCATTGGCAGATCAGCCGTTCGCCCTCAGTATCGAGGTCGCCTTCAAGTCCGTGTGTCTTTCCAAACTTCTCCTGCAAGACCTGTCTGGCCTGCGGGAAAGCCACCTGCGGAATCTCTCTGATTTGCGGCAGATTAACGCCCCGTTGCTGGAGAATCGATGCGCATTGCTCATTTGCGGCCTGGAAGATCGCCCGGATCAACCCGGTGTGCATGTGCATCACGTCCTGCTCGGATTCGATGAAGCCCATCTCAAAGTCCAGACTCAGATATTCCGTCAGGTGCCGCGAGGTCTCAGACTTTTCAGCCCGATACGCATGTCCCGTCTCAAAGACGCGCTCAAGCCCGCTACCAACCATCATCTGTTTGTAGAACTGCGGGCTTTGGGCCAGGTAAGCAGCACCGTCGTAGTACTCCACCCGGAAAACGGCAGAACCGCCCTCTGCACCGGCCAACACGAGCTTGGACGTTACGATCTCGGTAAACCCCTGCCCGCGCAGGTACGCCCGAAATGCCTCCAGGACGACCGCATGCACACGGAACACGTCGAGCACGTCGGGGATGCGCAAGCTGATGGCGCGGTGCTCCAGCAACGTTTCGGGGCGGTTCTTCTCGGCCGCATGTGGGCTGAACACTTCCAGCGGTGGAGTCTGAGCGGGCGAGATTCCGCTTACCGCATTGGCCAGCACTTCCACCCCGGCCGGAGCGCGTGCTTCCGCCCGACAGCATCCAGTCACCGACACAGTCCACTCGCAACCGATGTCGCCGACGTCGACGTTACTGGGAATGACGACTTGGGCCAACCCCGTGCGGTCCCGCAGGACCAGGAACCTCACTCCGCCAAAGTCGCGGATGCGATGAACCCATCCCTGAAGGAGAACCTGTTGCCCAGCCAAACCGGGCAACTCCACCGACAATACTCTCGATTGCATTTGGCACCTCATGCGGCATCAGCCGCCTCAGGAAAACGAAACGTCCACTCGACCATGAAGGGCGAGAGGACGTTCATATCCCGCGGTACCACCTTCGTTGACGGAACCCTCTGGCTAGTGCCTGTGTTCCGCCCGCTTTTGCGCCACACCCGATGGCTTCCCCTTGTTACGGTGGGGCATCCGTCGCAATCTACTTGCAGCCCGCTCAAGGGGATGTTTTCGGTGCGCAGCTCGGTGGTGTCTTCGGCATTGGTCCAGCGCCGGGCTTCCACCGTCCCCAGCTCTCTATGGCCGACCTCAACGCTTACTATTCCACTTCAACGCCTTTGCGCTCATCAGTATATCGGCGTTGGCTCAGGCGTCCAGCAGCATTTATCAAGGCGAAAGTGCGCAAATACTTGAGGGAACGCTCATGGCCGACACGCTAAGAAAAGTCCAACCCGGCGATCCGCTGGCCATCCCCGCTGGTTTCCTGTCGCAGTGAAACTCACTCGCCCAGGTAGAGGTTCTGCCCCCCGGTGATGACCATTTTTTTAGGATCGACCTTGTCGGCAAGGGCCTCGGCGCTGTCGGCGAACAGCGGGGAAATCTCGATGGCCGCGGCGACCTGGCCGTCGGCGTCGCGCGGGACGGTCACGCCCGCAGCGTATCAGCAAACCGCTCCAAGTCCCGGGGGTCGTGGCCGGAGCAGAGGCTGACGCGGAGGCGGCTGGCGTTGGGGGGCACCGTCGGCGGGCGGATGGCCGGGACGAGGAACCCGGCTTCCAACATTGCTCGACTCACGCGCAGGGCCTCCCCCGCAGACCCCACCATGACAGGAAGGATGGGAGTAACCGGCTCGTCGGACGGTTTCACCAGCCCCGCCTCGGATAACCGGCTGCGTAGCCCTGCCGCCAGTTCCAGCAACCGCCGCCGCCGTTGCGGCTGATCGCGCACGATGCGGAGGCCCTCCATCGCCGCGGCGCAGATCGCCGGTGGAAGCGCCGTGGTGTAGATGAATGCCCTACCGGTATTGACAATGGTGTCGATGAGCACCCGCGGGCCGGCGACGAACCCCCCCAGTGCCCCCAGCGCCTTGGACAGCGTGCCCACCGTCAGGTCGATCGCGCCTTCGACGCCCAGCAGTTCCGCCGCCCCACGCCCGTGTTCGCCCAGGACGCCGGTGGCATGCGCCTCGTCGATCATCAGCAGCGCCTCGAAGCGGTCCTTCAGCTCGGCCAACTCCGCCAGCGGCGCCAGGTCGCCGTCCATGGAAAACAGCGAGTCGGTGACGATCAGGCAGCGGCGGTGCTCGCCGCGGAGGCGATCCAGCAGCGCGGCCAGCCGTCGCGTGTCGCGATGCGGATAGGTGCGCATCGACGCCCCGCAGGCGCGGCAGGCGTCGAGGATGCTGGCGTGGTTGAGCTTGTCGCAGAGCACCAGGTCGCCCCTCCCCGCCACCGCCGCGACGGCGACGTGGTTGGCCGCCCAACCGGTGGAGGTCACCACGGCGGACTCGGCGCCCTTGAAACCGGCCAGTTGGGTCTCCAACTCCGTGTGCAGACGGGTCGTGCCGCTGATAAGCCGGGAAGCGCCCGCCCCCACGCCCCAACGCTGGACGGCCTCCACCGCCGCCGCCTTGACGGCAGGATCGGCCGCCAGCGACAGATAGTCGTTGCCGCACAGGCAGACGACCTCCCTGCCGTCGATGGTCACACGAGGCCCGGCGGCGCCGTCCACCACCACGGGCCGGCGGAGCAGGTCCGCCGCCGCCAAGGCCGCCAACGACTCCTCCATCGCCCCCCAGACGGAAGCATCGCCATTTTTCTTGAAACCATCCCTTGCCCGCTGCATGATCGGCTGATTATATCTTCTCTAACCTTCCGCGTGCAGGAGGCGCCATGGACAGGATTGTCGGTGATGGAATAACCTTCGACGACGTGCTTCTGATCCCCGCCCGCTCGTGCGTGCTGCCGCGCGACGTGGACACCTCCTCGAGGCTGACGGCCAACATCCGCCTCAACATCCCCCTGCTGTCGGCCCCGATGGACACGGTGACCGAGGCGGCGCTGGCCATCGCCCTGGCTCAGGAGGGCGGAATCGGCATCATCCACAAAAACCTCTCCATCGAGGCCCAGGCACGGGAGGTGGAGAAGGTCAAGCGGTCGGAAAACGGCATCATTACCGACCCGGTCACGCTACCGCCCAGCGAATCCACCACCCGAGCACGTCAGGTGATGGCCGACCACAACATCTCCGGCATCCCCGTCGTCGCCGAGGGCGGAAAGCTGGTGGGCATCCTGACCAAGCGGGACCTGAAGTTCCTTGCCGCCGAAACCCGCATCGAAGCGGTCATGACGCGAGGCAACCTGGTCACCGCCCCGCCGGACACCTCCCTGGACCAGGCCGAGCAGATCCTCAACCGCCACAAGGTCGAAAAGCTCCTGCTGGTGCATCCCGACGGGCGGCTGGCGGGCATGATCACGATGCGGGACGTGGACAAGATGCGTCAGTTCCCCCGAAGCTGCAAGGACGCTCGCGGGCGCCTCCGCGTCGGGGCAGCCGTCGGCGTGCATGACTATGATCGCATCGCCGCCCTGATCGCCCACGGCGTGGACGTGATCGTCGTGGACACCGCCCACGGACACAGCGACAACGTCATCAAGACCGTCGAGAAGGTCAAGTCGCTTTATTCCATCGACGTCATCGCCGGCAACGTCGCCACGGCCGAGGGGACCGCCGACTTGATCGCCGCCGGGGCCGACGCGGTCAAGGTGGGCATTGGACCCGGCGCCATCTGCACCACCCGCGTCATCAGCGGCGTGGGCGTGCCGCAGATCACGGCCATCTCCGAGGCCGCCAAGGTCGCCGATGCCCGCGGAGTCCCCGTCATCGCCGACGGAGGCGTCCGCCAGAGCGGCGACATCACCAAGGCCATCGCCGCCGGGGCCTCGGCGGTCATGATGGGCAGCCTCTTCGCCGGACTGGATGAATCCCCGGGCCAGACGGTCATCTTCAAGGGCCGGCGGTTCAAGGTCTACCGCGGCATGGGGTCGCTGGGCGCGATGATCTCCGGCTCGGCCGACCGATACGGCCAGAAGGACACTGTCGAACTGGAGAAGCTCGTTCCCGAGGGCGTCGAGGGGCGCGTGCCCTACCGCGGTCCGCTGGGCGACTTCGTCTACCAGCTTGTCGGAGGGCTTCGGGCGGGCATGGGCTATTGCGGCACGGAGAACATCGAGGCCCTGCGGACAAAGTCCCGGTTCATCCGGGTATCGGCCGCCACGTTGACCGAAAGCCACCCCCACGATATCGCCATTACGCAGGAAGCGCCAAACTACTCGGTCTGGCGGACGGACGAGGAATAGGCCAGCGGCCTTCCTCGCCCCCGCCAATGAAAGGAGATTTACAATGACTCGCACAACGCTGTTGGCAGTGGCCATGATCTCGGTTGCCTTTGCGGCCGGTTGCGCCGAACCCGAAGGCGCCACGCGGATGCTCGGCGCGGTGGCCTACCAGGACGCCTTCGTGGCGGCCAACGAGGTGATGTCGCAGTACTACACCGTGCAATCCGCCAAGCTGGACAGCGGGGAGATCAAATCGGCCCCGAAGTTCATCTCCGCCGGAGGCGACCAGTTCTTCCGCGCCTCCCCCACCCGCCAGATCGCCATGATTCGCCTCAAGAGGACCGGCGGCGAGGTGGAAGCGTGGGCCTCGGTGGCCGTGCAACGCCAGACATCCGAGGCGCAGCGCCAGATGGCCCCCGGCGCCACGGAAAACTCCGCCTCCAAGACCCCCGCCGAACTGGAAGCCGCCTCCACGGCCGAGCAGAACGAAAGCTGGCAAACCGAACGGTACGCCAACGACATCGAATTCAAGATGCTCAACGACCTCTACGACCGGCTGCACAAGAAAGACAAGTAATATCAGGGTGGCCTGTGGGGCACGCGGGTTCTGAGCCGGAACTCCTGTAGGGCACGCAGGTTCTGAGCCGGCAGGCTCAGGTTCCGCGTGCGGAACGGCTGCCCGGTTTGGCGGTATACGCTTCGTGTTGGCGGGGTGCGATATGCCGAGCTATCGGCGATGGCGGCAAGACGGCGGGTGTTTCTTTCTGACGGTCGTGACCTTCCAACGACGGAGGCTCTTTGACGACGCCACCTGGAGGTCCGCTCTTCATACCGCCATGGACCAAACCAATCGCCATCGCCCATGGACGACCGAGGGCTTGGTGCTCATGCCCGACCATTGGCACGCGCTTTGGCGGCTGCCCGAGGGCGATACGAACTATTCCTGGCGGATCGGGCGGGTCAAGTCGTTGTTCACGCGGGCGTACCTGGCCGCGGGCGAGCAGCCGGGCCGGACCAGCCCCAACCAGCGCCGCAACCGGCGGAAGGGCGTGTGGCAGCCTCGGTTCTGGGAGCACACCATCCGTGACGCCGCGGACTTCTGGCTGCACCTTAACTACATCCACCTCAACCCGGTCAAGCACGGATTGGCGGCGTATCCCAGGGATTGGCCCTGGTCAACGTTTCATCGGTGGGCCAGGCAAGGTTATTACCAGGAGGACTGGCTGGGGCCGACAGATTTGTCGGAGAACATCGAGTATGTGTGGCATGACCAGTGATGGGCCGAAAATCCCGCACGCGGAACCTGAGCCTGTCGGCTCAGAACCCGCGTGCCCTACCGGCTGAAGAACGGAGAACACCATGACTGAACAGAAACACACCGGCGGATGCATGTGCGGGGCGATTCGCTTTGAGTCCAAGAGCCCGCCGAGTCCTTCCACGATCTGCTATTGCGAATACTGCCGTCATGCCATCGGGGCAGTGTCTGTAGCCTGGATGACATTCTGCGCGGAGGATTTCGTGTTCACCAAGGGCAAGCCGACTTCCTACGCCTCCTCGCCCGGGGTCACACGGACATTCTGCCCCAATTGCGGCACAAGCCTGACGTATGCAAATGCGCGCCGCAAAACGGAGATAGATGTCGTTACCGGCGCCATGGATCACCCCGAAGCCTATCCGCCCGAGGGCATCGTTTTCCCCAGCCGCAAGGTGCCTTGGGACGTTCGCATCGACAAACCGGTCCTGCACGATGACAAGAATCCGGAGGTCATTTGGCCTTGGCGCCCGGAAATCGGGCCAGCCCTGTGAAGGCACGCAGGTTAGCGACCGAAGGGCCGGAAGGCTCCTTCCGGGGAGCGATCTGCGTACGAAATGAAAGGCCAGAAATTCCGCACGCGGAACCTGAGCCTATCGGCTCAGAACCCGCGTGCCCTACCGGCTACCGGCCTCACGCAAGCGTGAGCATGGCGCCGGTTTTACATAGTTTCTACACGACTACACTACTTCCCGGCCTGTTTTCGGTTCATCGTTCGGTGTTGCGTTTTTCGCCCCAGATGCCGGAGTAGACGATCCCGGCAAGAACCGCACCGGCGATCGGGGCAACCCAGAACAGCCACAATTGTTGCAACGCCCATCCGCCCACGATGATCGCCGGACCGGTGCTGCGGGCGGGATTGACCGACAGGTTGGTCACCGGGATGCCGATCAGGTGGATCAGCGTCAGGGCCAGGCCGATGGCGATGGGGGCGAATCCCGACGGGGCCAAGCGGTCGGTGGCGCCCATGATGATGAACAGGAACATGAACGTCAGGACCACCTCGGCCAGCAAGGCCGACATCATCGGATAGCCGCCGGGTGAGTGCTCGCCGAAACCGTTGGCGGCAAAGCCCCCCACCGCAAAAGCAGGCTTGCCCTTGGCGATGGCGTACAGGACCATCGCGGCGACGGCGGCGCCAATCAACTGTGCCACGATGTAGGGCAAGACGTCCTTCCACGCGAAACGCCGGCCCGCCGCCAGGCCAAGTGTTACCGCTGGATTCAGATGGCAGCCGGAAATGTGCCCGATCGCATAGGCCATCGTCAGAACCGTCAGGCCAAATGCCAGGGCCACGCCCAGAAAACCGATGCCCAATGATGGAAATCCCGCGGAAAGGACCGCTGCCCCGCATCCCCCGAACACCAGCCAGAACGTCCCGATACATTCAGCGCCCATTCTCTTGGTCACGGACATTTCTGTTCTCCTTAATCTGGCATTCTTCCATGACTCCCTGTTTGCATCCGACGTGAGATGTGCGCGTGATTGTCACTAGAATCCGGCGGGGGTGCAAGAAGCAAAGTCGGCCGGAAATCCCGCACGCGGAAGGCGAGCCGGATGGCTCAGAATCCGCGTGCCCTGACGCCCTGACGGTTCCCCGCTCACGGCAAGCCATGTTTCTTCATCTTCTTGTAGAGCGTGGTTCGGTCGATGCCCAGTTGTGCCGCTGTCGCCTGCCGGCTTCCGTTGTTGGCCTCCAGGGCCGCCAGGATGATCTGCTTCTCGGATCCGGCTAGTGCATGCTCCAGGGTCCGGCCCGCCACCGAGACGGGGGCCGCCTCGTCGCTTCCGGCGTCTTTGAGAATTGCCGGTGGAAGGTCGTCGGGGCCGATGAACGGATGTCTGGACAGTACCACCGCCCGTTCGACGCAGTTCTCCAACTCCCGGATGTTTCCCGGCCAGGAGTATCGCTGCATGATCGCCATCGTTTCCGGGAGGAAGTCATGGGGCTTTTTGGCGGCTGCGTCGGAATATTTGGCCAGAAAATGCTCCGCCAGCAGCGGGATGTCTCCGATGCGTTCCCGCAGCGGTGGAAGCTCGATGTTGACCACGTTGATGCGGTAGTAGAGGTCGTTGCGGAACCGTCCGGCCTGCACTTCGGTCTCCAGGTCGTGGTTGGTCGCCAGGATCACCCTCGCGTCGACATGGATGGTTTGGTTGCTGCCCACCGGTTCGAAGGCGCGCTCCTGGAGGACGCGGAGGAGCTTGACCTGCAATTGCGGCGAGGCGGTGGCGATCTCGTCGAGGAAGATCGTCCCGCCGTCGGCGGCAGCGAACTTGCCCTCCTTGTCGGCCACGGCGTGAGTGAAGGCCCCCCGCACGTGGCCGAAAAGTTCGCTCTCCAACAGCGTCTCGGGCAAGGCCCCGCAAGCGACCTCCACGAAGGGGCCTTCCCGCCGCGGGGAGCGGGCGTGGATGGCGCGGGCGATGAGGCTCTTGCCCACGCCCGATTCGCCCGTGATCAGCGCGGTAGTCTTGCTATCGGCCACCGCCTCGATGAGGTCGAAGATCTTCGCCATGCGGTAGTCCTGGCTTATGATGTTGTCGGCGCTGAAGCGTCCAGACAGGGCCAGTCTCAGCCGGCGGTTCTCGGCCACCAGTTGCTGCTGCTGCAACGCGCGGAACACCGACATGCGAACGTCATCGTCGATGATCGGCTTGGTGAGGTAGTCGTAGGCCCCCTGCTTGATGGCCTCCACCGCCGTCTCGATATTCCCGTAGCCGGTGATCATGATCACCACCACCTCGGGGCAATTGGCCCGGACATAACGAAGCAACTCAAAACCGTCATTGGCGGGCATGCTCACGTCGGTGATGACCAGGCTGTAGCGACCGGCCTGGAGGCATTGGATCGCCTGCGCCGTCGAGACGGCGCGGGAGACCTTGTAACCTTCCACCTCCAGGAACACCCCCAGGCTGTCCAGGATGATCTGGTCATCATCCACCAGCAGGATGCGGATGGCGGTCTTGGATTCTTTGTCAGACTCCGGCATGGCGGTCAGCCCCTCTCCCGGTTTGCACTGCCCGAGGCGATCGAACCGTTGGCCGCCTCGCCAAGGGGAAGCGTGACGGTGGCGACGACCCCGCCTTCCTTGCGCGGTTCCATGGTGATGGTTCCACCCAGGTCGGTGAGAATCTCGCGGCAGATGGCAAGGCCCAGCCCGGTACCCTCTCCGGCGGGCTTGGTGGTAAAGAATGGCTCAAACGCGCGTCGGGCCTCCTGTTGGGTCATGCCACAGCCGTTATCGGTGAACTCCACGACGCAGCGGTCGTTTCTGCGTCTCAGCCGAACAGCCAGCAGTCCGCCGTTGGGCATGGCGTCCAGGGCATTCTTGATGATGTTGCAGAAGACCTGGAAGACGGCGCCATCGACCTGTTCCGACGCGTCATCGGCCAGGTCGCAGGCCACCGCCACCCCCAAGGCCCCCGCCCGCGGGGCAAAGGAAGAAAGTGCCTCCTCCAGGAGCTTGGAGACGGGGACTTTCTGTCGGACCGATCGGCCCGTTCCACACTGTTCCAGCAGGCCGGTGACGACGTCGGCCATTCGCTTCAATCCCGCCCGCGCGCCGGCCAGATACGGTCCAGCGGCATCGCCAGCCACCCGTTGAGCCAGGCCGATGTACCGCATCACACCGTCCAGCGGATTGTTCAGTTCATGGGCGACGCGCGCGGCCACCTGCCCCGTCGCGCTGAGCCGCTCGCTGGCGGCTTGGCGACGTTCCATGGCGATCCTCGCTGAAATGTCCTCCACGACGATCAGCACGGCTGCGGCGCCAACTTCATTGGCACGGGAGTCAAAATCACGCGGATCCGCCAGTTTTCGCAAAAATATATCGGCCAGCAGGATCCGGCCGACCCGTCCCGCCAGCGGGATATTGCGGATGGCCAGGCCCGTTGGTTCCTCCTCCATCGCCGCCAGCTCCGCCTCCCAGACCAGTGCGGGCCTGCCTTCCGGGCAGCCAAGGACCTCGGAGACGTTCGCGCCGGTCGGCAACCACGTCGATGCCACCCCATTGCGGATCAATATCGTTCCGCTGCGATCGGTGACCAGCACCGCTTGCGGCAGCAAGTCCAGGGCAAGAGATGCAAGCCTGTGGAGATTGGTCTGCATAAGAAGTGTATCGGCAGTCTAGACCGCCGTGTTGCGTTTTGTCAACATGCGTTTTGCCAGACAAACGTCGGGCATATTCGCATTCGCCATTATTATTGTTATTTACATTGGTTATGAAAATTACTTGGCAACTTGGAGGTTTCATTAGATAATGCATAATTTCGAGAGCATGAAATGCCGGATCGGGCGGTAATCTTTGACATGGACGGCGTGCTGGTGGACAGCTACCAGCCGCACTTCAAGGCCTGGCAACGGACGGCTGCCAAGCATGGTCTGGAACTCACCGACCAGCAATTCGCCGCCTGCTTTGGGCGCACCGGGCGGGAGTTTATCTCCGCCCTCTGGGGCGACCGCATCCCCCAAGACCAGGCCCCCGCCTTCGATGCCGAAAAGGAAATCTGCTATCGCCAGGTGCTGGAGGAGCTTTTCCCCGAGATGCCCGGCGCCAGCAAGTTGCTGCGGGAACTACACCAGGCGGGCTTCGGTCTGGCCATTGGCTCCTCGGGTCCGCCGGAAAATGTGGAACTTGTCGTCCGATGCCTTCCCGCCGGGGGGCTGTTCCAGGCGACGGTGCACGGAATGGAAGTCAGCGCGGGCAAGCCCGACCCTGCCGTCTTCCTCCTGGCGGCCAGCAAACTGGGCGTTCCGCCTCATCGCTGCGCGGTCATCGAGGACGCCCCGGCGGGCATCGAGGCCGCACGGCGGGCAGGCATGGCCGTCATCGCGCTGACGGGTACGGGACCGCGCAGCAAGCTCGATCCTGCCCACATGGTCGTCAATTCGCTTCTGGACCTCTCGCTCAAGCGGATCGCCGGACTCATCGATCATCACTCCGGCATCGCGACGGGCAAAATCCTCTCGTGAACCGCCCTCTCGGCTGATATTCTTCTCGCCCGTGGATGACTATCGTGTCCGTCTGGACGTCTACAACGGTCCGCTGGACCTGCTGCTGTATCTCATCGAGCGGGAAGAGGTGGACATCTATGACATCCCCATCGCCCGGATCACCGACCAGTACGTCCGCTACATCGACGCGCTGAAGGAACTGGACCCGAATCTCGCCGGGGAGTTCCTCGTCCTGGCCGCCACCCTCATGGAGATGAAGACGCGGATGCTGCTTCCCGCCGCGCCATCGCAACAGGGCGACGCGGGCGGACTGGAGCTCGACCCGCGAAGCGAACTGGTCCGCCAGTTGCTCCAGTACAAGGCATTCAAGGACGCCGCCGGAGAGCTTCGCGACGCCGCCGCCGAGCGGGCGATGAGGTTCGCCCGCCAAGTGGACAAGGACGCCCAGGAACAGGAGCGAAGCATCGACCTGGAGGACGCGCAGATCTGGGGCCTGGTCGATGCCTTCTCCAAGCTCATGGAGTCCATCGGCCGCAAGCCCACAACGCCGCAGATCATCTACGACGACACGCCCATCGAACTCCACGCCGCCGACATCCTGGACCTGCTGCTTACCGGCGGCGAGACGACCTTCGAACGCATCTTCGAAGGCCGCACCAATCGAGGAGAAATCACCGGGCTGTTCCTGGCCTTGCTGGAACTGATCCGCCGCAAGAAGGTCCGCGCCACGCAGGATCGCAACTTCGGCCGGATCGTCGTGGCCCTGGCGCCCGAGGAGACCGACGGCAGCCGGCAGAGGCGCGCGGAAGACGCCCTCCTGTCCGACTCAACCGGCGGGGCCGCCGTCGCCACCGACGCTTCGGAACCTTCCGGCCCGTCCCTCCCCCCCACCGAGCCTTACGACACGCCCGCCGAAGTCTCCGGGCAATACGTCAGCGAAACTCCCCCCACTCCCGATGATACAAAGGATGACGACCATGACGATCGAGGCGAGACTGAAGGAGCTGGGGCTTGAGCTTCCCGCCCCGGCAGTTCCGGTGGGAGCTTACGTCGCGGCCGTTCGAAGCGGGCAACTGCTCTTCACTGCCGGGCAACTGCCCACCCGGGACGGAAAGCTTATCGCCGCGGGCAAGATCCCCACAGAGGTTTCCCTGGAGCAGGCCCAGGCCGCCGCGCGCCAAGCCGCTCTCAACGCCCTGTCCGCCGCCAAGTCGGTCCTCGGCTCCCTCGACAAGGTCGCCCGCATCGTGCGGGTGAACGTCTTCGTCAACTCCGCCGCGGACTTCACAGATCAGGCCAAGGTCGCCAACGGCGCCAGCGAGCTGCTGGTGGAGGTATTCGGCGACGCCGGGCGACACACGCGCTGCGCTATCGGCGCCGCCCAACTGCCCCTCAACGCTGCTGTCGAAGTGGATCTGGTGCTGGAGACAGCCTGAACTTCACTGCTTTTCAGCCGCTACAAGATCCATCCGCAACACGACAAGTCGTGGAATATCCGTCGATTCCCCCAGTGGCGTCCTGTCTTGTCCATCCCCTATAAAGACGGAAGCAGCTCCGGGGGAGGGTGCCGAAGCCGCTTCCTGTTTCAGGCCGGAAAAGGAGGAAACCAGCCTGCGCTGCGATCTACGGATA
>Ga0315284_10003972_pt1 | contig 21005 bp, 16 predicted proteins | sample YL17G09_16_MG_FD_203696 | JGI IMG/M metagenome (GOLD analysis project Ga0315284, IMG submission 203696) | Sediment microbial communities from Yellowstone Lake, YNP, Wyoming, USA - YL17G09_16 | ecosystem: Environmental > Aquatic > Freshwater > Lake > Sediment | place: USA: Wyoming | collected...
CGGGAAGGCCATCTGTAGGATGCCCGCACGGCGCCGCGCACGGGCTCCGCTCAACGCGGACATCAACGTCACGTCGCTGGTGGACGTGGCGTTCGTGCTCCTGATCATCTTCATGATCACCGCGCCCATGATGCAGGGCGGCGTCGAGGTGCGGTTGCCGCGCGCCGAGGCGCGGGCGATGGCGCCGAGGCAGGGGCTGGTGGTCTCCGTGGACCGGCGCGGTCGGGTCTACATCGACGACGCGCCGTTCGCGTTCGCCGATTTCCGCGCGTCGTTCCGGGCGGTCGTCGCGCGGCGCCGGCCCTCGGCCATCTACCTGCGCGCGGACCGCGGCGTGCCGTACGGCGATGTGGTGCGCGTGCTGGCTATCATCCGCGCCTCCGGCGTGCGGGACGTGGGGCTCGTCGCCGAGGCGGAGGACGTGGTGCGATGAAGGGCATCCGCCAGCGGGCGCGAGTCCAGCCGCTCGGCGGCGCCGGTCTCGCCGGGACGCTGACGATCCATCTCGCGGTCGTTCTCACCTTCGTCGCCACGGGGATGACCCGTCCCATCCCGCTCGCGCCGATCGCCTACCGCGTGTCGCTCGTCGCCGCTCCGCCACCATCCGCCGCCGCGGCCACTGCCGGCAGCGCTCCGGCGCGCGCGGAACCGCCGGCCCCGACGCCCGTGCCGACCCCCGTGCGCGATGCGGCGCCCTCGCGCGCCGCGCCCGTGCCGGCCCGGGCGCCGGCACCGCAGGCGCCGGCACCGACGGCGGCTGTCCCCGCCGCACCGGCGCACGCCGCACCTGCCGCGACTTCGCCCGTCCCGGGGCCGCCGGGCAGCACCACGGCCGGCACCGATGCGGCGACCATCCGCACCGAGGGAGTCGAATTCCCGTTCCCGGGGTATCTGAGGAATCTGGTGGCGCAGGTGTACCAGCGCTGGCGGCCGCCGGCATCGCAGGCCGCACTCGTGGCCGAGGTGTTCTTCTTCATCCACCGGGACGGCAGCGTGGCAAGTCTCCAGTTCATCCGCCGGTCGGGCTCGTTCGCGTTCGACCTCGAGGCGCAGGGCGCCATCGAGTCGGCCGCGCGCGCCGGCGCCTTCGGTGCGCTCCCCGACGGATACGGCGCGGACGTGCTCCCCGTGTCCTTCTTCTTCAACCCGCGCGGACGATGAGCGGCGGGCGGGGGAGGGGGCGAGAGAACGACGCGCTGACGGCGGGCCGGGCCGCGCTCTCTCTCGCGGCGGCGGTGTGCTTCGGATGCCTCGCCGGAGCGCCGGTGCGCGCCCAGGACTCCATCCCGCCAGGCGGCGTGCGGGTCGGCATCACCTACACGCCGGGGACGCGGCCCGCGCTGGTGGTGGCCACTGGTACGGCGGCGGGCCTGGACAGCGTGCGCGCCATCCTCGAGCGCGACCTCGATCACTCGGACCAGTTCGAGCTGATCACGCCGCCCGGTGCGCCGGGCCGGCCGGGCGACGCGCCGGACTACCGCGTGTATCGCGCCGTGGGCGCGGACCTCCTGGTCGCGCTCGCCACGGTGGAGGGGCGCTCGGACGCCGTCGAGGTCCAGCTCCACGACGTGCGCCGCGGCTCGCTCGTGCGCCGTGCGACCGTCGCGGACGCCGGAGGCACCGGCGGCCGCTGGGCGGTCCATCGCGCCGCCGACGAGATCGTCCGATGGGCGACCGGGCGGCCGGGCATCGCCGCGACGCGGCTGCTGTTCGTGCAGAACGGCCGGCTGTGGCGCGTGGACGCCGACGGTGCCGGCCTCGCGCCGGTCCCTTCCGCGGGCCGGCCCACGCTCTCCCCGACGTGGTCCTCCGACGGCCGGCACATCGCGTACATGGCATTCGTGCGCAGCGGTCAGCCGATCGTCATCCAGGACCTGCGGAGCGGCGACCGCGAGGTCGTGCCGACCACGGAATACGGTCTGAACATCACGCCGGAGTTCTCGCGCGACGGGGCGCGGCTGGCGTTCGCGCACGGCACCGAGGCGGGCACCGACATCTTCGTCTACGAAGTGGCGCGCCGCTGCTGCGTGAGCCGGCTCACCGTCGGGCGCTTCTCGGACAATCTCTCGCCCACCTGGGGTCCCGATGGCGGGAGGATCGCCTACATTTCGACGCGTGCCGGGACGCCGCAGCTCTACTGGATGGATGCCGACGGGAGCGATCCCGAGGTCCTCGCCCGGTTCGACTTCGGCGCGACGGGCCAGACCAACGGCCCGTCGTGGTCGCCGGACGGGCAGTCGCTGGCCTTCCACCGCGATGTGGGCGGCACCCCGCAGGTCTTCGTGCTCGACGTCGCGACGCGCGCGGTGCGCCAGCTGACGGGCACGGGCCGCAACGAGGATCCGACCTGGGCGGCGGACGGAAGGCATGTGTGTTTCGTGTCGACGCGGAGCGGCACGCGCCAACTGTGGGTGCTGGACGTGGAAACGGGGCGAGTGCGCCCGCTCACGGCGTCGGGCGGGGCCCGCCTGCCGGCGTGGTCCCCGCGCTTGGCGTCGCCGTGACGAACCCGAAGACTCCAGAGGTCGCCGTGAACGACAGGCCTGCCCGACCGCGCGTCCGCCCATCCGTGCGTCTGTGCGCACACGCGATCGTGCCCCTGTGGGTGCTCCTGGCGGTGGCGTGCGGAGGCGGCCCGCAGCCGGGCGCGGTGGCGCCGGCGGCGGACTCGGCGGCGGCGGCGGCGGGCCGGGACTCGGTGGCCGCGGCGGCGCGCCGGGATTCCGTTGCGGCCCTAGCGCGGCTGGACTCGGTGGCCGCGGCGGCACGGGCGGATTCCCTGGCGCGCACGGCGCGGGAGACGGCGCGGGCCGATTCGGTCCGGGCCCAGGTGCAGGCCGACGCCACCGCGGAGCCGACGCTCGTCCTCTCGGGCCTGGACTCGGCATCCACCGCCGAGCTGTCGGCGGTCATCCGCTTCGACCTCGACCGATCCGACCTGACCGACGCGTCGGTCGCGGTACTCGACCGGAAGCTCCGCATCCTGCAGGCGAACCCCCGCCTCGAGATCCAGATCGCCGGGCACTGCGACGAGCGCGGCTCGGACGAATACAACCTCGCCCTCGGCTCGCGCCGGGCGGCGGCGGCGAAGCGCTACTTAGTGGAGCACGGGATCTCCGAGGGACGCATCGGCATCGTGTCCTACGGTGAGGAGCGGCCCCTCGATCCGGGCGGCACGGAAGAGGCGTGGGCGCTGAACCGGCGGGACGAGTTCGCCGTCACGGCGAGGGCGCGGTAGTGCGCTGGCGCGGTGCGGCCCTGATCGCGGCGTGCGCGGCACCGCTGGCCACGGGGGCGTGTGCTCTGAGGAGCGACGTCACGAAGATCCGGCTCCAGCTCGAGGGCCAGCAGCGCGAGGTCGCGCGGGCGGATTCGGCGCGGGCGGCGAACCTCGCGTCCATCGCCCGGCTCGTGCAAACGCTGATCGATTCCCTCACCGCCCAGCAGGCCGCCCTGGGCCGCGTCCGCGCCGACCTGCGCCTCGAGCTGCTCAACGTCCAGCAACAGCTCGTGCAGGTCCAGGAGCTCATGGGGCAGAGCCAGCAGCGGCTCACGGAACTGCGCGCCCAGCTCGACGAGCGTTCGCAGCAGCTCGCCGCCATCGCGGCCGCGCCGGCCGTCGCTCCGCAAGGCGCGCCGCCCCGGACGCCGGGCGACACCGCGGCGCCGGCCGCGGCGAACAGACCCGCACCACTGGCGGGTCAGCCCCCGCCAGCCGGCCAACAGCCTCCGGCCGGGGTCGCCGCGCCGCCGGAACCCACCGCGGACCAGCTGATGGAGCTGTCGCTCCAGCAGCTGCGGCGGAACAGCCCGAGCACGGCGCGCGCCGGATTCGCCGAGTTCCTGCGGCGGTTCCCCCAGCATCCGCGGGCCGCGGACGCGGAGCTGTTCAGTGGCGAGGCGTGGGCCGCGGAGCGGAACGCGGACTCGGCGGCGGCGGCGTACCAGAGGGTGGCCCAGCGCTACGCCACGTCGCCGCGGGCGGCGACCGCGCTCTATCGGCTCGGCCTGCAGGCATTATCGGCGGGAAGACGCGACGACGCGCGCACCGTCTTCCAGCGGCTGGTGGCCGCGTACGCGACGTCGGACGAGGCGGCGCTCGCGCGCGAACGGCTGCGCGCCCTGACGCCGTCCAGGTGAGGCGGGCGCCCCACCGTGGAGGAGACCCGCCCGCGCGGTGAGATGCCGTTCCTCGATCACCTCGAGGAGCTGCGCTGGCGCATCATCTGGAGCCTGCTCGCCGTCATCGTCGGGGTCGTCGTCGGTTTCTTCATCGTCACCACCTTCGACGTCGTCGGCATCCTGAAGGCGCCCATCGCGCCGTACCTCGCGGTCACCAACAGGCGGCTCGTGTTCACCAGCCCTACCGAGCCGATCATGCTCACCCTGAAGCTCGCCTTCGCCTTCGGCCTGCTGTTCGCCTTCCCGGTGCTCGCCTACCAGCTCTGGGCGTTCCTCTCGCCGGCCCTCTTTTCCCGGGAGCGGCGCGTGGTGCTGCCCGCCGCCGTCGTCGCGGTCCTCCTGTTCGCCGTTGGCGCCGCGATGGCGTACTTCGCCGTGCTGCCGGTGGCGCTCAAGGTCATGTTGGGATTCCAGAGCGAGTCGCTCTCCCCGCTCATCACGGCCGACGCGTACTTCGGCTTCGCCACCACGGTGGTGCTCGCCTTCGGCCTCATCTTCGAGTTGCCGCTGGTGCTGAGCATCCTCGTGTACCTGCGGGTGCTCAGCGCGGCCACGCTGATCCGCTTCCGGCGTGTCGCGGTCGTCGCGAACGCGATCTTCTCCGCCTTCCTCACGCCGGGCCCCGACGTCGTCTCGATGGTCCTGATGATGCTCCCGGTGCAGTTGTTCTACGAGCTGTCCGTCGTCTTCGCCCGGGTGCTGGAGCGGCGCCGCGCCCGCCGGGAGGTGGCGGCGGAGGGCGCGGCCGCCGCCGAGGGGGCCTGATGCGCGCCGCCGCCCTCGCGGCCGTGCTGGTGGCGTGGGCCGGCGCGCTCCTCGCACAGGTGCCGGGTGTCCGTCAAGTGCGCCGGCCCGGGGACGTTCCGGGAGCGGCCGGGGCGCCGCGCACCCCGGTCCCCGCCCCCGCCGGGAGAGACACCGCGGGGGCGGACACCACCGCGGCGGGTCGCGGCCGCGGCATCCCGCAGCGCCCCTCGCGCGATTTCGAGGCACCGGATTCCGTCACGGCGGCGCTTCTCGTCCGCTTGGGGTACCGCATCACCCGCTACAGCGCCGACTCGATGCAGTTCCTCGCCCAGGAGAAGGAGATCCGGCTCGCGGGCCACTCCCTCGTCCAGCGCGACGCCTCGCAGCTCGAGGCCGACACCGTTCGCTACATCCAGAGCACCTGCGAAATGCTCGCCGCGGGGGGACCCAAGCTGTTCGACCAGTCCGGCGTCGTGGTCGGCGAGAGGATGCGCTACGACGCCTGCAACCGCGTGGGGATCATCGCGAGGGCGAACACCGAGTTCACAGAGGGGAGCGCGACCTGGTACGTGCGCGGCAACATCGCGGTGGACAACGAGGCGAACCGCACGTACCTCGCGGGGGCCACGATCACCAGCTGCGACCTCCCCGATCCGCACTACCACTTCGCCGCGCGCGACGTGAAGTGGGTCTCCAAGACGATCATGGTCTCACGGCCGGCGGTGCTCTACGTCGCCGACGTCCCGATCCTGTGGCTGCCGTTCATCTTCCAGGACCTGCGCCGTGGCCGGCGCTCGGGGATCATCCCGCCGCAGTTCGGCATCAACGACATCGTCCGCAACTCGCCCAGCTACAAGCGCCACGTGGCGAACCTCGGCTACTACTGGGCGATGAGCGATTTCGCCGATGCGCAGGTGACCCTCGACTGGTATGCCCAGCGGTTCGTGGCGATCAACGGCCGGATGCGCTACCGCTGGCTCGATCGGTTCATCACCGGCGGCGTCGCCTACCAGGAGCTGCGCGAGTCGGGGGGCAGCACCAGCCGCCGCATCTCGCTCTCGCACTCGCAGGACTTTTCGCTCGCCAGCCGGCTCACCGCGAACCTCGACTACGCCACGAGCTCGCGCATCATCTCGAACAACGCGGTGGACCCGATCCTCGCCGTCGCGACGATCGACAGCCGGCTCAACTTCTCGCGGCGGTTCGCGGGGGGCACGCTGTCCATCGGCGGGAGCCGCACACAGTCGCTCGACAAGCCGCAGGTGACGATGAGTTTCCCGGTCGTCGCCTTCGCCCCGCAGCCCATCAGCATCGGCCGCAACGGCACCTGGTCGCCGTCGTTCAACCTCACCAACGCGACGCTGCGGCAGGGACCCGCGGCGGGGTTGCTCTACAGCGGCGCCGGGGCTCCCGACACGCTCCTCAGCAACACCCGCCAGACCACGCTCTCCATCTCCACGCCGCTCCGCATCGGGCGCTGGAACTGGAACAACAGCCTCACCATCGCCGACAGCTGGGACAACCAGCGCCAGCGGTTCAGCTTCCCGGATCCGGACGACACCACCCAGACCATCACGCGCACCTACTCCGAGCGCTTCTCCACCACCGTGGACTGGGCGACGGGCATCAACCTCCCCGTGCTCTTCCAGGGCACGTGGAACCTCTCGCCCCACGTCGACATCGCCAACACGGGCAGCGGCGCGTTCATGGTGCGCAACCTCTTCACCGGCGGCAGGTTCGTGAGCCAGGGGAAGCGGCTGGCGTACGGGGCCAGCGTCTCGCCCACCTTCTTCGGGCTGTTCGGCGGCATCGGCCCCATCGCACGGGTCCGCCACTCCATCTCGCCCAGCCTCTCGTGGGCGTACGCGCCGGCGGCAACGCTCCCCGAGGAGTACGCTCGGGCAATCGCGCCGGACGGGCGGACCATCACCCGGCGCGTCGAGGCGAGCCAGATGTTGTCCCTCGGGCTGTCCCAGAACTTCGAGGCGAAGCTCCGCCCGCCGCAGGGGACTGGCCAGGACAGCACCGCGGGCGGCCAACCGGTCGAGGGGCGCAAGCTCAAGCTGCTGTCCGTCCAGTCGGGGGGCATCTCCTTCGACCTCGAGCAGGCGAAGCGGCCGGGGCGCACGGGGTGGGTCACGGACCAGTGGGCGAACACCTACACCTCCGACCTGTTGCGCGGGTTCTCGGTCTCCACCTCCCACGACCTGTGGGACGGCCCGGTCGGTTTCCGCGGCTCGAAACTCAGTCCCCACCTCACCAGCGTCTCGATGCGTTTCTCTCTCGGCGCGAGCACGCTGCGGTCACTGGGAGCGCTCCTCGGCGTGATCGGGTCGCACGCGCCCACCCGGGCGGACTCCGCGCCGACGCCGGAGGACTCCCTCCGCGGCGGTGTCCTCGGGCTCAACGCCTACCAGCGCGGGCCGCTGGCCACCCGCTTCTCGGCCCTCGACCGGATGGGTCCGGGCGGCGGCACGGGCTTCACGGCGAGCCTGTCGCTCGACGTCCAGCGGACGCGGCCGGCGCCACCCGACTCCCTCGGCCGCGTGGCGAGCGCGGACCCCGAGCGGCGCACGCTGAGCGGCAGCGTGTCCTTCTCGCCGACCCGCCACTGGTCGGTGTCGTGGCAGACGCAGTACAACTTCACGACGGGCAAGTTCGGCGAGCACGTCGTGCGGCTCGACCGCGACCTCCACGACTGGCGCGCCACCTTCAGCTTCGTGCAGTCGCCCAACGGGAACTTCCTGTTCAACTTCTTCATCCAGCTCATCGACCAGCCGGACATCAAGTTCGAGTACGACCAGCGGAATCTCCGGTAGGCGGCGCACGCGCTGGCCCGCCGGACACGCAGGTGTGTCCTCGCCGGAGTACAAACCCGGCAGCGCCGTTCCGCGGGCGTGGGCGGCAAGTATATGTATGACAATAAGTTACGATGCCACGTCCAAACGGCACGAGCTGTGCTTTGGCGAGTGGGTGGACCTCCGATGGAGCTGCGTATGCGTCGTCCTGCCGTCGTTCTCGCGCTGCTCGTGCCCCTGGTCGCCGCCTGCTACGACGAGATCACTGGCGTTCGCGTTCTTGCGGCACCGGACGGTCTCACGTATCAGGTCGAGCCGTCGGGCGACCCCGTCACGCCGAGCGGCATCCTGCTCCGGTGGAACGCCGTGGACGACCCGGCGCTCGAGGGCTACCGGGTGTACTCGCGTGCCAGCTCGACCTCGACCTTCGGGCTCCGGGGCACGACGACCTCCACCACCTTCCACGACGACGGGTACCCGCACCTCGAGTACTACGTGACGGCCGTCTCGGTCGATGGCGGCGAGTCGGACGCCTCGAACTCCATCGTCGTGGACGAGCGCCTGCGGCTGGCGCGCCCGTCGTGGCTCACGAGCATCTCGCTGAACGGCGCGATCCACCTCGACTGGTCGGACAACGCGTACCAGGCGGAGCCCAACGGCTTCGACTTCTACCGCGTCTACAGCACGGCGTACGACCTGGACAGCAACCTCTGCGGCACGGGGTGGTCGCTCGAGGGCACGACCGTCTCGTCCTCCTTCCTGGCGGGGAACCTCTCGAACGGGCGTCCCCTGTGCTTCGCGGTGTCCGCCATCTCGATCGAGGGGTACGAGAGCCTCTGGTCTCCGCTCCGCAACGACACCCCGCGGCCCGACGGTCTCAACGTCCTGCTGAAGGCCCTCGACGCGGACATCTCCAAGGCCGGGTTCCGGTTCTTCCTCGACGCGAACAACGACCACCTGGCCGGCCCGCTCGAACTCGGGCTCGTGGGCTCGGGCGGCTCGGCCGCCAACGACTTCCGCGTGTACCGCACCGCGGGCGGCATGTTCTTGGAACCGCTGCGCGCGGGCACGACCGTGCAGGTCTACGGTACGCTGCCGGTCACGTCGCTGACGTCCATCGACATCGCGCCGGTGGCCGGCTACACGCGGAACGCCGTCAAGGCCGAGCCCGGCCTCGGGTACGTGTTCCAGATGACGGAGAGTGACGGGTTCTACCGGTACGGCGCGATCCGCGTCGCGGCGGTGGGGACGGACTACGTCATCGTGGATTGGGCGTATCAGACCGACCCGGGGAATCCGGAACTCGTCAGAGTGCTCCGGTAGGTGATGAGTGATGAGTGATGGGTGATGGGTGATGGGGGCGCGACCCATCACCTATACCCATCACCTATCACCCATCACCCATTTCGCCTTAGATTCTCCCCATGTCCACCATCGCGTCCCCCCGTACGGTTCGCGCACCTCGCGGTTCGACCCTCTCGTGCAAGGGCTGGGTCCAGGAAGCCGCGATGCGGATGCTGATGAACAACCTCGACCCCGACGTCGCCGAGCGGCCGGACGACCTGGTCGTGTACGGCGGCACCGGCCGGGCCGCCCGTTCGTGGGAGGCGTTCGAGGCCATCGTCGCCACGCTCCGCGAGCTGGAGAACGACCAGACGCTCCTCGTGGCGAGCGGCAAGCCCGTGGCGGTCTTCCGGACGCATCCGGACGCGCCGCGGGTCCTCATCGCCAACGCGAACCTCGTGGGCCGCTGGGCCAACTGGGACGTGTTCAACGAGCTGGAGAAGAAGGGCCTCACCATGTACGGCCAGATGACGGCCGGCTCGTGGATCTACATCGGCACGCAGGGCATCCTGCAGGGCACCTACGAGACCTTCGGCGCCGTGGCGACGCGGCACTTCGGCGGCTCGCTGAAGGGGCGGCTCGTCCTGACCGGCGGACTCGGCGGGATGGGCGGCGCCCAGCCGCTCGCGGCCACGATGAACGAGGGTGTGATGATCGCGGTCGAGGTGGACCCCTCGCGCATCAAACGGCGGCTGGACACGCGCTACCTCGACCGGGCGACGGCCTCGCTCGACGAGGCGCTCGCCTGGGCCGACGCGGCGCGGCAGAGGGGCGAGGCGGTGAGCATCGGCCTCGAGGGCAACTGCGCCGACGTGCTGCCGGAGTTCGTGCGCCGCGGCGTCGTGCCCGACGTGCTGACCGACCAGACCTCGGCGCACGACCCGCTCAACGGCTACGTGCCCGCGGGGATGAGCCTGGCGTCCGCCCTCGCGCTGCGGCAGGGCGATCCGCGGGAGTACGTGCGGCGCTCGACCGCCTCGATGGTGGCGCACGTCCGCGCGATGCTCGACCTGATGAAGCGGGGCGCCGTCACCTTCGACTACGGCAACAACATCCGCACGGTGGCCTTCGACGCGGGGGAAGGGGACGCCTTCGACTTCCCCGGCTTCGTGCCGGCATACGTCCGGCCGCTCTTCTGCGAGGGGAAGGGGCCGTTCCGGTGGGTCGCGCTCTCCGGTGACGAGAGGGACCTGCACCGCACCGACCGGCTCGTGCTGGAGCTCTTCCCGGAGAACCAGCATCTGCAGCGCTGGATCACGTTGGCCCAGAAGCGGGTCGCCTTCCAGGGGCTCCCGGCCCGCATCTGTTGGCTCGGCCAGGGGGAGCGCGCGCGCTTCGGCATGGCGCTCAACGACCTGGTGGCGAGCGGCGAGCTGTCGGCGCCCATCGTCATCGGCCGCGACCACCTCGACACCGGCTCCGTCGCCTCGCCCTTCCGCGAGACGGAGGCGATGCGGGACGGCAGCGACGCCATCGCCGACTGGCCCGTGCTGAACGCGATGCTGAACGTGGCCAGCGGTGCTTCCTGGGTGTCGTTCCACGACGGCGGCGGGGTGGGAATCGGCAACTCGCTCCACGCCGGGCAGGTGATCGTGGCGGACGGCACGCCCGCGGCGCGCGTCCGGCTGGAGCGGGTGCTCACGAACGACCCCGGCATCGGTGTCGCCCGCCACGCCGACGCCGGCTACGAGCTCGCTCTCGAGACGGCGCACCGGCACGGCATCCAGCTGCCGATGCATGACTGACGGCGGCGGTTTCTCGGCGCTCGTCGGCGCGGGCGCCGTCGTCCTGGGGCCCGAGGAACCGGGGCCGATCCGGCATCCCACCTGGGACCACCTGCGCATCACGCAGGGCGTGGGTGTGGGGATCGAGGCGGGCCGGATCGCGCTGGTCGCGCCGGATGCGGATGTGCGGGACTGGTGGGAGGACCGGGCGCACCGGCGTACCGGCGCACCGGCGCACGGTGCACGGGCCGAATTGGTCGAGTGCGAGGGCCGGCTCGTCACCGCCGGCCTCGTGGACCCGCACACGCATGCCCTGTTCGGCGCCCCGCGGCTCGACGACCACGCGCGGCGTGCGCGCGGCGACGACTACAAGAGCATCGCCGCCGCCGGTGGCGGTATCCTCCAATCGATGCGCGACTTCCGCTCCCGCGGCGAGGACGAGCTCGTCGCGCTCGGCCGCTCGCGCCTGCGCTGGGTCGTGGCGCTCGGCACCACGACCGTCGAGATCAAGTCCGGCTACGGTCTCGAGCCCGACGCCGAGTTCCGTGCGCTGAGGGCGATCCGCCGTCTCGCCGCGGAGGGCCCGCTCCACGTCGTCGCGACCTTCCTTGGCGCACACGAGACCCCGCCCGAGTACCGCCCGCGCCGCGGGGCCTGGGTGCGGCTGCTGATCGACGAGCTGATTCCGCGCGTGGGCCGTGAGCACCTCGCGGAGTTCTGCGACGTGTTCTGCGAGCCGGGCGTCTTCAGCCTCGAGGAGAGCGAGGCCATCCTCGGCGCCGCCCGGGCGGCAGGGCCCGGCCTCAAGGTCCACGCCGACGAGCTGGACCCGTACGGCGGCGCCGAGCTGGCCGCGCGCCTCGGCGCGACGTCGGCCGACCACCTCGGGGCGATCTCGCCCGCGGGCGTCGAGGCGCTGGCGGCCAGCGAGACGGTCGCGGTGCTCCTGCCGGGGACGCTCCTCTTCCTCGGCAAGGCCCGGCAGGCGCCGGCCCGGGCGCTGGTGGATGCCGGGGCGGTGGTGGCCGTGGCCTCCGACTTCAATCCCGGATCCTCGCCGAGCGCCAACCTCCCGCTGATGATGGCCCTGGCGGTCAGCCAGGCCCGGCTCCAGCCCGAGGAGGCCTTCGCCGCGGCCACCGTGAACGCCGCCTGCGCCGTCGGCCGCGGGGCCGATCGGGGGCGCGTCCGGGCCGGGGGGCCGGCCGACGTCACGGTGTGGAACTGCCGGGATGTCCGCGAGTTGGCCTATTGGTACGGCATGCCGCTCGCATGGCGCGTTTTCGCCTCGGGTTCTGCTTGTCTAGCCTCGGGCCCGGCCGTATCTTCCCCAGGTTATGAACTCGATCCGCTCTCGTCGCCAATCTCCTAGCGCTGGGGCGCATGGCGAACCTCGATAAGTTCAAGGAACAAGCCCGGAAGCTGGAGCAGAAGGAGCAGTGGTCCAAGGCCATTGAGCAGTATCTCAAGGCCATTGAGGCCATGGAGAAGTCCCCCGAGGACGACACCGACCTTTCGCTCTACAACCGCGTTGGCGACCTGTATCAGAAGATCGCCGATACGCCGAACGCCATCGCGTTCTACGAGCGCGCAGTCGACAGGTACGGCGAGGGCGGATTCCACAACAACGCCATCGCCCTCTGCAACAAGATCGTCCGCCTCGCCCCTGGCCGGTCGCAGGTCTATCTCAAGCTGGGCCAGATGCTCGCCGCCAAGGGCTTCGTGGCGGAAGCGAAGCAGAACCTCATCGAGTACGCCGACCGGATGCAGAAGGCCGGACAGCTCGAGGAGGCCTTCAAGGCGCTGAAGGCGTTCGCCGAGATGACCCCCGGCCAGGACGACATCTGGTCGGTGCTGGCGGCGCAGACGCGTGCGGCGGCCAAGACCGACGAGCAGAAGGACAAGGTCGAGAAGCTCCTCGCGGAGTTTGAGCTCAAGGACCGGGTCGTCACGCAGCGCAAGTCGCGGATGAGCCGGCACATGATCACGGGCGAGGATCTGCCGCCGGAGCCGAAGGCGAAGAAGGACCTGGTGTTCCTCGACCTCGGTGAGGCGCCCTCGCCCCGCAAGAGCGCGGCGCATCCCGCCCCCGTGGTCGAGCCGCCGCCGGTTCTCGAGGTGGAGGCGCCGCCCATTCTCGAGATCGAGTCCACGGCGATCTCGGACGGCGTGGAGCCGGCCCCGATGGGGTCGGCGCTGGAGTTCGAACCCACCGCCTTCGCGGACACTCCCGCCGCCACGGGCGCGAAGCTCGACCTCGAATCGACCTCGCTGGTCGAGGAGCCGCCGCCGATCTCGCTGGTCGAGGAGCCGCCGCCGGCCGCGGAAGAGCCCGTCCTCCTGGACCTCGAGATCCCCGAGATCGAAGCGGTGGCGGAATGGCCCAGCGCCGCGGAAGCCGTCGCCGGCCTGCCGCTCCTCGGCGAGGAGGAGGAGGTCGCCCCCGCGGACGCGATGGCCGGCCTCCCGATGCTCGAGGTGGATGAGAGGGCCCCGGCCGAGGCGCCGGCGCCCGCGCTCGAGTTCATGGACCTCGGCGAAGTCACGGCCGAGGTGCCGCAGGTCTCCGACCTCGAAGCGCACATCGCGAAGCAGCAGGATGACTGGGAGGCGCATCGCCGGCTCGGTGAGATCCTCATCGAGCAAGGGCAGCGGGAGCGCGGCCTCGGCGAACTCGACGAGGCGGAAGACGGGTTCGACCAGGCGGGCGACCTCGAGAACGCGTACGCCGTGACGGAGGAAATCCTCCGCCTCGACTCGAACAGCATCCGCCACCAGCAGAAGCGGGTGGAGCTGGCGTACCGCCTGAACGACCGCGCCCGTCTCGTGGACGCCTACAACAATCTGGCGGACGCTCTGCTGCGCTCGAACGATCCGGGCAAGGCGGTGGCGGTCTACCAGCGCGTGCTCGAGCACGATCCGACGAACGTGCGGGCCCACGCGGCGATCGATACGCTCGCGCCGCCGCCGCCCGCCGGAGCGGCGGCCCCCACGGCCGCGCCCGCGGCCCCCGCACCGGCCGCCGGGGATTTCGTGGATCTCGGCGCGATGTTCCTGGAGGACGAGGCCCCGAAGGACACGCGGATGCGTGTGGAGGACGAGGAGCCGACGGGGGACGAAGACCAGGACTTCCAGTCGATGCTCCGGGCGTTCAAGAAGGGCATCGCTGCGAACGTCGGTGAAGACGATTTCCAGAGCCACTACGACCTCGGTGTGGCGTACAAGGAGATGGGTCTCCTCGACGAGGCCATCGCCGAGTTCCAGAAGGCGCTGCGGGCCACCGAGGGGCGGCTCAGTACCTCCGAGGCGCTCGGGGTCTGTTTCTTCGACAAGGGGCAGTTCGCCGTCGCCGAGACGATCCTCCGCCGCGGGCTCGAGATCCCGGGTGCGAACGACGCCGACCGCATCGGCCTGCTCTACTGGCAGGGCCGGGCGCAAGAGGAGCAGGGCAAGGCGCCGGACGCGCTCGCCTCCTACAACCGCGTGCTCGCGGTGGACATCAATTTCCAGGACGTAGGCCAGCGGGTGAAGGCACTCCTCCAGAAGGGGGCCTAGGCCCGTGGCTCCACAGGCCGCCGCCGCCCGGCTCGCGGACCTGCAGCGGCCCGTCGCACCTCAGCTCGGCGCCGTGGCGGAGGAACTCCGCCGGATGATCTCGGCGGACTTCCCCCTCATCGAGGAGGTGAACGGCCATCTCCTGCAGATGAAGGGGAAGCTGTTTCGCCCGATGCTGCTGTTCCTCGCGAACCAGGCCGCGGAGGCCGACGACCCGCGCCTCGTGCGGTTCGCGGGCGTCGTCGAGCTGATCCACCTCGCGACCTTGGTCCACGACGACTCGGTGGACCACTCCGCGCTCCGCCGCGGGATGCCCACGATCAACGCCCTGTTCAGCCATCAGGTGTCGGTGATCATGGGCGACTACCTCTACTCGCGGGCGATCATCGAGCTGGTGAAGGTGGGCGACATCGAGCCGCTGCGCATCGTCTCGCGCGTCACCAACGAGATGACCGTGGGCGAGATGCGCCAGCTCGCGGCCTACGATGCGCTGCGGTTCACGGAGGAGGAGTACGGCCAGCTGATCCGCGCCAAGACCGCTTCCCTCTTCAGCGCCGCGTGCGAGCTCGGCGCGATGCGGTCGACGCCGGCTCGGCGCGAGGCCCTGCGCGCCTACGGCAACGCCCTCGGCATGGCTTTCCAGGTCACGGACGACCTGCTTGATTACACGGAGGGCGAGGCCGTAACCGGAAAACCGTCGGGGCTCGATCTGAAGGAGCACAAGGTCACGCTGCCCCTCATCGCGGCGCTGCCGCGGCTCGCTCCGGAGGCCCGGCGCGAAGTAGAGGCGCTGTTCGCCGAGAAGGCGCCGGCGGACGAGCGGGTGGCTCGGGCGATCGAATTGGTGGGGCGCGCTGGTGGGCTGGCGTACGCGCGGGAGCGGGCGGCGGAGTGGGCTGGACAGGCTGAGGCCGCGCTCGAGGAACTGCCGCAGTCGCAGGCCCGCGAGGCCCTGCGGGACGCGATCGCGTACGCGGTGGAGCGGCGGCACTAGACCATGGCGAACGTCCCCCGCCGGCCGCTCTTCTATACCGCCGTGCTCGCGGCGGGCTTCGCCCTGGGCGGGTTCCTGTCGGCCTTCTTGGAGCGCGTGCTGCCGCGGGGCGCCCCGCGCGAGGTGCTGACGTTCTCGGTGACACCGACCATCGGGCCCGTCAGCGTGGATCTGCTGGTGCTGTCGCTGACACTGGGCCCGGTCGGGATCCACGTGTCGCTGCTGTCGGTCGTCGGGGTCGTGCTCGCGTACCTGCTGGCGCGCTCCCTCTTCTAAGCGGAGGGTGTATGGGCTTCCTCGGGAATCTCGGGATGCCGGAGATCCTGCTGATCATGGTGATCGTGCTGCTGGTCTTCGGCGCCAAGCGGTTGCCCGAGATCGGCAACTCGCTGGGGAAGGGCATCCGTGAGTTCAAGAAGAGCATGCGCGAGGTGACCGACGACATCGACACGCCGGCGCCGCGCCGCGACCTGCCCCGCAACGATCAGCCGGGAGCGGGCCCGCACAACCCGGTCTGATCGCGGACTCCGCGTGAACCACGAGGGGTGCTGGGCGGCTGCGCCCGGCACCCCTCATGTCGCCCGCGGGCTTCGGCCCGCCCGGTGCGCCCGCCCTACGGGATCGAATCGGCGCCGGCGGCGGCCGGCTGGCGCCGCAGCTCGGGCAGCTTGTTCTCCACCTTCGCGGCCGAGCGCAGCCCATCGAGGAACATCCGGATCCGGATCTGGCGGGCGGCGCGGAGCACGGTGACGCGCTGGACCTCCAGCTGCGTCCGCCACTGCGCGGAGTCGGCGCGCACGAGACGCTGCGGCTCGAGGAAGAAGTAGCCCTCGTCGTTCGCGAGGAGGCCGGAGCGCTCGCCCACGCGCAGGCGGAACGCGGTGCCGACGGCCGCCGTCGCCACGCCGAGCAGCCGGACGGTGGACGTCCGCGAGAAGGGGCCGATGGTCACCACCGGCAGGCGGAGCTCCTGGGCGACCTGGTCGAGTGTCCGGCCGGCGCGGAGGCGCCCTTCGGCGTCGTGCGCGATGGTCGCGGCGGCCGCGCGCTTCTTCTCCCGGAGCACCCCGCTGCGCACCCCCACCTCGACCTGCGCGAGGGGTGGAACGCCGGCGGCCCGCACGCTGTCGAGCCGGAAAACGTAGTACGCGCCGCGGTTCTCGATGACCGGGCTGGTCTCGCCGGGACGCGACTCGAAGGCCCACACGCTCACATCGGGGACGAGGAAGCGCCCCAGCAGGAGCGGCTGGCCCTCGCGCACCGGCGGCGCGCGATCGATGCCGAGGTCGAGCGTCCGCGCGGCGCCATCGAGCGCGCCCGGGGCGGTCTGCTCGGCGGCCAGACGGTCCAGGGAGTCGACGCGCGCCTCGAGGGAGTCCAGCCGCGCCCCGGTACGCTCGAACGGCACCAGGATGTGCCGCGCGGTGACGCTGTCGGCGGTGCGGCGCTGGACCTTGATGAGGTGCGCGCCGAACGGCGAGACGACGGGTTCGGAGAGTTGCCCGACCGGGAGGCTGAACGCCGCGCGCTCGAAGGCCGGGACCATCTGGCCTCGCCCGAACGCCGGCAACTCGCCGCCCTGCTCGCGCGAGGAGGAATCGGCCGACTCGAGCCGCGCCACTTCGGCGAAGTCCGCCCCTCGCGCGATGGAATCGCGGAGCGCGCGGGCCCGCGCCATCGCGACGGCGCTGTCGATCGGCTCCGGCAGCCTCGGGATGCCGACGAACGAGACGTGCGCCAGGGCCGGGAGCCGAAGCTCATCCTGATGCGTGCGGTAGTAGGCCTCGAGGTCCCGCGGCGTGATGCGCACGGAGGCGTCGGAGACCACATCCTCCGGGCGGACGACGAGGGCGCGCACCGTGAGCGAGTCGTGCGTATCGCGCCAGATCTGCCAGAGCTTGGCGTCGGACACGTACACGTCCGATGTGACCTGGCGGAACAGACTGATCCTCGGCAACTCCTCGCGGTAGCGGCGTTCGAGTGCCTGGAGGTCCTCGGGCCGCATCGCCGAGCTGGCCAGGAAGCGCCGCCACTTCTCGATGTCGAACCGCCCGTCCGTCTGGAACTCCGCGCTGCTCTGGACCTCGGGCGGCGGCGAGTTCCGCACGGCGCTCACCAACTCGCGGTCCGAGACGCTGATGCCGCGGCGCTGCCATTCGACCTGCAGCAGACGCTCCTGGACGAGCCGCTCGAACGCGGCGTCCTCGACCTGGAGCTGCTCCTCCCGCGACTGGTTCGCGCCGGGGTTCTCCTGGCGCCACTGGTTGGAGGCCTGCCGGGACGCCTCGAGGAACTCCTGGTAGCTGATGGAAGTGCCGTCCACCTTCCCGGCGATCTGACCGGCCTGGTACTGCCCCTGGCCGGAAACCCCCATACCCACGTCGAAGACCAGCCATCCCACAAAGGCGACCGCGAGGATGAGCATGATGTACTTCGTTCGCTCGCGCAGCGTTGTCAGCATCGCGCCGAAAGCTCCATCGTCAGGAGGGCCTAAATGTAGGCGGGACAAGGCGCAAAGCCAACCGGGACATCCCCGATCCTGTTGACACGCCAGCGGCGCCCGGGATATGTTCGAATCTCCACGCCGTAGCGACCCTCGGAGCCCCATGGCCGCCTCCAGCGAAATCGAGAAACTCGAACGACGGTACGCCGAGAATCCGGACGGCCGGTACTTCGCGCCGCTCGCCGACGCGTACCGGAAGGCCGGCCAGGTGGATAGCGCGCTGGAACTGGTGCGCGACGGGCTCGAGAAGCACGCCGACTACCTCTCGGCGCACATCGTCCTGGGCCGCTGCCTGCTGGACAAGAAGGACGACGAGGGGGCCGGCCAGGCGTTCCGGCGGGTCATGACGCTCGATTCCGAGAACATCATCGCCCTCAAGAGCCTCGCCGAGATCGAGGAACGGAAGGGCGACCTGGTGCAGGCGCGTCAGTGGCTGCAGCAGCTCCTCCACATCGACCCGATGAACGCCGATGCCGAAGCCGACCTGACGCGGCTAGGCGGGGCGATCGCGTCGGCGCCGACGGCCTCGATGGAGGCGGTCGCCGTCGAGCCGGAGCCCGCCGAGGCGGGGTTCTCGTTCGCGGACGTTCTCCCGGCCCACGAACCGCCCCGGCCCTCGGAGTTCCTTCCCCCGCACCCGCCCGAAGCTCCGCCCACCGTGCCCGAGGGGCCGACGGTGGTGGTGGATTCCGAGGGCATCGTGCCGACGCAGTTCACGCCGCCCAAGGAAGAGGTGCCGGTCCAGGAGCTCGAGATCAAGCCGTTCGACGACTCCCTCGCGTGGGGCACCGGCGAGCGGTCGTCACGGTCCGTCTCTCAGGCCGACATCGAGCGGGCGCTGCACGAACACGACTCGTCGCTGGCGGAGACCTCGCAGCTGCTCGAGTCCTCCGAGGGCGCGGCTGAGCCGCACGTGGCGGCTGAGCCCATTCCCACCGAGGACGCGTGGGTCTCCGGGGCCGGTGACGAGTGGTCGGGCCGCGCGTCGCTCCAGACGACGGTGTCCGACCTCGGGGCGTCCGAGGTCGACAGCGGCGAGTCCGCGGGGTGGGACACGCCGGGAGCCGAGGAGCCGGCCCCCGAGCTGACGCTGCCCGAACCCGAGTTGACCGAAGACGGCCTGCGGGACCGGCCGTCCGGCGTGCTGGAGATGCCGGAGCTCTCGCCCGCCGAGCTGGGGGCGGAGCCGAGCCTGACGGACCTGCCCATCATCATGCCTGAGGACGTGACGCCGGCGGAGGAGATGGCGCGCTCCTCGGCGCGGCAGCTGGCGGCGGTTCCGGAAGCCCCGGCCGGTGAGGCGGAGTTCGCCGGGCTTCCGGTGACGGCGGAGGTGACGCCCGAGCATCCGGCGGCCGAGCCGGAGACGCCCCCGCTCCTCACCGAAACGATGGGCGACCTGTACCTGCGGCAGGGCTTCTCGGCGGAGGCGGCCGACGTGTACCGCCGGCTGCTCGAGCAGCGGCCGGACGACGCGGGCCTGATGGCCAAGCTCGCATCCATCGAAGGACCGCCGCCGAGCCTCAGCGCCGCGGCCCTGGGCACCGAGTCCTCCCGCTCCTGGCTCCGGCGGCTCGCGCTCTCGCGCATCGTCGGCCCGGTGTCGCTCGCGGCGCCGGAACCCTCCGAGGGCCCCTCGCCGATGGAGCAGGCGTTCAGCCAGAGCGAGAGCGCTCCCGAGCCGGTAGGTGAGCCGACGCGGCCGGCGGCGGACTCGTTCACGCTGGACGCCATCTTCGGCGCTCAGGGCGGTGCGGCGGAGCCGGCCCCCGCACCGCCGCCGGCCGCGGCGCCGGCGCCTCCCACGGGCGCGTCGTTCGATGCGTTCTTCGGCGCTCCGCCGGAGGACGGCAGCGTGCGGCCGGACACGGATACCCAGTCGGCCCCGCCGCCCGAGGACGACATCAGCTCCTTCAACTCCTGGCTGCGCGGACTCAAACGCTAGTGCGCATCGCGGTGGTCAACGGACCGAACCTCAACCTGCTGGGGGTTCGGGAGCCGGAGCGCTACGGGACGTCCACGCTCGCCGGGATCGAGGTGCGGGTGCGGGAACGGGCCCAGGGGCTCGGCGTCGAGATCGCGTGGTTCCAGTCGAACCACGAAGGCGCCCTCGTCGAGGCGGTGCAGGGTCTGCGCGGCCGCGCGGACGGCGCGCTCGTCAACGCCGCGGCGTATACGCACACTTCGCTCGCCATCCGCGACGCGCTTCTCGCCGTCGGTGTGCCGTTCGTCGAAGTACACCTCTCCAACGTGTGGGCCCGGGAAGAGGAGCGGCGGCGTTCGCTGCTCGCCGACCTCGCCGTGGGCGTGGTGGCGGGTTTCGGAGCGGAGTCGTACCTCCTCGCCCTCGAGGGGCTCGTGGAGTGGCTGCGGCCGCGGGGCGACGCGGCGGCGGCGGTACGCGTCTGAGCGTGCCCCGGTCCGCCTGTTCGCCCGTCCGCCCGTCCGCCCGGCATGGCTGACCGCCGGCCCGAGCGCCTCGCCGGTCTGCGGCAGCGTCTGGCCGAGGAGAGCCTCGACGCGGCGCTGATCTCCCACCCCCCGAACGTCCGGTACCTGACGGGTTTCTCGGGTTCGAGCGGCCTGGTGCTCGTCACGCCGAGGGCGGTGGTGCTGGTGACCGACTTCCGCTACCAGACGCAGGCGGCGGAGGAAGTCGGTGCTCTCGCGCGGATCGAGATCGACAGCGCCAGCCCCTTCGAGCGCCTGTTCGTTGTGCTCCCCGACTACCCGGCCGTCGGGGTCGTCGGCTTCGAGGCGCACGTGCTCGCCTTCCGGGACGGCGCGCGGCTCAACGACGGGACGCGGCCGTGGCGGTTCCGGCCCACGTCCGACTTGGTCGAGGGCCTGCGGGTGGTCAAGGCGCCGGAGGAGGTCGCGGCGATCCGCGCGGCGGGCCGCATCGCCACGGACGCGCTCGCCCGGGCGATCGTCCACGTGAGCGCCGGGCTCACGGAGTACGAGGTCGCGGGGTTGCTCGAGGGGGAGTTGCGGCGCGCCGGCAGCGAGGCGTATCCGTTCGCGACCATCGTCGCCTCGGGGCCGCGGGCCGCGCTGCCCCACGCCCGCACGAGCGCTCGCGCCGTGGCCGCCGGCGAGTGGCTGCTGATGGACTTCGGCGCGCAGGTGGACGGCTACTGCGCGGACGTGACGCGGAC
>Ga0315284_10003973_pt1 | contig 21004 bp, 18 predicted proteins | sample YL17G09_16_MG_FD_203696 | JGI IMG/M metagenome (GOLD analysis project Ga0315284, IMG submission 203696) | Sediment microbial communities from Yellowstone Lake, YNP, Wyoming, USA - YL17G09_16 | ecosystem: Environmental > Aquatic > Freshwater > Lake > Sediment | place: USA: Wyoming | collected...
ACCGAGTTCATCGTGGAGCCTGCCACGCTGCGGGAGACGGCGCGCGTCCTGCGGCCAGCAGGCCGGTTGGTCGTCGTGGCCTGGGCACGCTTGAGCGAGCGCGATCCGCTCTCGCGGTTCGTCGGGTGGTTGTACCGGATCACAGGGCAGGGAGAGCCGCTCCCCGGTGGGGGGGAGGTAGCCTTGGTGAAGGCGGCGTTTGCTCCGCGCACGGTGTGGGAGCGCGTGGGACGCAGCCAGGTCATGCTGGTCGTGGCCGACAGGCAGTGACCAGGCGGGCGATGGGCTAGGCGCTGTGGTAGAATTGCAGTTGTGCCCGTCCCACCATCACCAGGCCCGCCTCGGTAGGGAAGGGAATGGGAAATTCGACGAGGGGGAAGAGGTGGGCGTCGGTCACGGGCAGCAGTTCGCCGGGGACGACGCCGAGGAAATCGCGAATGCTGGCTTCGGCAGGCATGTGAAAGTAGCCCCGGCACACGGCTACCGGCGTATAGGCCACCAGCAGTTCGCGCCGGGCGAGTGTGTGGATCGAGGCGCGGACGTCGGGCGACGCAAAGTAGAAAAACGCGACGTGGGTTTTGCAGACGACGACGTGGGGACGGGAGAGGGCCTTGAGCGGGCTACCGGGCCTCAGTGAGGCCAGCCGGACGTCGTATAGCGAAAGGCTATCGCGCGTGGGGTCATTGATGAAATTGTCCACCGGTCCCACGGTTTCGATCTGGCCGCTGAATTGAAAGTGGGCGGTGAGGATGTGGACTTCGTATCGTTGGATGGGCGGTCCTTCGAGTGCCATCGTTTGCTCCTTTGAACGCTTTGTGGTACAATAGATGTGCTTGGTGGGTGTAGCCTAATGGTCAAGGCACCTGGTTGTGGCCCAGGAGATTGTGGGTTCGAGTCCCATCACTCACCCCAGGCAGTCTGGGCCGGATTCCGATCCGGCCTTCGGGCTTTATTATACACCCATTGCCCCCGTAGCTCAATTGGACAGAGCGTCGGACTTCGGATCCGCAGGCTGCGCGTTCGAGCCGCGCCGGGGGCGCTGAAGGCAAGAGCCTGGCGCGCGAACCATCCGACGGCTGCCGCCAGGCTCTCGTTGTTGCTCCCCCGGTCGTCTTCGACTGCAAATCTTGTCCTCATGTGCTATTGGGCTATAATACAGCCATGCCCAGGCTGACCCTCTCCCAACTGGAGCGGCACCTGTTCGCCGCGGCCGACATCCTGCGCGGCAAGATGGATGCCTCCGAGTTCAAGGAGTACATCTTTGGCATGCTGTTCCTCAAGCGTGCCTCCGACGTGTTCGAGGCGCGGCGGGCCGGCATTGTCCGCGAGCAGCGGGAGAGATATGGCCGCTCCGAGGAGGAGGCGCTCAAACGCGCCGACAACCGCACCTTCTATGCCAGTGATTTCTACGTCCCGTCGCGCGCCCGCTGGCCCTACATCCGCGACGAGTTGCACGAGCGGGTGGGCGACGGGCTCAACAAGGCCCTGTATGCCCTGGAGGAGGCCAATCGTCCGCTGGAGGGGGTGTTGGCCCACGTTGACTTTAACCGGCAGGTGGGGCAGACGCGGCTCTCGGACCTCAAATTGCGCCAATTGATCCAGCATTTCAGCAGGTGCCGCCTGCGTGACGAGGATTTCGAGTTCCCCGACATGCTGGGCTCGGCCTACGAGTATCTGATCGGGCAGTTCGCCGATTCGGCGGGCAAGAAGGGGGGCGAGTTCTACACCCCCCGCGACGTGGTGCGGCTGATGGTGCGCTTGCTGAGGCCCCAGGCCGGCATGCGCGTCTACGATCCCTGCGTGGGCTCCGGCGGCATGCTGATCCTCTCGCGCGAGTACGTGGCCGAGACCGGCGGCGACGCGCGGAACCTGGCGCTGTACGGCCAGGACGCCAACGGCGGCGTGTGGGCCATCTGCAAGATGAACATGATCCTGCACGGCATCCCCGACGCCGACGTTCAGAACGACGACACGCTGCTCAATCCGCTGCACCTGCAAGAGGGAGAACTGATGCACTTTGACCGCGTCATCAGCAACCCGCCCTTCTCGCAGAACTATGACCGGCAGGGGATGAAATTCCCTCAGCGCTTTGGCCACGGCTGGTGCCCCGAGACCGGCAAGAAGGCGGACCTGATGTTCCTGCAGCACATGTTGGCGGTGCTGCGGCCGGGCGGGATGATGGCCACGGTGATGCCCCACGGCGTGCTCTTCCGCGGCGGGGCGGAACGGGACATCCGGGCCAGCATCCTGAAAGAGGACCTGCTGGAGGCGGTGATCGGGCTACCGTCCAACCTGTTCTACGGGACAGGCATCCCGGCCTGCGTCGTGGTGCTGCGCGCCCCCTTGCTCCAGGGGACGCCGGCCAGGCCGGCGGGGCGCCGGGGCCAGGTGCTATTCATCAACGCCGACGCCGAGTACTATGCCGGGCGGGCGCAGAACTATTTGCGGCCTGAGCACGTCGAAAAGATCGTCTCCACTTTCGAGGCGTTCCGCGACGTGGAGCGCTACGCGCGCGTGGTGACCCTGGGTGAGTTGGCGGAGAACGACTACAACCTGAACATCCGCCGCTACGCCGACAACGCCCCTCCGCCCGAACTGCACGACGTGCGCGCGCACCTGCTGGGTGGTATCCCCAGGGTAGAAGTAGAGGCCCAGCGTCCCCTGCTGGAGGCCGTGGGGCTCGACCCTGCTACGATTTTTGTGGAGCTCTCAACCCTCACCCCTGGCCCCTCTCCCTGGGAGGGAGAGGGGAATGTGCTCCCTCTCCCCGTCGGGGAGAGGGCTGGGGTGAGGGGCGGTTTTGCGAGTGCATATCTCGATTTTGCCCCACTCCTCACCGACCGTGCCCAGATCAAGCCCCGTCTCGAGGCCGATCCGGGCGTGCAGGCGCGCGCCACCCAATTGCAGGAGGCTTTTGCCACCTGGTGGGAAGCGCACCAGCCACGCCTGGCCGCACTGCCGGGGAGCAACAATCTGTTCAACGTTCGCGCCCATCTGCTGGATTCCTTCCAGCAGGCGCTCCTGCCGGTGGGGATGCTCGATCGCTTCCAGGTGGTGGGCGTGGTGGCCTCTTGGTGGAACGAGATCCAGTATGACCTGCGGACGTTGGCCGCCCTGGGCTTCTATGGGTTGGTGGACTCGTGGATCGTTTCACTGCGGGCCGCCGTAGAGGGGGAAGAGGAGCGCAACGGCGAGGAGCCGCTGAACCACCCGCTGGTGCGGCACCTGCTGCCCGAATACCTGGAGCGACTGGGCGTGCTCGAGGCAGCAGTGGCCGACCTCAAGGCGCGCATCGCCGAGGCGCAGGAGGAATCAGAGGAGGAGGAGGACGAACCTCTGTCGCAGGGCCTGGTGGACCTCAAGGTGTTGCGCGCCGATCTGCGTACCAGGCGGACCGAACTGAGGGCGCTGCAAGGGGAACTACTGGAGCGGCTGGAAGCCGCCCGCGCGGCGTTGGAGCCGGAAGCGGCCCAAGCGCTGGTGCTGGGGATCGAGCGAAAGCGGCTGGAGGCGGAACTGGCGCGCTACGCGGCGGCCCGGCGACAGGAGGCCGTCGCCGCTGTGGAGAACTGGTGGGACAAGTACCACGTGTCGCTGCGGGAGATCGAGGCGGAGCGGGATATGGCGGTGGCGCGGTTGGAGGGCTTTGTGGAGGAGTTGGGGTACGTTGATGATCTGCAAACTGGCAGAGGGGGACGAAAGATACGAGGAGGATGAGATGCTTAGGGTTCGGGATTTTGTGGAGGCCCAGCTCTACGAAGATGAGGAGGCGGTCATCCAGGATGCGTTGCGCCACTTGTTGCGCGCCCGCACCGATTTGCGCATCCGGTTGGCCATCCACCGTTATCAGGCCGAGGGTATCTCACTGGCGAAGGCAGCCAGCCTGGCCGGCGTCAGTTGGGCGCAGATGAAGGACATTTTGGTTGAGTATGGCGTCGAGCCTCGCCTGGGGCCTGAAACCGTCGAGGAGGCACAGGAAGAGGTCGCTGTGCTGCGCGCTTACTTCGAGGGGCGAGCATGTCGCCCGACTTTTCGGCAGACCTGTTCCGGGAGCGGTCAATGCTGATGCGCCTGGCGGCCCAGGTGGACGACCGGATCGAGTCGCACCCATTCAGGCCGCAGGACTTCAACGCCAACGCTCCGCTCGTTGGCGAGATCCGACGGGCCGGTGTGCGCGTGGTGTAGCACCCCGCTCGATTGCTGACCGAGGACAGTTGTTGCCGTGGAGAAGCGGTGGGACAAGTACCGCGTCTTATTGCGTGAGACGGAAGTAGAGAGAAGACAAACCGCCACGTGCCTAACGGATATGACAACGGAGCTAGATTATGCAGCTTAGGTCAGTTCCACCAGGATGGAATCAACTACCTCTTGGCGAGGTAGCCACTCTTCAGAGAGGATTTGATCTTCCCATACAAGGACGCATCGAAGGCCTTATACCAGTGTACGGGTCGAACGGCATTGATGGTTGGCACTCGCGGCACGCGGTATCTGGCCCTGGCGTGATTACTGGCAGAAGTGGTTCAATCGGATTTGTCTTTTACGAGGAGAATGACTTCTGGCCTCTGAACACGACTCTGTATGTTCGTGATTTTCACGGAAACCATCCCAGCTTTGTCGTTTATCTCCTTGAAGCACTCCGTCTGAGTCGCTTTTCTGCCAGCACTGGAGTACCCTCACTGAATCGTAACTTTGTGCACCCAATTCCAGTGCTTGTTCCCCCTCTCCCCGAACAGCACCGCATCGCCGAGATCCTGGACGCCGCCGACGAGGCTATCCGGCAGACAGAGCGGGTGATCGCCAAACTCAAGGCGGTCAAGGCCGGGTTGCTGCACGACCTGCTCACCCGCGGGCTGGACCAGCACGGCCACCTGCGCGACCCGCACGCCCACTCTGAGCAGTTCAAGGATTCGCCGCTGGGGAGGATCCCGAGGGAGTGGAATGTTGGTGGACTATCGAGTTTCCTGAAGGAATCCGATGGTATCAAGCCCGGTCCGTTTGGCTCAAGTATTACCAAGAGAATGTATATGTCAGGAGGGTATCGCGTGTACGGGCAGGAGCAGGTAATTGCGGGAACCCTGTCCGTAGGCGATTATTACATCTCACAGTCGAAATACTTGGAGCTTCAGTCTTTTGCTGTTCACGAAATGGACTTGCTGGTCAGTTTGGTGGGCACTATCGGCGAGGTTCTGGTTATACACTCGCCATTCGAACCCGGTGTCATAAACCCCCGCCTCATCAGACTTCGCCCCAACCCAGTCGAATGTGACATTGAGTTCTTGAAGCATCTTCTAGTATCTACACTGGTGCGCGGTCAAATGACACGCATTGCTCAAGGCGGAACAATGTCCGTGCTCAGTGGGGCGGTTTTGAGGAAGCTGACCTTGGCGAAACCTCCTACCAAAGAGCAAAGCCGCATCGCTACCATCCTGAACAGGCATGGCGCCCGCATCCGTGCCGAAGAGGTGGAATTGGCCAAGCTGCGCCGGGTCAAGCGCGGGCTGATGGACGACCTGCTCACTGGACGGGTGCGAGTGTCACCTTGATCGCAGTGAGGGGTCTCTGACCGGCCCTGGGGAGATTCCTCGCGGCGCTCGGAATGACACGACGGCCGTAGGGGCACTATTCGGGCAGCATGATCTCAATCTCGCGGATCAGGAAAGGAAGGTTGGGGGTCGTGACACCCAGGCCAGGAGCAGGCACGCGGTGATGTTTGATGTCGGGCGGAAACCGCTCCGACAAGGTGTAAACAAAGAGTTCGTACTCACGCAGAGACCGGAATGGGTTCATGATGAGCGGTTTTTTCGATCATGGCAGCCGTGGTCTGCATTGTAGTGCGCAACGATTCGATGGTTCTTCGGTATTGTTCGCGCCGGCGCAGGCGGAGTTTGTACGCACTGGCCCAGGCGGTCCAGTCTCGTACCCACGCTGCATCCGGTGGCTCTTCACCGCTCACGTAGGATTCGTAAAAGGTCTCTGAAAGCACGCCATACTTGCGCTCGTACGTGCGCATTTCGTCTTCCAGCGCATAGATGTCCTGAAGGATATCATCCAGGGTCATTACACTCACCTCGGTTCCCTGCTTCTGGATTCTGCTCTATCGTATTATAACCTGAACGAAAGCACGACGCAACCGTAAAGTAGGGGATAGGTAGGTGAACCTGGAGACAGACTATTCGTCTTATGTGCGTCAGGGAGTGTGACGATGGCTCAACCTTCTCGCGAGTACGCCCAAGTCGAACTGCCCTTCATTCAGCAGCTCCAGCAACTGGGCTGGGGCTACCTGGAGGGAGACACCGGTGTCCCTTACCTCACCGAGCGGGAGGACTTTCGCCAGGTGCTCCTCGCCGGCCGGCTGCGCCAGGCGTTGGCGCGCATCAACCTGGGTGAAGACGGCCAGCCCTGGCTGGACGAGGCGCGCATCAACCAGGCCGTGGGACGGCTGGAACGCCTGGGGGAGCACAGGCTGATCGAGGCCAACCAGGCCGCCACCGGCCTGCTGCTCAAGGGTACACCGATCGAAGGCCCCGACGGCAAGCAGGTCACCGTGCGCTTCATTGACTTCGACCATCCCGAGCGCAACGACTGGCTGGCCATCAACCAGTTTCGCGTGGACCCGCCCTGGGCGACCGGCGGGCGCGACTATGTCGTGCCCGACGTGGTCCTCTTCGTCAACGGCATCCCGCTGGCCGTGGTCGAGTGCAAGCAGCCCGACCAGGAGGAGCCGCTGACCGAGGCGATCACCCAACTGCTGCGCTACTCCAACCGGCGCGAGGACGTGGAGGAGCAGGAGGGGGCGGAGCGGCTGTTCCACTATGTGCAGGTGCTGGTAGCCACCTGCTTCGAGACGGCGCGGGTGGGTACGGTGGGAGCCTCCTACGAGCACTACCTGGAGTGGAAGGACACCTATCCGCTGCCGGTGGCGCAGGTGGCGGAGGAGTTGGGCGTCGAGCGCCTTGCCGGCCAGCACATGCTCGTCGCCGGGCTGCTACGCCCGGCCCACCTGCTCGACGTCGTGCGCAACTTTACCCTCTTCACCGAGGTCAACGGGCAGACGGTCAAGATCGTGCCACGCTACCAGCAGTTCCGCGCCGTCTACAAGGCGGTAGACCGCCTCCTGCACGGGCCGACCCGCCGCGCGCACGGAGAGAGTGACCAGCGCGGTGGTATCATGTGGCATACCCAAGGCTCCGGCAAGAGCCTGACCATGGTCTTCCTGGTGCGCAAGATGCGCACGCTGCCGGAACTGCGGCGCTTCAAGGTCGTCGCCGTCACCGACCGGGTCAAACTGGAGGGGCAACTGGCGGAGACGGCCGCGCTCACCGGCGAGCCGCTGCAGGTGGCCCGCAGCGTGGCCGAGTTCGAACGGCTGCTGCGCCAACCCGGCGCAGGGCTGGTGTTCGGCATGATCCAGAAGGCCCAGGACGAAGCCCCCTCTGCCCCTGCGGGGCCTCCCCCCCGCATGCGGGGGGGACAGAGGGGGGGCGTGCTCAACGACTCGGAGGACATCCTGCTCCTGGTGGACGAGGCCCACCGCTCCCACACCAGCACGCTCCACGCCAACCTGATGGCGGCGCTGCCCAACTGCGCCAAGATCGGCTTCACCGGCACACCGATCATCGAGGCCGACAAGAAACCTACCCACGACGTCTTCGGCCCCTTCATTGACGTCTACACCATCCGCCAGTCACAGGATGATGGCGCCACCGTGCCCATCCTCTACGAGGGCCGCACCGCGCCGGGCGAGGTCGCGAACGGAGAGACGCTGGATGGCCTGTTCGAGGACATGTTCCGCGAGCGCACGCCGGAGGAAGTGGAGGCGATCAAAGCCAGGTATGCCACCACCGGTGACGTGCTGGAGGCGGAACAACTCATCCGGGCCAAAGCACGCGACGTGCTGCGCCATTACGTCACCACCGTCCTGCCCGATGGGTACAAGGCCCAGGTCGTCGCCGTTAGCCGGTTAGCGGCAGTGCGCTACCAGGCCGCCCTGGTCGAGGCGCGGCGTGAGTTGGTGGCCGAGTTGGAGAACCTTGCGAAGGTTCTGAACCTTCGCAAGGTTGGCGATCCCCTGCGCGACGCGCTGCCCTACCTGGAGCGCATCCGCCGTCTGAAATTCGCCGCCGTGATCTCCCCCTATCACAACGATCCACCTTCCTGGCGGCCCTGGACGCGCCAGGGGGTGCAGGACGCCGCCGTGGAGGACTTCAAAAAGCCCTTCAACGACGAGAAGAACGAAGGACTGACGGCCGTCCTGGTGGTCAAGAACATGCTGATCACCGGGTTCGACGCGCCGGTGGAGCAGGCCATGTATCTGGATCGCCCGATGCACGGCTACGAGTTGCTGCAGGCCATCGCCCGCGTCAACCGCACCTACAAACGCAAGGAATGCGGCCTGGTGGTGGACTATTATGGGCTGGCGCACCACCTCAAGGAAGCGCTGGACCTCTACGCCGAGGGCGACGTCGAGGGGGCGCTGCGCCCGTTCCGCGACGATCTTCCGCGCCTGGCCGACCGCCACCGCCGCGTCGTTTCGCTCTTCACGGCGCGCGGCTGCGAGCTGCGCGACACGGAGGCCGGCGTCCAGTTGCTCTACGACGCCCGGCTGCGGGCGCAGTTTGCCATCTATCTGCGGGAGTTCCTGCAAGCGCTCAACACTGTCCTGCCCCGGCCGGAGGCCCTGCCCTACGTCCCGGATGCCAGGCTCCTGGGCCTGCTGCGCGCCAGGGCTTTCCAGCGCTACCGCGACCAGCACCTGAACATCGCCGGCGCCGAAGCCAAGGTACGCAGGTTGATTGACGAGTACGTCGTCGCCCAGGGCATTGACACCAGGATCCCGCCCATAGACATCCTGGCCGCCAACTTCGAGGAGCACGTGGGGCAGATCCGCTCCCCGCGTGCCCAGGCTGCGGAGATGGAGTTTGCCGCCCGGCACCACATCCGGCGCTACTTCCAGGAGGACCCGGTCTACTACCAGAGGCTCAGCCAGCGCCTGGAAGAGATCCTCCAGACTTTCGCTGAAAACTGGGAGGCCCAGGTCGAGGCGCTGCGGACCTTCATCCGCGAGGTTCGCGCCGCGCACGCCGACGTGAGCCGCGAGGACCGGGTGATGCGACCTTTCCTGCGCCTGCTGGTCGAGGCGGCGCCCAGGGGCTGGTCCTCCGGTGCGGACCGGGAGCGGCTGGCGGCGCTCACGGTGGGGCTGGTGGACCAGATGCGCGAGGAGATCGGGCGCGTGGATTTCTGGCGCAAGCCCGTCGCCCAGGACCAACTGCGTAGCCGGATCGTGCAGTACCTGGACGCCCACGACCTGGCTCAGTACGAGGAACAGGAGGCCCTGGCGGACCAGATTATGCAGACGGCGCGGGCAAATCATACGCTGCTGGTGAACAGCCAATCGTGAAACGTGAAGCGTGAAACGTGAAGCGTGAAACGTGAAACGTGAAACGTGAAGCGTGAAACGTGAAATCCGTGGGATCCATGAAAGCATTCACCTTCGATGATCTGACCTTTGAGGTACGAGAGAGCGCCCAGCGCCGCACGCTGGAGATCATCGTGGAGCGCGACGGGAGCCTGGTGCTGGCGACGCCGCCCGCGCTGCCGCTGGAGACGCTGGAGCAGTTCGTGGACGAGAACCGCGTGTGGGTTTACACCCGGCTGGCGGAGAAAGAAGCCCAGGCGCAGCCCAGGTCGCCGAGGGAGTTTGTCTCCGGCGAGGGTATCCCCTACCTGGGGCGCAGTTATCGGCTCAAGGTGGTGGGTGAGGACACGCGCTGTCCGCCGCTGCGGCTCTACCGCAGCCGCTTCGAGTTGCGCCGGGACGCCGTGCCTGAGGCACGGGAGCACTTTGTCCGGTGGTACGCGCTCCACCTGCGCCCTGTGCTGGATCAGCAGATCGCCGCCCTGGCCAGGCGCGCTGGCGCCGAACCGCGCGAGGTCCACATCCAGGACCTGGGCTACCGCTGGGGTTCGTCGAACCGGCGGGGGCACCTGTACTTTCATTGGCGGGTGGCGATGCTGCCGCACCGCATGGTCGAATACGTGGTGGCCCACGAGTTGGTGCACCTGGTCGAGCGCACGCACAACGAGGCGTTCTGGGAGCGGCTGGAGCGCATCGTTCCCGATTATGCCGAGCGCCAGCGGTGGCTCAAGGAACATGGGGGGATGTACGACCTGTAGGTCTGCCGCGCGTCGGGGGTCTATTCTCTGCTGCTGATCTGCCAGCGGTCTCCCATGCGGATGAGATACCACTGGACGGGTGTCTCGCCATCCGACATACCCCCTGGATGCTCGCAGACGACCGTGGCCCCGACGGTGGCCTGGTCGGGACCTAGACTCCTGTCCTTATTGATGGCTTCCCATTCGAGTTGGAGGCCGGTTACCCGCACGTGGGTGATTTCGCTGCGTGGTCCGGCACATCCGCACAAACTGGCATCGCACTGGCCCAGTCCTTCCCAAGCCCCTTCGGCAAAGTACCCGCTAGCCTTCGCGGTGTCTGTGTAGTGGTTGTAGAATGCCAGCACGATCTTTTCGGGGTAAGGGGAGAGCGTGACGTCCTCAGGCTCCCCACTGCAGAAGACGAGTTCTTGCTTTGTGGGCGTAACGAGGACGTTTTGATCGTCATACTGGTAGTACGTCCAGTTGTCGCGGGGATAATAAGTTGCACATGTTGCCAGTTGTGCCCGGCTGCTTAGATCACGCTCCTCTCGCCTGACTTCATCCAGCGCTACTTCGACTTGGTGGCCGTGGAAATGGCCTGCCGGCCAGTATCTGTTTCCCGCCAGATCCCAGTGGAAAATGGTCAACGCGGTGGTCTTCTTGTTACAGGTATCGCGTATGACCAACTCGGAACCCTCAAGCCCAGACAGGACGTCCTCCATAGTCGGGGTGCACTTGCACTCGCATAGATAGTCGCTGTCAGGGGTAAGCAACTCATAGGCGAGGAAGTTGGGGGGCTGTATGTCATCCGACTGGTAGACGATGGCCCTGACAGGACCACTATTGGCCTCTGTCCCAACCGCCTGGTCGAAGCGGTACAGGACAACCCATTCCTGATCGCCGTCATTGTTGGTGTCGAAGCAGTCCGTGCTCACGTGCTGCCAGTGGTCCGGCAGCGTATCGGAGAAGTACATAGGTGTGTTGGACTCGCAGGCGACGAGCAGGCACAGAAACAAGTTCAGGAGCAATAACGCACCGCCTTGTCGCATACGGATTTCCCCCAGGGAATCACGATCTGGGGCGGACTGTGTCTGCGAAGGGGTGGGATGGCTGCCCGCCGCAACGGCTGTCACGATTAGCGTTCGGCGGTCATTGTAGCAAGATTTGCGCGAATGTGCAACTCTCGTGGTCGCTTAGCCTGGCGTTGAATCAAGGGAACTTGGGGGAATGGGTAGGGATTATTGGGCCTCGCAGGAGATTTCTCTGTGTACGGCCCGCCAGAGCGCGACGACCTGGGGGCCAATGGGGAGGTCCAGTGCCGGATCGCCCCGGCCCAGTTGGACCAGTTTCCGGACGATAGCGATGTGGGGGTGGGCTGGCTCGCGCCCGGCGAAGGTGCGCAGAGCCTCCTCTTTGTCCCAGACCATCTCTCCGGTGCGCGCGTATAGGTAGTGGCGGCAGGCCATGGCGGCCAGGTTGTAGGCGGCGTGATAGCCCAGCGTCTCGGGTGGGTTGGCGGGCAGGAATTCCGTCTCCAGCCAGCGGTCGAACCAGCACATGTAGGCTAGAAGTTCTGCACGGGTGGGGGGCACGACGGGAACCTGAATCCCATAGGCGACGCGCCCCTGGTCCACGATGCGTTGGGCTTCGGGGGCCAGTTCTTGTTCGGGCGGGTAGGGCGGGCGAAGTTGTTCATGCGTGACGAGGATGGCACCGAACTCTTTGGGCGCCTGGTAGCGGGCGCGGTACTCTTCACGCAGCCGCTCGACGAGCGGACCGGCAGCGGGGAGGGCATCGGCGGTGACGATGACGACGGTGTCAACGTCGGAGATGCCGGGGCGGTAGGTGCCAGCGCCCAGCCCGCCGATGACGACGACGGAGAGGAGGTCGCCGCCCAATGTAGCGGCCAGGTCGCGGGCGAACTCTTCGACGATTCTCCAGGCCTGGGCTTCACTGATGGCCATCGGGTGGAGCGACCAGAGCGACGAGTCGTTGACCCGCCCGTAACTGTCGCAAGCCTGGCATTGGCCGTCCCAGAGATGTTCTCCAGGGTTCGTCGTCGGGTTCGTCGAATGTGGCCATTTCACCCCTGCAATGAGTACACGGGCACAATGGCTTCTCGCTCTGCCTTCTGCCGCCCGCGAATGCTCTCTTCAAGTGTTTTGAGCACATTGGCTGCATAGTAACGCGTTCCGCACAGCATACACACGCCCGCGGGCACGTGCTCGATCAACACGTACTGGCCTTTGACTTTCCGGTGCAGTGTGACATGTTTTTCAACGATAGGCCCGCCGCAGTACTCGCAGGTTTCGCCTTCCCAGAAGCTAATTGTTCCCTTTCCTTTTCTCACCGCTACGGCCGTGGCCCATCTTCGTAAACGGCAAGAATGGGAGCCTATTTCGTCAGGTTATACGCCAGGCAATTCTGAAATGCTGTGTTGACTCTGGCAAATGTTATACCGATTAACCCAGAAGCAGTATTGATCACCAGGTCAGAGAATGGGAACGGTACTAGGACGACTGCACTGGCTGCAGGTGTGACCACGCCGCATCTTCCTCGGGACGCATCCAGTCTTCGGCAAGTGCCCGTTCGCTCAGCAATGCGGTCTCGTGAGCGAGTGTCACTGGCTCACTCTCCAGGATCGTCACGAGCACCCGTTGCACTGTCGAGAAGTGGACAGGCTCAAGCAAACGGATGTTCCCTTGCTCGTCAATTGTCGCTTCGATAGTTCGGAGCATCTTGCACCTCCGGTCACGCTCATGGTCTTGCAGTTATCGTATACCATGACCGAGAAATGTCAAGTGCGTGTGCGTGGACTCACTCCGCACTGCCCAGCACGCGGGCGACCTCCTCCAATTGCTCCATGATCGAGATGTGCTGCGGGCACTTGGGTTCGCATTCGCCGCACTGGACGCAGAATTCCGCCTTGAGCCCCTTGACCCACTCGGTGTCCTTGACCCCCAGGTCGGCGTAGGCCTGGCGCGCGTACTCCTTTAGCCCGTACACGCGGTAATAGTTCATGACTTCAAAGTTGCGGGGGATGTTGACGTCGTTGGGGCATGGCTGGCAGTAGCCGCAGCCGGTGCAGTAGAGGTCGGCCAGCCGCCTGGTCTCGTCGAGCGCCGCCAGAATCTGGGCCCGTTCCGCCTCGCTGAGCGGCTCCTCCCGGCTGGCGGTGGCGACGTTCTGCTCGACCATCTCGATTGTCCCCATGCCAGAGATCGCACAACTCACGCCGGGATGGCTGAGCACGAAGCGCAGCGCGATCTCGGGGGTGCCCTTGACGCCGCCCGGCACCAGCCTGGCGATGTCGGCCGAGAAGCCCGCCAGTCGCCCGCCGCCCACCGGGCCCATGATGACCACGCCCAGCCCTTTCTCACGCGCGTGGTGGATGGCCTGCTCGTTGGCCCGGTCGAGGAGGTTGTACTGCACCGTCATGCTCTCAAAGTGGCCCGAGTCTATCAGGCGCACCAGCGCCTCGGGCGTGTCGTGGAAGGAGAAGGAGATGTGGCGGATGAGGCCCTCCTCTTTCGCCTTGTGCGCCTCGTCCAGTGGGCCGCCGGGGGCGACGATGGACTGCTCGTACGTCTTCCAATCTATGCCCCACATGTGGTAAAAGTCAATCGTCGCCACGTCCAACTTGCGCAGGCTGGTCTCCAGGTGCTCCCGGTAGTGCTTCCCATCGGCGTCCTCAATTGGGCACTTGGTGGACAGAAGGATCTTGTCGCGCCAGGGCTTGATGGCTTTGCCGAGTACGATCTCGCTCTCGTTGCTGCAATAGTAGAGGGCGGTGTCAAAGTAGGTCACGCCCAACTCGTAGGCGCGCTGGATGACGGGGATGGCCTGCTCCTCGTCCACGTGTTTGCCGTCGGGCGTCATCGGCAATCGCATTGCGCCGAAGCCCAGGGCGGAGATTTTCTCACCGGTCTTGCCAAAAGGTCTGTACTGCATCTGTCTTTCTCCTTAATCGTGTAGAACGCGGATGGACGCGGATAAACGCGGATAAACGCGGATAAACGCGGATAAACGCAGATCAAGGCAGATGAGCGCTGGTTTCTGTCCGTGTTTGTCCGTGTTTGTCCGTGTTCATCTGCGTTCCCTCTTCTTCTAGCGCCTCCAGCAGGGCAACGATGTACTGCACGCCAGCGACGAAATCGGCGATGCGGATGTGCTCGTTGGGGGCGTGCCCCCGCGAGCCGGCATACCCCACGCCGGCGGTGACCATCGGCACGCCGAACTGGCCGCACAGGAGGTGTGCCGGCCCGGTGCCGCTCATCGAGGGGACGAGCGCGGGGCGGTGGCCGTACACCCCTTCGGCGGCGCGCACGGCGGCTTGCACGAACGGGTGGGCCGGGTCACCCGCCGAGGGGTGTTCGCCATCGCTGGCGACCACTTGTACGTCGCCAAAGCCCTGGGCTTCCAGGTGGGCGCGCAGCAGCCCCAGCACCCGCGCCGGGTCCTGGTCGGGCACCAGCCGAAAGTCCAATTTGGCTGACGCCTGGCAGGGGAGCACCGTCTTGGAGCCTGGGCCGCCGTACCCGGCCTGGATGCCGTCTACGTTGCAGGTAGGCCCGAAGACGAGCCGCTCTTTGAGCGGGTCGCCGCTCAGGCTGCCCAGGAATTGATCTATGCCGTAGAGGGCGCGTGCTTCTTCCTCCGGGTAATCCCATGCGGCCAACGCCTGCCGCTGGGCCGCCGAGATGGGGCGCACGTCGTCGTAGAAGCCGGGGATGCGCACGCGCTCGTCGGGGCCTTTGAGCGTGTTCAGCGCCCACACCAGCCGCCAGACGGGGCTTGCGACGACGGCGGCCAGCGCCGAGTGGAGGTCGGCGGCCGCCCCGTGGGCGCGCAACTCGACGTACAATAGTCCCTTGCAGCCCAGAGCGATCTCGTACCGGTCGCGGGCGTCCTTGCCGCCCGCCTCCCACACGCAGCCGTAGGCCCCCCGCAGGAGGCCGGCGTGCCGGGCGACGAATTGCTCCAGGTGCGGGCTGCCGGTCTCCTCTTCCCCCTCGATCACCCACACGACGTTGACGGGCAGCATGTCCCGGTGGGCCAGGTAGGCCTCGAGCGCGCAGATGCGGGAGACGATGGCCCCCTTGTTGTCGGCGGCGCCCCGGGCGTAGAACTTGCCGTCGCGTATGGCAGGTTCGAAGGGAGGCGTGGTCCATTCGTCGAGCGGGTCCACCGGCTGGACGTCGTAGTGGTTATAAAGGAGCAGAGTGCGCTCCCCGCGGCCGGCCATGCGGCCCAGGACGACCGGCGGGCCGTCGCCTGGTACGAGTTCCGTGCTGAAGCCGAGGTCGTGCAGCATCCCGGCCACCAGGTCGGCCATGCGGGTGATGCCCTCACCGTGGGCGGAGATGCTGGGTTGGGCACAGGCGCGGGCCAGGCGGGCCAGGTAGTCGGCGGTGTGGGACTCGATGTAGGAGAGGATTTCGTGCATGGTAGACTCCTTGTCGGCAGATCAGCAAATCAGCAAATCGCAAATCGCAAATCGCAAATCGCAAACCACTTGTCACTCAATCACGAATCCCTGTTCCCTGCTCTCGGACAGAATCCGCGTTCATCTGCGTTTGTCCGCGTTTGTCTGCGTTCAGAGATTCGGTCAGGGGCGCAGGTCGAGTTGTTCGACGTTCCATAGTTCGGAATCCTGGGTGGGGTCGGGGGCCAGGCCGATGACCGCACGGCGGGCGAGTGTGATTTTCAGGCGTTGGAAGAGCGGCAAGGCCGGCAGCCGTTCCGAGAAGAGCCGTTGGGCCTCGGTGTTGCCGGCCGCGTAGGCGGCGCTCCCGGGGCCGGATGCCAGGGCCGCCTGGCAGGCGGTATCGTAGTCGTCGTCGAGGAAACCCGCCACGTTGGGGAGATGCCAGCGGCCCACGTCGGGCACGTGGCTGCTCAGAAACAGGTCGCACAGCGGATCGGGCTGGGCGCGCCAGGAGAACTGGGCCAGGTCGAATCGCCGCCCGAAGAGCACCCCCTCCGGCCCGGGGGCAAAGAGCGTCTCGGAAGGCAGCAGTTCCACGCTGGCCTGGAGACCGCAGGCGGCCAGGTAGGTCTGGACAAGTTGGGCGGCCTGGGCGCGGAGTGGGTCGCCGGTGGTGCGGTAGGTGACCTGGAACGGCGTCCCACCGGCGATGCCCGGAATCGCGTGGGCCTCCCGCAGCCCGTCGCCGTCCTCGTCGTACCAGCCGGCGGAGGCCAGGAGCGCCTGCCCGGCGGCCGGGTCGTAGCCCCAGGTGGTGAGCGCAGTGCCGGCGTAGAGGGGATGTTCTGGGGGAAGTGGGCCATTGAGCACGCGGCCAGCAGGCCCCAGGACCTGGTTCGCCACCGCCTGCCGGTCTATGCACAGGGCGATGGCCTGCCGCACCCGCACATCCTCGAAAAAGTCGGGCCGCTCATAGTCGTTGGCCGGGCTGATGCCGAAGGCCAGCAACTCCCAGCGGGCGTCGTAGGTGGAGTGCTCGGCGATTTCGGGCTGGGCGGACAGTGTCGCCCGCACCGCCTCGGCCCCTTCGTGCGTGACCACGTCGCAGCGGCCGGCGACGAGTTCCCCCGCCAGGGCGCTGGGGTCGGAGATGAAGCGAAAGGTCACCTGGTCGAGGCGGGGCAACCCTTCGGGCGCGCGGAAGTAGAGCGGATTGCGCACGACGGTGAGGTGGTTGCCGGGCAGCCACTCGCGCAGGAGAAAAGGACCCCAGCCGAGCGGCTGCCGCGTGGAAACATCGGCGGTGAGCAAGTCGGCGGCGGAGAGCCCGCCCCAGGCGTGGCGGGGGAGTGGAGGCCAGAAGTTGAGCCAGTAGGCGCGGTCCAGGAATCCGGGGACGCCGGTCCAGACGACGGTGCGCGCGTCCAGGGCACGGTAAGCGGCGGTGCGCTCGACGTTGTGTTTATTGGCGGCCATGAGAGGCTGTCCTGCGCCGGCGGGGGTGGCGGGGTCGGCGGCGAGTTCGAAAGAGTACACCGAGTCGTCGGCGGTGAGCGGCGCACCGTCGGACCAGGCCAGGTTGGGGTGGAGGGTGAAGGTGACGACCATGCGCTGCATCAGGATAGGGGTGCCGTCGAAGGGCACGCGCTGCCCGCCGGCATCTTCGACCGTCACGCCGGGTGCCAGTGGGACCACTTCTCCGTTGGCGGCGAGGACGCGGTCGCCAGCCTGGACGGTGACCGTCTCTATGGCGGCAGTGCCGCCGGTGAGGCTGGGGAGGCCGGTGAGGATGACCGGCTGAAAGGCGTAGTTGCGGCCATCCACGGGTCCATCGTAGATGGCCTGCCAGACGTGCTGGGCGGCGGTGCTGGCTGTGCCGTAGAGGTAGAGGCTGTCCGGCTCCTCAGGCATGCAGACGGTGAGGATCTTTGGTTTGGGTGTGGGGGAGGGAGTGGGGGAGGGGATGGGGGAGGGCGTCGGGGTTGGGGGCACGGTCGGCACCAGGCATGCGGCGCTGAAGAGCAGGATCCCCAGGATGACGAGCGGGGCAGCGGCTCTTGAGATGGCAGATCGCAGACTGCGGGTTGTCCCCAATTTCCCTGTACCCTTCTAGCGGAGTGGTGCAAAACGTGGGCGGATTGTAACACCGGGATGGGAGGCTGTCAACCAGTGACCCCGCCTGTGTCTTGACATGGTGTTGTCCTTGTGCTATGCTTACTGGCAGTGATCAAATGATTGCCGAGGTGCGACATGTCTACCCGAACAGTCACGTTACGTCTGCCGGAGGGTTTGTACATCCGATTGCAGCAGGCCGCGCAAGCAACTCACCACTCGTTGGATGATGTGCTGCTTCGTGCAGTGCAGGTCGGCAGTCCACCCAGATGGGATGACGCGCCGGCGGAATTCCAGGCCGATCTGGCTGCATTGGATCGCCTGGACGATGAGGGCCTGTGGAGTATCGCTCGCAGCCGCAAGACAGAAAGGGATATGGAACGCTACCAAGAGTTGTTGGACAACAACGCGAATAGCGTCTTGTCGGTTGCCGAACGGGACGAGTTGGCCAGATTGCGGGTTGAATTCGACCGCTTCATGCTGCGCAAGGCTCATGCTGCCGCGTTGCTTCGCTGGCGCGGTTATCGAGTGCCGCCTGCTGAAGCACTGCAAGGCGCGGAATGAGCGGACATTATCTTTCGACTGATCTGCGCGGTCAACTCCTCGCTGCCGACGATCGGCGATGTGCGTATTGCCACACGACCGAAGCAAACACCGGGCAGCCGATGACAGTGGATCACATCGTTCCGCAGTCGCAGGGCGGCCCGACCGAGTTTGGCAACCTCTGCTTTGCCTGCCGGCGATGCAATGAATTCAAAGGCGATGCTACTGTGGTCTGCGACCCTCTGACGGACGAGATCTCACCTCTTTTCAACCCGCGCACCCAGGTCTGGGGCGAACACTTTGCCTGGGATGTCTCGGGATTGTACGTGGCAGGTTTGACAGCCATCGGTCGCGCAACCATCGTGGCGTTGAAGATGAACAATGAGGTGATCGTTGATGCCCGCCGCCGATGGGTGAGTGCAGGCTGGCACCCACCTGAAGTGTAATTCTTCCTGACAAGCATTTGGCGTGGGCAGGCAGTCGCCGGTGAGTAAACCGGTGGCCCCCCCACGCAGTGGGGGGCTTGGTGAGTGCGATTACTCATCTGCTTGCAGTTCATAAGCGCCGATGTCACAGGGTGTGGCCGGTGACGTCTGCGTGATTGGCCGCGGCGCTCCACGTTGATCGGTGGGGAGGGTACAACTGACCACGGAAATCGCGTCAATCGCCGGACTGCCGGGGAGCAAGGCGTGGGTCAGGGTGTCGCCGCCGTTGTCGGCCAGGGGGCCTAACAGTGGGTCGCCAGCGTAGTCCGGACTGCACGTATTGTCTCTAACCAGGTTGTTGCTGCTGATGCCGAGGACGCCCTCACCCCTATAGTCGCCCTGGCCGCCGAGCGCACAGTTCTTACCGCCGACGTTGTTGGCGATGATCGTATTGACGTAATCTAACCTGCCCCCGACTCCGATAAAGACTCCCCCCCCTTTCTCAGAGGTCGCGTTCTTGCTGATGGTACAGTTGACGAGTTCAAGTGTACCCTTGGCGTGGATCCCGCCACCGGAACCGGCAGCCTTGTTGCCGCTGATGGTGCTGTTGGTAAACACGGCCGTGCAGGCACAAGAGACGTGGACGCCACCCCCTTTGCCTTCAGCCTCGTTGCCATTGACGGTGCTGTGGAGCAGCGTCAGCGTGCCTCTTGCACTCTTGATGCCGCCGCCGCTGCCACAATCGAAGCCGACCGGAGCGATTCCGTCGGCCAGGTTGTCACGCACGGTGCTGTGGAGCAGCGTCAGCGTACCATTGTTGTAGATACCGGCACCGTCGTTGGCGGTGTTGTCGCTGACGACGCAGTGGCTGAGTGTCAGTGTACCGTAGTTCATGACGCCGCCGCCGCCTTCTGCCTGGATGCTGGGACGGCCATGCCGGATCGTCATCCTCTCCAGGGTCGCCGTAGCGCCTTCCTCGACGAGAAACACGCGCTCGGAGGCCTCGCCTGGTGTCTCGTGGGCCTGGACGATGGTGCGATCGGCTCCCAAGCCGCGGATGATGACGTTCTTGCGGACGACGATGCCTGCTTCCGTGTGGACGGCGTCAGTCACCTCGATGATGGCGCCGTCGGTGATGCTGGCGTCGTCGAGGGCGGCCTGGATCGAGGTAAAGTCGCAGCCGGCGCTACACACTATGCCGGTTGGTGGCAGGGGCGTTGGCGTCGGCGGGATGGGGGTGGCGGTCGGCAGGGGCGTTGGCGTCGGCGGGATGGGGGTGGCGGTCGGCAGGGGCGTTGGCGTCGGCGGGATGGGGGTGGCAGTCGGCACGGGCGTCTCTGCCGGCGGCAGGGAGGTGAGCGTCGGCGTTGGCGCCGGGAGGGCGGGCGTGGCGGTGAGAGATGGGCTGGTCCCACAACCGGTCGTCACGATGAGCAGGGTCGCCAGGCTGACGGCCAGGCGACACAGAATGAGGTGTAGGCTGGAAAAGCGGATTTTGGTCAAGGGTCGTCGTTACCTCCTGTAATCTTCGAGTCTACAATGTTACCTCAAAAAGCCCATAGACGCAACTGCGTGTTGCGGGGCCACGAAGCCCCTACCGCAGGTGGGGGTGGGGTCAGTGTTGGGCCAGGCGTGGGCAGTCGCCGGTGAGTACACCGGGCGCTGGTGGGTACACCGGTTGCCCCCCACTGCGTGGGGGGCTTGCAGGGCGGCTTTGACAGGCGGGACGGCCGCGCTTATAATGGCCGCGCGATGCCAGAGTTGCCTGAAGTCGAAACGGTAGCACGTGGGTTGCGAATCGCCCTGACGGGACGGACCATCGTGGACGTCAAGGTGACGTGGGAGCGCAGCGTGGTCCCGCCGGACCCGCCTGCTTTTGCGCGCGGCCTCGTCGGCCAGACGATCGCGGGCGTGGGACGGCGCGGGAAGTGGGTGGTGATCGGGCTGAGCGGGGGCGACGCGTTGCTGGTGCACCTGCGCATGACCGGCCGGTTGGTGGTGGAGTCGGAAGCCTGTCTCGACAACCGGCACTCGCGCGTGTTGCTCTTGCTGGACGATGGAGGGCGGCTGCAATTTTCCGACGCGCGCAAGTTCGGGCGGATGATGTTGACGACCAGGCCCCAGGAGGTGCTCGGCGACCTGGGGCCGGAGCCGCTAGAGGAGGATTTCACGCCGCAGCGGCTGGCAGAGATGCTGGTCGGGCGGCGCGGGCACATCAAGCCGTTACTGCTGGACCAGCGTTTCCTGGCCGGCCTGGGCAACATCTATGCCGACGAGGCGCTGTGGTGGGCCGGCATCCACCCGCTGCGCCAGGCCCATACGCTCACCCCGGCCGAGGTGC
>Ga0315284_10003976_pt1 | contig 21000 bp, 24 predicted proteins | sample YL17G09_16_MG_FD_203696 | JGI IMG/M metagenome (GOLD analysis project Ga0315284, IMG submission 203696) | Sediment microbial communities from Yellowstone Lake, YNP, Wyoming, USA - YL17G09_16 | ecosystem: Environmental > Aquatic > Freshwater > Lake > Sediment | place: USA: Wyoming | collected...
GGCCGAATGCTGGAGGACCAATCGGACCTACAGGTCCGGTTCCAGCATTACCAGTAAGACCAACAGGCCCTACTGGACCAATCGGACCTCCCCCTATAGGTCCGGTAGGTCCAGGGGAACCAACACCGTAAATACTAATACCAGTAGCTCCTGTTGGTCCGGTAGGTCCAGCGATAATAGGAGCCATAGGTCCTTCTGGACCGGTAGGACCTATGCCTACTCCAGTGGGTCCTGTTAGACCTTGCGATCCTGTAGGTCCCGTAGGTCCTGTAGGTCCGACCGGACCAGGGTCTGGATAAAGAGGTACTGTACATTTTTCAAAAATACTGATATTTTTGCTACGCTTATTACATTTATCACAACGTTGACATTGACATTCAGACATCTTTTTATATCATCTTAATTAATTAAGATGATATTTAATTGAAAAAATTTTTCAAACCTTTTGCATAGCTCCTGGATTAAAAGGTGGAATGACACCAGAAGCCCACACGTAAACACCATCGAACGCTAAATACGAACTATTAAGACCCAAAAATAATGTTTGTACTACAACACCTGTTCGGGCTATTTTATAGATAATATTCAGACCATTGACGCCCCAAATATAATTACCATCGAATGTTAGACTAATTATAGGAGTAGGAACGGAAAATGTGCCCAAAATAGCACCAGAACTGGTGTTAATTTTGGTGATGGTACCATCAATAAAATTAGCAACCCACATGTCAAGACCGTCAAATACGATATCTCGGGGATCATTGCCAACAGTTATAGGACTAAACCCCGCGGTAACTCCGGAGGCAGCATTCACTACCATGACTTGTCCAATCGGCCCGCCATTTTGATTGAGTAACGCCCAGATATTTGTACCATCGTATGCTAAATTACCAGGAGAGGGTAAACCAGTATATTGAGTTACAATAGCGGGGCCAGGAAGTACACTAATTTTATTAACCGTGCCGGTTCCGCCTGGTATTCCGATAATAGTACCACTAGCTGTAACCCATATATGGGAACCGTCGAAAATGATACCTTGTGGATTAGGTGGTACTAAAAATGGTGAGGAAATAGCAGTGTTCGCGTTAAGAACAGTTACGAATTGATCATTATTATTGGCGACCCAAATGTTAGTACCATCAAAAGCAGCTTGTATTGGTGAAAAACTGACAGCAAACGTACCAATGATTTGATTTGTTACAGCATCTATCTTACTAATGGTATCATCATCATGGTTGGTTACCCACATATACTGTCCATCAAATATCATACCGTTTGGATTGTTTCCTCCTGTTATTAAGGTAGGAACGGTATTACCGCTCCATTTTAACAAAGCTATCTGTAACGGATTAAACAAGGAATTACTGATAATAGATGATAAACCGGTAGGCCCCGTGGGACCAGTAGGTCCGATAAAACCAGTTCCATCTGGGCCAATAATACCAGTAATACCAGTGGGACCATTTGGTCCAGTTAACCCGACAGATCCAGTCGGTCCAGTAGGTCCAGTACCATCTACACCTGTGGGTCCTACTGGTCCTATCAGTCCATAAGTAACCCCTCCAGTTGGGCCCGTGGGGCCAGTTATTCCCGATCCTTCTGAACCTGATTCTCCTTGTGGTCCAGTGGGTCCATCTGGTCCTATGCCAAGTGGTCCGGTTGGTCCAGTAATGCCAGTTGTACCAGTAGCCGGTCCATTTGGTCCAGTAGGACCGATAGGACCTGTAATACCAAAAGTAAATATACCAATTGGACCGACGGGTCCTGTTGGTCCAATAAGAGAACTGTCCGGCCCAACAGGGCCAATAATACCATTAGGTCCGGTTACACCATTTGGTCCTTGCGCTCCCGGATCCGCTGGGCAGCCAGGAAGTAGACATTTATCATAAATAGTAATTGTTTTACGTTGCTTTTTACATTTAGTACATTGACACTGTAATGGATGACTAGACATCTTTGAATAATGTGTTAATTATAATTGTATTAATACAATTATAAATCTATTATTTTAATATTTCTGTATCTTGTTATCAGTGCTATTGGCCACCCAAATAGCTGCTCCATCAAATGCTGCACTGAGTGCATCATTACCAGTACTATATGATGTTATTTTAGTGAACGTATCAACTAACACTTTGGTAATATTAATATTACCATTATCTACAACCCACATATAGATACCATCAAAAGCCAAAGCGTTGGCATTAGCAAAATCAATTAGTATTGCCACATTGGCGTATGTTATGGCGTTGAAAACTTGAACACCGTTAGCTCCATCTGCAACCCACATATTAATACCGTCAAATGCCAAAGCATTTGGCGTTAATACCGCAAAAATAGTACTAACTAAACCACCCACAGTGTTGAGAATTGTGATAGAGTTACCAGCATTTTGTGCAATCCACATATTAGTACCGTCAAAAGCAATACCAGAATTAATGTCACCTATTGCTCCAGCACTATACGATGCAATAACAAAAGTACTAGCCGAAATATATAGCACTGCGTTAGTATCACTTTTGAGCAACCACATATGAGATCCATCGAAAGCTAAACCGTTGATTGGGAACGTGCCAGCTCCTATTATAATAGTAGTGATTAGTGCTCCACTATCAGCATTAAGTACTGTGATATTCTGGCTAGTTTGATTAGCGATCCAGATATTAGTCCCGTCGAATGCAGCTGCTACTGGACCTGTACCAACATTATATGTATTAAGAATAGTGTTAGCATTGACATCGATTTTACTTACTGTATTCGCCGTATTGTTTACTACCCAAAGATAACGCCCATCAAATGTAAAAGCAGAGGGTGTTCCCGTAACACCAACCGTGATAGGAATAGTATCAATATACCACTTTTTCAAAGCTATTTGTTTAAGTTCTATGAATAAGCCTGTTCCTGCTATGCCTGCAGGGCCGGTTGGACCCACAGGGCCTGTAATTCCTCCAAAACCTAAGGGCCCCGTGGGTCCTTCTGGACCAGTATTACCAAGCGGTCCTGTATCACCAGTTTCTCCAGCATAACTAGAAGCACCAGTTGGTCCATCTGGGCCAGTAAACCCAATGTATGGAGACATATTCATAGGACCAGTTGGACCAACTGGCCCCACATCAAAACCCGGTAAGCCAGTCGGTCCTACCGGTCCTGTTATACCGAATGGGCCCGTCGGACCTACAGGACCAGGTATACCAACAATAGTAAGACCAGTGAGACCTGTTGGGCCTACAACACCTGGTATTGCGATACCAATGGGACCAATGGGACCAGTCGGCCCTACAGGAGCGAATCCAGCCGGACCAATAGATCCGGTAGATCCGGTAGTACCGGTGTTACCGGTGGGCCCAAATGGAGGCGGAACACATGGTGGAATAACTGAGCATTTAAAAATTGTGATATTAACCTTAGAAACTTTGGAGATACATTTATTGCACTGACACAATGAGTTATGAGTTGATTTATGAACCTTATAAGACATCTTTTAAATATTACTGATTGTTAATTTAGATTAATTATGCGGAGCTGATATTTAAAACTATTTATAGCATTCATAAATAATATCTTAACTATCTCGCATGTATCCATTTCTAACAGTATGGTTCTGGTTACTAGTGATCAGTATTGTACTATTTATTGTGGCCTTTGTCTTTTTAGAAATCCAAGCACCTAATAGTGCAGGTAATATCGAACCAGCTCCATGGATTTGGGCTATGTTTGGGTTGGCTATTGGTATTTTTACCGTAACATTCATTTGTTACATTATCTATTTGAACCAACGACGCGTGGAACCGGAAACAAAGAAACATGCGACATCTCCTCCGCGTCTTACTCCTTCTTCCAAAAGCGTATCACCTAGTAGAGTTACTTCTATCATAACCCCCTCAGAACCCTTACCCATGATACCTCCTTCTCCGAGACGCGTTATTTCACCATCTCCGCGTTCATCGATAAATTCATCTATTCCTATGAAAGTGGCACCCCCTAAAATGATTTGATAATATTTGACAAAAATTTGTGTATACACAAATTTTTTAAGCCGGTGGAATAATTGGCATAACGAGCTTGAATGTATTAGCTTTAACTGGTGTTGTTCCGAATACTATCTTAGGAATAATAGGCACCACAGCTTTCTGCCCAACATCACTATTATTCAACTTATCATCTTTAGCTACAGTGGGTACTGATAGAAAACTATTAGACTTTTCTGGTTCGCTGGGAAACTTGAACATATCAAGTGGTAAAATCTGATTAACAGCAACTGATGGCACTGTAGGTAGAGATAGCACCAAAGGCGGTAATTGTAGTTTAACGATGTTAATGATATTGCTGGTCGGTAATTTATCGTTTTGTAATTTATCGTTTTGTAATTTATCGTTTTGTAATTTAGCATTTTGCAATGCGCGCAATTCTGCCAGAGAAGTTATCGACCAATTGATAGGAACTTTACCTTGTTTGACCAGCAAATCATTAACCAAATTAAAGTGGTTACAGTTGAAAAAGCCCTTCATAGCACTAAATCCAGATGGATGTGCTGCTTCCAAAGCAATATTTCTTTCGCGAAGCATTGGCCGTAAATTTTGCGCTTCCCGTCCCCACAACAAATAAATACAATACGGATTAACTGTTGCAATAGCTTTGATTACTTTACTAACAAACCCGTGCCAAATATTACCATGTGAATTGGCACAATTAGGACGTACCGTTAGGCTAGTATTAAGAAGTAACACGCCTTGGTGTGTCCATTCCGTAAGATCACCGTGATCTGGCTTAACAAAAGTTTTGACCGACTGTAACTCTTTGTAGATATTATTTAGAGAGGCTGGGATAGCATCTCCCTTACGAACACTGAAAGACAATCCCATAGCACGTGGGATAGCTTTGCCATCGAGGGAGATAGTTTGGTGATACGGATCTTGTCCTAGAATAACCACTTTCACATTTGTTAGGCGCGTATTCTGAAAAGCGGCAAAAATATCTTTGCGCAACGGATAATAGGCTCCATAATCTCTCTCTTGTTCAGTCAACACCGCAGTTACATCATGTAGCTCGGGTAACGCATCCTTGAATACCTCTTCCCAAGTTGGAGGAGGAGCTTCACGTGCAATTCTTTCTACCGACCAAGTTTCATCGATCGCTGGCTGTGGACGAATGATATTGAGGCGCAACATTCTTTCCTTGTCTGTTTTATTTGGCAACAGAGTTTTGGATTCTACGATATTGCTTATAACTATTAATTATAAAATCAAATTTATAATTATTATTATTTTACGAAAAATTTCTCGCTTATATAGATAGTTAACAATAACTATCTATTCAAGTTGTGGGCGCAATTCTGCCTCTAAATCTTGCACTTGATTAAGTTTAGAAGTGTGCATAGAACGGATACCCATATATGCAATAACTAATAACATCATGATGGCAATAGAAGTAATGCCAGATACCGATGCCACAATAGCATCACCATATGCTGTATTGGCTGCGGCATCTTTAGCTGGCATACCACCAATATCTACGGCAGCAATGGTAGCTAAAATACCTACTATGAATGTAACAACCATAATAATAAATAATATTATGAAAGTAATAATTTGCCCTAAATCCTTAGATTTTAACTGCTTACGATGAGCGGCTAATGCTTCGACATCTTCCCGTGTAAATTTCTGTTGTAGCAACATTCTGTCCGTTGCACTTTCACTGGTAAAACCATCGGTAAAAGCAGCGATCAAAGTGCATACTATTATAACAAACAAACAAGAAAATCCCAAGGCACCCGCAATTGTCAAATAACTATGTGCACTACGAATAGTAGCACTAGAATTAAAGTAGGCGGAATTGAACGAGCTAACCGCACCAGTCACTGACCAAATAGAACTTATTATTAAGGCCAAGGCTACTAATACAATCGCGATTATCATAGTTATTGTCCAGCCATTAAGTGCCATAACTATTTTAGAGAATGAAGAATAATCAGGAGCAAGAAATTATAAAATTTTATAATTGGCGAGATATAAAATTGAATAAAAAATTATAAAATAAAATATCTTATAGCCGGAAACACAACCGTCATATATCAACAGCAAATGACTGCTCCTTCTGTTCAATGCGCTCCGTCTGTGATGGTCATCGTCCCGTACAGTGAGAAATCTTTTTTGGTGCAGGGCGAACTCACGCGTACCTATCAGGGCAACTTGGAGAAGATGTACGGATCGTGGAACACTACGCTGAAGGGCTACATCTTCTCCAACAAGCATATGGACCCAGTGACGACCTTTGTCACGGCGGCTAATGCTGGGCAGGTGGCTCCGGTTGCACGTGAACCCCGCGCTCCTCGTGCTGCTTATGGAAATCAAGCAGCATCTCCCCACAGTATGAGTGCGATGGCGCATTCGCTACCCAAACCACCGACGTTGCGACCTATTGCTCCCCCTCCGGGCCTGAAGATGATGAATGGTGTGACGTACCAGAACATCACTTATTCCGTCCCGATGCCAAAAGTGGGTATGAAAGCCGCGGTGAAAATGGGCGATGCCATTTTGGAATACGGTGTGTACTCTATCGAGCCCGGTCTGGGAGATGACATCGTTCTGGCGCGTCCTGATGAGTCTGGAGAAACGAGCTTCAGTCGCGCGGTGATCATCAATGGCAAATGGCAATTCTACGGCTATCCAGGCGAGCACACCATCACGTTCAGTGCATAGATTTAAGTTTATAAAAAACTTCCTACGGTATAAAAAAATCCCTTGTGGTAAGGGATTTTTACTTTGATAAGATAACCTTACTCTTCTTCAACGCAATCCATTCATATTTCTTTTTCATGATCTCTACACATGTAGGACAGAAAGCTTGCCCATTTTCTGTTGGTTTATCGCAAACCGGAGAGCGAGCATGATTTCTATTTTGCGCAGCACGGTTGAGACGATACGTACAACGAGATAAGATAGTGTCTTTTAATGCTATTTCTGGTGTAAAGTCGTTCATCATAGCCGGTAGAATTGGATTAACATCTTCTTCAAATGTGATTTCTGAGGATTTACTTTTAGTTGTCATATTCTGTCTGCGCGTCCATTCCACCAAAAAGTCCATAAATTCGCTCTTTGTCGTATCAATAGTGATAGCGAAGGATTTTTCATCAGAAATAACATGAATAGATGTTGCAGCAGCTTGTGCCGCTAAATTTATCGCGCCAGTTATTTTGATTTTGTAACAATTAATGCCCGGATTATCAGCAATATCCGCGATAGTACGTTGAAACTGTGCGCTATTATCAAAAGCTGCCATAAATCTATATTTATTGTTTACAAGTGATAGGTTTATGGCTTTAGAATATTCTTCTATAGAAGAATATTTTTTATGAACGCCCTGGGTAGGGCGGTGGTGGGATATCAGGAGCTGCCGTATTGGGGGATGAGGGTAACGAGAGTATTGAAGTTCTTGGAGTATCTTCTAATGGCGCATTAAGAAATTCACTATACGCCGAATCTACACCGCGAAGTCTGGCATCCTGCATGATAATTCTATTTATGTCCTGCAGAAAGATCTCTTTCTTACAATGATGCGCGAAACAGCCAGCGGTATTGTAAGAAAAAGGTTTCTTACCACAGGGTTGTCCTTTTCGTGGACCCCGCGTAAGAATAAAAGGACAAGTTCGTATAGTATTATCAGCCATCTTTTTTTGTTATAAATAATTACATATAATTATATGTAATAATATCAATTTTTAATTTAGAATTTATGAACTGATACGAGGGAGATAGCATTCGTGAATTCTACGACTCCTTCGATAATTAAGTGGGATATTGTTGAAATAAATTTCATGTTCCGTCGCGAAGAACAATTTTAGACGATGACTGTAACATCTAGGACGATGTTTAGAACATGTCTTACCGCAGATCTGTCCTTTACGCGCCCCGCGTTGCAAAATCCAATGACAAGTATTATCGTTACTGCTCATTTTATAATTATTATATCTTAAAATATGATAATCAGATCACTTTTATAAACATGGAGCTTAGATTTAAGCTCTATGTACAGTTTTTTTTAAATTATAAATATTTTTTTTTTATAAAAAGAATGATGGGACCGTTTTTTTTTCAAGGGCGGGTGTACACCGGAGGTGGAGCGTACGCGATAGCACCGCTTGTGGTGGCTCCGCAAGCGGTAGCTCCATTCATTCCGGCAGCACACTCCGTATCCGCTGGGATAACCGGAAAGACCTTACGGAGCTGCACCAAGATGGAATCGGAATTCATATGGGGCACTGGATGCGACTCAGGATGACGGGAAAATCCCATCTTCCCCGCAATGATGATGTCCTCCTCCGTGACTCGTTGATCATAAACGAGCTGGATGTCCGAATCCACCAGCAGATGTCCGGTGAAGAAAAGAAATCCACCTTCTCCTTCGATAATCACGAAGCGATGACTGGTCTCTTTGTGGTACTTGTTGCAGCCAAGCACGGGTTCGAGTTGGGGCGTGATCATGGGAGGAATCGAAGGCGAGCTGGTGTGCACGCGGATAACGAGCACTTTCGCTGGCGCCGAATTCTTCGGGACTTTGGGAGCCTTGATCTTGGGAGCCTTCGGAGCTTTGGGAGCTTTGGGTGCCTTCGGAGCTTTGGGCTTAAGATCTTTCATCTTGTGATACTCGATGGACTGCTGTTTCAACCATTGCGTGTGAGTACGCGGAAACCACGCTTCCTTCTCGTTCCGCCAACGACCGGCAATGAACACATTCCACTCCATAAACGGCTCGAAAATCGGCTTCGGCAGCGTAGCAGTAGTCACACTGCCGGTCTTCTCCTCAACATTCACCACTGGAATAGTCTCAGCCTCTTGGGACAGTTCCTGGGCGATGTCCTCCAAAGGATTCTGCTCCACTTCCATAGCTTGCACAGTCGTATCAGTCATATCAGTCGTATCAGACATCAATAGTAGGCAATACGGGGGTATAGGTCTTTAGTGCAGTACTTCTATATAATTAATAATTTTTATTTCAATTTTATAGAGCGTCATATAACTAATTTACTATATTCTTCCCATTCAGGACCTTCTAATTTTGCATAATTAAGTTATAATAGTCAAATACAAATTTGTCTGCACTGACAAAATAAAACTTTTTAAAAATACCTTTCTAGAAAGGTATTTTCTCACAGATCTTTATGATATAAAGAGATATTACTTTTAACTAAAATGATCATTCTAGTTACTGGAGGCCTCGGTTTTATCGGTTCACATACTGTTGTAGAACTTCTCAAATCACATACTGTAATCATCCTTGATAATCTTTCTAATGCCAAAGAGTCGGTTATGGAAAATATTCTAAAAATTACCCCATCTAAATTGGTACATTTTGTTAGGGGCGATGTTGGGAATGAATCGTTGCTTAATGCCATTTTTACCGTCCATTCTATCGATCTGGTAATTCACTTTGCCGGATTAAAATCTGTTTCGCAATCGGTTTCTCAACCGATTCATTATTATGAACACAACCTTGGAATTACGTTGACCCTTCTGAAGGTGATGCAGAAATTTAAATGCAAATCCATCATTTTCTCTTCCTCCGCTACAGTCTATGGATCGTCACCCTCACCTGTTTCCGAGACTGATCCGGTTGGAATAGGAATCACCAATCCATACGGCCAAACCAAATTCATGCAGGAACAGATTTTGAAGGATTTATATAAAGCCGATGCAACCTGGACCATAATTATTCTCCGATATTTTAACCCAGCTGGCGCGCATGAAAGTGGTTTGTTATGTGAAGATCCTAATGATATACCCAACAACTTGATGCCATTTGTATTGAAAGTTGGAGATAAGATTTACCCGCAACTCACTATCTTCGGTTCCGATTACGAAACGCCGGATGGAACAGGCGTCAGAGATTTCATCCATGTGGTAGATTTAGCGCGAGGACATGTGAAGTGTATTGATTTGGTAGGAAAAATGGGATTATATATTTACAATTTGGGAACTGGTAAGGGCAATAGTGTGAAACAGATCGTGGATACATTTCAACAAGTCAATAATATCAAAATTCCCTTTATCTATGGAAATCGCCGCGTTGGAGATTTGGCGATTTCTTATGCCAACACAGATTTAATTAAGAAGGAATTAGGATGGTATGCAACCCGCGGATTAGAAGAGATCTGTTCAGATAGTTGGCGAGCTTTTCATTTATAAATTCAGAACATAAAAAGTGCCTTTCTAGAAAGGCACTTTTTAACAAACAGCTATCATTTAGCGTTATATAAAATTGAAATAAAAATTATTAATTAAAACGAGTTTAGACCCAAACACCCATGGAATCGCGCTATCACACAGAAATCGATCGCGCTTGTGCGTGCGCAAATCGCTCGGAGTGTACTGAGTTCAAGCTCGGCTCGGTCATCCTCATGAACGGGCGCGTTGTGGCATCTGGTTGGAATTCTCGGGAGGAGCACGCGGAAATGTGCTCAGTTCGCCATTTGCGCAACGATCTGAACCTGCGGCAGTCTTCCAAAGAAGCTTGACAGGTTAAAGGGCGTTCTTATTGTAGTGCGCGTTAATAAGAACGGTGAAACCGCGATGTCCCAGCCGTGCCATAACTGTGTACGTGGTATTCTTGAATGCCGGTTGATCAAGAAGATCGTGTACAGCACACAGGATGGTTTCCAAATCCTCAAGACCAGCAATATGGGAGAGCTAGTTCCCCATTATACCGCGCGTGATCGTGCTTCTAAGCGCGCACGTAGCGAATAAAAAAAATCTCTTACGATAAGAGATTTTTATCCTTTAAATAAGCATATGATCTCTTCGTCACACAGTTTAACAAAATTGATTTCGATATTATTAATTACAGAAGTTTCATACCCGAACATCTATCCCTGATCTACTCTGCGAAAATCGTAAATGGAACAACAAACAAAGAATGAAACGATGGTTTATTTCGGGTGCGGATGGCACTTCAAACCTATCAATGATCGATATCCCATGGTTCAGAATTTCATTTATGTTGATGCGCTCCCGAAAATGAAACATTACGAATCGTGGCAGGCCGGATACTATTATTGTTCTACTTTGCGAAAATTGTTTTACACCGTGGTGATCAGAGTTAGAAAGCTCGGTGGAAGACTTACCAGCTATGGGAGCAATTATTGGAATTTCTCGCTTCCTAATAGTAGAACATTGCGTTATTACTTCAACACCACCGTGGTGGAAGCACTGCAAATGCCCGTTTTGGGAGATGATATTCGCAAGGCTGAGCATTTGTATATCTTTGGATTTGCTCCGCAACGATGCGGACTCAAACCTTCGCGCGATATGCCGAACGCTATTGTGTGGATGAATCGCGGTGATTGGCGCGATCACAGATTGAACCCAGGTTATTATGATATGTAAAAAAAACTTAAAAAATCTCTTATCGTAAGAGATTTTAAATTTTAAAATATTCCCGAAATATAAAAATGGCAGATCTCGTTCAGCGCACTGTTGTGTTGACCAAGAATGAAATAAACGAATTAGGTGTTCTGGTGGGAGACAAAGCTAAAAGTGATTTATTTATGCGAGCTTATTGGGAGGCCGTTCAAATTAAGCTTATCATCGCTTGGGGTGTTTTGGACCGCGATATTAATCGCGTTGCGCAGCGTTTTCGTCTTTCGCGTATCAATGCTGCGCGAGCTTTGATGAATCACATGGGTGATGTTGAGAGCACAATGGAAGCTATCGAGTCCGGCGATTATTAAAAACATCCTTTGGTACATTGTTGATTCTATGAATCAACAATTCATAAGTTAAATTTAACCGAGTGGTAAAAAATTTATCGGATTACTATTCCACGGATGACTGTTGACCATGAAAGTATACTGGCATAGATAGAGAGTCCATACTAAAAGAAGGAGTGACACGAAGATGGTACTTTTGTTCAAATTATAGCAAACCCACGTCAACCACACTGTGGCCGATAGAAGGAAGACTAAACTGAAAGTAGCAGTTCCACGATCAATTTGTGAATGAAACAAGGCAGTTGACCAAAAAGCTTGTGCCAAAATATATAAGAATAAGGCCAGTAATACCACTTGTCTTTTATTTTCGGTGTCTATCACGTAAGGGCGATAACAACAATGCGCTATTAATATAGCGGAAATAACCATCAAAATCATGAAAACCCAGACATTTAACCCTTCTCCGCGAGTTTCTTGTATTTCTATTAGACTCTGATTGGTGAAAGCGTTAGCCACAAATGCCCCTGCTCCTATCAAACTTAAGGATAATAATGAACCGAAGATGGGGCTAGTAAATTCCGCGCCATATGATAATCTCTCGTCAAGAGGTCTGGTGTCTATTATTTTAGGTTTTATACAATGCTTATCCACTGAAGGAATAAATCCTTCTGTATTATAATGACGATTTGATTTGGTATAAGTCGAGGGACTGGTAGGCCCATAATCATACTTAGCAGTGGTATCCTCTAATATTTCCTCTTCTAAGTCATACGACGACATATTATTTAATGATAAATAAAATAATATCATTAGATATTATTTTATAGCATAGGTATTGGTAAAGCATTCTTCCAGAAGATGTAGATTAGCAGGATAATAAGGACCAAAATCGATAGTACGGCGATAGCGGCCACTCCGATTATCGTTTCTGACACATCCATCGGTTCTGTCACAGAATACATACCGATTTCTTTGGCCTTCAAAATAGCAGCGTTCATGCGTTGAAAGAACTTATCCAGACTATACGAGATTTCAGTTTCTACCCTTTCTCTAGTACCACCTTTCAAAACAAACCCTACATTGGGCATATTAGGGAAAATCCTCCGTTCAATTCCTCTGGTTGAGATATAACCGGAGATCATAATATCGTCGTTCATGAGGGTATCAGTATTAATAAGCGCAGGTTTTAAGAATTCCTCTTCTAGTTTGTCATTACTGGGGAAGAACTTCCTCACATAGAGCGCACCAGCATAGCCATAGATACTGTCAACGCGACGACCTTCAAGTGGTACATGAAATTTAGAAATGCGATACAAAGCGTTATCCTCGTTGGGTGTTATGGCGCACATCGGACAAGGGTATTTTAAGAGCATACCTGCTGAACCTAATGCAGAATCGGGATATACCGTATGATGCTTCATTAAAGCTTCTACCATCTTCGGTGGATATATCATGTCATCATCCACGGTAATAATAACTGTTTCAGCATCTTTCTCTGCTAGCAAACCGCCCAAAATCTTAGTGATAGGACCGAAATCAGTTACGGGAACCACAGTGCAAAGTTTTGCTACTTCTGTGGGCAATGGCGGATATTCTAGCGGTAAACGACGCATTTTCTTGGGTAAACTGAGATAGATAGCATCGACTTTGTAAGTTTGCGCGTGTAGGGATTTCAATGTGGCCTCTAATTTCGGATATTTATCAGGTACTGTAGTCAGAGAAATAACTACCCGATATGATTTATTTATAGCAATTGTCGTCATTTCCCTTAACGGTATTTTACTTAGTATAATATTTATAATAAATGTATAAAATAACAAAAAATAATAAAAAAATGGATGTTGTGAACGAGGATGCTGATAAAAGCAAAGCGCAAGTAATTACCCTCTTGCGTTTTCAGGATGTCGTGGAGTTGATGGAAAAACATGGAGCCGAACGTAATTTAGCGCCACCTGTCAAACAACAATTATTTCAACGTATTACTAAGGCCTGTTGGACCAGTAGTAATAACTTGCAAACAACACAGTTATTATATGATGAAAACATAGTATTAAAAATATTGCAAGAATAATCATAAATTCAAATTATAAAATTATATTCCAGATAACTTAAAATACCGCTAGGGAAATGTCATACGTAAGCCGTTCTAAACAATGTCCGCCCAGTTCTAAAACTAGTTCTAGTCCTAATTGTGGTCCTAGTTCTAGTCCTAATTGTGGCGAGCAATCTTGTATTCCTAGTGAGGACGCATCATTAGTTAGTGTGGTACGTAAACTGTGTAATGAATGCGGTGATGATTCTTGTAATGACAGTTGCAGTCGCTCGGATACCTGTCAACGTTATGACCCCGGAGCTTCAGTTTTCCGGACAATGATCACTCCTGTTTCCAACCTAACACCTATTTACCAAGGGCCTACTGGCTCGGTAGAATTTCGTATGCGTCGCAAGAACAAAACTATCACTATGCAATGGGAGCCATTTACGGGGCAAATGGCAGCCGGTGGTGTAGCCTTTTTACAAGTGGTGCAAACAATTTGGTTTCTGCCACCCTACGTCACGATGTATCCGATTTATATTTCATATCGCGGGTATAATTTTCTTACGCATCTAGAAGTAGGCCCGGCTACTGGTTTTGGGCAGATCCGTTTCTATCTCAACACAGATTCAAGCACAACTGGTATTAATGTCGGAGACACCTTCTTGATCAATGGGGGCGCTGTGACTTGGATAGTTGATTAGTGCGCAGAAACCAAATATAATTAATATTTTATTCGTTAGGAATAAAATATAGATACCTAGATACATCGACTAACTATAATAAATATGGTATTGTTCTATATTCGCCATTCGAAAGATTTTCAAAATGAAGAAGCGACTCACGCCCACGATGCACGTCTGACGCAAGATGGTAAAGATTTAGCCGAGAAAACTGGCCGTAAATTGATTAAGAGATATGGTTATCCTCAGATTGTCTATTGTTCACCTTTTCGTCGTACTAAAGAGACTATGAAATCTATGTTCAAAAAAGTAAATCCACAAGAAGTAGCGAAGATAGAGATCATCTATGACGCAGAACTTTCGCGTTACTTTACGAAAGAAGAGAAACAGAATGCGAGTGTAGACGAGAAAACAGAAGCCGCTAACATTCCTATTTACGAGAACGTAGTGGAATTTGGTGAGCGAACGGAACGCTTGGTGAAACGTATGGCCAGATATGTTGATAGTTCGGTCATTGTTTGGTGCATCACACATACTACGGTTTACAAACGCTTATCTAAAATCTATGACGTAACGTTACCAAGTTATATTCCCTATAATCATTATTTTGCTTTGGGCCACCCACGAAGAATCGAAACTGCGCCCGCTGATAAAACTAGCACTGTTAGTAAACCTAATACCGTTAGTACCGTTAGTACAGGTGAAAAACATTTTTGTCCAGATTGTGGGAAATATCACCGATAAAATATTATATGTTCTATAAATGTGGAGCGACCCGATTATGTCTATAGCTGCAATGTATAGTATTATTCAATTATTGTTTGCTTTTTCCCTGATGATGCCGGAACCTAAATTCATGCGCGTGCGTACGTTTGTTACGGTACAGGCTATCACGCAATCGATCATAAGTTTCATCATCCTGGTTATAGTAGCTCGTCATAAAGAAACCACAACCACTGTGATGATATCATAAATATACTTCATATAAAGTATATTTTATTGGATCAACTCTATTTTCTTTCCCGTCATCTCTGGTACGGTTTCTTGAAATAATTTCTCCAGATAGAACACACAAGTCGCGATGAACTTAGAACTTGCCACGCGAATGCACTTATTTCCTTCTAACACACCGTTCCATTGTTCGATAAATTCCGCACTGCCGATTTCAAGCGCATTCTGCTCGTTATAATCCACAATACGCAATTTAAGTAAGAAGGCTTTAGCATCTTTCGACATAGCATTCAAAATATCAACGCCTTGCCGTAAATTCTCACGTGTTAATGGTTCCGGATCAAAAGAGCATTTTGTTTCGTGAATGGTAAAAGGCATCGCATTACCAGGGCCACGCCATCTCCGCATGTACATACCGGTATAGAAGAGCAAGTGTAGAAAATCGGCTAGTAGTTTCTTATCCGCAGCAGAAAGCGGTGTCATTTCAAGACGTAATTCCTTTAGATAATTATCGATATTATTCATGTAACTTTTGACCACGGCAATGCGGTCGTATAATTTCAGCGCTATAGCAGCATTTCTAGCCGTCTCAGTTTTGAGATAAAAGAGCGCGGAAGTTTTAAGTAATTTTATCTCACCTAATGTGAAACGTAATTTATAGTTATCGGGATGGCGAAAAGCCATAATACCCGTCACATCGTCCGTATGAAAAGCACCTAACAGATCTTCTAATTCATAGGTAGTAAAACGCGAAAGTGTACCGTAACATATCATAGGTGTAGAGGTATCAGTAATTTCTGTACCCGAAATAGTTTCACTATTGCTAGAACGACGGGTATTTATCGTAGCCGCCCGTTTATACCATGGTAAGATAAAAGTCGGATTTTTGATAGCATAGGCGATATACACTACCCTTTCATTCCTATTCCGTAAAGTATATGGAATAAAAGTGCCGCATATGTCTATTAATTCTTTATCGCTTAATTTCGACAAATAACCCACGATACCTCGCTCGGATAATGTAGCTAATTGTTCTAAACTATACGCAGGAAGGTTACCGCGTGTCAAGATATGAGCATAATATGGTAAATTATCGACTAATACTTGCGCTACATAAGCAGTATCTTCTTGCTTATACGGATATAGTTCTATCCCTAATAATTCTACTAGCCGCATATTATAGGTTTTTACACCAAAATCGCTAACATTGCGGAAGTATTGCGTTATAATGGCTTCCATAGGATGAATTGGTTTGAGCGCGTAATCTAATAACAGCAACTCATTCGGATATAAGAACTCATATAAATCTTGCAGATGAACATTATTCATTAGATATTTCATGCGAGCGGTCCGCGTTACCATATCTTTAGGCATAACGCGACCATCTCGCGTAATAATGATATTTATCAGTTCATCACGGGTTATTACGCCATAATCTACGTGATCTGCGTGATCTGACGTAATCAGCGAATGTAAAAGATGTCTCCTCATGATAAAATAAGTTAGATTCGCTAAGTGGAACTGACTAAGATCATTGAATAGCACCATGTTCTCCGGGCTACGAGGCATAGCAGTGGGATTATGCGCTAGTAGTAGCAATTTCAAATACGAACGCACAGCATCTTCATCGATGTCGCCACCTTGTTGATGAGGAACCCTAAAGTTTAAACGGAGAGCTAGAATTTTGAGTTGCAGCAAAGATAAATTATTCAAATATGCTAATATTTCTCCTGTGATAAGCCATTTATTGAGCAAAGCGTCACCGATAATTTTCAGAGCAGTGGTGAGATTATTAATCCATGTGGGATCAACTTTATCTGCCGCTACTAATCTATCAATAAATATACTGGAAATATTTCCCGTATTATTCTGTGCTATCACAATATTGCGTTCCGCTAATACATCAATGATAAAGTCGCGCGTTAAACTGTTGTATAATGTTCGAGCGAATTTTGTATCGTGTGATAAAACAGAAACATTTGCTCTGAGATAAGGCGCAGCCATTATTTATAACGATATTCTTTTTATAGAAGCACATTTATTATTTTCATTTTTATTCTGGAGAATAAAAATGGGTTCGTTATTCTCGCGCGATCCATCACCTCAAGAGTTACCTGAAATACAACAAACAAACGATCTCTTACCCGGCATCAATGGTTACATCACAATTCTCATCGATGATCCTAGTATCAATATGTCACTCGTTCCCGATTCTATCGAACGTAAGGTTTATGCCGATATGTTTCTCATTCTGACTAATCTGTTAGTATCAAATATTAATAACATGAAGCTTACTATTTTCGGCAACACTTTCCAAATCTCGGCCACCCGAGTCTGAGAAATATACTTTATTCGAAGCATATTTTATAGGATCAATTCCACTTTGTGGCCAACTAGCTCTTGTGTGATTTCATTGAACAACTTCTCGCGGTAATACTGGGCGGTAGCGAGGAATTTAGTACTTGCAATGCGAATACAGGCAGTACCTTGTACGATTCCGTTCCATAATGTGCTAAATTCGATATCACCCACTTCTATTTCACTCGCTGGTGTGAAATTTATTATACGTAATCCATTCACAAAAGTCTTAGCATTATGCGACATCTTACCGATAATTTCGTTACCGATAATTAGATTATTTCGCACTACAGCTTCTGGGTCCAAATTACACGTAGCGGCTTGTGCGCTATAAGGATATGGATGACCTGGCCCGCGCCATCTTCGCATATACATACCGGTGACAAAGAGGGAGCGTAGAAATTCTAACACTAAAGCTTGATCCTCTTTCGACAAAGCTGCTAATTCTAAACGCATTTCGTTCACGTAGTTTTCGCTATTACCCAAATAATTAAAAACTTTGGTAATTTGAGCAGAAAGTAGTGTCGCTTCTGGATAAGATCGGATAAACTTCGCCAAAAATTTTATCTCAGCCAAAGTAAAACGTGTTTTATAGTTGTCCGGGCGTCTAAAAGCCATAATACCCGTGCTATCGTCTTTATGAAATGCTCCTTCTAACTCCGCTAATTCATACGTAGTATAACGCAATAAGGTACCATAACCTATCATGGGGATAGTAGCATCTGTAACATCATTCGACAAAGTTGTCTCACTGTTAATAGAACGACGCGGATTAACTTTGGCAAATTGTTTATGCCACGGAATAAAAAATTTCTCGCTTTTGATACGTATGGTCAAAATTTCAATACTATCTCTGCGTGTTAAGATATTATACGGAATAAACGCCCCATACAAATCTATTATTTCGCGGTCTTTCAATTTATTAAGATATGCTGTTATTTCTTCGTTGGACAATGTTGCTAATTGTTCTAAACTGTACGCGGGGAGATTACCGCGTGTCAAGATATGGGCATAATGTGGTAAATTATTCAATATAACACCGATTTTCATAGATGCTTCTGAAGTACTAGGAGCATTATGGAAATGCCACTCTATGCCCAATAAGTCCATCAGTTGTTGATCAAACGTTGCACTCATGCCAGCCATCATATGTTTGTGATGGTCATTGATAAGTCTTTCCATCGGATGAACAGGGTAATGAATTAATTCCTTGAATGTAATATTTCCCCCGTGCAAATAGTGATATAGTTGTTGTAATGGTACACTATCAAGAAATTCTCGGTGGCGTGTCATCATTCGTAATATTTTCTCGAAAGCATCGACAGAAATGCGGTGCGATAGTAGTACTTCAATTACATCGGCCTTTGATAAATAACTCAAGAACATAGGGTCATGATTAAGCATCCTTTCATATCGCACAGCGTTCCTTATAATCCGCAATGGATGATGTGTAAGTACGTCATGAAGTAAATAATTAATTATATCATGGGTGATATGAGTAAACAATACCATATGTTCCGGTTTGCGTTCGATACCACCGTGCTGCATCAAATATAATAATTTTAGATATGCACGAAGAGCATTATCATCATAACGAAAGGGTGTAGTTTGAAAGTTCATTATAACTGCTACGATGGCGAGCTGTCCGAAGGAAAGCTCATCAAACTTTGCTAGTAGACTTTTATCAGTTTTAAACTGCCCGATAATATCGGTAGCTGCTTTTAACCAAGCCGGATTCAGCCTATCGGCTACTAGTAAATCCAAAATCATATTATCTTTATCAGCATTTGCGTCAATGTCCATGTCTCGTTCTAGGGTTATATCAAAAACTTGTTCTACGGACAAATTATTGTAGATACTTTCGCTAATGGCCTCCCTAGCCCGCGAACTTATATAAATAGTAGGCCTTGATAGCGGCATAATTTGCGGCAAAGGTAATTGAGGAATTATAGGTCTAACCCCAGGTGGTGGAATAGGGGGAACAAGTCTAACCCCAGGTGGTGGAATATGCCATTCATTTCTATTAGGTGGTGCGGCCATAATATTTGTCGATGTATGAACGATTTTATATAACGATGATTTAATATTGTTAGAAATATCTTTTTATAAAAAGATATTTTATTCTCGCACAATGCGCGATCCACAACTTGGGGCATAATAAGCATGATAACCACGATAATGTTTGTAAATATAGGCCAGACAATCCGCGATGCATTTGCTTGATTTGTTGCTCGCGCGAATTTCTGTCAGTCCGTAATGCGATCTGTCATAGATATCAAAGGTACGATTAAGATCTAACACTGGGATGTTATATTTTTCACCTAAACTATGGATAAATTCGTTCCATCGCTCTACCATTTTGGTAGCAGAACCCTGCCACGTATCATATTTAGAGCCGCGACCCATATATGGCAAGTAACAAGAAACTAACACTATTTTACAGCAACTAGAGCGCACCATTTGCAGTACTTTATCGTATTCCGCTTTGAATTGCTCCGTCAACACGGAACGAATAAAAGTTTCAAAACCGAGAATCATACGCGATGTCTTATCGTTGAGATCATTACCACCAACGCTAAGCACAACCATATTTGTTTCTTCTTCTGCCGGTAACACCCTATTATAAGCAGGTTGAAAGGCCTTATTGGTATTAATAGTGTTAGTTAGTAATCTAAGCGGATAAAGCTTACCATCGATATCGAGAGGATAATTGTAGGAACGCATGTTACATAGGCTTCTATCTGGGGAAACACCTTTCGTAATATCCGGCACCCTTGTATTATCAACGGCAAAATTGTGCACAGTGAAACCTTTACTTGTCAGATCAGTTCGTAGATCACGACTCTTATCTTCTAACCAATTGAAATTGTCTACAATGCCATCGCCTAATAAAAATATCGTTGCTGACATCTTTATTTATCGGATATTATTAATAAACTATAAACCTATCAATAATTAATATCGGATAAATAAAATAATCAGCAAACAAAAAGTTTAATAATAATTAAATGCAACCATCTGATCGAAATACGCGTTTACCTCCCCCAATTATTCCTCGGATTTTACCTCCGGTATCGGTACAGCGCGTACTGCCTCCTCCGATTATACCGCGTATAGTATCTCAAGTAACCATACCACTTTTACCACCTCCGATTATTACTCGTTTACCGCCTCCGATTATTACTCGTTTACCGCCTCCGATTATTACTCGTTTACCGCCTCCGATTATTACTCGTTTACCGCCTCCGATTATTACTCGTTTACCGCCTCCG
>Ga0315284_10003980_pt1 | contig 20988 bp, 17 predicted proteins | sample YL17G09_16_MG_FD_203696 | JGI IMG/M metagenome (GOLD analysis project Ga0315284, IMG submission 203696) | Sediment microbial communities from Yellowstone Lake, YNP, Wyoming, USA - YL17G09_16 | ecosystem: Environmental > Aquatic > Freshwater > Lake > Sediment | place: USA: Wyoming | collected...
AAATAATGATCAACTCAAGACAACTCTGGAGTTGATTCACAAATTGCTGAAACGTGGTGGAACGTTAGCAATTACTGTTCCCCATCAGGAAAATTTAGAAATAAATAAGACCATTTGTCCTGAATGCGGTTGTATATTTCATCGTTGGCAGCATATTCGATCATGGACACCGAAGGATATCGAGGGCTGGCTTAAACTAACAGGCTTCACGCCAATTCTGATTCAACCTACTCATTTTCAATCTTCAAAAGCCGAACTGATTGAACAAATCAGAAGAATATACAAACTACTAACCAGACAAAAATACGAAAGGACGTTTCCTCATTTACTTGTTGTTTCTGAAAAAAAATGAATTCCTTATCGGTATTACATATAAGCACAGCGGACAACATTGGCGGTTCAGGAAGATCGGCATACAAGCTTCATAGGGGACTGAAGGAAATGGGCATCCACTCTAAGATGCTCGTCCATACCCGCATAACATCAGATACCGATGTAGACTTCATCCATAAGAGATGGCTCAAATTAATCGATCTTCTCGTCTCAGAAATTACCGACGGACTTGGCCTCCAATATCTGTATCTTCCTTCTTCGAGTAGGCTTCTTCAGCATCCGTGGTTTAAACAGGCTCAGATCATTCAATTGTACAACACCCACGGTAATTATTTTTCTCATGCAGTGCTGCCCGCCATGAGTCAAAAGAAGAAAATTGTCTGGCGACTCTCCGATATGTGGCCAATGACAGGGCACTGCGCCTACTCGGCCTCCTGTGATAAATGGAAAACGGGTTGCAGGAATTGTACTGACTTGAACACTTTTCCATCCATCAGGTGGAATTCTGCAGCACTTCTCTGGAAACAGAAGATGAATCTCTACCGGCGAAGCAAAATACATATTGTCGCCCCCTCGTCATGGATCAAGTCAATCGCCGATGAAAGTCCACTTTTCAAGGGTTTCGAGATAAGCCAAATAAACAACGGAGTCGATACAGGAATTTTTAAACCACTCTCAAAAAAATGGTGTCGCAATATCCTCAACATCCCTGATGACAAGAAGATCATTATGTTCATAGTACATTCATTCGACAACAATCCGCGCAAAGGGCTTGAATTCTTCATGGACTCTATGAAATCCCTATGGAAAGCGGGCAGAAGAGATTTCAGAGTCCTTCTGGTGGGTGACGGGGTTTTCAGATGGGGGCATGACTTGCAATGTCCTGTCCTGAGACGCGACTTTGTCAAAGAAGATGAGCTTCTTTCCATCATATACAATGCTGCCGATCTTAATGTTCATCCGGCCATTCTTGAAAATATGCCCAATTCGATCATCGAGGCCATGAGCTGCGGAACCCCTTCTGTTGCCTTTGACACAGGGGGCGTGAAAGATGCCATGGATCACAGGGAAACAGGTTATCTGGCCAGGTTCAAAGACCCGGAGGACTTGCTTCAGGGGATACAATGGCTGATGGATTTGAACGATCAGGCACCCTTTGTTTCAGAAAAATGCCGAAAGACCGTCCTTGAGAAATTTTCTCTTGAAAGGCAGACTAACGACTTTCTAAATTTATACCAATGTCTGCTGGATCAAAATGAATAGAGTTGCATATCCCCGCGCTCTCTTCATCACTCCTTGTGCATTCAATCATGTAACGGGTGGCGGGATCACGTTCTCTAATCTATTTCGGGACTGGCCTTCAGAGAGACTGGCGACGATAACGGATGACCCCGTTCCGGCAAACCTCGATGTCTGTCAGAAGTACTTTTTCCTGACTCATCGTGAAAGAACTTACATGAAACCGCTTCATTTGCTGAAAATGATGAAGACATGGATAGGCCCTTCTCAAACTTGTGCTGATCCTCAGCAAGTTCCACATCTACTTTTTCGTATGGCAAAATCCATAATCGGCGACGCCGGAGTTCCGGATCGCGGGATCCTGTCTCCGGAACTCTTCCTGTGGATTAAGGAGTACAACCCAGAAGTGATCTATAGCATTCTGGGAACAAAAGGATACATGGAATTGGTGGATCAGGTTCATAAAGCATTTCCCGTACCGCTGGTTATCCATCTCATGGACGACGGCGTCACCGATCCCCAAAAGAAAGGAATTTTTGGTGCTTATCTGCAAAAGACCTGTGCTGCGAATATGAAGAGCCTTATGCGAAAGACATCGTTGCGGATGGCAATATGTGAGATGATGGCCGAGGAATACAGAGAACGATACGGCATGGATTTCGTCCATTTTCAGAACACTATTGATGTCGGCCGTTGGGAAGCTTACGCAAAGAAGGACTTCCGGATCGTGAAGGCGGTCAGGATCGCTTACATCGGCTCAATACTTCCCCAAGCCCAGATGCAGAGTCTCATCGACATCTGTAAGGTAGTAGAAAGGATGAATAGTCAGGGAAAGACCATCTTATTTGATATCTATACACATAAGGATACTTTGCTGATGCCACCCTCTTCTTTTGAGATTCATCCTGGCATCAAGATCCACGACGCCCCTACCAATGATGAAGATTTCTTCAGGACCATGGCTAATTCAGACCTGCTCGTATTGCCTGTTAATTTTGATGTCTCCTCGATTCAGTTCATACGGCTCTCCATGCCGACCAAAATACCGGCGTACCTGACCAGTGGAACGCCGATTCTCGTTTATGGTCCAAAGAACGTTGCGCAGGTCGAGTATGCCCGTGATGCTCGCTGGGGTTACATCGTCGACGAGGGATCCCTGGATCATCTTGAACGAGGATTATCCGAGTTGATTGCCAATGGCGAGCTGCGTGCCCGCCTATCCTTGATGGCAAGACAGGCAGCTAAAAAGAACCATGACGATCGAATGGTTCGTACAAATTTTCAGAAAGCTCTGATAGCGCTGGGACCGCATGAATAGCGCCTGCGATACGCCCGAGCAGTTTGTCTGGCCCGATGAAACCGCGGCCGCCCTCAAAACCCGTCTTATGTATATATGGAGTGCTCTCCGGATTGAAAAACCAATGTTTGTATTAGACATCGGTTGTGGGACCGGGGAGCATCTCACGGCTTATCTCGCCATGCTTTTTCCCGGGGTGGAGATATTTGGGGTAGACACCGACAAGGCCAGTATTGACCAAGCCAGAAATAATTATAGCCACCTGAAGAACCTGACCTTTTCAACCAGCCTTCCACCGAACCGTGTTTTCGATACTATCATCGCCTCGGAGGTCCTTGAGCATGTCGATAATCCATATCAATTTTTGCTTTCCCTCAGGCCTGCTCTCAAGGAGGATGGCCTTCTGATCATCACCGTTCCAAATGGCTACGGCTGCTCTGAAATAATGGCCCTGATTGTTGTATTGTTGAACCTATCCGGGGTGTTACCGACTCTCCGTAAAGTGAAAAACTTCATGATTAGGAAGCCCAAAGGGCGGGTACTGTCACCGACAGACACCTTGGCTGTCAGTCCACACGTCAATTTCTTCGGATTCAGAAAATTGCTTACTATATTCGTCCATTGTGGCTGTGAGGTTCAAGGATACCAGGGAAGAATGGTTCTGCACAATTTTATCTGCTCGATGGTAATCGACATGAGCAAAACACTCGCCAAGTGGAATGCGCAACTCGGTGCCGTCTTTCCGCCCTCTTTTGTTTCAGACTGGATGTTCGCCCTGAAAAAGATCCCCTGCCCAAGCGAAAATGGAAGCATGATCTACAAGAGGAATCTCTATGAGAGGCTGAGAAGATATTTGAATTATGGGTAGTGCGGTCTTTCTATCTGAATCGGAGTACTGATATATGGAACTTAATGAAACGAATAGTCTGAATAAGAAAGTCCGATCTTTCTGGGAGCAAGAGCCTTGTGGGACTAATAAATTTATCACAGGTGATCTGCCAAAGATGACGCGCGAGTGGTTTGCTCGCATAGAAGAACACAGGTATGACGTAGAACCATTCATCCATTCCGTAGCTCAATTTACCAGGTATCACGGCAGAAAAATATTAGAAATAGGCGTTGGGGCAGGTACGGATCATTTACAGTGGGCACGTGCAGGTTGTGTGTGTTACGGTGTGGATATGACGGAAGCAGCTATTGAAACTACAAAAGCTCACTTATCCTTGTACGGTTTTTCGTCTAATCTTCAATGTATTGATGCAGAGACCTTGCCTTTTCCTGATAATACATTTGATATTGTGTATTCATGGGGCGTTATCCACCATTCGGCACATCCAGATAAAATAATTGATGAAATCAGAAGGGTGCTCAAGAATAAGGGAATGTTTATTGGAATGATGTATGGCAGACGTTCACCGGTTGTTTTTAAACTTTGGGTCAAACATGCGTTATTCAAATTTAGACCATGGAGAAGTTTTGCCGATGTCGTTTGGCATCATGTTGAGAGCATAGGTACGAAGGCATATTTGGTAAATGAATTGAAGTTACTGTTTGCAGATTATTCGCTCTTTGAGGGGAAACCAATTATTACATGGTATGATAAAGATAGATGGCCTCAATGGATACACAAATATTTCCCTAATGAATGGGGCTGGTTTATTGCTCTGAAGGCTATAAAATAATGTGCGGTATTGTTGGTGCGCTGACGTTTAAGAATAGCAATTTCACAATTACTGAGTCTTTCATTGCTCGGATGCGGGATACAATGATTCATCGTGGACCGGATGGGGCTGGTGTATGGGTTGCTGAAGGCGGGCGTATTGGGCTGGGACACCGACGTTTATCAATTATCGATCTTTCTGAAAAAGCAGCACAGCCCATGTGCAATGAAGATGAGTCTCTCTGGATAAGCTTTAATGGGGAGATTTACAACCATGCTGAAATTAGAAAAGAACTGGAGTCAACTGGTTTACATAGCTGGAAAACGGATCATTCAGACACAGAGATGATACTCCATGCATTTGAACATTGGGGGATTGAATGTATCAACAGATTTCGCGGGATGTTTGCGATTGCCCTCTGGGATGCAAAGAAATGTGAATTGTGGCTGATTCGTGATCGCATCGGCATTAAACCATTATACTACAGTTTTCATCACGGCCGGTTAACATTTGCTTCTGAAATCAAAGCTCTCTTGCAAGACCCAGATCAGATACGGGAAGTTCACGAGGAGGCTTTCTATCATTTCCTTTCTTTTTTAACGACACCCGCTCCGCAAACTCTATTTGACGGTATTAAAAAAATTCCTAATGGGACATGGATTAAGATCAATGAAAATGGCGATGTTTCTGAAAATAGATACTGGGATGTCTGGGATTATACTTCACCGATGACTGGTGTTAGTGAAGAGGAAATTGCGCAACGTTTGCTGGGTGGGTTGAGAGATTCCGTAAAATTAAGGAAGGTCAGTGATGTGCCGGTAGGGGTCTTTCTTTCCGGTGGAATCGATTCGAGCGTGAATGCAGCCTTGTTTGCCGAAGGAGAAGGGAGGCCTGTCAAAACATTTACGATTGGTTATGATGGCGACTACAAGTCCTACCAGAATGAAATTGGTTACGCCAGAATTATGGCTGAAAGGATTGGGGCGAAATATCACGAGCATCTGCTCTCGGTTGATGATCTGCTTGAATTCTTACCCAATATGATTTTATTGCAGGATGAACCCATTGCCGACCCCGTTTGTATCCCTGTTTACTATGTTTCAAAATTGGCAAAAGATCATGGTGTCACAGTCTGTCAGGTAGGTGAGGGCGCTGACGAACTCTTTTGTGGATATCCTGGCTGGAAGACAGCATTAAGGCTTCAGAACTTAAATGACCTTTTCGTACCTTCTTTATTTAAGGAAATTGGACTCAGTATTCTGAATTTTATGAAACTTGACCGCCGTGGTTATTATGAATATCTCCGGCGGGGCGCTCTGGGGCAACCCATATTCTGGGGCGGCGCGGAAGCGTTTACAGAAGTCCAGAAAGATCGATTGTTATCGGAAAGGTTGCGAAAGAAATTTTCTTCTTTCAGTTCTTGGGAGGCATTGAAACCAATACGCCATCGTTTTGAAGAGAATGCATGGGAAAAGTCTCATCTGAATTGGATGACATACATAGATTTAAATTTACGTTTACCTGAACTACTCTTGATGCGGGTAGATAAAATGAGCATGGGAGTTAGTCTCGAAGCCAGGGTCCCTTTTCTTGATCATAAATTTGTAGAATTGGCCATGAGTATTCCAACATCGGTAAAGTTAGGGAATGGTCAATTGAAATACATATTAAAGAAAGCAGTTCGAGGGTTAATCCCTGATGAATTGATCAATCGTAAAAAGCAAGGTTTTGGTGTGCCGATTTACGAATGGTTTTTTGATAGACTGGGCGAGAAAACAAGAATGGAATTAAATGAATTTTGTAAACAGACTGACTATTTCGACAAGAAAGAAGTGGATTACTTAATAAGCAGCAGGCGCGGCTCGCAGCTGTGGTATCTGTTAAATTTTGCATTGTGGTGGAAGGCTTATATCAAACAGTGAAAGATGTTTCGTTTATTACTGGTGCTAAACGGAATGAGGCACCTCGAATTCGTAATCAGATTGCACGGCGTTTTGCATAAATGTCCTATCTCCGTAATTATATTGACCGCGCGAAATCAATGCCTGCGCATGAAGTAATTCGAAGAATACTTCGTTTATCTGTCCGAAAAATAAGATATTGGGTAAATAGAAAACATGATCTGAGGAATGGTTCTTTTACCGGTCATGACAAAATCCCTCACGGTAAGCTTTATAGATATTTTCCTTGCTTTGTACCCGGAAGATTAGACCCTACTGTCTCGGAGCAGATTCTTTCTATCACGAATCTTTATTTATCCCATCGATTCGACCTTTTGGGATCTGGTTGGGTTCAGGTGAAGCATGGGATGAAGTGCCGTGGCTTAGAGGGTTATAGATATGAAATGAGTGAGGAAATAGTAGCAGATACAGAAGGCGGGTGGTTGAAAGGCAGAATAAACACTTCGAATCTCAGAGAATCTCAGCAAATTTGGCGTTTGGTTTGTAAAAATCACACCTTACAAGATATCTGTTATATACCAATCGATTGGCATATTGATTTCAAATCCGGATATCGTTGGAGAGAGTACACTTGGTATAAGGATATTCGATTTGGTGATAAGCTGGGTGCGGATGTTAAGGTGCCGTGGGAACTGGCACGAATGCAGCATCTGCCGATGCTAGCGTGGGCCTATGCATTATCGAGTCAAGACAAGAAGGGTTTTCAGCCTGCTTCTATCTATGTCCGAGAATTCCGCAACGAGATTCTTGATTTCATTGCAACAAATCCTCCCCGCTATGGGGTGAACTGGTGCTGTACAATGGATGTTGGCATACGTGTTTCCAACTGGTTGGTTGCCTACGACATGTTCCGCGCATTTGGCGCCGAATTCGATCACGAATTTGAGGTGGTTCTGACAAACTCAGTGTATCAGCATGGTAAACACTGTTTGGAGAATCTTGAGTATTCTCAAGAATTTCGCAGTAACCATTATCTTTCGGACATCACAGGGTTGTTATTTGCAGCTGCTTATCTCCCTGAAACCCAGGAAACGACTTGTTGGTTTGCCTTTTCTGTCCAGGAACTCGTCAGTGAAATGGGTTTCGAGTTCAATGCCGACGGAAGTAACTTTGAAGCATCTACCAGTTATCATAGACTGTCTGCTGAAATCATGCTTTACTCGGCAATATTGTGCCTCTTGCTGCCGATAGAACGTCTTCGGGCAATAAAAAACTATGACCATCAGAGATTCAGGTCGTTGCCCCCGCTGAGACCTTATGAAAAGCAAGAATATAATTTTGATTCCGCAACCATTTTTCCGGATTCGTTCTGGGAAAGATTGGAAAAAGCTGTTGAGTTCACAAGAGATATTATCAAGCCAAATGGAGAAATCCCCCAGTTCGGCGATAATGACAGTGGCCGTTTTTTGAAAATTTGGCCGGCATATCGGATGATGCAAACTCGAGAAGCAATTCTCACATACCAAAATCTTACAGGCTACGACGAGCTTGCACTAAATACTATTTATCCTGATGAAACCTGCCTGCATCACGGACATTTGGTGGGTGTAGCCGGTGTTTTATTTAACCGTGCCGATTTTATATCTGTGGCTAAACCTACCCCGGAGACTGAAATAATCAAAGCAGCATTTAGCGGAAGAAAAATTAATTCATTTCGTACGTATAGAGTTAATACCCAATCATTTGCTGAAGGTAAGTGTGTGGGCGGAAGCAATAAAAACATAGAAATTTGGCTCAGGGAGCTACGGAAAGAAATGGGGGATCCTATCCTTAATGAATTTACTGCGCAAATCGATGGCGCGCCCCTGATAAAAGACCTGAGAATATATGCATATTCTGACTTCGGCCTGTATCTTTATCGTTCACCACGCTGTTATTTGGCTATACGCTGTGGAAGCATCGGCCAAAAAGGCAACGGTGGCCACGCACATAACGATCAGCTTGGCATTGAACTAACCCTCGATGGTAAAGATCTGATCAGAGACCCAGGAACGTACGTATACACCTGTCTCCCTGACAGGCGCAACCAGTTCCGTTCGACCTTGGCTCATTTCGTCCCTCAATGGCATGGTCAAGAACAAAATTCATTTCCGACGGGGCAAGAAGGTTTATTTTCCCTGAAAGGTAAAAAACCAGGGGAATGCTTGCACTTCTCTGCAAACGGATTTGTCGGCCGTCACGATGGCTTTGAGCGTCCGGTGTACCGTGTCATATGTATTGGAAAAGTAAATATTTCAATATGGGACTTTGGATCTGCCCAGCACTGCGAACAGGTCGATTATTTTTCTAACGGTTACGGGCGATGGGCAACCGCATGTCAACAGTTTCGTCCTGTCGTATGAAAATCTTGATTCTTTCATATTCGTATGCACCAAACCAAGACCCTAGGTCCTTTCGCTGGACTGCTTTATCTGAGCACTGGGCTGCTTGCGGCCACAACGTGACGGTTGTGACAGCAGCGTTGCCGCACGTGCAGGAAGGCGGTGGTGGTGATCAACAGGTTCACGTGATACGAATTCCAGAAATGTTTATCGGGCGGTTGCGCGGCCAAACGGAAAAAAGTGAGACGATAAACTACCGAGGACCTGCTGAAAAATCAATCCTAAGCTCTCAGGTATTAAGACAGCTATGTGCGAAATGTGTGCGCATTGTACATTACTGGACATTAAGAAAAATACAATGGCCAGACTTTGCATGGACTTGGATTATACCCGCAAAGGAGTGTGTAAGAAAATTACTTGCTGAAAATTCATATAATGTATTGATATCTGTTTCACTCCCCTTTTCTGGCCATGTCGTAGGTGCAATGGCAAAGCGCAAGATTCCGAAACTCAAATGGATCATGGATGTGGGCGATCCGTTTTGTTTCATGGAGAAAACTCCCGTGAACAATTTCCTGATTTACCGCAAATTAAATGTTGCTGTAGAGAGGAGGTATTTTCAAGAAGCGGATGCAATCAGTGTGACGACGTGGGCAACACGTCATGAGTACGTAAAACGTTTCCCGGAAACAGAGGAAAAGATTTTTATTATACCACCGCTTTTGTCGGTACTCCTCACGAATCAGGCGGATAAAGAATCGAAAGATACATTTAGGCGACCAAAGCGAATGCTCTTTGTTGGTCAGTTATACAAGAATATTCGAAAGCCGAATTGTCTAATTGATTGTTTTTATAAGGTACAAAAAGAAATTCACGAGGATGTTGAGTTGCATTTTGTTGGTGGGTATGAAGGGTTGGAGGCATTTGTCGAAAAAATAAAGCACAAATCTGTGATTTTTCATGGTCGACAGCCTCGTGAAGTTGCTACCAGAATGATGATTAATGCCGATTGGCTGGTCAATATTGGTAATGAAACCTCCTTTCAGTTGCCTTCAAAGCTCGTAGAGTATGTAAGTTTAGGGAAACCAATACTTAACATTTGTGCTTCAAATGAAGACAGCAGTGTTCAATTTCTTCAAGATTATCCCTCAGCACTTTCACTCAACCTGGAAGGAGAGATTACTGCTGCGCATGTCAAAGCTCTAACAGACTTTGTCAATACTGCAAAGCCAGTAGGAGAGGCAGAGCGCACCCGGTGGAAAAATAAATTTTCAGTAAAGCAGATAGCTATGTATTACGAAGAATTGTTCGAAGGATAAATCGAGACGTTTGAATTTTCCAAAAGTTGATGCGGATGTCGATCAACTTTTCCGTTATGGCGACACCGTTCACCTCAAAATACTCAATTATGGGAGCTGTTTCATGGTTGATCCGCCCGCTCCCGCCCGGAGAATCTTATAGAACTTTTGACATCTTCAAGCAGATTCTTGATTTTCTGGCACCTGACAAGAGAGGGTAAACAAATTTGAATAAAGTTCAGTATATTAAATCCCGGCTAAATCGCGGTTTTTCCATTGCTTTCCTGGGTCCGAATGAAGCACGTTTATTATACGACTTTTTCGCCGGGTCTGCTGCCATCGTTGTGGTCATGATTTTTAATTACTTGTTCGTTCATGCCGCTTGGAAATGGTGGCTGCTGCTGTTGCCGATATTTCTGCTGTTTTCCAATGGCCTATTCGGGATTTATTCCTATGCGAAGATGCTGAGGGGAAAGAAAAAAGCAGCATTGCTTCTCGGCTCTTTAATGGCGGTCAGTTTATTGGGAATGGCCTTAAGCAGCGTTCCTTCACTCGTTTTCTTATGGGGAGTCATTCTGGCGGGGCCATTGGTTATCCCCCGCATCCTCCTCGCGCTTCCCTATGGAAGGCACAAGCAGTTGATCCACACAGCGGTCAAGCAAAAAGGCCCCGTTCTCGTTGTGGGTGGCACGGGTTATATTGGTTCGCATGTCGTCGATCTCTTGCTTCAGGAAGGAAAATCGGTTCGTGTTCTGGATCGGTTAATGTACGGCACGGCCCCGCTGGCGGATTTTATGAACCATCGGTACTTCGAGCTGATTGAAGGTGATGCCACGGACATTGCACGGCTTACAACGGCCATGAAAGATGTCTCGGCAGTGGTTCATCTTGCGGGTCTGGTAGGGGACCCGGCGTGCGCGGTCGATCCGGATTTCACCCGGCAGACCAATATTGTCTCGACGCGGATGATCAAGGATGTGGCGCAATCGATGGGGGTATATCGTTTTGTTTTTGCGTCGAGCTGCTCTGTTTATGGGGTCAGTGATAAAGAGGTCAAGGAAGGGGATGCCCTGAACCCCGTATCGCTTTATGCTCAGACCAAGATAGACAGTGAACGGGAACTGCTGTCTTCCGTCCGGGACGATTTCTTTGTGACGATCCTTCGTTTTGCTACGGTTTTTGGTCATTCCCGCAGACCCAGATTCGATCTTGTCGCCAATCTGTTCACCGCCCAGGGGATGACGGACGGACGGATCCGGGTGATTGGGCCTCACCAATGGCGACCTTTCATTCATGTCCGGGATCTGGCAAGGGCGATCATTATGACGTTGAAAGCGGAGCCTGCGCTGATGCAGGGACAGATATTCAATGTCGGGGATAAACGTCTGAACATGACCATCGGGCAGCTCGGGACCAAGGTGGGTGAGATCGTTGCGAAGGAAAGGGCGGTTGAGATCACCGTTGAAGAAAATGAGCAGGACAGCCGGAACTATGCCGTCTCGTTTGAAAAGATTCGGTCCGTTCTGGGCTATGAAGCCACCATCCTTCTTGAGGAGGGCATCGAGGAAATGGTCGAGAACTTTAAAAAAGACCTCTACGGGTCTTATCGCAATGACATCTACAGCAACCTTGCGATGACGAAAGAAGCACTCGGCTATTTTCAGGATCCCATGCAGTCTTCAAGACTTTATGCGCCACTCACCGCGCAGATCAAAAAGGATTGAGTTGCCGTCTGACATGATACAGTATAAAAAAAGCCGCAGTATCATTGTTGCTGAAAGGAGTCACCCATGAGTGAACCGGAATTCATTGAAGGCGGGATCGGTATCGACGATCGCGGTGAAGTTGGATTTGTCAATGGTTTCAATTTTACCGGGGTCAGACGTTTTTATACCGTCAGAAATCATCGACTTGCGTTTATCAGGGCTTGGCATGCCCATCATCGTGAGTCAAAATACGTCACCGTTGTCCAGGGTTCCGCTATCGTGGGCGCGGTAAAGATCGATGACTGGGACAATCCCTCCAGAGACCTCAAGGTCAACCGTTTTGTCCTGTCTGCAGGGAAACCATCGGTCCTATTCATCCCGAATGGCTATGCGAACGGTTTTATGAATCTTACGGAAGATGCCATACTTGTTTTCTTCTCCACTTCCACCCTGGAGGAAAGCAAGGGGGATGATATCCGTTATGACGCCTATTACTGGAATCCCTGGCAGATTATTGAACGCTGAAAAGAGCATTGCATAAGGTAAGAAATGACATAAGGGTCTGTGTCATCGTTCCCATGTACAACGAGGACCGCATTGCCCGTTCAAGTGTCGAGACGATTCTTCAATACACAAGACTCCTTCCGCCGGTCGTGACGCTGTTGATCGTCAATGACGGTTCCCGGGACGCCACGGGCGACATTTTAGGGGAGATTGCCAATCAGTATCGAACAGAGGAACTGGCCGTCATCAGCCATTCTGTAAATCAAGGATATGGCGCGGCATTGAAAACCGGCGGCAGGTATGCCGTTGATCACCAGTATGATTATGTCCTTTTTATGGACAGTGATCTAACCAATCATCCCAGATATTTAAAAGATTTTTATGATAAGATGCAGGAAGGCCGGGATTATATCAAGGCGACACGTTACGCGAAGGGCGGCCGTGTTGAGGGTGTTCCCTGGCGGTATCGGGCCATATCAATCATGGGGAATTTCATCGCGAGAATTCTTTATGGATTGCCGCTGACGGACATCACTAACGGCTTCCGGGCGGTCAGGGTCGAAGTCCTTCAACGAATGACCCTGCAAGAAAATGATTTCGCCATTATTCTGGAAGAACTGTCCCAAGCCAAGCATCTGACGCAGTCGTTCTGTGAGATTCCCTACACCCTGACCAGTCGGAAAGAAGGGCACGGAGCGACGCATTTTTCCTACAGTCTGAAGATATGTATGCGCTATTTGAACCATGCGATCAAAAGTCGTTTTTAATCCGTCATTGAAAGGAGATGAGTGTGGAAAATCAGGAGAAATTGATTGGCGAATTCACTGCGCGGAAGGATTGCCGCTTTTGCGGGGGGACGAATCTATCGCGAATCCTCGATTTCGGTTATGTCCCTCTGGCCGGCGGTTTTCTTAAGGAAAAGGATTTTTCAGAGGAAAAATTCTACCCGCTGGATTTGAATTTCTGCCGGGACTGTTACCTTGTCCAGGTCAGCAATGTCGTTCCTGCAGAGGTACTGTTCAAGGATTATTTTTATTTTTCATCATCCATCGGGACGCTCGTCGAACATTGCGCCGAATTCGCAAGGGAAACCAAAGATCGTTTTCTGATGAATGTCGCTCAACCTTCCATATTTGAGATTGGCTGTAACGACGGGGTGCTGCTCAAACCGTTCGCTGCTATGGGTGTGAAGGCCGTCGGTGTTGATCCGGCGACCAATGTCGTCAATTCCATCACGTCGAAGGATATTACGGTCATCAACGATTTTTTCACTGAAAAACTTGCCGTGAAGATAAAGGATGAATACGGTCCCTTTGAGGCGATTCTGTCGAGTTACTCGTTTGCCCACATTGATAACATGATTGATGTCATGAAGGGGGTGAAACACCTCTTAAAGGAAGATGGCGTCTTTATCTTTGAGGTCTATTATCTGGGTACGCTGATCGATGAGATGCAGTACGACATGGTTTATCATGAACATATGAGTTACTACTCCTTGAAAACCCTGACACTCTTTCTGAAGCAGTTTGACATGGAGATTTTCGATATCAAGTTCACCCCCGGCGTACGCTCGGGGGCTGTCAGATTTTACGCCAGGAATATCGGAAAGAGGTGGGAGGGAAAAACGACGGCCCTGATGGAGATGATTCGGCACGAGCAGGAAAAGGGGTTCGACCGGGTTGAGGTATTTCTGGATTATGCGGCTAAGGTCAATAAGACAAGGGAGCAGCTTATGGATGTGCTTAACCGTCTGAAGGGTGCAGGTAAGACGATCATCGGTTACGGTGCGTCCGGAAGAGGAACGACGATCATGAACTATTGTGGGATTGATGGTCGCTATCTTGATTATGTCGTTGACGATGCCCCGGCCAAGCATGGATTCTTCACGCCCGGAACCCATGTGCCGATCAAGCCCTGGGATTACACAAAGGAATCGGGGTTCCCGGAGTATTCTCTTCTTTTTGCCTGGAGTTTCATCAACGAGGTTAAAAAAAGAAGGGCCGATTATCTAAAAGAAGGCGGGAAGTTCATCGTTCCCCTGCCAGAGGTTAAGGTTGTTTCAGAATGAGAAAAAAGGTTCTGGTCCTTGGCGGCACCGGGATGCTCGGGCATATGGTGCTCAGGGTCCTGTCAAAAGTAGATGATATGGAGGTTAGAGACACCCACCTGATGGATCCGGCTGATGCGTTGTATTTTGACGTATTGTCGGGTCTGCAGAAACTTGATGAAATATTTGAACTGCAAAACGGATTCGATTATTTTATCAACTGCATCGGAATCACGGCCGATCGAATCAAATTGGACGCCCCGCTATCTGTAGTGAGAGCGATCAAGATTAACGCATCGTTCCCGCATGAACTGGCCTTGTGGGCCGATAAGTTTGGCGCCAGGGTCATCCATATATCAACAGACGGTGTCTTTTCGGGGCGTGCGGAAAGCTATGACGAGGATGCACCTGCCGACTGCACCGATGTCTATGGGAAGACGAAAAGTCTCGGTGAAGTTGTTCATAAAATGGTTCTCAATATCCGCTGTTCGATTATCGGTCCAAGCCCTTATGAGAAGGGCGGTCTCTATGAATGGTTCCGATCACGGCCCGATGGTGCAGAGATATCCGGCTACACGAACCATTACTGGAACGGTGTCACTACCCGTCAATTTGCCGAGCTCTGCCTGCAAATTATCCGGGACGAAGCCTTTGGTGTTCTGAGAGAAGAATCCCCGCTTTTTCACTTCGCTCCCAATCCTGTCGTTACGAAATACGACCTCCTTCAGCTTTTCCGGGTCGCGCTACACAAAGACATTGTCATCAGCCCGGTCGAGCATGCCGGCGGCGTCTCCCGAAGAATCCTGAAGACGAAGTATCAGGGAATCAGGCGTTTCTATCCCACTGCCGTGCCGATGGAAGAGGTCCTTTTGAATATGATAGCGTTTGAATAAAATATCCTGCTTACAAGGAGAAACTATGCCCAAAAAGAAATTAGCCATTATTCTGGGAATCCGGCCCGATGTCATCCGGGCCGCGCTGGTTCTGGACATGCTCCGTGCCCAGAAAAGGCATGAGATCGTATTCATCTGGTCCGGTCAGCATTACTCGGACAATCTGAAAGATATCTTTTTCCGCGATTTGAACATCGCCCCGCCGGAGATCGAACTGGGCGCAAAAGGCAACAGTGACGCGGAGGTTGTCGCATCCGTCGTATCGAAGTTGTCGCCGGTGCTGGCGAACCTGCAGCCGGAGGCCGCCGTTTTCCTGGGGGACACGAACACGGTGATCGGCTGCATAGCCGCCGCCCAGCAGAATATCCCCATCGTGCATATCGAGGGCTGCATGCGTTCCTACGACTGGCGCATGCCCGAGGAGAAATACCGTTCCGTCATCGACCATCTGTCCGATGTCATCTATACGTACTTCCCTGAATACAAGCAGCAGGGCGTTGACGAGGGACTCAACCCGGACAGCATCGTCCTGACCACCAATCTGATCGTCGATATCCTGAACCGTTACTATTTTGATGTAAAGGACAAGTTTGATCGGATGGGCGTACCGTCCTATTTCTCCGAGCGGGGTATTGAAAAAGGCGAGTATTACCTGATGACTTGTCACCGCCGGGAAAACGTCCACATCAGAAGTTCTTTCGAGAACATCCTTTCTCTTATCGGTGCAGCGGATCGCAAAATCTTCTTCCCTGCCAGTTATCGGACACAGAGCGTGCTCAAGGAGTACAATCTTTCACTGCCTCCCAACGTGATCATGGTCGATCCGATCGGATATACCGAAATGATCGTCCTGATGGTCAATAGCCGAGGGCTCATCACGGATTCCGGGACGGTTGTCGAAGAAACATGTGTCCTTAAGGTGCCGTCGCTTCAGATCAGAAAGGCCACCGAGCGGCCCCAGGTTTACGATGTGGGATCAAGCGTCAAGTACGATCCCTCCGAAACGGAAAAATATGACTTTGCCACCCTCTATAGCAAACTTGAGGGTCTTTACGGCAAGACTTGGGAACACGGCCTTGGCGACGGCAGGGCCTCAGAGCGCCTCGTCGGCGACCTCTTGGAACGTCTGGATAAGGGGACCTTCCGCAGACACAAACCGGAGGATTACCATCTGAGGATCGACCGTTCGTATCGGGGGGACGGGCTGTGATATCCATTTACAAAAGTCCGCTGCAAAAGGCTGACCGTATGGTACACCGGGTATGACAGAGATTTGTTTCGTCTGCCGCGAAGGGACATTTTCACCGTACTTCCGGCTTTCAAAAAATAATCTGGAAACGGTTCGTTGCTCGAAATGCAGGCTCGTCGTTGTCGTCAACTCTCCCATCAATCCAGATAATGCAGCGGCTTTCTATTCCCTGGAGGCATTCGAAGGCAAAAGGGACCTCCAGAATACAGATCTTTATGAAGGTTATTATCGAAACTGCTTCATAGGTTATGATCCAAGTGACCTGACCATTCTGCAATTTAAACAAATTCTTTCTGATATAAAAAGAATCATCCGTCCGAATAATAATCTGAAACTGCTTGATATCGGATGTGCTACAGGTGTGTTTCTCGATTTAGCGCGAACGAACGGGTGGAGAGCAAAAGGTATAGAGATTTCAGAGGATCTTTCCAGGTATGCCAGAGATCAATTCGGTCTGGATGTAAAGAGTGATTTGTATGAAGCGGCTTTTCCTTCAGCCGAGTTTGATGCGGTAACCTTGTTAGATGTTGTAGAGCATTTACCGCCATCAAGCGTAAATGATATGTTAAAAGAAATTTCGCGCATCGTCAAGCCGGGAGGTTTCGTGGTAATTAGAACACCGTCGGAAGATGCTTTCTTAAGAGCGTTGGCGAAGGCCATTTTTTTTGCCGGTTTTCATAAGCTACAGGAACAGATGCATCTTTTCTACAGTTTTGAGCATATCCTGAATTTTACACCTGAGTCACTAACGGCAATTTTTAAAAGATATGGGCTTACCCTTGTTCATCAAAGACGGGAAGAGGAAAATCCTGAAAGGCTGAACATAAGTAAAACGAGCAAACTTGTGTTACGTTTTATGTATTTATTTTCTGCTGTCTTAAAAAGGCAACATAAAATTGTTCAGATATACCGGCGAATATAAATCAGTGAGATCAGCAGTTTTTGAGAAAACCGCCTGTCAACTTTAATGGAGAGAAATATTGATATGGAACTAAAGGGAAATTATTATAATTCGTATTTAGAGAAAATAAATAAAAAACTCAATAAACCTTGGTCAATTCACGGAGCACATCACCGTAATTTGAATCAATTTGTTTTAAGAGAATCAATGAAATTACCCTTTGGTTCTATAGTGATAGATGCAGGATGTGGTTTAAGCACATGGTTGACCCAAAGCGTTGAAAAAAATATCACTTATGTGGGTCTTGATTGTCAAGAAGAGTCTATTGCTTTTGGCATAAAACATTTTCCTAATAGAGATTATAGGTTGGGGGATATTTATAATCTTCCATATAATAACAAGAGTATTGACGCTGTGGTTATGAAAGAGGTTATAGAACATATCAAGGTGCCAGAAATAGCTATTAAAGAAGTCGTACGGGTTCTTAAACCAACGGGTATCTTTATTTTAACTACGCCAAATTATGGGAACCCATTTCTTTATCTCATTGAACATACCTATAATAGGTTTTTGGGAGGCACATGCAAGCCTTATCTTCCAGATGTTCATCCAAGCAAGTTTAGAAAAAAAACACTTTTTAACATTTTAAAAGATAATTTTAAAAGCGTTGAAATCAATACAATTAGCCTTAAAATTACATTAACGGCAGTAGCAAGCAAGCCCATTTAAAGATTGCATAAGGCTGATAGGCAATGATGAAATACGTATTAATTTATTCTTTGGGGATCATAGCAACAATATCATCAACCTATTTGGGTTATCGTGTATTTGGCAAGCTAAATATTGACCAATGTAAAGAGTCTAATAAATGGCCGCTTATTTTGGTAATTAGCTTCTCTTTGCTATATTTTATAACCTTTTCAGTGTTGAAAGATTTAACGGTTTTGTCACATCATAGCTATATGGATTTTGCTGCTTTTATTGAAATGTTTAAAAATTGTTCTAATGGCAGAGGTCTTATTTGTTCAATGCAAGATAGTCTTGTTCAAGGAACCGGAAACTGGCTGTCCGTGCATTTTACGCCGCTTGCCTATCTTTTCTCATTCCTGTTTTGGATATGGCCGTCTTTTCACACCATAAACTGGGCTCAGACATTTTTTTTGGCTTTGTCCCCTGTCAGCCTATACCTGATGGCCAGATCAAAAATCAGCGCCTTCAGCGCCATGTGCTTGTCGCTCGCGCTGTTGTTGAATCCGACATTTCAGTATATTACCCTCTATGAGTTCGAGTATCTTCGCTTCATTATTCCGATTGGAATCCTCGCTCTGGGGATCATCCTTGCGACGGATTCTGCCGGCACTATCCTGCTCGCCTGCCTGCCCATCCTTCTAATTCGTGAAGATGCTGTATTCTTTGTGTTCGGCATCGGTTTATATCTTTTGCTTGTTCAAAGGAAGCGTTCTATTGGTGCGTTCGTTATGGTCGTTTCCGTTCTTTATTTAATTGTTATTGTTCAGTTTGTTATGCCTTCCTTTAGAGGTGCAGGAAATTATGCACATGTAGCAGCCGGTTCATTTAGTGCTTTTGGTACAAGCGTTCCGGATATTATCGGGAATATCTTTCAACAGCCCCTTAAATTTCTGGTACACCTGTTACATCCATATAAAAGTGTTAATTATTTTATGTTGTTGCTGCCATTTATATTTGTGCCGCTTTTTAGCATAACCATTTTGTTGATTGCTATGCCCACTGCTATGATGCTCTCTTTCGGCGGAGTAACCTTCAACTCCTATTTTCTCTATTATGTTTCTCCGATTCTTGTGGTTGTTGCGTGGGCTGCCGTAATCGGGACGAAAAATGTTGTCCGCTGGGTCAATCGGAAGGCACGCTTGAGGGATATTCTGGCACGACACCACCCGATTACTGTTGATCGCGTGGCCTTTTCCGTCCTGTGCGGCGCCGTCGCCTGTTCCGTCTATTTCGGTCCTTCGCCGCTTTCCATCCAGTTCTGGAACAAGGATTTCTCCCTCGCTCCTTTTAGGACGACAACCTTTTATCGTGATCGTTACCGGCCGACGTCCCATGATGCGGCGATGAGGAAAATCGCCCAGCTGATTCCCGACGAAGCGTCCATTTCGACAGAGCAGGTCCTCCTTCATGATGTGTATCGGTGCAAGTCAATCTATGTATTTCCGAATATCGAAAAGGCCGACTATGTTTTGATAGACAAGAAAAATCCCAGGAAGGCCTATATCAGTGATAATCCACAGCGATACTATGACTGGGTGGAAAAGCGCCCGGATGTTTTTGAACTAATAAAATCTGAGGATGGTTTGCAGTTGTACCACAGAAGACCGGATGCACCTCCATATCCTCAGCCGCAGAGTACTTTCTGACCCCCTTCCGTGTGTGGAATAGTTGGAATCATAGCCGATAAGTATTTAGTAAACAGGTCGCTGCTTGAACGCTTGGCAGCGTCCATGGCTCATCGTGGGCCGGATGACGAAGGGATTGAAATCCTTTCGATCGGATCGGACAGCCGGTTTAGTCTGGGCTTGGTCCACAGAAGGCTTTCGATCATTGATCTGACCCGCGACGGCCTTCAGCCGATGAGCAACGCAGACGGGTCGGTCTGGATCACGTTTAATGGAGAAATTTACAAATACAAGGAACTGCGAACTGAAATAAAGATGACAGGCTGTCAGTTCAGGGCGCAATCTGATGCGGAAGTCATTCTGCACGCCTTTGAACAATGGGGGATTGATTGCATTCATCGCTTCCGTGGCATGTTTGCCATCGCCCTTTGGGACAGAGGAAAAAACCGCCTCTTCATGGCGGTGGACCGGTTTGGCATCAAACTGTTATATTATTGCGATGGGGGCCGCTGTCCGTTTCTGTTTGCCTCTGAAGTGCGGTCGATATTGAACAGCAGTCTCGTCGAAAAGTGCATGGAGCCGATTGCCGTTGAGTCCTTCCTGGCCTATGGCGTTGTCCAGAAACCGTTTACCACCATCCACCGCGTTTGCTCGCTTCTGCCGGCCCATTACCTGGTTTATGAAACGCAGGGTCAGAGGAAGCAGATCGTCAATTACTGGAGGCCCTCAGATCAATTGTCGAAGGGGACCCGTATTAGCGACGAAACCGAGGCGATCCGAGGTGTGAGAGAGGTCGTTGAAGAAAGTATCCGGAAGCACTTGGTCAGCGACGTTCCAGTCGGGTTGTTTCTGAACGGTGGTATTGATTCCAGTTCTGTGGTTGCCATTGCCAACCGGATGAACCGGGGTACCCTGCAGTCTTTTTCCGTGCCCTTTGCTGAATCTCTATTCTCCGAGGAGAAATACTCTCAGCTCATCGCCGAGAAGTATCGCGAAAATCATACCGAAATCAAGATATCCGAGCGGGATCTTCTGAATCTGCTTCCGGGAGCTCTCGATCAGCCTACTGTAGATGACGTCAATGCGTGAGCGCCTGTCGATAGTGGTTTACTTTGAAAGAACTCGTTAATCCATTGCTGTGGTTTCTTGTATTTCAACTGGGTGGCCTTGTATTCTTCGCCTATTGCGCTTGGCGTAAGGAGT